>Ga0209023_10000158_pt1 | contig 114488 bp, 90 predicted proteins | sample LakOneMetagenome_FD_187468 | JGI IMG/M metagenome (GOLD analysis project Ga0209023, IMG submission 187468) | Freshwater and sediment microbial communities from Lake Erie, Canada (SPAdes) (version 2) | ecosystem: Environmental > Aquatic > Freshwater > Lentic | place: Lake Erie, Canada...
GTAAGCCAAGCCGCTTGCGCATCGCGTCCGGCTTGGCGGCGATGTCGACGCCGTCGAACAGGATCTGCCCGGACGTCGGTTTGGTCAGCGTGGCGATCATCTGCATCAGCGTGGTCTTGCCGGCCCCGTTATGGCCAATCAAACCAACGACGCCGCGCTCGAGCCTTAACGAAACGTTATCGACGGCGCGCACATCCTTGCCGAAAGTCTTCACGACATTGCGAATCTCAAGCATACGATTTCCTGTTCTGGTTCCGTTTGAATGCGCCAAATGTAATCAAGACGGCAGGTACACGCGGAGGAAATGAGACAGGACGGCCAAAACGGGGGATGAAACGGGAATCGGACGGCGTGGCGGAGACCCAACGTTTCAATAACATCCGTGCATTCATTTATGGCAACTAGGCCTGCAAATGTGCAATTACAGATAAATTTTCACGCGCATTTGGTCTTTCCGCTCTGCAACAAGAATATAATCGAATTCGGAATCCCCAACGGGAGCATCGGTTTGTCAGATTAAGGAACGTGATGTCGGCAGGTTTTTCGGACACTTCGCGCGCCCGCCAGGGTCGCGTATTGCTGGCATTGCTATGCCTGGTGTCTTCCCTTGCCTTCGGCCAGGCGCCCTCGCTCGACGCACGCCTCGAAGAGATCCGCGAAACCGGCCGTTTCGTCCCGCCCAAGGCATTGGCGGCGCTGACCAAGATCGAAAAAGAGGCGCGCGCAGGATCGCTGAACCAGCGCGCCGAATTCATCGAGCTGCTCGGCTCCGCCCACCGCGGCACCGGCGACAACGACAAGGCCATGGTCCTGGCCGACGAACTGCTCGCCCTCGGCAAGTCCAGCGGCGACAAGGCCATCATCGCCCGCGGCTTGCTGTCCAAGGCCTATACCAGCTTCGCCAACAATGAACTGGCTGCCTCGCACAAGCTGGCGTGGGAAGGCGAGACCTACGCCAACCAGTCTGGCGACCTGCCTACCATTATCCGCGCCACGATGTCGTCGGGCGAATCGTTCGCCGAAGACGGCAACTTCCCGGCCGCGCTCAAGAAGCTGCAACTGGCGGTCAAGCTGGCCCACCAATACGACCATCCGATCGCGATCGTCTCGGCCCTCAATTCCCTGGCCACCCTGTACGGTCAGATGAAAGAGTACGACAAGGGCTTCGAAGCCCTGGCCGAAGCCTACCCGTACGCCGAAAAGACCAATTCTCCGGGCCGCATGTCGACCCTGAAGGACACCGAATACGCACTGTCGATGGCGACCAACCAGCCGCAGCGCGGTCTGCGCGCGCTGTTGGCCGGACTCGAATACGAAAAAGCGATCGGCGCCGAGGCCATGATCGCCGGCTCGCTCGTCAATCTGTCGGACAGCTACCTCAAGCAGCATGACTACCCGCGCGCGGTCGATTACGGCACCCAGGCCCTGACCGCGGCCAAGGACCTGAACGACGAAAGCACCGAAGCGACCGCCCATATCAACATCGGCCAGGCGCTGCTCGGCATGGGCAAGCTGGCCGAAGGCAAGCGCAGCTTCGAACTGGGCCTGGCCTGGTACGAACGCGGCAACGACAAGCCGCAAGTGCAGGAAGTGCTGATGGAATATGGCTCGGCCCTCGAGCGTGCGGGCGACATGGCCGGCGCCGTCAAGGCCTACCACCGCGAACGCGCCATCTCCAACGAGCTGTTCGAAGACCGGCGCCAGAAGGCCACGCTCGAACTGCAGGAAAAATACGAATCCGAAAAGCGCCAGAACCAGATCGAAGTGCTCAAGCGCGACATCGTCAACCGCAACCTGGAACAGCGCGTGTTCTGGCTGCTGGCGGTGGTGTTCGCGATGGCCGCGGTGATCGTCGGTTTCCTGTACCGCAAAGTGCGCCACGCGAACGACCAGCTGCAGGTCAAGAACCTGGAACTGAAGCAGCAAAGCTCGCGCGATCCGCTCACGGGACTGTACAACCGCCGCCACTTCCAGGAGTTCATGCGCACCCACGTGCAGGTGGAAAAGCGCGGCGCCGGCACCTCGGGCGAAGAAATCGTGGGCGCCCTGTTCCTGCTCGATATCGACCACTTCAAGCACGTCAACGACACCTACGGCCATGCCGGCGGCGACGCCGTGCTGCGCATGATCGCCGACAGCCTGCGCGAAATCCTGCGCGAGACCGACATGATCGTGCGCTGGGGCGGCGAAGAATTCCTCGCCTTCCTGCCTGCCATTCCGCGCAGCGGGGTCGAGGAAATCGCACGCCGCTTGCTGGCCGGGATCTCCAACACCATCGTCGAGTACCAGGACATCGACATTTCGGTCGATGTGTCGATCGGCTTCGCGCCGTTCCCGCTGGTGCCGGGCGAGCACGCACTGCCGTGGGAGCGCGCCGTCAACCTGGTCGATATGGCGCTGTACCTGGCCAAGGCGCACGGCCGCAACCGCGCCTACGGCGTGCGGGGCTTCAACAAGTTTGAAGAGACCTCGATGGAAGCGATCGAGCAGGATCTCGAGCTGGCATGGCGCGCCGGCTACGTCGACATGTCGATCGTGTTAAGTCACGGCGCGGTCCATCCGGACAGCGCGCCGTTCGAGCAGCGCTCGATTGCCTGATTCTTAATTCTTGCGGGCGGCGTCCTGGATTTTTTCGCCGGCCTTCTCGACCTTCTTGCCCACTTCTTCAGTCGCTTTGTTGATGCCCTTGTTGGCATCGTCGGCGGCATCCTTGGCCGCTTCGTGCATCTCGTCGCCCGCGTGGCGCGCGCGCTCGTTCATCTCTTCGGTGACCTTGCGCGCCTTGTCGATGTTCTCGTGCAGCTGGGCCGCGGCCCTTTCGCCCGCCGAATCGATGGCGGCGCCCGCCTTCTGGGCCGGGCCGACAGGCTCGTCCGGTTTCTTGCAAGCCGACAAGGCAGCCAGCATGGCCAGCACGGCCGCGGTCTGGATCAGGGAAGTACGTTTCATGATGCCCTCGCATGGTTGATGTTGCTTCATAGCATACACCTGCGTGCCAATTTGCGGTTGACAGTTGCGGCGACTGTCCCGACAATAGAACGACCGTTCGATTTTCTTTGAAAGAAACCGCCATGACGCCGTCAGCTACTGTCGCCCACCGCATCTGCCCCTTTTGCGAAGCCTGCTGCGGGCTCGAACTGGACGTCGACAACAAGCAGGTGGTGCGCATCCGCGGCGACGAGCGCGACGTGTTCTCGAACGGCTTCCTGTGTCCCAAGGCGGTCGGCCTGAAAGACCTGCACGAAGACCGGGACCGCCTGCGCACGCCGCTCATCAAGCGCGCCGGCGTGTTCGTCGAAGCGAGCTGGGAAGAAGCCTACGCCGAAATCGAACGGCGCCTGCCGCCCGTGATCGCCGCCGGCGGCCCGAACGCGGTGGCCACGGTGCTGGGCAATCCGGTGGCGCACAAGATGGGCCTCTCCCTGTACTTCCCGCGCCTGGCGCGCGCGCTCGGCACGCGCAACATGTTTTCCGCCTCCAGCGTCGACCAGGTGCCGAAGATGCTGTCGGTCGGTCTCATGTTCGGCAGCTGGCTGTCGGTGCCGGTGCCGGACATCGAACGCGCCCAATTCATGCTCATCATCGGCGCCAACCCGATGGTCTCGAACGGCAGCCTGTGGACCGTGCCCGACTTCCGCGGCAAAGCCAAAGCCCTGCGCGCGCGCGGCGGCAAGATCGTCGTGGTCGACCCGCGCCGCACCGAGACGGCCGCCGTGGCCGATGCGCACCACTTCATCCGGCCCGGCGCCGATGTGTTCTTCCTGCTGGGGATCGCGCACGCGCTGTTCGACGAACGGCTGGTGGACCTGGGCCGCCTGGCCGACCACACGGCCGGCCTGGCCGAACTGGAAGCGGCCGTGCGGCCCTACCCGCCCGAGGCGATGGCCGCGCGCTGCGGCATCGACGCCGCCACCATGCGCGACCTGGCGCGCACCCTGGCCGGCACGCGCCACGCGTCGGTGTACGGGCGCATCGGCACCTGCACCCAGCAGTTCGGCACCCTGTGCTCGTGGCTGATCGACGTCATCAACGTGCTGACCGGCCATCTCGACGAAGAAGGCGGTTCGATGTTCCCCAAGGCCGCGGCGTTTGCGGCCAACACCCGCGGCGCGCCCGGCACCGGGCGCGGCATCGTCAGCGGGCGTTATCGCTCGCGCGTGTCGGGCATGCCGGAAATCGTGGGCGAGATTCCCCTCACCTGCCTGGCCGAAGAAATCGACACCCCGGGTCCGGGTCAGATCCGCGCCCTGATCGCCATCGCCGGCAACCCGGTGCTGTCGGCCCCCAACGGTGCGCGCCTGGCTACCGCGCTCGAGCAGCTCGACTTCATGGTCAGCCTCGACATCTATCTCAATGAAACGTCGCGCCACGCCGACGTGATCCTGCCCGGACTGTCGCCGCTGGAGGAAGCCCATTACGACATCAGTTTCACCCAGTTTTCGCACCGCAATCACGCCCGTTTCAGCCCGCCGGTGCTGGCGCGCCCGGCCGGCATGCCGGAGGAGTGGGAAAGCATGCTGCGCATCGCGGCCATTGCCAAAGGGCTGGGCGCGCAAGCCAACATCGCCGCACTCGACGACGAAGCGCTGGAAGACGATCTCAAAAAAGCGGTGGGGCCGGCCGCGGACCAGGTGATGGCGGCGCTCAGCCACCTGAAAGGCGCCGAGCGCATGCTGGAACTGGGCATTCGCAGCGGTCCTTACGGCGACCAGTTCGGCCGCAAGCCCGATGGTCTGAATCTGGCGAAGATCAAGGCCGCGCCGTCCGGCATCGACCTGGGCCCCATGGGTCAGCGCATTCCCGAAGCCTTGCGCACGGCATCGGGCAAGATCGAACTGGCGCCGCAGATGCTGCTGGACGACCTGGCGCGCGTGGCCGCCGACCTGGCAACCCCGACGCCGGAGCTGGTGATCATCGGCCGCCGCCAGCTACGCTCGAACAACAGCTGGATGCACAATCTGCCAGTGCTGGCCAAGGGTGCTTACCGCTGCACGGCGCTGGTCCATCCGCAGGACGCCGCGCGCCTGGGACTGGCCGACGGCGGCGCCGCACGCGTGAACAACGGCGCGCGCAGCATCGATGTGCAGGTCGAGATTTCGGAAGAAATGATGCCGGGCGTCGTCAGTCTGCCGCACGGTTGGGGCCACAACCTGCCCGGCACGCAGCTGGGCGTGGCTGGCGAGCGGCCAGGTGTCAATCTCAACGCTCTGCTTGACGAGAACCTGCGCGATCCGTTGTCGGGCAACGCGGTCCTGTCAGGTATCCCGATCCAGATGGCGCCGCTGCCAGCCTAAAACAACGTGGGTGATTAACGGCAGCGGTCCTCGAACCACTGCCGCCCTTCCAGCTGACAGCGCCTCTGCTCGCGCTGCATCCGATCCGCATGCATCTTGAACGCGGTGCATTCGCGGTTGCCCGGGTCGACCATGGTGACGCACACTTCCAGCTTGTCGGACGCGGCCCGGTAATTACCCGCCGCGAGCGCGCGTTCGGCTTCGTCGATCAAGTTGCGCACCGATTGCGCCTGCTGCGATGCGGGCGGCGCCATCGGCGTGACCACCGGCGCAGGCGGGGGCAAGGCCTCCGGCGGCGGCGCAGCGGCGCGCTGTTTGGCGATCTTTTCCTTCAGACGGTCGGTCTCGGCGTCTTCATTCCAGCGTTTCGTAAATTGCCCCAGGCGCGACTGCGCCCGCGCGAAATCGTCCGACGACAAAGCGCTTTCCACGGCGGTGATGGTCTCTTCCCAGGCCTTGGTGCGCTGCTTCTTCTTGGCGCAGCTGGTCGACGCCGCGTTGATCGTTGCCTGCAGACTGGCCAGCTGCTGGGGACTGGCGCGCGTCATGCGCAGGGCGATCAGTTCCGACTGCGCGTCGTTGAGGCGGCATTCGGCGCTGGCCAGCGTGGCGCGTTCAATGCGCGCTTCGATCTTGTTCGGCGACGGCCGCGCATACAGCCAGATCACCCACAGCGCCGCGAGCGCCACGAGCCACCAGCGCAGACGCACCGGCTCGCGCCTGGGCGGCGGCGTCATGGGTCGCGGCTGGACCTGGTCCGCGGGTGGCACGGGTGGTGCCGGCGGCGGAACCACGGCGGCGGGCGGCGGTACAGGCACGGCCTGCGGCACCACCGCCACAGGCTCCGGTGGCGGGACCACCTTTGCCAGTGGCACCGGCGGCGGCTGCACGTGCGAAGGTTTGACCACGCCGTCGTGCTGCCCGGTGCCGCAGTAGGGACAAAAGTTGACCCGGCGCGGCAGCGGCCGCGCGCAAGCTGCGTGGATGCAGCGGTAGATCACCTGGTCTTGCAAGTTCATTCTGGTTTAGTCCGGGTCGGGTATGTTGTCATCGGGGTCGGGAATGCCGTGGCCGAACAGGGCGCCCAGTTCAGCGATGTCGCTGGCCGGCTTCCATTTGTCCGCCTTCGGGTTCCACTGCATGTTCCACACCTTGGTGTCGGCCGCCACGTCCCCGCGCGCGATGCCGAGCGCCAGTTCGTCGAGCGAGAACGGTCCCTGCTGCGCGCCGCTCCTGAACACCTTGTAGCGCGCCGGCGCCACGCTTGCTGCGACGGCCACCGCCGCCGCCGGCGCCTTGAGCGCCTGGGCCGCCTCGGCATCGCTGGCCAGATACTGCGCGCGGATCACGCGCTTGTCGACCGTGCGCTCCACTTCCCACGTATAGGCATCGCTGGCCGAATCGGCCACCGGCTCGGTCCACAGGGGCAGGCTGGCGATGGCGGCATCGATGTCCGCCGTCGACAGCGCCGGATTACCGGCACGGACACGCTTGAACCACTGCTCGTACAGGCGGCGCGCGGTGATGTTGGGCAGCGACGGCGACGGCAGCTGGGCGCCGGTTTCGTCCACTTCCAGCTTCGGCTCGTACACCCTGTGCTGATAATGGCGCATCAACGCCGCCAGCAGCACCAGCTGATTCGGTCCCAGCGCAGCCAGGCGGTTTTGCACAGCCGCGATCACCTGCTCGCGGTAGTACGGCGGCAGGCCATTAGCGCGGATCGCGAACTCATTGCCGATCTGGAGCCACTCGCCCGATCCCGGTTCGACCTCGAACAGGTATTGGCCGCGCGGCTGGAACGACGCTTCGCGGTCGCCCAGATCCGCCTTGCGCTTGATGACGCCCAGGGCATTCGCCTGCAGGAACCACTCGTAGTCATCGGCCAGGCGGTTCAGTTCATCCATCGATGGCGAGATCGGATGGCGGAAGCGGGTCGCATCGAAATGCAAATGCGTCGGAATCTTGGGGTTCTCGATCTGGTACGAGGTGCGCCAGGTCGGCAGGCCGCGCAGCACCGTCATCGGGAAGCCGGACAGCTCGATGTAGCACACCGCCTTGCCCGCAATGCCGGTATTGACCACGGAGACCAGATCGCCGTGGAACGAACCGGTCGGCACCGCGGCACGGATTTCATCTTCCAGCTTGCGCCAGGCGTTGACGTCGCCCACGCCGACAAAGCACTTGAACTGGTCGGCACGCGGCGTGAACTCGGCCGAGAAGCGCGCGTTCACCCACGGCATGGCGCTTTTGATCCATTCGTTAAAGATACGCTGACGCTCCTGCGGCGACATCGCCATCAAGCGCTCGAGCAGCGGATCGACCGGCCCTTCCTCGCCGAGCTGGTCGACCGACAACTGGGTCTGCGCCCGGCGGAAAAGCTTGAGCAGCAGCGTGGCGCGCAGCCGGTCGTCGCCCAGCTGCGGGAACAGGCGCGACGAGCCGCCGAATTCGAGCAGCACTTCCTCGCTCCACGCGCTCACGTCGCCGGTCAGCTTGACCGGATCGGGCAGCGTGTCGCTGGCCAGCTTGATACAGGTCGCGTGTTCGTGACGGGCGTCGGCACGCAGCTGGTCGATGCGCTGGTCCACCGCGCCGAGCATCGCCTGCACGCAGCGCCGCCCTTCCTGGAATTCGCCGGCGATGCCGCTCCATTCCGCCTGGCCGCTGTCGTCCATCGATTGCGGGTCGCCCAGCCAGGCCGACATCCCTCGCATGACTTCGACCGCCTGCCCAGCCGCCACCGCCAGCAGGTGGAAGCGCAGGTAATCGGCGATGTCGCGCTTGAGGTGCGCCATGATCTCGCGCGCCTGCGCGTCTTTCCCGAATAATTTGGTCGATGCCTGCGACAGGTTGTTGAGGGACTCCTCCACCTGGCGCGTGCGCAGCGCGTCGCGGATGTCGCGGTAACGCTTGCCGTTGCGCTCCACATTGCCCAGGTCGCGCTGCTGCAGGCGCGCCTTGATCTGTTCGAGCAGCGAGAGCACGAATTCCAGGCCGCCCTGCTTGCGGTCGTCGAGCAGCGCATACAGCTGGTCGCGCGCACGCGATTTGAGGCGGGCCATCAGCTCCGTGGTGTGGCGCTTGATGCGGTCTTCGCTGGTTTCGGCGGTGGCGCCGGCTTCGCGGATCGCATCGCGCTCCAGGTTGGGCAGCAGCTCGGCCACCTTCTCGCGCCAGACACCGAGTTCGTAGGAACCCATGATGCGGTCCATCTCCAGCTGCACCTTGCTCTCGACGCGTTCGAGCAGCGAGCGCTGGTCCTTATCCATCAACAGCTGGTCCACGAGCGCGTATTCCTGGAACGGCGTGACGTCGACCGTGCCCTTGCGGAAGTCAGGGAACTCGTCGAATGGACGCTCGCTCATGGCCATCTGGTCGCGCATGAAGATGTCGCGTTCCTGGTCGCCGGCGCGGCGCGCGGCCACGCCGTCGGTGCCGGCCAGGCCGAAGAAGGCCTTCACCATCAGCGCCGCCAGTTCGTAGGCGCGGATGTCGTCGCGCAGGCTTTGCTGGGTATCGAGCACGGATTGACCGAAGGCAGAATACACCTTCGAATACGACAGGCGCATGTCGCCGAAGCGCTGCTCCGGCACCCGCGGATTGAATGGCCCCAGCTTGTGCTGCTGCTGGTTGACCGCAACCGAACGCTTGCGGTTGGCAAAATCGGCCGAAGCGAAATCCTCAAACAGCGAGTCGGCCACCATCTGGTAGACGTCCTTGATGTCGGCGGTGGCCTTGTTGGCCAGGTTGGCGGTGTCGACGAAATACACGTCGTCGAACGGCGCCCCCTTCCCCACCAGGCTGTCCGGCTCGGCCCAGCGCACCTGCGCGTTCATGTCGCGCATGGTCGTCTCGAGCTCCATCAGCGTGGCATAGGCATTCGCTTCGGTGCGTTCCTTATTGGCCTTGGCGAACCCGGACGGCATCAGCATCACCAGGTCGACCTGGCTGTCCGATACTTCCTGGCGCGCGATCGCCTTCGAGATCCAGCCCAGGTCAATGGCGGTGCCGGCGCCCGTACCGCCCGCGGCCGAGGCGATGACGACGATGCGGAATTTGGACGTATCGACCTGCAGCCCGAGGCGCTGGTAATTGTCCTTGCGCTCGTTGCCCGCATTACTGCTCAAGAAATTGAGCGCTCCTTTGATGCGGCCGCGCAGCTTGGCGTATTTGTCGAACAGGTACAGGCGCGCCACCGCGCGGATCTGGCCCGCGCCCTTGGACGGATCGATGCCCAGCGAACGCAGTTTTTTGGGACGCAGCGGCATCCAGTTTTCGATCAGGGGGAAGCGCGCCAGGCTGTCGTCGGACTCATGGTACTGCGACAGGTCGATCGGCTCGACCAGGCGCTCCTCGTCGCTCAGTTTGACCAGCTCGTACCAGGGATCGGTGCGCTGCGATTTGCCTTCGTCGATGATGGCGTTATTGTCCAGGTCCACATGCAGGAAGCGCGCGACCGGGAACTGGCCGATCGATTCCACGCGGGTCGGATTGTGCCGGTTCCATACTTCGGACAGGATGCGGCGGCGGATACGCAGCATCACTTCCATGCCGGTGCCACCGGCCCCGATGAACAGCGTGGGACGCAGGTCGACCTTCAATTCCGCCTTCTTGCCTGCCGTGCTGGGAAACTCTGCCATGTCGTTCTCTTTCAGTGAAAATCAGCGGCGGCCGACGAACAGGGCCGCGATCAGGGCGACCAGTCCGACCGCTACCAGCGGCGCGGTGATCGCAAAGGTAAGGAATTTGCTGGCGTTGATGATCGCCAGGACCGCGGCCGCGCTGATGAACGACAGGCCGACAAACAGCAGCCAACCTGCGCTGCCGGCCGACGATGGCGCCACGCGCTTGACGACCATGTGGTGCACGTACGCGTTGCGGACAAAGAAGTACACGACCAGCAGCACCAGGAAAACGGCGCCGCCGATGGCCAGGTCGCGCGACGAGGTGTCGGTGACGGGCGCGCCGGCGCTCGGCGTCACCTCGATCGATGCGGCCGGGGCGGCGCTTGCCGCCTCTGCCGCGGGGTGCGATGCGGCCTTCGCCGCCTCGGCCACGGCTTCTTTGTCACCCGGCAGTTTGAAGCCGGGATCGGCGGCCGGTTGCGTCGTGTTTTGCATGGGGTCCTTCCTTGTTGTGATCGGGGTGTTTGAATCGCGATGTGTCAGCGGCCCAGCCGGACCTGCGCGCCTTCGCGCAAGTCAATCAGCTGGTGGCCGAATAAAGTCGTCTTCAGCTGCGCTACCTTGTTGCCGGCCTTGTCGAAGATGGGCTGCACGGTGCCGGCGCGTGCATGCATCGTGCGCAATTCGTCTTCAACCGTGAGCAGGGCCTTGCGCGGCCGGGCCAGCGCCAGCGCCGCTGTCACCACGCCGCCCAGCAGCGCCAGCGCGGCGGCCATGGCGGCCACCAGCGGCGCCAGGCCATAGTGCACGCGCACGTCGAGCGGCAGCACGGCGGTCGAGGCCTTGATTTGCTCCGGCGGCGTGAAAATGTCCGGCAGCGGGTCGCCCGGGAACAGCGCCGCCATCCGCTGACGGAAGCCTTTCGACAGTTCCAGCTTCTGGCCGGAGAGGTGCACCTCGATCTGCCCCGGCAGCACGTAAGCCGAACCGGCGCTGCGGACCGCCTCGATCGACCATTTGCCCGGCAACTGGCGCACCGGCAGCTGCATCGTCGACGCCAGCGGCGCCGACTTGCCCGGCGCCAGCGCGTGGATGGCCGTGTCGTCCAGACGAATCGGGTGGTCGTCGCCGCCCAACTTTGAACGCGCCGAGACCGTGGCGCTGGCGATCGTGTACGGGTACATCGTGTTCTCGAGCTGCCATTCGATATTGGCCGCCGGCGTATGCGCGTCGGAATCGACGTCCGCGCGCAGCTTGCCGCCGGGCGCCATCGAGAATGCCACGCCGGGCGCGTTGCTCACTTTGCGCGGCACCAGGCGCACGGTGTCCTGGTCGAGCGGCTTGAGGCGTGCCGGCGGCTCGGTGATCACTTTCGCGATCGCGCCCGACGCCTGCAGGGCCTTGAGTTGTTCGGCGCCTTGTTCGCCCACCGCGAACACGTAGACCATCAAGCCATTGGCGTGGTAATGGGCTCCCTGCACCGGCATTTGCAGCGGGAACGCGAGCGCGCGCGTGATGCTGCGGCCGTGGTGAATCAGTTCGTAGAACTCGCGATTGCGGCGCGCGGTTTCCTGGTCGTTGTTCGGGCTGTTGCGGTTGTTCGTGAACAGCCACACCAGGCCCGGCTTGTCACCAAGCGCCTTGTCCACCGCCGTGCCGACCGCCTCTTTGAGATCGGTATCGGCATACGCGGCGCTGCCCGGTTTGTGCGCCACATCCAGTTTGGCCAGCGCATCGCTGACCTGCTTGCGCGTGGCGCTCGGCTCATACGACACCGACAGCAGCGCCCTGGGCGACGGCAGGCCTGGCAAACCCTGGTTGAAGGATGCGAGCACCATCGGGTCGCCCGGCTGCGCAACCGCCATCACCAGCTCCGTCACCAGGGGTTTGTACTGGGACGTTGGATCGGTGAAGAACGGCTCCATCCAGCCTGAGTTCTGCACCAGGAACACGTGCGACACCGCCAGCGCGCTTACGCAATGGCACAACAGCGCGGCGGTGGCGAGCAGGCGCTTCACGACAGCTCGTCCAGGCGCCAGCCTCGCACCTGGTTCCAGTCGGGGTGATGCAGCCACAGGCAGTCGTCGTACACGAAGGGCACGCATTCGAGCGGACGCGCCAGGCGTGCAATGTCGTCGAGGATCACGTTGCGCTTGCCGATCCATTCGACCGTGGTGCGCGGGATCACGCGGCCGGCCAGCGCGTCTTCGGCCTTGCCCGTGTATTTGTGAAAGCGCAGCACCAGGCCACTGGGCTGGCTGCGGTTGTTATTAAAGCCGCGCAGCAGCGGCAGCACCAGCGAATCGTCTTCGTGCGGGTCTTCCACGTGTTCGGACTCCCACGGCTCGCCCACCACCGCATGCCCGCGCCGGAACAGCAGGCTCGCAAAGCCCAGGCGGGCGCCGTTGATCGGTTCCATCTGGCCGTTTTCGCGTCCCAGTTCGAGGAAACTGTAGGCCTGGCCGTCATGGCCGATCAGCCACAGGCGGCCGTCCCGGCTCTGGGTCGGTCCGCCGAAATCGAGGCGCGGGGTCCAGCCTTGGGGCCAGCGCATCCATCGCGGGGCTGCGCCGGGCTGCCAGGCAAGCTGGCCTTCCGCATGCAGCCAAAGCAAGCGCGCGTCGTAGCCGATCGGGCGCGACCAGCCGGACGGCGGCGCGGCGCAATCGTACAAGGTCACGCTGCTCAAATCGTGCAGCGCGCTCCACAGGCGCGTGCCTTCCGGCGTGTTGATCAGGCAGGCGATGTGACGCCGCATGACGCCGGGCGCGCTGGCCAGGGATTCGTCAAGCACGCGTTCGAGACGGTAGGTTTCGCTGACAGGATTGATCCACAGGCGGCACAGGCCCTTCGCGGTCGGCACCAGCGCCACTTCGCCGCGGCGCGGATTGGCCGCCGGCAGCCAGGCGTAAGCCGACACGGTGAACGAGAGGTCGGCGCCGTGCTCCTCGGGCGCCATCACGTGCCACAGTTCGGCCAGCGGGTCCCAATACTGCAGCACGTTGCGCGTGTGCGCCAGCGCCAGCAGCCGCTGGACCGGGAAACCGAAGCGGCCGGCGGCAAACACGCACTGCGCGTTGGGCGGGACCGGCATGGACGCGTCGAAGCGCCCGACATGGGGCGGCGCGGGCCGCTCCTCGAGACTGTCGCCCAGCGCCAGCGAGGTGACCGGCAAACCATGCGGCACGTGGCGCGGCAAGGATTGATCGCACCAGGGGCCGAACCAGTCCGCGCCCGCGCGCTGCTGGCCGGCCAGCTTGTGCAGGGCGTGGCCACAGGTGGGGCAAAATGCGAAGCCTTCGGGATAGATGGGCGCGCAGTGGCAGGCGGCCGGCAGCGAAGCGCCGAGCAGGCGCGCCACGTCCGGCAGACGGCCGCGCGCCTGCCCCTGCCATTCGATCTTGCTCAAGCCTTCGCTTGACGCCAGTTCGAACTGGGCGCTACTCTCGTCCTCCAGCCAGACACTGGCCGCCGTTTCCCATCTGTATGCCATCGCGCGTGCCGCCATATATGTATGTGAATGCGGCCCGGGGCCGCTGTTTTCTGCTCAAATCATAGCGCAACTGCATAACGCAAGCGTTTTAATTGACCAGTATCATCTGGCGATCTTGCAAGGTGCGTTTGGCGGCATTCCAAGGGGGAATTGGCCTCGAAACGTATAATGGCCGCACCTGTCCATCCAACCTGATTTCAGCATGACTTCCGATACCACCTGGGGCGCCATTCCCGCCAGCGCCGTCGCCGCCGCCGCCGCCCACCTGGGCGACGTGCTGTCCATCGCCATCGAGCACGGCCCCGCGCATCAGGCGCTGGTGGTCTATGACACGCGTTCGGACTTGGCGCGCGCGCTGACGGAAGCCTACCGCCGCAATCTGGGCCAAGCGCAGTTCATCGATTTCGACAGCGTAGCGCCCGACGATGTGCTGGCCGCCTTCAAGCGCATGGCGCCGTCCGACCTGGTGGTGCTGATCCAGTCGACCAACTTCCGTCTTGAAGCATTCCGCATCCGGGTCGAACTGTTCAAGCTGGGCCTCAAGGTGATCGAGCACGTGCACCTGTCGCGCATGCCGGGCGAACAGGGCGCGCATTACATCGAGGCGCTGGCCTACGACAGCAGCTACTACCGCGGTGTGGGCCAGGCGCTCAAAGCCCGGATCGATACGGCATCGTCGGCCACGGTGGTGAGCGGCGGCGAGCGGCTGGTGTTCGCCTCCCCCCTGGAATCGGCCAAGCTCAATATCGGCGACTACAGCCAGATGAACAACGTGGGCGGCCAGTTCCCGATCGGCGAAGTGTTCACCGAGGCGCAGGATCTGGAGGCAGTCAATGGGCGCGTGCAGGTGCATGTGTTCGGCGATACGTCATACATGGTCAACCGTCCGGAAACGCCCATCACGCTGGTCATCGAACGGGGCCGCGTGGTGCGCGCGGAAGGCGCGACGGCCGAATTCGACAAGCTGATGGAGATCATTCACGCCGACGAAGGCGAGGTGTGGGTGCGCGAACTGGGCTTCGGCATGAACCGCGCCTTCACGCGTGAGCGGCGGGTCAACGATATCGGCACCTATGAGCGCATGTGCGGCATCCATTTGTCGCTGGGGGCCAAGCACGGCGTGTATCAGAAGCCGGGCTTCAAACGCAAGGATGCGCGCTATCACGTCGATGTGTTCGCGGTCACCGATGCGGTGTACCTGGACGATGAACTGGTCTATCGCGACGGCGGCTGGATCGTTTGATCCCATGGCGGAACCGGCTGGTACTCTTCCACCAAAAAGTCGATCAGCGCCCGCACTTTGGGCGACGGCTGCCCGCTGGCCGGATACAGTGCGGTCAGGTCGTTGAGCGGCAATTCCCAGTCCGGCAGCACCCGCACCAGCGCGCCCTCCTGTAAATCGCGCCACGCCAAAAAGGTCGTACTGTAGACGATTCCCAGCCCACGCAGCGCCGCCTGTTGCAGCACCAGCCCATTGTTCGAGGTGAAGCCCGCATTCACGCGCACCGTGCGCTCCTGCCCCGCGCGCGAAAAACGCCAACTGGTGCCGTCGGTCAGATGGCTGAAATGCAGGCACTGGTGCGCCAGCAGCGCATCGGGCGTAGCGGGCGCGCCAAAGCGCGCAAGGTACTCTGGACTTGCGCACAGCACCGCGCGGCAAGGCGCCAGCCGGCGCGAAGCCAGTCCGCTAGTGTCGGGAATCCCGCCCACGCGGATCGTCAGATCGAAGCCGTGCCGGATCGGATCGAGCAGGGCATCGTCCACGAACAGGGAGGGCGTGAGGCGCGGATGCAGCAGGCTGAATCGCGCCACCGCGTCGGCCAGCCACGCGCTGCCAAAGCTCGACGGCGCCTGAATCCGCAGCGGCCCGGCCAGCTCGGGCCCGGCCGGATTGATGGCGCGCGCCGCCTCCCGCGCCAATTCCACCGTCGCCAAGCAGGGCGCCAGGTAGGCCTGACCGGCATCGGTCAGGCTCACTTCGCGGGTCGACCGGTACAGCAGGCGCGCGCCCAGGCGCACCTCCAGCTGCGAAATCACCTTGCTGACCACGGCCCGCGTCAGCCCAAGCTGGCGCCCGGCCGCCGAAAAGCTTTTCAGACGCGCCACTTCGGCAAATACTTCCATCGCTTGCAGTTGATCCATGGCCCGATTGTCTTCGTTTTGGCGACAATATGTCAACTATTCGGGTGGTTGTTGCCATATCGTTGCCGTCCTACAATGAGAGCATCACCGCATTCAGGAGCAGGATCCATGTTGAACCAAGACCAGCGCACGCAATTCGAGCGTGACGGCTACCTCGTCATTCCCGGCTTTAAGAGCCTGGAAGCGATCGCCGCCCTGCGCCAGCGCGCCGGCGAGATTGTCAACGAATTCGATCCAGGCGCCAGCCGCACCATCTTCACCACGCAAAACCAGGTCACCGCCACCGACGATTATTTCCTCCGCTCGGACAACGCGATCCGCTGCTTTTTCGAGGAAGAAGCCTTCGACGCCGACGGCAATCTGAAGCAGGACAAGTCGCTCTCGATCAACAAGATCGGCCACGCGCTGCATGACCTCGACCCCGTCTTCGAGCAGTTTTCGCGCGACCCGCAACTGGCCGCCGTCGCCCGCGACCTGGGCTTGAAAGACGCGCGCGTCTGGCAATCGATGTACATTTTCAAGCAGCCCGGCATCGGCGGCGAAGTGCGCTGGCACCAGGACGCCACCTTCTTCGAGACCACGCCGGTGAGCGTAACCACCTTCTGGTTCGCCCTGGAAGACGCCACCATCGACAACGGCTGCCTGTGGGTGGAACCGGGCGGCCACCGCAGCCCGATGCGCGAGCGCTTTGTCCGCGACGGCGATGAAATCACGATGGAAAAGCTCGACAGCACGCCCTGGCCGGACGACAGCGTCGCCGTGCCGCTGGAAGCGAAGGCCGGCAGCCTGGTGTGCTTCCATGGCCTGCTGCCGCATTACAGCGCGCCGAACCGCTCGCCCGTCTCGCGCCACGCCTACACCCTGCACGCCACCGACGGCACCACGCTCTACTCCCCGCGCAACTGGATCCAGCGCGACGCCAGCTTCCCCGTACGTGGCTTTATCTGAATGGACATCCTGATTTTCGCGCCCCACTGGGGCAGCAACGCGCTCGCGCCGCACGTGTTCATCGAGCGCGTGCTGCAGGCCGGCTTTGACGGCATCGAAATGTCGCTGCCGCTGGACGGCGCCGAGCGTGACCAGTGGACCGGCCTGATCGCCGGCGCGGGCCTCCAACTCATCGCCCAGCAATGGGAAACCGTCTTTCATCCGGAGTTCGAGGATCATCGCGCAGCGCTGCAGCGTTACTTGAACAACGCCTGCGCGGCGCGCCCCCTGTTCGTCAATTCGCATACCGGCAAGGACTTCTACACGTTCGAGCAGAATTGCGAACTGCTTGCGCTGGCCGAACGCATCGGCGCCGCCCATGGCGTGCCGGTCTATCACGAGATCCACCGCAGCCGCTTTTCCGGCCATCCCGCGCTCACGCTGCCTTACCTGCGCGCGCTGCCGGACCTGGCGCTCACGGCCGACCTGTCGCACTGGTGCTGCGCCTGCGAATCGCTGCTGCAGGACCAGCCGCAGACACTGGCTGCCGCCCTGCCCCACGCGCGCCATATCCATGCGCGCGTCGGCCATGCCCAAGGTCCGCAGGTCAGCGACTTCCGTGCCCCCGAGTGGGCCGCGGAGCTGGACGCCCATCTGGCCTGGTGGGACAACATCGTGGCGCTGCGCCGCGCCGCCGGCGCCACGGTCATGACGCTCACGCCCGAATTCGGCCCGGCGCCCTACACGGCGGCCCTGCCCTACAGCGGCAAGCTGGTATCGGATGCGTGGGAACTGAATGTGGCGATGCGCGCGCTGCTGGACAAGCGGTATCGCCGCTAAAGCATCAGCAGATTCATGCTGCCGCTGTCGGCGTCGCGCTTGGGAGCATGGCGCGGCACCTTGATGGTGACGGTGGTGCCCTTTTCGGGCGTGGAGGCCAGATCGATGGTCCCGCCCAGCATGCCGGTGACCATGTTGTAGACGATGTTCATGCCCAGGCCCGAGCCGCCCTGGCCCATCTTGGTGGTAAAGAAGGGATCGAACACCTGGTGCAGGATCTTGGCCGGCATGCCGATCCCGTCGTCGCGGAACACCAGCAGCACGTCATCGTCGCCCACCGCGCGCGCGCTGATCCACAGGTTGCCGCTCTCGCGTCCTTCAAAAGCGTGCAGCAGCGCGTTGTTGATCAGGTTCGACAGCACCTGGCCCAGGCTGCCCGGGTAAGAGTCCATCACCAGCCCCTCTTCGCACTCGATGCTGGTCTCGCAATTGGCGCGCTTGAGCTGGGCGGCGAAGGTGGCGTGCGTGTCGCGAATGACTTCGGCCAGTTTGAAGCGGCGCCGCTTGTCGCTGGTCTGGTCCACCGCCACCTGCTTGAATGAATTGATCAGGTCCGCCGCGCGCCGCAGCGAATTGGTCATGATGCCGCAGGCGGTGCGGATGTCGCCCAAGTGCGCCTCCAGCGCCGAGCGCTTGACGCCGCCGTCCGCGTATTTTTTCTCGAATGCGCGCACCATGTCGTCGAGCGCGGTGGCGGTCAGCAGGCTGTTGCCGATCGGGGTATTGAGTTCGTGCGCCACGCCGGCCACGAGCGAACCGAGGGACGCCATTTTCTCGGACGTGATCAAGTTGGTCTGCGCCTGCTTGAGCGTATTGAGCACGGACGACAGGTCGCTGTGCGCCGACTCCACGTTGGCCTTCTGGCGCGCCAGTTCGGACAGGCTGTGTTCGAGCCCGTCGCGCGCGTCGACCAGGGCCGCCTCGGTGTGCTTGCGGTCGCTGATATCCTGGATCACCCACACCCCGCCGCGGCTCAAATCGGTCGCGTCGACCGCCTTGCCGTTGATCAGACACCAGATCGCGCTGCCATCCTTGCGCACCAGTTCCAGCTCGCTTTGCCAGCGGTGAGTCACCGGATCGACCGCGAGCACGTCCACGCCGCCGCCGTGGGCCTGGCGCAGCACCGAGGTCGGATTGCCCTCGAGCGTGCCCGGCTCGTAGCCGAGCATCTCCTCCATGCCGCGGTTGCAGCGCAGGATCACGCCGTGCGCGAACAGGGCGATGCCGACCGCCGCGCTGTCCTGGAAGGCGCGCTGCTCGTCGAGCGTGCTGCGCACCTGCTCGGCCAGTTCGCGGCTGCGCTGGAATGCGAACAGCAGCGCGGCGACCAGAAAACTGATCACCAGGCCACCGGCGGCAATCACGTACACGGTCGTCATGTCCTGGCTATAGCGGCCGCCCGCAATGGCGCGGAACTGCACCACCCATTCGCGCTGCGCCACATTCAAACGCTTTTCCGCTTCCAGGCCGGGCACCAGGTGCTGGCGCGCGCGCGTGGTGTCGAACATGATGGTGGCCGGACTGGCCTCGGCATTGGCGCCCCTGGCAATATCGCCGGCGTCGTGGATGCGGAACGTGAGCTGGGACAGCAGCGCCGGATCGATCACTTCGCTCATCAGGTTATTCACGCGGAACACGATCGCGACCCAGCCCACCAGGGCGCGGCGGCGCTCGTCGACCGTGGTCAAGGGCATCTCCTGGCGGTACACGGGGGCGCGCGCCACGAAGCCGGGCTGCCCGGTCGCGTCCTGCACCAGGGTGATGCGCTCGGTGGCCACGATGTCGCCGCTGTCGCGCCCCGATTCGAGCGCCGCGCGGTGCGGCGGCAAGGCTGCCAGATCGAGGCCGAAGGCATTCTCGTTGCCCTTGAGCGGCTCGGTGTATTCGATGATGTAGTGGACATCGCTGACCACCGGCGGGTGGACCTTGAAGGCGGGGTAGCCTTCGGCCATCAGCGAAGTATCGCGCCTGACCGCGTCGGTGAACGCGGGCAGGCGCGTGGCCGGCACGGCGCGCACGAACTGGATCGCCTGAAAGCCGGGGTAGCGCTGGGTGAGATTGAGTTCGCGCACGAAGCGGGCGAACTGCGCGCGGTTCATGTCCTGGTTGACGGCGAAGCTGCTCTTGATACTGAGCAGCATGTCGAAGTAGATCTGCAGCCGCACATTGGTGTCGCTGGCGACTTTTTCGGTGTCGTACTGAAAGTTACTACGCGTGCGTTCCTGTTGCGCATCCATCACCACCAGGCACGTCCAGACGGTCAGGCAAATTCCGACTACAAACGCAAGGTAACCTTGAGTCCGCATCTATCGCGCTCCAGAGGGTGGATCGGCCGGGCAGCGCCCGTGCCTATGGTCCGACTATAGCATAGTGACATGGGGAAATCTCACAATGTGGATCGGAAACTGGAAGCTATAATCTTGAACTTCTCTTCGATGGCCAGCATGGCGTCGACCACGTCCGGATCGAAATGTTCCCCCCGCGCCTGCCGGATCAGTTCGACCGCCGTTTCATGGGTGAAGGCGGGCCGGTAGGAGCGCTCGGAGATCAACGCATCGTACACATCGGCCACGGCCATCAGGCGGGCCGAAAGGGGAATGGCGGTGCCGGCCAGGCCTTGCGGGTAGCCGGAACCGTCCCAGTATTCCTGGTGCGAATGGCAGATTTCGCCCGCATAGCGCAGGAACTGGTTGCTGCCGCCCAGGGTCCGCTCGACGCCGGCGATGGCATCGCGCCCGTAGACGGTGTGCTGCTTCATGATCTCGAATTCCTCGTCCGTCAGCTTGCCCGGCTTGAGCAGGATCGCGTCCGGCACGCCCACCTTGCCGATGTCGTGCAGCGGCGTCGCCTTGAACAGCAGCGCGATGTTCTCGTCCGTCAGCTCGGCGCTGAACTGGGTATGGAAGCGCAGTTCGCGCGCCAGCGCCGCCACGTAGTGCTGAGTGCGCAGGATGTGGTTGCCGGTGTCGCCGTCGCGCGACTCGGCCAGCGAGGCCATGGCCATCACGGTCGCATCCTGCATCAGCGAGATCTCGCGCGTTTTCTCGGACACCAGATGGGCCATGTGGCTGCGCTGATCCTTGAGCATGGCGCGCGCGGCGCGCAGCTGCATGTGGATGCCGACCCGGGCCAGCAGGATCTCGGGCACAAAGGGCCAGACCAGCACGTCGGCCGCGCCTTCGCGCAACGCACGCTGCTGGTCGGCCACGGCGTCGGCCGGAGTGACGAACATGACGGGAATTTCGGCGCTAAGGAAATGGCATTGCAGCTCGGCCAGGACGACGAAACCGTTCATGTCGGGCAAGTCGGCCGGCAGCAGCACCAGGTCCGGATGGGGCGCCTGACGCGCCAGGCGCAAGGCGTCATGCCCCGTGCGGGCCAGCTTGACGTGATAGTGCTCCTGTAGCACTTCTTCGATCGGCACCAGGTGATCGGCGGAGGCATCCACAATCAATATCGTTGCCTTGAAATCAATATCCATGCTTGGCGTCTCCTGCCCCGTTATTGCCTGCGCTAATCATAACGCGGGCTGTTCCATGTTTCAGGTTTTTTACATTTCCACCCGACAATTGAGAATCCGGTAAGTTTAGAATGCCAGATCCCAAAATCCTTCTCCTGCAAGGTACGCATGTTACGTCTGCCGTTCGGCCTCGCGGCCCTGTGCTTTGTCCTGCCGGTGCTGGCCGCCGACGCCAGCGACGACAAATTCCGCCAGCTGGAAGAAATTCTGCCCACCCCGAACGCAGTGCGCAACGCGGCCGGCGCTCCGGGCCACGCCTACTGGCAACAGCGCGCCGACTACACCATCCGCGCCACGCTCGACGAAGACAAGCGCAGCATCAGCGGCAGCGAGACCATCACCTACCACAACAACTCGCCCGACACGCTGCGCTACCTGTGGCTGCAGCTGGACCAGAACAAGTTCCGCCCCGACGCCGACGCCGTCACCACCCGCACCATCGAATCGCGCGACGCCTGGGCCAAGGCCAAGAGCGACGACGACGGCCTGCATTTCGAAGGCTTGCGCACGCTGCTCGAGGTGCCCGGTTTCGAGGGCGGGTACAACATCGGCGCGGTCAAGGGCCGGGACGGGCAGCCGCTCACGTACACGATCAACAAGACCATGATGCGCATCGACCTGGCCACGCCGCTGGCGCCGGGCCAGCGCTTCGTGTTCAGCGTGGACTACAGCTTCCGCATCAACGACGCGCGCCTGGAACGCTCGCGCAGCGGCTTCGAGCACTTCAAGGAAGACAAGAACGACATCTTCGAAATCGCTTACTGGTTCCCGCGCATGGCGGCCTACTACGACGTCTACGGCTGGCAGCACAAGCAGTTCCTGGGCGGCGGCGAATTCACGCTCGAATTCGGCGACTACGACGTGCAGCTGACGGTCCCCGCCGACCATATCGTGGCCGCCACGGGCGTGCTGCAAAACCCCGACGCGGTGCTCTCCGCCGCCCAGCGCCAGCGCCTGGCGCAGGCCCGGACCGCGCGAAGCCCCGTGATCATCGTCAGCCAGAAGGACGCCGAGGCGGCCGAGAAGTCGCGTTCCAGGGCCACCCGCACCTGGCACTTCAAGGCCGACAACGTGCGCGACTTCGCGTTCGCAACCAGCCGCAAGTTCATCTGGGATGCGCAGGGCTACAAGAAGGACGGCACCGACATGCTGGCCATGTCCTTCTACCCCAAGGAAGGCAATCCGCTGTGGGAAAAGTATTCGACCCAGGCCATCATCCACACCATCGAGCAATACAACAAATATTCGTTCGACTACCCTTATCCGGTCGCCATCTCGGTCAACGGTCCGGCCGGCGGGATGGAATACCCGATGATCTCGTTTAACGGTCCGCGTCCGCTCAAGGACAAAAAGACGGGCGAGCTGACCTGGTCGCGCCGCACCAAGTACGGTTTGATCGGCGTGATCATCCATGAGGTAGGCCACAACTACTTCCCGATGATCGTCAATTCCGACGAGCGCCAGTGGACCTGGATGGACGAAGGCTTGAACAGCTTCGTGCAAAGCATGGCGCAGGATGCTTGGGAAGTGGGCTTCCCCAAAACACGGGGTGAGCCGCGCAGCATCGTCGACTACATGCGCAGCAAGAACCAGGTGCCGGTCATGACCAACTCCGAATCGCTGCTGCAGTTCGGCGCCAATGCCTACGGCAAGCCGGCGGCCGCGCTGACGGTGCTGCGCGAGACGGTGCTGGGCCGCGAACTGTTCGACTACGCCTTCCGCGAATACGCGCAGCGCTGGAAGTTCAAGCGCCCCACGCCGGCCGATTTTTTCCGCACCATGGAAGACGCCTCCGGCACCGACCTTGACTGGTTCTGGCGCGGCTGGTTCTACACCACCGACGCGGTCGACGTGAGCGTGGACGGCATCACCGAATACGGCGTCAACACGCGCGACCCGGAAGTCGAGAAAGCCTGGAAGGAGGCGCAGAAGGATGCCGAGCCGGTGGCGCTGTCGGTCCAGCGCGACAAGGGCGTGCCGCGCCGCGTGGACGCGCAGCCGGAACTGAAGGACTTCTACAACGAGCACGACGAATTCACGGTCACCAACAAGGACCGCAACAAGTACGCCGAGGGCATGGCCGAACTGGAGGACTGGGAAAAGGCGCTGCTCAAACAGGGCAAGCACCTGTACCTGGTCGACTTTTCCAACGCCGGCGGCCTGGTGACGCCGCTGGTGCTGGAGATCGAACTCAAGTCCGGTAAAAAGTACATCGAACGCATTCCCGCCGAAGTGTGGCGCTATTCGCCGAAGAAGATCACCAAGCTGATCGTCACTGACGAAGCGATGGTGAGCCTGACCCAGGACCCGTACTGGGAAACCGCCGACATCGACACCTCCAACAACGCCTGGCCGCGGAAAATCGCCCAGTCGCGCCTGGAGCTGTTCAAGACCGACAAGAGCAAGGATGACCTGATGAAGGACTACCGCACGCCGCTCAAGACCAATAAAAAGTGATCCACATGTTCAAGAAGAGCTTCATCCTGGCCGCGGCCTTTCTGGCCGTTTCCGCCACCGCCGCCGACCTGACCGAGGACAAATTCCGCCAGCTCGACGAACTGCTGCCGACGCCGGGCCAAGTGCGCACGGCCTCCGGCGCGCCCGGCCACGCTTACTGGCAGCAGCGCGCCGACTACAAGCTGCGCGCCACGCTGGACGAAGCGAACCGCCGCATCAGTGGCGAAGGCAGCGTCACGTACCACAACAATTCGCCCGACACGCTGGGCTACCTGTGGGTGCAGCTGGACCAGAACATGTTCCGGCCCGATTCCGACCGCCTGGTGACCGCCACCCTGCCTTCGCGCGAGGCATGGGCCAAGGGCAGCCAGGCCGACGGAGTGCGCTTCGAGACGATGCGCTTTTTGATGGAGAGCCGCAGCTTCGACGGCGGCTTCAAGCTGAGCGCCGTGCGCGACGCGAACGGCGCGCCGCTCAAGTACGTCATCAACAAGACCATGATGCGGATCGAGCTGCCGCAGCCGCTCAAACCCGGCGCCACGTTCGCCTTCCAGATGGCGTGGAACTTCAACGTCGCCGAAATGAACGTACTGGGACGGCGCAACGGCTACGAGCGCTTCGACGACAAGAACGACCTGTTCGAAATCGCGCAATGGTTCCCTCGCATGGCCGCCTACTACGACGTGGCCGGCTGGCAGAACAAGCAGTACATCGGCGACGGCGAGTTCACGCTCGAATTCGGCGACTACGATGTCGAGATCACGGTCCCGGCCGACCACATCGTGGCCAGCACGGGCGTGCTGCAAAATCCCGAAGCGGTACTGAGCGCAGCCCAGCGCGACCGCCTGCAGCAGGCGAAAACGGCGGCCCGCCCGGTCATCATCGTCACCCAGCAGGAAGCCGAAGCTGCCGAGAAAACGCGCGTCGCCGGCACCCGCACCTGGCACTTCAAGGCGAGCAATGTACGCGACTTCGCGTTCGCCACCAGCCGCAAGTTCATCTGGGATGCGCAGGGCTACAAAAAGGGCGGCACCGACATGATGGCCATGTCCTTCTACCCGAAGGAAGGCAATCCGCTGTGGGAAAAGTACTCGACCCAGGCCATCATCCACACCATCGAGCAGTACAACAAATACGCCTTCGATTATCCCTACCCGGTCGCGCTGTCTGTCAACGGCCCGGTGGGCGGCATGGAATACCCGATGATCTCCTTTAACGGTCCGCGTCCGACCAAGGACAAAAAGACGGGCGAGCTGACCTGGTCGCGCCGCACCAAGTACGGCCTGATCAGCGTGATCATCCACGAAGTGGGCCACAACTACTTCCCGATGATCGTCAATTCCGACGAGCGCCAATGGACCTGGATGGATGAAGGCCTCAATTCGTTCCTGGAGTTTTTGGCCGAACGTGCGTGGGAAGAAGACTTCACCGACAGCCGCGGCGAGCCGCGCGCCATCGTCGACTACATGCGCAGCAAGAACCAGGTGCCGATCATGACCAACTCGGACTCGGTGATCCAGCGCGGCCACAACGCCTACGGCAAGCCGGCCACCGCGCTCAACATCCTGCGCGAGACCGTGCTCGGACGCGAACTGTTCGACTTCGCCTTTCGCGAATACGCGCTGCGCTGGAAGTTCAAGCGTCCCACCCCGGCCGACTTTTTCCGCACCATGGAAGACGCGTCCGGCACCGACCTTGACTGGTTCTGGCGCGGCTGGTTCTACACCACCGACGCGGTCGACGTGAGCGTGGACGGCATCACCGAATACAGCGTCAACACCAAGGACCCGGAAGTCGAGAAGGCCTGGAAGCGCGCGCAGAAAAACGCCGAGCCGTCCTCGCTGTCGGTCCAGCGCGACCAGGGCGTGCCGCGCCGCGTCGATACCCAGCCGGCGCTCAAGGACTTCTACAACGAGCATGACGAATTCACGGTCACCAACAAGGACCGCAACAAGCAGGCCGAGGCCATGGCGAATCTGGAAGACTGGGAAAAGGCGCTGCTCAAGCAGGGCAAGCACCTGTACCTGGTCGACTTTTCCAACGCCGGCGGCCTGGTGACGCCGCTCGTGCTCGAGATCGAACTCAAATCCGGCAAAAAAATCATCCAGCGCATTCCGGCCGAAGTTTGGCGCTATTCGCCGAAGAAGATCACCAAGCTGATCGTCACCGACGAGCCAATGGTCGGCCTGACCCAGGACCCGTACTGGGAGACCGCCGACATCGATACCTCCAACAACGCCTGGCCGCGCAAGATCGCGCAGTCGCGCGTGGAACTGTTCAAGACCGACAAGGGCAAGGACGACCTGATGAAGGACTGGCGCACCCCGCTGGCCAAACCGAAAGAGAGCCAATGAAGCGCCTGGCCCTGGCGGCGCTGCTCGCCTGCGCCAGCGCCGGCGCGTTGGCGCACCGCTTCCATACCGGGATCACCGACCTGTCGCACAACGAGCGCACGGGAAGTGTCGAAGTGGTGCACACGCTGATGGCGCACGACATCGACGCCCTGCTCGCTGTGCGCGGCCGGCGCCCGGTGGACGTGGCCGACGCCGACGGCGAAGCGCTGCTGCGCGCCTACGTCGACGAACACTTCTTCCTGCTTGGCGCGGACGGCAAGCGCCTGCCCCTGAAGTGGATCGGCCTGCGCGCCGGGGTCGAAAGCGTGGTCGTGTTTCAGGAGCTGGAACAGTCGCCTTTGGCGTCGGTCGCGCGCGTGCACAACGACATCCTGGCCGACTTCCTGCCCAATCAGACGAACACCGTCAATATCCGGACCGGCAGCGACATCCGTTCGCAATCGTTCACGCGCAAAAACAGCGAACAGGCCCTGAAGTAACGGCGGCTGCGGGACAGCCGCGCGCAAAAATGCTACGCTATCGGAATGACAACTCCAGCACCACCCTTTACGGGTATGGCGCAGCTCACCGACGCGCTGCGCACCACCGGCTATGCCCTGCTTTCGCCCACCGACGTCTGCGCCCTGGCCGGCTGCACGCTCGCCGACCTCGACACCCTGGCCGCCAGCTGGGACCAGCTCGAACCGGACAATTACCTCAAGGACGGCGGCCGTTACCGGCGCCGGCGCCATTCCTGCTTCATCCAGGACGGCGCGGCGCTGACCCAAACGGCGCACCGCGCGCACTGGCAGCCGGTCGAGTACAACGCCCTGCACGGCGGCATGCACCGCCTGTTCGCGCCCATCGAACCGGCGACCGTCGCCAATCCCGCCTGGCAGCGCCTGCTGCAGGCGCTGGGCGAGGTGTGCACGCGTGTGCGCGGCGAGCCGCGCTGGTTCGTCGAGGCGCACCAGTTCAGGATCGATACGCTGGACGGCATCGGCCGCCCGACCCCGGAAGGCGCACACCGCGACGGCGTCGATTTCGTGGCCGTGCTGCTGGTCGGGCGTCACCATATCAAGGGTGGCGAAACGCGGGTGTTCGAGGCCGACGGCCCGGACGGCAAGCGCTTCACCATGCAGGCCGCATGGACACTCCTGCTGCTCGACGACGCGCGCGTGATCCACGAGTCGACCCCGATCCAGCCGGCCGGCGAAAACGGCCACCGCGATACCCTGGTGCTGACCTGGCGTGCGGGGGCTTTCCAGGGCGAGGATGCGTGATATAGTCCCAGTCAACCCCATCGCAACAAGGATCCCACGTGGACGCATCGTGCGAAATCCAGCCAGACGAATTTGAAATCCTCATTGTCGAGGATAGCCCGACCCAGGCCGAACGCCTGCGCCGCCTGATCCAATCGAAGAATTACCGCGTGCGCGTCGCCGCCAACGGCCGCCTGGCCCTGGCGCTGCTGCGCGAGCACCGCCCGCATCTGGTCCTGTCCGACATCATCATGCCGGAACTGAACGGCTATGAGCTGTGCCGCGCGATCAAGGAAGATCCGGCCCTGCGCGACATTCCCGTGATCCTGGTCACGGCGCTCAACGACGTCAAGGACATCATCCGCGGCATCGAATGCGGCGCCGACAATTTCATCCGCAAGCCGTATTCCGAAGAGTATCTGCTCAGCCGTATCAGCCACATGCTGGTCAACCAGAAGCTGCGCGAGGCGCCCGAGAGCGAAGGCATCGCCCTTTACCTGGGCGAACAGAAGCACTTCATCCACGCGGGGCGCCAGCAGATTCTCGATCTGCTGATCTCCACCTACGAGCAGGCGGTGCAGGTCAACAGCGAACTGCAGGCGCGCGAACGCCAGGTCATTGAACTGAACATGCGCCTGGCGCACCATGCGGCAGAACTGGAAACCATCAACCGCGAAATCGCGCTCAAGAATCTGGAACTGGCCGAAGCGAGCCGCATGAAGTCGGCCTTCATCGCCAACATGTCGCACGAGTTGCGCACGCCGCTCAACGCCATCATCGGCTTTACCGGCGCGCTGCTGATGAAGCTTCCCGGCCCGCTCACACCGGACCAGGACAAGCAGCTCAACACCATCCGCACCAGCGCGCGCCATCTGCTGTCGCTGATTAACGACATCCTGGACGTGGCCAAGATCGAATCGGGCAAGGTCACGCTGGCGCTCGAGCGGGTGCAGTGCCAGGACCTGCTGGCGCAGACGGTCGACACCTTGCGTCCGCTGGCCGCGCAAAAGGGACTGGCGCTGTCGGTCGAGCTGCCGCCGGAACCGGTGGTCATCGATTCGGACAAGCGCGCCCTGACCCAGGTCATCATCAACCTGGTCAACAACGCCATCAAGTTCACCGACACCGGCTCGGTCAAGGTCGCGCTGGGGCAGCGGCTCGAGGAAGGGCAGCTGGTCACCGAATTTTCCGTCACCGATACCGGAGCGGGAATCCGGGCCGAGGACCAGTCCAAGCTGTTCCAGGCGTTCTCCCAGCTCGATTCCACGTCCACCCGCCACGCCGAAGGGGCGGGCCTGGGCCTGTACCTGTGCCAGAACCTGGCCAATCTGCTCGGCGGCAAGCTGTTCTTCCACAGCGAGTTCGGCGCCGGCAGCACCTTCATCCTCGCCCTGCGCGAACAGCGCTAGCACTGTCAAAAAAAACGCCCGTGTACCTTGCGGTACCGGGCGGCAATCCAACCTTCGAAGAAGTATTGGAGGAGACAGTTCCAATATACTCCCAAATATGTTGCGGCGCAATACCGTAAAATTACCGTAAACATTCCGACAACTCCATAGCAATCCGTCAAGTTGACACCGTGTCACGATTGGGTATTTTGATGCGGTGCATCATAAACCGCCCGGGAGAAGTCTTGACCATTGGAAATTAACTTAAGCGCACGATTGAGTTATATCAATCGTTTGATTTTTATGTTTTAATCACGCCTATGGAAAAAACTCCCCCACTTCCCGAAGAAGGCCGCAAGAGCCGCTCGGACGGCGTACAGTCGCGCGAACGCCTGCTGCTCGCCGCCATGCGCCTGTTCGCCGAACAGGGCTTCGCACGCACCTCGACGCGCGAGATCGCGCTCGCCGCCGGCACCAACATCGCCTCGATCAGCTACTACTTCGGCGACAAGGCCGGCCTGTACCGCGCCGCGTTCACCGAACCGGTGCCGCACCCGCCCGAAAACATCGCCGCCTTTACCGATCCCGCGCTGACGTTGCGCGAGTCGCTGCGCGAGTTCTATGCGCATTTGCTCGAGCCCCTCAAGCAGGGCGACCTGGCGCGCATGTGCATGCGTCTGTGGTACCGCGAGATGCTCGAGCCGACCGGCATCTGGCACGAAGAGATCGACAACGATATCCGACCCGCCCACGCCGGCCTGATGCTGGTGCTCGGACGCCACCTCGGTGTTGCCGAACCCGACGACGACCTGTCGCGCCTGTCGTTCGGCGTGGTCGGCCTGGCCCTGCAGCTGATGGTGGCGCGCGACGTGATCGACAAGATCAGTCCCCAGCTGCTCGATTCGGACACCGCGATCGACACCTGGCTGGCGCGCCTGGTCGAATACGGCGCCGCGATCGTCGAATCCGAACGGATGCGCCGCGCCGCCCTGGCCTCCCCCAATTCCCCGCCATGAAAGTAACGAGAATGAGAATAGCAACGACACTGATACTGCCGCTGGTGCTGTCGGCGTGCGCGCTGGCGCCGCCGGCCAAAGTCGAGGCGCCGGCACCGGCCCAGTGGCAAACGCCCCCGGCCCACAACGGCAGCCTGACGGACTTGAACCAATGGTGGCGCCAGCAGGGCGACCCGGTGCTGGTGCGCCTGATCGACGCGGCGCAGGCCGCCAGCCCGACCATCGCCACCGCCGGCTCGCGCATCGCCCAGTCGCGCGCCCAGCGCGCCGCCGCCGGCGCCGCACTGCTGCCGTCGCTGGACGCGGCGGTCAGCGTGAGCCGCGCCAACCAGCAAAGCACCCTGCCCGGCGGCACCACGTCCCAGGCGGCGCTGCAGGCCGGATGGGAGATCGACCTGTTCGGCGGACGGCGCGCCGAGCGCGATGCCGCCCAGGCACGCCTGGCCGGCGCCACCGCCGGCTGGCACGAGGCACGCGTGGCGGTCGCGGCCGAAGTGGCCAATCTGTATTACAGCCTGCGCAGCTGCGAACAGCTGTATCTGGTGGCCCAGCAGGATGCCCAGTCGCGCGCCGACACCGCGCGCCTGACCCAGCTGACCGCCGACGCGGGCTTCCAGTCGCCGTCCACCGCCGCCCTGGCGCGCGCCAGCGCGGCCGACGGCAGCAGCCGCGCCACGCTGCAGCGCGCCCTGTGCGACATCGACCTCAAGAACCTGGTGTCCATGACCGCGCTTGACGAACCAGCCCTGCGCGCCATGCTGGCCGGCGCACCCGAAGTGCCGGCGCCGGCGATTGCAGTCAGCGAAGTGCCGGCCAAACTGCTGGCCCAGCGCCCCGACGTGTTCGCGGCCGAACGCGAAGTGGCCGCCGCCAGCGCCGACGTGGGCAGCGCCCAGGCCGACCGCTTCCCGCGCCTGTCGTTGTCGGGCTCCGTCGGCGCGGCCAACTTCCGCAGCGGCGGCCAGAACACACAGACCGACACCTGGACCATCGGACCGCTGGCGTTAAGTCTGCCCATCTTCGACGGCGGCCGGCGCAGCGCGAACGTGGACGCAGCCAAGGCCCGCTATGACGCGGCCGTGATTGCCTACCGCGCCAGCGCGCGGCGCGCGGTCAGCGAAGTGGAACAAGCCCTGGTCAACCTGAACAGCAGCACCGCGCGCAGCAGCGACGCGCAAATCTCGCTGGAAGGCTACCGCGCCGCCTTCGTGGCCGCCGAAGACCGCTACAAGAACGGTCTGGGCAGCCTGCTGGAACTGGAAGACGCACGCCGCACCCGCCTGGCCGCCGAAAACGCGGTCGTCACGCTGCAGCGCGAACGCAACGCCGCCTGGGTGGCCCTGTACCGCGCCGCCGGCGGCGGCTGGACCAGCTCCGCGCAATGAACGACATCGAAACGAATCCGGATACCCTATGAAAAATAAACTGATCAAACCCGCTCCCGCCCTCGCGCTTGGCTCCCTGCTCGTGCTGACCGCTTTCCTGCTGGTGCGTCCCGGCTCCTCGGCAGCCGCCGACGACAAGAAAGCCGGCCCCGCGCGGCCCGCGCTGACCGTCACCACGGTGCGCCCGTCGGCTGCGCAGCTGCCGATCAAGCTGGCCGCCAACGGCAACGTCGCCGCCTGGCAGGAAGCGATCATCGGCAGCGAGTCCGGCGGGCTGCGCCTGACCGAAGTGCGCGTCAACGTCGGCGACGTCGTCAAAAAAGGCCAGGTGCTGGCCGTGTTCTCGGCCGATACGGTGAACGCCGACGTGGCCCAGGCCAAGGCGGCGCTGATGGAAGCGGAAGCCAATGCCGGGGAAGCGGTGGCCAATGCCGCGCGCGCCCAATCCCTCAAAGCCTCGGGTGCCTTGTCGGCCCAGCAGATCAGCCAATACATGACGGCCGAGACCACGGCGCGCGCCCGCATCGCGTCGGCCAAGGCCGCGCTGGCGTCGCAGCAGCTGCGCCTGCGCTACACGCAGGTGGTCGCGCCCGACAATGGCGTCATTTCGGCCCGCACCGCCACCGTCGGCTCGGTGGTCGGCGTTGGCACGGAACTGTTCCGCATGATCCGCCAGGGCCGCCTGGAATGGCGCGCCGAAGTCACGGCCACCGAACTGGCGCGTCTCAAGCCCGGCACCAGCGCCGTGGTCAAGGCGGCCAACGGCAGCGAACTGACCGGCAAGGTGCGCATGATCGCGCCGACCATCGACCCGCAGACCCGTTCGGCCCTGGTGTATGTGGACTTGCCGGCGGAGCTGTCGGCCAATGCGCCGTTCAAGGCCGGCATGTTCGCCAGCGGTCAGTTCGAACTGGGCGCGTCGAGCGCGATGACGGTGCCGCAGCAGTCGGTCGTCGTGCGCGATGGCTTCAGCTACATCTTCAAACTCAATAACGACCAGCGCGTCAGCCAGATCAAGGTGCAGTCGGGCCGTCGCCTGGGCGACCGGATCGAAGTGGTGAACGGCTTGCCGGCCGATGCCCTGGTCGTGGTCAGCGGCGCCGGCTTCCTCAACGAAGGCGACCTGGTACGCAACGTGGCTGCGGCCAAGTAAGGATCGACCATGAATTTCTCAGCCCTTTCCATTAAAAATCCGATACCGGCGATCATGCTGTTCGTGCTGCTGACGCTGGCCGGCCTGCTCGCTTACAAGGCCAACGCGGTGCAGGATTTCCCCGACATCGAGCTGCCGATCGTGACCGTCAGCGCGGTACTCGACGGCGCGGCTCCGGCCCAGCTGGAAACCGAGGTCGCGCGCAAGATCGAGGATTCGGTCGCGACGCTGCAAGGCGTCAAGAACATCTATACCAAGGTGCTCGACGGCGTGGCCACGGTCACGGTTGAATTCATCCTCGAGAAGAACATCTCGGACGCGGTCAACGATGTGCGCGACGCTGTCGCCCGCGTCAAGTCCGACTTGCCGGCCGAAATGCGTGATCCGACCGTGACCAAGGCGTCCACGGCCGGCCGCGTGATCATGACCTTCACCGCGGCCGCCGCGCCAGGCAAGGGTGGCGTGCCGCTGGACGACCAGGAACTGAGCTGGTTCGTCGACAACGATGTGTCCAAGCGCCTCCTGAGCGTGCCGGGTGTGGGCGCCGTGAAGCGGGTCGGCGGCGTGTTCCGCGAGATCCGCGTCGAACTCGACGACGCGCGTATGGCGGCGCTCAAGGTCGCCGCCGTCGACGTGTCGCACCAGCTGCGCAGCGTGCAGCGCGAGGCGCCGGGCGGGCGCGGCGACGTGAGCGGAGCCGAGCAATCGGTGCGCACCATCGCCACCGTCAAGACTGCCGCCGAACTGGCGGCCATGGACATCCCCCTGCCGGACGGGCGCCGCGTGCGCCTGGACCAGGTGGCCAAGGTGAGCGACACGGTGGCCGAACCGCGTTCGGTAGCTGAACACGACGGCAAGCGCGTGGTCGGCTTCGAGGTGTTCCGCACCAAGGGGGCCAGCGAGGTGGCGGTCGCCAAAGGTGCGCGCGCCGCCATCGCCGATCTGCAGGCTCAGCACGCCAATATCGAACTGAAGGAAGTGATCGACAACGCCTTCCCGGTGGAAGAGAATTTCGCCGGTTCGATGGAACTGCTGTACGAAGGCGCCCTGCTGGCCGTGCTGGTCGTGTTCTGGTTCCTGCGCGACTGGCGCGCCACGCTGGTGGCCGCCGCCGCGCTGCCGCTGTCGGTGATTCCCGCCTTCCTCGGCCAGTACTGGTTCGGCTACACGCTCAACACCGTGACGCTGCTCTCGCTCGCGCTGGTGGTGGGCGTGCTGGTGGACGATGCGATCGTGGAGATCGAAAATATCTCGCGCCACCTGCGCATGGGTAAAACCCCGATGCAGGCCGCGCTGGAAGCGGCCGACGAAATCGGCATGGCGGTGATCGCCACCACGTTCGCGCTGGTTGCCGTGTTCCTTCCGACCGCTTTCATGGGCGGCGTGCCGGGCCTGTTCTTCAAGCAGTTCGGCTGGACCGCCGTGCTGGCCATTCTCGCCTCGCTGGTGGTGGCGCGTTTGCTCACGCCGATGATGGCGGCCTATATTCTCAAGCCGCTGCCGCATGGCGAAGAAAAGGATGGCTGGATCATGACGCGCTACATGCGCGCCATGAAGTGGTGCCTGAATCACCGGCTGGTGACGGCCGTGGCATCGGCCGTGTTCTTCGTCTGCTCGATCGGCCTGGTGTTCCTGCTGCCGACCGGTTTCGTGCCGCCCGCCGATCGTGCGCAAACGATGATCAACGTCGAACTGCCGCCCGGCTCCACGCTGGCCGAAACCCGCGTGGTGGCCGAACAGGCGCGCAAGGCGGCCATGGAAGTGCCAGGCGTGACCGGTATCTTCAGCTCCATCGGCGGCGGCTCGAGCGGCGACGCGTTCGCGCCGGGCGCTGCGGCCGAAGCGCGACGCGCCGTGCTGACGCTGACCACCCTGCACCGTAACAAGCGCAAGGAGTCGCTGGACACCATCGAACGCCAGATCCGTTCCAAGCTCGATCAGATCCCGGGCGCGAAATTCACGGTCGGGCCGCAGGACACGGGCGTGAAGATGCAGCTGGTGCTGCGCAGCGAAGACCCGGTCGCGCTGACGGCGGCGGCGCAGGCGGTCGAACGCGAACTGCGCACGCTCAAGGGCATCGGCAATGTCAGTTCCAGCGCCTCGCTGGTGCGTCCGGAAATCATCGTGCGGCCCGATTTCGCCAAGGCCGCCGACCTGGGCGTGACCGCCGCCGCCATCGGCGAGACGGTGCGCGTGGCCACCGCCGGCGACTACGACCAGGCTTTGACCAAGATGAACCTGGCCGAGCGCCAGGTGCCGATCCGCGTCAAGCTGCCCGACGCGGTGCGCGCCGACCTGTCTGCCATCGAGCGCCTGACGGTCCCCGGAAAAAATGGCCCGGTCATGCTGGCCAATGTCGCCACCATCACGATGGAAAGCGGACCGGCCGAAATTTCGCGCCTGAACCGCAGCCGCAATGTGACGCTCGATGTGGAGCTGTCGGGACGCTCGCTTGGCGAAGTCAATGCCGAGGCGCGCGCCCTGCCGTCGATGCAGGCGCTGCCGGCCTCCGTCAAGATCGCGGAACTCGGTGATGCGCAGGAAATGGCGTCCTTGTTCGCCAGCTTCGGCATCGCGATGGCCATCGGCATCCTTTGCATCTACGGCGTGCTGGTCCTGCTGTTCAAGGACTTCATGCAGCCGATGACGATTCTGGCGGCGCTGCCGCTGTCGATCGGCGGCGCCTTCGTGGGCTTGCTCATCACCGGCAAGGCGTTGTCGATGCCGTCGATGATCGGTTTGATCATGCTGATGGGGATCGTGACCAAGAACTCGATTCTGCTGGTCGACTACGCGATCCTGGCACGCCAGGAGGGCATGAGCCGCTTCGACGCGCTGGTCGACGCCTGCCACAAGCGCAGCCGCCCGATCATCATGACCACCATCGCCATGGGCGCGGGCATGATGCCGCTGGCGCTGGGCTGGGGCGCCGACCCGAGCTTCCGTTCGCCGATGGCCGTGGCCGTGATCGGCGGGCTGATTACCTCGACCTTGCTGAGCCTTCTGGTGGTGCCGGCCGTGTTCACCTACATCGACGACCTGGAGCGTTTGATCAAACGCGTGGTCGCCAGGATGCGCAAGCATCCGCCCGTGCCGCACAAGCCGTTGACCAAGCCTGTGCAGGTTGTTTAGCAGCAGACGCTGTTGACGTCGTCCTCGCGAAGGCGGGGACCCATACCACGCTGAACAACTTCGGCGACGCGCTATAGGCCCCCGCCTTCGCGAGGGCGGCGCTCATGATGGCAGCAAAATAAAATGCCGGCCTCGTTCGCACGAGGCCGGCATTTTTCTATTGCGACGTGTTTTACACCATCGGCGGATCGGTCTCGCGCGCGAATGAACGGTGCCCCGCCAATGCTTTCTTGAGCGCGGCGATGGCAGGCGCCAGATCCTCGCCGTCGGCCCCGATCAATGCCGGATCGTTCGAGCCATCGGGCAATGCGGGCGGCACGCTCGCTTGCTTGAGCAAGCCAGCACCGGCGCCAAAGACCAGAATCGGCTTGCAGTGACGATACTGCTCGCGCACGAAGTCCTGGGCGTGTGCGTCGCGGCCGAGCGCCTTGATCGCTTCCGCGCCGTCCGGCACCACAACCGCGTCATACAGCACCGACGGCCCCGCCTCCAGCGTGATTTCGACAAACAGCACGCTGCCATCGCTCGCCTTGACCTTGCCCAGTTGCGAACCCACCAGCCGCGGCACCGCGCCATCCTTGAGCAGCGACGTGTAGATGGCGCGCACCATCGCGCCATCGATGCCATTGCCGATCATGATGGCGACCTTGCGCGTCTTGATGCCGGTCTCGCCAGGCCGACTGAGCAAGGATAGCGACGGCGACGCTTCGTACTCCGGCAGCGGCCGGGTCGTCGCCATAGGCTGCGGGTCGGGCACGTCCATGCCCAGACCGGCGGCAACCGAGCCGGCCAGCACCGGATTGACATTGGCCAGCAGCGACAGAATGCGTTCACGCACGGCCGGCGTTTGCACCCGCGTCAATTCGAAGCGGAACGCGGCGGCGATGTGCGCCTGCTCGACCGGGGACTGGCTGTTGAAGAACAGCCGCGCCTGCGAATAGTGATCGGCGAACAGTTCCGGGTTGCCCCTGACCTTGTCGGCCGCAACCGGCTCGGGGAAACTGGTAAAGCCTTTCATGCCGGCCTGGAACGGGCAGCCGCCACCCAGCGAATTGGGTTCATAGCTGACCCGGCCGCGATGAATCGCCTGGCGGTGCATGCCGTCGCGCTGGTTGTTGTGCACCGGCGCGACCGGCGAGTTGATGGGAATTTCGTGGAAGTTCGCGCCGCCCAGTCGGCTGATCTGGGTGTCGAGATACGAGTGGATCCGCCCCTGCAGCAGCGGGTCGTTGCTGAAATCGATACCCGGAATGATGTGCGCCGTGCAGAAGGCGACCTGCTCGGTTTCTGCAAAGAAGTTGTCCGGATTGCGGTTCAGGACCATCTTGCCTAGCGGCGTCAGCGGCACCAACTCTTCTGGCACGAGCTTGGTGGGGTCGAGCACGTCGAATTCGAACGCATCGGCCTGCTCTTCGGTGAACACCTGGACCGCCAGTTCCCACTCCGGAAACGCGCCGCCTTCGATGGCTTCCCACAGATCGCGGCGGTGGAAGTCGGGGTCGGCCCCAACCAGCTTGGCCGCTTCATCCCATACCAGCGAGTGCGTGCCCTGCAGCGGCGTCCAGTGGAACTTGCAGAAGCGCGATTCGCCGGCGGCATTCACCAAGCGGAACGTGTGCACGCCAAAGCCTTGCATCGTGCGATAGCTGCGCGGAATGGCGCGGTCAGACATTTGCCACATCAGCATGTGGGTCGATTCGGGCATCAGCGAGACAAAGTCCCAGAAGGTATCGTGCGCGCTCGATGCTTGCGGCATGCCGTGATGCGGCTCCGGCTTGACCGCGTGCACAAGGTCAGGGAATTTCATCGCATCCTGGATGAAAAAGACGGGCATGTTATTGCCGACCAAATCCCAGTTGCCTTCGTCGGAATAGAACTTGACGGCAAAGCCGCGCACATCGCGCACCGTGTCGGAGGAACCGCGCTCACCGGCGACGGTCGAAAAGCGGGTGAAGACGGGCGTGCGTTTGCCGGCTTCGGCGAACACGGTGGCACGGGTCAAGGCGCTGGCGTCGCCATAGCTTTCAAAGTAGCCGTGGGCGGCCGAGCCGCGCGCGTGCACCACGCGTTCGGGAATACGTTCATGGTCGAAATGGGTGATCTTTTCGCGCAGGATGAAGTCTTCGAGCGCGGTCGGTCCGCGCAGGCCGATCTTGAGCGAATGCTGGTTGTCGGCAATGGGCACGCCGAGATTGGTGGTCAGCCGCTGCCCGCCGGAATCGACGCGCACACGGTCGAGCGACTCCACGGTCGGGTTGCTGCCATCCGGCGGCACGCCCGCACCGAGCTTGCTCGATGCGATGGTTTCGGTGCTGCTGCCGGCGGTGGCGCGCGGGTTGGGCGGGGTCGCCGTGGCGCCCGCCTGCGGCATGCGCGCGGCGTCGCCATATTCGCTGGCCTTGTTCGGGTTGAACGGCATCTCGGCCGCCAGCTGCATGTTGCCGGTGGCCTTTTGGAGCAGCTCGTCGCCCGTCGGACTTTTGCTGCCCAAGGAGGTGGGCGGCGGCGCGTCGGACGGGCCGGAAACGGTACTGAGGATGGAGCCGGCGCCCTCGTCTGATTGGCCGGTCTTCTTGCGTGTAACCATGTAACACCTCGGAAAAATGCGATAGCTGCGAACATGAACGCAGCCTGCCAACGCTGCTGGCATGCTGCAAAGATGCGAATGTGGTGGAATCAGGCGCGCCGAAGCACCAGCCGGCTCCAAGCCGACTGGCGGATCACTGCGTGCTGCCGGGCCAGATTAGCGGCGACGGCCCAGCAGTTTCGACAGGGTATAACCGGCCGCCAGCGCCACCAGGACCGAGGTCGCTGGGCTGCTGCGCACGTAGCCGCGACCGGTTTCGGCGAAGTTGTTGTAGGCGTCGGCCAGTTGCTTCGACTTTTCGCCGACCTTGTTGGTGGCGTCGGTCAGTGCGCCCTGCACCTTGTCGACACCGGCGTGGGCGCTCGATGCCAGGCGGTCGGCCATCGCAGGCGCAGCATCGGCGGCCTTGTCGATGGATTGGTGGAGGTCGGCGGCGCCTTTGCTGATCTCGGCACCGGCGGAGCCGCCGAGATTGCCGCTCATGCCGCGGCCCAAGTCTTTGCTCATGTCCTTGCCCATGCTGCTGCCCGAGCCTTCGTTGCCAATGTTGCGTGCGTTACCGTCGTTCGGTTTTTGATTGTCCATGATCCATTCCTCTGAGTGTGTTTTGTACCAGCGCGGTGTTGCATCAGAACCGATGCAGCGAATACAAAAAATATAACGTTCTCGGCCCGGTCACCGTGCGTTGGCTAACAGAGGCCGTCGCCGAAGACATGCAGTTACATATGCGATATCACTTTAGGTATCAATGATGCGAAAAAAATGATCGCAGGTCGGGGCGATTCTTCTGATAAGTTACGGTCCTTGGCATATCAAACATGCAAACTTGCTTTTTAAAACACATCGCGGATCCTTATGACTTTGCACACTCCCTTGCTGCGGTCGGCAGCCCTCGCCGCCATGGTGCTGGTGGCCGGCTGCGGCGCCGGCACCGATGCCGCCGCTCCCCGCACGCTGGCATCGACCATGGTGTCGAGCAGCTTTGGCATCACGCAAAGCGATGCCTACCTGACCGTCGACACCGGTGCCGGACTGGTCTTCAAGGTGCGCCGCGCAGGCGGGGATATCACCTCGATCAGGTATCGCGGCGGTCCGGAGCTGCAGGCGCAGAACAAGTTCTCGCACATCAGTTCCGGCATCGGCGCCAGCACCAGCTATGCCGTCGCGGCGGGCGTCATCAAGATCACGCTCACGACCTCGAGCGTGAAGCACTACTTGCTGGTGCGCCAGAACGACAACACCATCTATATGGCGACCAGTGTCACCGCCGAGCCGACGGTAGGCGAATTGCGCTGGATCACCCGGCTCAAGGGTGACGTGCTGACCACCGTGCCGGCCGAATCCAACCTGGACGGCAACACCGGCCCCATCGAAAGCGCCGACATTTTCGGCATGCCGGGCGGGCAAAGCCGATCCAAGTACTACGGCAACCAGCGCGCCATCGATCTGACCTTGCGCGGCGTCAGCGGCAATGGCGTCGGCGTGTACATGGCATATGGCAACCGCGAAAGCAGCTCGGGCGGCCCCTTCTTCCGCGATATCCAGAACCAGAGCGGCACCGATACCGAGGTCTACAACTACATGAATTCGGGCCATGCGCAGACCGAGGAAAACCGGCTCGGTCTGCACGGCCCCTATGCCTTGCTGTTCACCGATGGTCCGGCCCCGGCCGCAGTGCCCGACATGCGGTGGATGGGCGGGTACGATTTGGCCGGCTGGGTCGGCGCATCGGGCCGGGGCAAGGTCATCGGCAACGGCCTGGCGGGCCGCGATCCCGCCTACGTCTATACGGTCGGATTTGCCAACGCGGACGCGCAGTATTGGACGCGCGCCGCGGCGAACGGCACGTTCGGCTCGTACAACATGAAAGCGGGCACCTACAAGATGACCGTCTACAAGGGCGAACTGGAGGTGTACACCGAAACGGTCCGGGTGCCGGCCGGCGCGGTGGCCACCCTCAATACACGCACCATCCGCGACGACCCGGCCAGCGATCCCGCGCTCTGGCGGATCGGCAACTGGGACGGCACGCCGGCCGAGTTCAAAAATGGGCAGAGCTTCATCAGCCGCCATCCGTCGGACGTGCGCAATGCGGTCTGGGGCCCGGTGGCGTTTGCCGTCGGCAGCAGCGTCGGCACCTTCCCGGCGGCGCAGTGGAAAAACGGCGTGAACAACCCGACCACGGTCAGCTTCAAACTGACGGCGGGCCAGATCGTCAATCGCACCGTGCGCATCGGCATCACGACAGCATTTGCGGGCGGCAGACCAGCGATCCAGATCAACAACTGGTCGTCGCCTTTGCCGGCCGCGTCCGCGCAGCCTGACTCGCGCGGCATGACCATCGGAACGTATCGCGGCAACAATACCCGCTACACCTATGCGGTGCCGGCCAGCGCGTTGGTGGTCGGCCTGAATACAATGACGATCCGGACGGTCTCCGGCTCGGGCGGCGACGCCTTCCTGAGTCCCGGATTTGCGTATGATGCGCTGGACATGCTCTAGATGAAACATCACCCCCTGCTGGCGCCGTGCTTCGGACACGGCTCCCCAGGGGATGATTCAGTACAGCTTAAATTTGCGTCAGCCCGCCGTCAACGGTCAATTCAATGCCGGTGATGTAGCGCGCCGCCGGCGATGCAAGGAACAGCGCCGCCGACGCAATCTCCTCAGGCTGCGCAATATAGCCCAACGGAACGGCGCCCTTGGCATACTCCGCCATGGCCGCGACGCCCGCCTCATCGAGCTTGAGCCCGTTTTCCAGAATCGGCGTGCGCGTCATCCCGGGGCTGAGCGTGTTGACGCGGATCTTGCGGCCCTTGAGATCGTTGGCCCATGAGCGGGCAAACGAACGCACCGCCGCTTTCGAAGCGCTGTACAGGCTCAGGTTCTCCAGGCCCTTGTTGGCGACGATGGACGCCGTCAGCACCACCGCGCCGCCGTCCTTGATCAAGGGCAGCAAGGTTTGCACGGTGAAGAACACGCCCTTGACGTTGATGTCGAAGGTCTTGGCCAGCTCGGCCTCGGTGGTTGCGCCGAACTGGTTGTTTTCCGCGATACCGGCATTGGCAAACACGGCGTCGATCTGGTCGCCGCGCTGCTCGATCTCGTTCTTGAGCTTTTCCAGGTCGGACAGCGAGGCCACATCGGAGACGACCGCCACCGCACCCGGGCCCAGCGCCGTAGCCGCATGATCGAGCGACTTGGCCGAGCGGCCGGTAATGTAGACGCGTTTGGCGCCCTCGGCGAGCAAGGCCTTGGCGATAGCCAGGCCGATCCCGGTCGAACCACCGGTCACCACAGCGACTTGATTGCTAAATTGCGTAGACATGCTTGTTTTCCTTATACGTTTAAGTGGCGGAATAAATCATTAGTTCTTATGTTCGACAACAATAGAACATTAGAACAATAGAACACTACCACGAAATATGGGATACTGCACGCATGAGATCGCATAACCATCCCGCCACCGAAACGCTGACCCTCGCCCAGGTCCTGTACGCCCTCAGCGACCCTGCGCGCCTGTCCATCGTCGAAAGCCTGGCCACCACTGGCGCGCAGCCCTGCGGAGCGATGTGTCTGCCGGTCGCCAAGTCCACCGCATCCCACCATTTCCGCGTGCTGCGCGAGGCCGGCGTGATTCGGATGAGCGCCGAAGGTACCCAGTTCATCAACTCACTGCGCCGGGAAGACCTGGACAGCCGCTTCCCGGGCTTGCTCGATGCGGTCTTGCAGGCCTCCGCCAAGCAATGAACACGTGCACCGAGTTTGCCGAGACTGCCCACCCTTACGGGGGCGCCATGCCGCCGCTTCTGCGCGCGTTGTCTATCGCGTTTCACCGAAGGCCGCCTGTTTGAGGTCCCCTCACGGAAAAAGATTCGGTGACGATACTGGCGATTGACGTTCACTATCCCGAAACAGGGAGCACGACGGCGGGGGTGGCGTTCGACGCATGGGACGCTGCGACGCCCACGCACACCTATACCAGCACACGTGCGGTCGCGATGGAATACAAGCCGGGCCAGTTCTACGAACGCGAGCTTCCTTGCATTCTCGACCTTTTGCAACAGCACGCACTGAAGCCGGACCTGATTATGGTCGATGGCTATGTGTTCCTCGACGGAACAACGCGCCCCGGGCTAGGGAAATACTTGTTTGACGCACTCGGTGGCGCAATTCCTGTTGTCGGCGTTGCCAAGACGGCATTCGCAGGCATTGGCGAGCCATTTCAGCTTTTGCGGGGCGACAGCAGCAAGCCGCTGTTCATTACCAGTGCCGGGATCGCGCTGGACGTCGCGAAAGCCCACGTTCTTTCCATGGACGGCAAGTTCCGCCTTCCGACACTCCTGAAATTAGCAGACCAACTCTGCCGGCAGGACAACAAAAAACCCGCGTCCCTGTAACAGGAGCGGGTTTTATGCTTGAAGCGAATACTTTGGTGCCGATTGCCGGAATCGAACTGGCGACCTTTTCATTACGAATGAACTGCTCTACCAACTGAGCTAAATCGGCGAAGACGCGTATTCTAGCAAAGAATCCTGCAAACTTGCTAGTCCGAATCCGCAATCTCCCGTTTTTGCCAAAAAAACAGGCAAATTACTCGGCGTGGTAGCTGGTCACGCGCTCGACTTCGCTCTTCGATCCCAGGAAGACCGGCACGCGCTGGTGCAGCTTTTGCGGCGGAATGTCGAGGATACGGGTGCGGCCGTCGGTCGCGGCGCCGCCTGCCTGCTCGACGATCATCGCCATCGGATTGGCTTCATACATCAGGCGCAGCTTGCCCGGCATCGAGGTGTCGCGCAGGTCGGCCGGGTACATGAAGATGCCGCCGCGGTTGAGGATGCGGTGCACGTCGGCCACCATCGAGGCGATCCAGCGCATATTGAAGTCTTTGCCGCGCGGGCCGGTTTTACCGGCGAGCATTTCGTCAACATAGCGCGTAACCGGCGCGTGCCAGTGGCGCGCATTGGACATATTGATCGCGAATTCCTTGGTCTCCGCAGGAATCATCATGTTGCGCTGGGTCAGAACCCACGAACCCATCTCGCGGTCCAGGGTGAAGCAATTCACGCCGTTGCCGGTGGTGAGCACCAGCATCGTTTGCGGACCGTACACGGCGTAGCCGGCGGCGACCTGCTGGCTGCCTGCCTGCATGAAGTCCGCTTCGGTCGGGGTGCCCATGCCTTCCGGCGCCTTGAGCACGGAGAAGATGGTGCCGATCGAAACGTTGACGTCGATGTTCGACGAACCATCCAGCGGGTCGAACAGCAGCATGTATTCGCCCATCGGATAGCGGTTCGGGATCGGGTGGATCGACTCCATCTCTTCCGAGGCCATGGCCGCCAGGTGGCCGCCCCATTCGTTCGCTTCGAGCAGGATCTCGTTGGAGATCACGTCGAGTTTTTTCTGCACTTCGCCCTGGATGTTTTCGGTGTCCGCGCTGCCCAGGATATCGCCCAGGGCGCCCTTGCCCACCGAGTGGCTGATGGTCTTGCAGGCGCGCGCGACCACTTCGATCAACAGGCGCAGTTCGGCGGGAATGGAGTTGTTCTTGCGTTGTTCTTCGACCAGGTGCTGCGTGAGACTGACACGTTTCATGGACTATCTTTCGTTTGTTTGAATTCTTTTTTGGCCCGGCCTAGTTCGACAGGGCTTTGCTGACGATCTCGCGCACGTCGTTCGAGAGCTTTTTGACGGCGGCGACCTTTTCCAGGGCCTTTTTCATTTGCGTCTGCAGGGCAGGCGCGTACCTGCGCCAGCGGTCCAGCGAACGCGCCAGGCGGCTTGCCACCTGCGGGTTGATGGCGTCGAGCGCGATCACCTGTTCGGCCCAGAACGCGTAACCGCTGCCATCGGCCGCGTGGAACTGCGCCGGATTGCTGTTGGCGAAAGCGAAAATCAGGCTGCGCGCGCGGTTCGGATTCTTGATGTTGAATGCCTTGTGACGCATCAGCGAGCGCACGGCCGCCACATCGGTGCCAGGCGCCGCGGCCTGTATGGTAAACCATTTGTCGACCACCAGCGCCTCGCCTTCGAACTCCTGGTAGAAGTGCCGCAGCGCGGCCGGCGCGCTGTCGGCGTCGGCATAGATCAGTGTCACCAGCGCCGAGACGCGGTCGGTCATGTTGCCCGCCTTGTCGTACTGCTGCTGCGACAAGGCGATGCTCGCTGCATCGGGCGCAGCCGCCAGGTACGACAGCGCCGCGTTCTTGAGACCGCGGCGGCCGGCCGATACCGCATCCGGGCTGTACTCGCCCGGAGTTTGGTTGGCCTCGTACACAGCCCGCAGCTGCGCGCGCAAACGGGTGCCGATCGCGCGCCGCATGAATTGACGCGCCAGGTGGATCGCTTGCGGGTTCACCGCGTCCATTTGCTCGGCGATCATGCTTTCGGACGGCAGGATCAGGGCCTGTTCGCGGAAGCCCGCATCGAGCGATTCGTCCGAAGCGATCTTGCCGATCGCATCGATGAAGGTGTCGTCCAGCGCCAGCTTGCCCCCGCCGGCCACCGCCGCGGTCAGCGCGAGCAAGCGCTCCATCGCCAGGCGCTGTCCGGCTTCCCAGCGGTTGACGGGGTCGCTGTCGTGGCTGAACAGGTGCAGCAGCTCGGCATCGGTGTACGCGTATTCGAGCACCACCGGCGCGGAAAAATCGCGCAGCAGCGACGGCGTCGGCGCTTCCTTCACGCGCGTGAAGCGGAATGTCTGGCTCGCCTCTTTCAGTTCCAACACGGCCGTGGTGCCCATCAGCTGGCCGTTCAGGACCAGCGGCAGGTCGCTGCCGTCCGCGCCCAGCATGCCGAAGGCGACCGGAATGTGGAACGGCAGTTTTTTGTCCTGCCCCGGCGTGGCCGGGCAGCGCTGGGTGAGTGTGACGTCATAGGTCTGGGCGGCGTCGTCGTAACGGGTTGCGGCGTGCACGATGGGCGTGCCGGCCTGGCTGTACCAGCGCTCGAACAGGTCCAGATTGCGGCCGTTGGCATCGGCCATGGCGGCGCGGAAGTCGTCGCATTCCACCGCCTGCCCGTCGTGACGGTCGAAGTACAGGTCCATGCCCTTGCGGAAGCCGTCGCGGCCCAACAAGGTCTGGTACATGCGCACCACTTCGGCGCCTTTTTCGTAGACAGTGACGGTGTAGAAGTTGTTAATCTCGACGAAAGAGTCCGGACGCACCGGGTGCGCCATCGGTCCCGCGTCTTCCGGGAACTGGGCCTGGCGCAGCGTGCGCACCTGGTCGATGCGGGTGACGGCGCGGCCGCTGTCGGTGCCGATCATGTCGGCCGAGAATTCCTGGTCGCGGAAGACCGTCAAGCCTTCCTTGAGCGAGAGCTGGAACCAGTCGCGGCAAGTGACGCGGTTGCCGGTCCAGTTGTGGAAGTATTCGTGGCCGACCACCGCCTCGATGCCGGCGTAATCGATATCGGTGGCCACACGCGAGTTGGCCAGCACGAACTTGGTGTTGAAGATATTGAGACCCTTGTTCTCCATCGCGCCCATGTTGAAGTCGCTCACGGCGACGATCATGAAGCGGTCCAGATCGAGCTCGAGGCCAAAGCGCTCTTCGTCCCAGCGGATCGAATTTTTGAGCGACTGCATGGCGTAATCGGTCTTGTCGAGGTTGCCCTCTTCCACCCATACCTGGAGCAGCGCGTCGCGCCCGTCGGCCAGGCGGAACGTCTCTTCCTGGCACACCAGGCGCGCGGCCACCAGCGCGAACAGGTAGGACGGTTTCTTGAACGGGTCTTCCCACTTGGCGTAGTGGCGACCATCACCGAGCTCGCCTTCCTCGATCAGGTTGCCGTTCGAGAGCAGCACCGGATACTTGGCCTTGTCCGCGCGCAGCATGACGGTAAAGCGCGCCATGACGTCCGGCCGGTCCGGGAAATAGGTGATCGCGCGAAAGCCTTCGGCCTCGCACTGGGTGAAGAAGTTCCCATTGGAAACATAGAGCCCGTTCAAGGTCGTGTTCTTGACCGGGGCGGTGATGGTTTCGATTTCCAGCGTCACCACATCGGGCGCGTTGGCGATGCGCAGCACGTTGTTGTCGATGCGATAGTCGTGCTTGCCGAGGGTTTTGCCGTTCATGCGCAGGGCGACCAGTTCGATATTTTCGCCGTTGAGCTCAATGTCGCGCACCGGGCTGGCGCTGTTGCGCGTCAGGCGCATGCGGTTGGCGACGATGGTGCGGTCCGGGTCGAGATCGAATCCCAGTTCCACCGTGTCCACCAGGTAGCCCGGCGCCGTGTAATCTTTCCGATAGATGGTCTGAGGTATGTCTGTACGCATGGGGAACTCGCCTGTAACAGTGGGCAGACCGCTATTTTACCAACACCGTCAGGCGATGGCGTCCGCCTGTCCGTGTTTCTCGCCTGTGCGCGGGGTAACAATTCGTAAAATATCTGCGAAAATAGTGTAAAAGAGAACTAGAGTGATTCTTGGGTAAATGGTTTTTTGGATGGAGAACGACATGAAACGCCTGTTGACGATTGCCGCCGCCGCGCTGACCCTGCTGTTGACAGGCTGCGCGTCGACCATCCGCAGCGATGTGACCACCTTCCACGAGTGGCCTGCGGCGCTGCAGGACAAATCGTATTCCCTGGAGGCGCCGCCGCCCCAGGACGATACGCTCGAACTGCGCAGCTACCAGAACCTGGTGCGCACCGAGCTGGCCCGCCTGGGTTTCCAGGAAGCGGCCGCCGGCACCGCCCCGGCACTGAAGGTATCGATGCGCTTTACCACCACCGACGTTCCGGTGCGCGTGCTGGAGCCGGACTTCCCGATGTACTACTCGAGCGCCCGCTTCATGGGCCCGTATGCCTACCGTCCTTACTGGGGCGGTCGCCGCTACTGGGGCGGCGGCTGGTACAGCCCGTTCTATGATCCGTTCTGGCACGGCACCACCTATACCGAAGTGATCAAGCACTACTACAACCGCGAAGTGCAGGTCGCGATCAAGTCGGCGGCCGATGGCAAGCGCCTGTTCGACGTCACCGTGCGTAACAGCAGCCGCGAGATGTCGACTCCGAGCGTGATGCCGGCACTGGTGCAAAGCGCGTTCACGGGATTTCCCGGCGTGAGCGGGGTGGCGCGCCAGGTGGAGCTCAAACGCGAAGGCTGAATGCTTGCGTGCAAACGGCGGCGAACCTGCGGGTTCGCCGTTGTCGTTTCCGGGCCCGCTCAGGGAATCAGAATCGACGAGCCGATGGTCTTGCGCGCTTCCAGTTCCTGATGCGCCTGTGCCACGTGGGCCAGTTGATAACGCTGATGGATGTCGATCTTGACCTGGCCGCTGGCGACCATCTGGAACAGGTCGGCCGCCATTTCCTCGAGCGCGGTGCGATTCGCGGCATAGCTGAACAGCGCCGGCCGCGTGATGAACAGCGAGCCACGGCTGGCCAGTTCGCCCAGCGAGAAATCGGGCACCGGGCCGGAAGCGCTGCCGAAGCTGACCATCATGCCGAGCGGGCGCAGGCAGTCGAGCGAGCCGATGAAGGTATCCTTGCCGATCGAGTCATACACCACCGACACCTTCTCGCCGTTGGTGATCTCGCGCACGCGCTCCACGAAATTCTCGGTGTTGTAGTTGATGACGTGGCTGCAGCCATGCGCCCGCGCCAGCGCGGCCTTCTCTTCCGACCCCACGGTGCCGATCATGTTGACGCCGATCGCCTTGGCCCACTGGCAGGCGATCAAGCCCACGCCGCCGGCGGCCGCATGGAACAGGATCGTGTCGCCCCGCTTGAGCTTGACGGTGCGGTTGAACAGATACTGCACGGTCAAGCCCTGCAGCATCATGGCCGCGCCGGTCTCGAACGAAATCGCGTCCGGCAGCTTGACCAGGATCGCGGCCGGCATGTTGCGCTCTTCGGCGTAGGCGCCGTTCGGCCGCCCCGCATACGCCACCCGGTCGCCCACCTTGACCTCGGTCACGCCCTCGCCCACCGCTTCCACCACGCCCGCGCCTTCCATGCCCAGACCGCCCGGCATCGGCTGGGGATAGAGCCCGGTGCGGAAGTAGACGTCGATGAAATTAAGGCCGATGGCATGCTGGCGCACGCGCGCTTCGCCCGGACCGGGCTCGCCCACCTCGACGTCCACGTATTCCATCACTTCCGGGCCGCCGGCCCGCTGCATGCGTATCGCTTTTGCCATGGTCACTCCTAGGTTTGTTTGCGGGCCGCCAGCTTGAGCTGGGACAGCACCAGGTGGGCGGTCGAGACATTGGTGGCGCAAGCGACGTTGTGCACGTCGCAGGCGCGCACCAGCGCGTTGATGTCCGGTTCGTGCGGCTGCGGCGTCATCGGATCGCGCAGGAAGATCACGGCGTCGATCTGGCCTTCCACCAGCAGGGCGCCGATCTGCAGGTCGCCCCCGAACGGCCCGGAATGCTTGCGGTCGACCGTCAGCCCCAGCTCGTTGGCCAGGCGCCCGCCGGTGGTGCCGGTGGCGGTCAGGTAGCAGCCGCGCAGGAAGTCGGCGTATTCGGCCGCCAGCGTGATCATGTCGTCCTTCTTCTTGTCGTGCGCAATGAGCGCTATGCGTGGTTTCATCGGTTCGCCTCGTTAGGATTTTTTCGTCGACAGCATATAAATACCCGCCATGACCAGCGCGGTGCCGGACAGCTGGATGGCGGTAATCGGTTCGCCCAGCACCAGCGCGCCCAGGAACAGGGTCGACACCGGCCCCACCATCCCGGCCTGGGACGCGGTGGCCGCGCCGATGCGCTGCACCGCCAGCATGGTCATGAACACCGGCAGGATGGTGCAAAAAATGCCGTTCACCAGCGACAGCCAGTACACGCCGCCCGGCTGCACCAGGCTGGCGGCCGGGCGCAGCACGAAGAACTGGCCGATGCAGGCCGCGCTGGCCACGCACATCGCGTACGACACCAGGCGCACCGAGCCGATCCGGCGCACCAGCTCGCCCGATTGCAGCAGGTAGATGGCGTAGGAAATGGCCGAGCCGAGCACCAGCGCCGAACCGAGCACGACCGCCTTCATCCCGCTGTGCAAATCGTGCCAGAACACGAGCACGATGCCGCAGTAGGAGACGGCCAGCGCCAGCCATTCGGTGCGGCTGATGTGGCGTTTGAGGAAAAACGAGGTAAACAACAGGACGAAGGTGGGCGTCAGGAACAGGATCAGGCGCTCCAGCCCGACAGAGATGTATTGCAGTCCGAGAAAATCGAACATGCTCGACACGTAATACCCGATCAGGCCCAGGAAAACGAGACGCCAGCGGTCGTTGACCAGCAATGCTGGCTGGGTGCGCATTTGCCACAGAGCAATTGCCGCGAAAATAGGAACGGAAAACAGCATCCGGAACGCAATCACGGTGACGGCGTCGAGCTGGTAGCGATACAACAGTTTGGCGACAATGGCCTTGGTGGAAAACAACACGGCGCCGCCGATGGCGATCGCCAGACCGGCCAGCAAGGCCGGGCGGGGAATGGGGGCGGGGATGGCGTCGCTGGTGCTTTTACTCATGCTCCGATTGTAATTCGAATCGGGTAAGCAGGCTTGGCGGCGCAAAATCCGGCCCGGGCCCTATGGTAAAATGTCGGCCACTCTTGCATACCGTCTAAGGAATTTCGACATGGCTGGACACAGCAAATGGGCCAACATCAAGCACAAGAAGGCCGCGACTGACGCCAAGCGCGGCAAAATCTGGACCCGCCTGATCAAGGAAATCACCGTTGCAGCCCGCATGGGCGGCGCCGACATCGCCGCCAACCCGCGCCTGCGCCTGGCGGTGGACAAGGCTGCCGATGCCAACATGCCGAAAGAAAACGTCACGCGCGCGATCCAGCGCGGCTCGGGCGGCCTGGAAGGCGTCAACTATGAAGAAGTGCGCTACGAAGGCTACGGCATCGGCGGCGCCGCCATCATCGTCGACTGCATGACCGACAACCGGGTGCGCACCGTGGCCGAAGTGCGCCACGCTTTCAACAAGCACGGCGGCAACATGGGCACCGAAGGCTCGGTCGCCTTCATGTTCCAGCATTGCGGCCAGTTCCTGTTCGCCCCCGGCACCAACGAAGACGCGCTGATGGAATGCGCCCTCGAAGCCGGCGCCGACGATGTGGTGGCCGACGAAGAAGGCGGCTTTGAAGTGCTGTGCGACCCGTTCCAGTTCGCCGCCGTCAAGGACGCGCTCGAAAAAGCCGGATTCAAGGCCGAAGTGGCCGAGATCATCATGAAGCCCGCCACCGAGACCGTGTTCTCCGGCGAAGACGGCATCAAGATGCAAAAAATTCTCGACGCGCTCGAGAACCTCGACGATGTACAGGAAGTCTATACCAACGCCCTGATCGAAGATTAAGCCCATGAAAATTCTGGTAGTCGGCTCTGGTGGCCGCGAACACGCCCTGGCCTGGAAACTGGCCCAATCCGAACGTATCCAGATGGTGTACGTCGCTCCCGGCAACGGCGGCACCGCGCGCGACATCCGTCTCGTCAATGTCGAGCTGACCGATCCGGAGCAACTTGCCGACTTCGTCCAGAAAGAAAACATCGGCCTGACCGTGGTCGGCCCCGAAATCCCGCTGGCGGCCGGCATCGTCGACCTGTTCCGCGCCCGCGGCCTCAAGATCTTCGGCCCCACGCGCGAAGCGGCGCAGCTGGAAAGCTCCAAGGATTTCGCCAAGGCCTTCATGCAGCGCCACGGCATCCCGACCGCCAAATACCAAAGCTTCACCGACCCCGAACTGGCGCACGCCTATATCGACCAGGAAGGCGCGCCGATCGTCATCAAGGCCGACGGCCTGGCCGCCGGCAAGGGCGTGGTGGTGGCCATGTCGCTCGACGAAGCGCATGCGGCGGTCGACCACATGCTGGCCGATAACCGCTTCGGCGACGCCGGCGCCCGCATCGTGATCGAAGAATTTTTGGCCGGCGAAGAAGCGAGCTTCATCGTCATGTGCGACGGCAAGAACGTGCTGCCGCTGGCCACCAGCCAGGACCACAAGCGCCTGAAAGACGCGGACGAAGGCCCGAACACGGGCGGCATGGGTGCCTACTCCCCGGCGCCGATCGTCACGCCGGCCATGCACGCGCGCGTGATGCGCGAGATCATCAACCCGACCATCGCCGGCATGGCCAAGGATGGCATCGTGTTCACCGGCTTCCTGTACGCCGGCCTGATGATCGACGACAAGGGCAACCCGCGCACGCTGGAATTCAACTGCCGCATGGGCGATCCTGAAACCCAGCCGATCATGGCGCGTCTCAAGAGCGATCTGGTCGGCGTGATGGAGCATGCCGTCAACGGCACCCTGGACCAGGTGGAACTGGAATGGGATCGCCGTACGGCGGTGGGCGTGGTCATGGCCGCGGCCGGTTACCCGGATACCCCGCGCAAAGGCGACGTGATCGACGGCATTCCCGCGGAAACGCCGGAATGCGTGACCTTCCATGCCGGCACCACCCAGGTGCAGGGCAAGCTGCAGACCAGCGGCGGCCGCGTGCTGTGCGTGGTGGGCCTGGGCGACAGCGTGAAAATGGCGCAGAAGCAGGCTTACGAGACGGTCGATCAGATCCACTTCAACGGTGCGCAGTTCCGCCGCGATATCGGCTGGCGCGGCCTGAAGCACTAACAGCACACACGTCGCCCTCGCGCAAGCGGCGGTCCGACGACTCGGGGCCCATCGCGCGCTGAACAACTTCGACGACGCGCTACGGGTCCCCGCCGTCGCGGGGACGACGGTGGAGGATGAGCACAAAGCAGCATCCTCGCCCGTCCAAGCCGGGCAGCAGCACAATCTCCCCATTCATGCTCGCCGCCGCCTGGCGCGCAATCGCCAGCCCCAGCCCCGCCCCCGGCACCTCATTCGCCGCACCGCGATAGAAGCGCTCGAACACGAGCGCCCGCTCCTCCTGCGCAATCCCCGGCCCGTCATCGGCCACGGCCAGGCGCAATCGGCCCTGGTGCAGCTGCAAGTCGACCACCACGCGCCCACCCGGCTGCACATACCGGATCGCGTTGTCCACCAGGTTATGCAGCACCGACCGCAACACCTGGGGCTCGACCGCATACGGCAACGCATCCGCCGCCTCCAGCGACAAATCGAGCCCGCGCTCCCTGGCCGCCTGCACCCGCTGCGCCAGATCGGCGCGCACCAGCTGCGCCACGTCGATCACGTCCGGCGTGGACGCCGGCCGGCCATCGAGACGCGCCAGATCGAGCAACTGGTGAATCAAATGCGCAGCGCGCGCAATGGCCACGTCCATCTGCCGCTCGGCCTGGCGCCGTTCCTGCACACCGGCAGCCAGGCTCAGCACATGCGCCTGCGCCGAGATCACCGCGATCGGCGTCCTCAGCTCGTGCGCCGCGTCGTGCACGAAAGCGTGTTCGCGCGCGATCTTGTCGCGCAGCTGCAGCAGCAGGCGGTCCAATGCCGTGACCAGCGGCTTCATCTCGGCATATTTCGGATCGACGTCGACGGGCGACAATTCGTCCGCACTGCGCGCCGCGATGCGCTCCGACAGCAGCCGCAGCGGACGCAGACCGCGCGCGACGGCGAACCACACCGGAATGAACACCAGCGGGAACGCAATCACGATATTGAGCGTGATCTCCATCCAGTCGTCGCGCAGCACGCCATACAGGCTATGCAGGGGCAAGCCCACCTGCACCGACCAGCGCGCCGTGTCGGCGCGCGCCACCAGGTAGCGGCGTGCCGCGAATTGCGCTTCGCTCACCCGGCCCGCCGCGCCTTGCAGCGCCGGCTCGTCCGGTTCCAGATTCGACAGCAGCAGCTTGCCCGCCCGGTCCCGCAGCTGGTATTTGATGTCCCTGAAATTGCGCCAGTTGTAGGTGTCGCGCCGGGTCTCGCCGATGGCGCCGACAACAAAGGCGCGCGCGGCCGGCTCGCTGTCCATCTTCTCCAGGCCGTCGGACAGATAGGCGGTCAGGCTGGTGGTCTCGTCGCTGGTGCGGGTATCGCTCAGGGTCACGCACAGATTGATCGCCATCATGAGGACCCAAAGTACCAGGCTGGCCATCAGCAACGACAGAAAGACGCGCCGCACCAGCGTCGGCTGCCGCAAATCGCGCATCATGGGGCGAGCAGGTAGCCGATGCCGCGCACGGTCTGGATGCGGTCCACGCCGATCTTGCGGCGCAGGTTGCAGACGTGGACTTCGACAGCCCCAAAGTCGACCGGGTCGCCCAACGGTTCGAGCCGCTGCGACAGATCGCCCTTGGCCACCACGGCGCCCGGTTCGCGCGCCAGCTCCAGCATGAGCTGGAATTCGCGCGGCGACAGATCGAGCTTGATGCCGTTCAGGCGCGCCACATGGCGGCGCGGCTCGATTTCGATGGGGCCGACGGTCCACACGTCGGTCGCCTGGCGCGCCGAGCGGCGCAGCACGGCACGGATGCGCGAGACCAGTTCGGCAGTGGCGAACGGCTTCACGACAAAATCATCGGCGCCGCCGTCCAGTCCCGCCAGGCGGTCTTCCAGCATCGCCTTGGCCGTGATCACGATGATGGGCAGATCGACCCCGGCGCCGCGCCAGCGGGCCAGCAGGTCCATGCCCGTGCCGTCCGGCAGCGTCAGATCGAGCAGCACGCAATCGAAGGACAGGCCGTCGAACGAACGGGGCGCGTCGGCCACGCGCCGTATCCATTCGCTGGACAGGCCGTCGGCCTTGAGCGCGCGCTGCAGGGCGCAGCCCAGGTCCAGATCGTCTTCGATGATGAGTATGTGCATGGGCCGATTATAGTCCGGCCAACCTTAAGACAAGCCAAAGCTTGCCCTCCGTACAATTGCCCAATCGACGACAAGGAGCAAGCGACCATGAAACCCATTTTCCCATTGGCGGCAATGTGCGTTCTGCTGCAAGCCTGCGGCGGCGGTGGCGCACCCCCGGTCAAGGTCGAACCGAACGTGCAGGAAGCCTGGACCATGGTCTCGCCCGCCGAGACCGGCATGGACGGCGCCATGCTGGAGCAGGCGGCCAACTCCCTGCCGGCCAATCACGGCCTGGCCAGCATGCTCGTGCTGCGTCATGGCAAACCCGTGTTCGAGAAATACTGGAACGGCTACGACAAGGACACGCTGCACGACATGCGCTCGGCGACCAAGAGCATCACCGCGCTGATGGTGGGCGTGGCGATCGACCAGGGCATGCTGTCCGGCGCAGACGAGCCGCTTGCCACGCGCCTGAGCGGACCATATCCGGATGCGCCGGCGCTCAAGGGCGGCATCAGGCTGTCGGACCTGCTCACCATGCGCAGCGGCCTGGCCTGCAATGACTTCGACCCGGCCTCGCCCGGCAACGAAGAAAAGATGTACGACGCGCCGGACTGGGTGCGCTTCTTCCTCGATCTGCCTGCCAGGTCCGCACCGGGAACGGCCACCTTCTACTGCACCGGCGGCGTGGTGACCCTGGGCCGGGTAGTGGCCGAGGCGAGCAAGCGCCCCATTCCCGCGTTCGCGAGCACGTATCTGTTCACGCCGCTCGGCATCCGCGACGCGCGCTGGGCCACGTTCGACGGCGCACGCCAGACCGATACCGGCGGCCACCTGCGCCTGCGTCCGCGCGACATGGCCAGGATCGGCCAATTGGTGCTGCAGCAAGGACAATGGGAAGGCCGCCAGCTGGTGTCGGCCGCGTGGATCGCGCAGGCCACCACCGCCCATACGGCGATCGGGGGCACCAGCTACGGCTACTTGTGGTGGAAGCGCTCGTTCAAGATCAACGGACGCGATGTGGAGGTGAACTATGCCGACGGCAACGGCGGACAGTACATCTTCGTTGTTCCCGCACTGGACCTGGTGGCCGTCTTCACAGGGGAGAATTACAACTCGCCGGAAGCGCAGCAAGGTAAAAACCTGCTGGTCGACTACATCATGCCGGCGGTGCGGTAGGAGAGCCGTCAGCACCATCACTCAGTCGTCCTCGCGAAGGCGGGGACCCATAGCACGGATGCGCCGTGGCAAAGCATATGCGGCCTGGGTCCCCGCCTGCGCGAGGACGACGCCGTGGCTACGTCACCCGAACCTTCCGCTCTCCCGGCGATCTGATGGAAGACACACCACCGGGAGAGCAACCATGAAAACCAAACACATCATCTTGCGGTCCAACAGCCTGGCCACGCGCGATGTCTGGCGCGGCGCGGGAACCCTGCAGCCCAGCGCTGCCGGCCCCGTCGGCCAGTCCCTGTCGTCCGAATCGGTGGTCATCGACCGCCACGCCATTCCCCTGCTCACGCGCGACGCCGGCGTGCTGGCCATCGCGCCGGCCATGCCCATGCGCCTGGTCGCCCCGTTCGACTTCAACGGCGCCGCCATCGCGGCCCAAACCGTCACCTGGGGCGTGCACGCGGTCGGCGCCGACACCTCGCCCTTCAACGGCGACGGCATCGTCGTCGCCGTGCTCGACACCGGCATCGACAGCAGCCACCCCGCCTTTGCCGGCGTCAACCTGGTGCAAAAAGACTTCACCGGCGACGGCAACGGCGACCAGCACGGCCACGGCACCCACTGCGCCGGCACCATCTTCGGGCGCGCCGTCAACGGCACCCGCATCGGCGTCGCCCCGGGCGTCACGCGCGCTTTGATCGGCAAGGTCCTCGACAGCAGCGGCGGCGGCTCGAGCGACAATATCGTCGAAGCCATGCTGTGGGCGGTGGAAGAAGGCGCCCATGTCATCTCCATGTCGATCGGCATGGACTTCGGCGGCTACGTCAGGCAGCTCACCGACAGCGGCATGCCGGTCGAACTGGCCACCTCGCGCGCGCTCGAGGGCTACCGCACCAACACGCGCCTGTTCGACAGTCTGGCCGAACACGTGCGCGCGCGCGGGCTGGAAACCCACCCCACCCTCATCGTCGCGGCAGCCGGCAACGAGAGCCGGCGCGACCAGAACCCCGATTTCGAGGTCGCTGTCAGCCCACCCGCCATCGCCGAGGGCATCGTCTCCGTGGCCGCGCTGGCCAATGCGGCCGGCGGCTACGAAACGGCCGCGTTTTCCAACACCGGCGCCAACGTCAGCGCTCCGGGCGTGGCGGTGGTGTCGGCCAAACTGGGCGGCGGCCTGCAAAGCATGAGCGGCACCAGCATGGCCACCCCGCACGTGGCCGGCGTGGCGGTGCTGTGGGCGCAGCAGCTGGCCGCGCGCAATGCGCTCAACGGCTTCAACCTGATCGGCAGGCTGGCCGGGACCGCCAGCAGCGAGCATCTCAAGGCAGGCTACGACCCGTTCGACGTGGGCGCCGGTCTGGTGCAGTGCCCGCAATCGGCCTAGAATACCCAAGGCTTATCTTATTCGTCCACCAAGGAGGAACCATGATCGATCACGCGGGCATCGTCGTCAGCGACTTTGAAAAGAGCAAAGCGTTTTACAGCGCCGCCCTGGCGCCCATCAACTACGCGATCATCATGGAAGTGCCGGGCGCCTGCGGTTTCGGCGAAAACCGCAAGCCCGACTTCTGGATCTCCGGCGGCACGCCCAACGTCCCGCCCACCCACCTGGCCTTCGGCGTGCGTTCGCGCGCCCTGGTCGACGCCTTCTACCAGGCGGCGCTGCAGGCCGGCGGCACCGACAACGGCGCGCCCGGAGTGCGCGCCCACTACCATCCCAATTACTACGGCGCCTTCGTGCGCGATCCGGACGGCCACAACATCGAAGCGGTGTGCCACGAGGCGCCCTGAGTGGCTACGAGTGGCTGCGAGTGCCCGCGGCAGGCCGCTATATCATAAAATAGCCGGACAGTGTACAATTCGCCCTCACTTTTTTATTTCCTGATCCGGCAAGAATGTCATCTCCTTCCCCCGCGGCCGTCAAGGCCTGGCTCCTCGATCTTCAGTCGCGCATTGTGCAAGCGCTGGAAGAAGTCGACGGCAAGCCATTCCTGCGCGATGCGTGGCAGCGGCCCGAAGGCGGTGGCGGCATCTCGCGCCTGATCGAGGAAGGCAACGTCATCGAACGTGGCGGCGTGAACTTCTCGCACGTCATGGGAACGAACCTGCCGCCATCGGCTGCGGCCGGACGCCCGGAGCTGGCGGGCCGCTCGTGGGAAGCGATGGGCGTGTCCTTGGTGATCCACCCGCGCAACCCGTACGCGCCGACGGTGCACATGAACGTGCGCTTTTTCACCACCACGGCCGAAGGCCAGGAGCCGGTATGGTGGTTCGGCGGCGGCATGGATTTAACCCCGTACTACGGCAACGCGGATGACACGCGCCACTTCCACCAGAGCTGCCGCGACGCGCTCGCGCCTTTCGGCGACGATCTGCACCCGCGCTACAAAACCTGGTGCGACGAGTACTTCTATTTAAAGCACCGCAAGGAGCCGCGCGGCGTGGGCGGCATCTTCTTCGACGACTACAACGCGCCCGGCTTCGATGCCAGCTACGCGATGGTGCAAAGCGTGGGCGACAGTTTCATTGGCGCCTACCTGCCCATCCTCAAAGCGCGCAAGGATACGCCGTACGGCGAGCGTGAACGCGACTTCCAGGCTTACCGGCGCGGCCGCTATGTCGAATTCAACCTCGTGTTCGACCGCGGCACCCTGTTCGGCCTGCAGTCGGGCGGGCGCACCGAAGCGATCCTGATGTCGATGCCGCCGATCGTGAAATGGCGCTACGACTGGAAGCCCGAAGCCGGATCGCCCGAAGCGGCGCTGTACACGGACTTTCTGGTCCACCGCGACTGGCTCGCGACGTGACGTTTTGCATCGCACTGCTGGGCGGCAGTTTCGACCCGGTGCACCATGGCCACGTGGCGCTGGCGAATCTGTTTCACACTTTGCTGCACCCCGATCAGCTGCGCATTATCCCGGCCGGCAAACCGTGGCAAAAGAACGGCCTGCGCGCCAGCGCCGACGAACGCGTGGCGATGGTCGAACTGGCGTTTCGCGATGCCGGCCTGCGCGTGACCGTGGACCGCCAGGAGATCGAGCGCACCACGCCGACCTACACCATCGATACGCTGCGCAATGTGCGCGCCGAGGTGGGGCCGGATGCGTCGCTGGTGTTCGTGATGGGCGCCGACCAGCTGCAGCAGCTCGACACCTGGCGCGACTGGCGCGCGCTGTTCGGACTGGCCCATATCGGCGTCGCGGCGCGCCCCGGTTATTCACTGGCCGCAGCGGCATTGCCGCCGGCCGTTGCCCAAGAATTTTTACTGCGCCAGGGGAGCCTGGATCAGCTTCGCAGTACCCCGTCTGGCCACACTTACCTGGCACAGACGCTGGATGTGGACATCTCAGCCACCCAGGTCCGTGCGGCGTTACAACGCGGAGAACCGGCGAACTCGCTTATCTCCCCGGTAGTGCTAGACTATATTCAACAACATAATCTATACAAAATCTAATGGATATCAAAAAACTTCAAACTCTCGTCGTCGATGCGCTCGAAGACGTCAAGGCCCAGGACATCCAGGTGTTCGACACCGTGCACCTGACCAGCCTTTTCGACCGCATCGCGGTTGCCTCGGGCACCTCGAACCGCCAAACCAAGGCCCTAGCCGCGTCGGTACGCGACAAGGTCAAGGAAGCCGGCGGCGACGTGGTCGGCATCGAGGGTGAAGATACCGGCGAATGGGTGCTGGTCGATCTGGGCGACATGATCGTGCACATCATGCAGCCGGCGATCCGCCAGTACTACCGCCTCGAAGAAATCTGGGGCGACAAGCCCGTCAAGCTGGGCGCGGCCAAGCGCAAGTCGACGCCGGAAGCGGCCGAAGCATCCGAGAAAAAGCCCAAGTCCAAGCACCTCGCTTCGACCCAGGAAGCGCCGGAAGTCAAGCCTGTGCGCGAGCGCAAGGGTCCGGCAGTGAAGAAAGCCGCCGCAGAAGACAAGCCAAAACGCGCGCCGGCCAAAAAAGCCGCCACGCCGGCAGGCAAGGTCGTCAAGGTCGCACCGACCAAGTCGGAAGCGGCCGCCGTCAAGGCACTGAAGGAATTGCCACCGAAGCGCGCCGCCGCCAAGAAGGCTGCCGTCAAGGCGCCTGCCGATGCGGTCCCCGTCAAGAAGGTCATCAAGCGCGTCAAGAAGACCGACGAGTAAGCGCCGATGCAGCTCATCATTGCTGCGGTCGGCCACAAGATGCCGGCCTGGATCGAGACCGGGTTTGCCGAGTACACGAAGCGCATGCCCCCCGAGCTGCGCATCGTGCTCAAGGAAATCAAGCCGGTCGAGCGTTCCGGCAGCAAGACCGCCGCCACCGCGATGGCGCTCGAACGCGAGCGCATCGAAGCGGCGCTCCCCACCAAGAACTTGCGCATCATCGCCCTCGACGAGCGCGGCAAGGATCTGACCAGCGTCGGCCTGTCCCAGCAATTAATGAACTGGCAACAGGACGGGCGCGATACGGCCTTCCTGATCGGCGGCGCCGACGGCCTGGATCCGGAACTGAAGGCGCGGGCCGAGGGCCTGATTCGCATTTCCTCTATGACGCTCCCCCATGGCATCGTGCGTGTTATGCTTGCGGAACAGTTGTATAGGGCGTGGTCGATCACGCAGAATCACCCTTATCATCGCGTCTGACCATTTCCGGAAAATCCGATGAAAAAACCGATCGACAAGAAGATTTACCTCGCTTCCAAGAGTCCCCGGCGGCGTGAGCTCTTGCGCCAGATCGGCATCGAATTCGAACTGCTCATGCTGCGCAACGATACCGTGCGCGGCCCGGACGTGACCGAAGAAGTCCTGCCCGGCGAAGAGGCCATCGATTACGTGGCCCGCGTCTCGCTGGAAAAAGCCGCCTTTGCCTGGTCCATGGTGCAGAACCGGCGCCTGACCGTGCGGCCCGTGCTCGCGGCCGACACCACCGTGACCATCGATGGCGAGATCCTCGGCAAGCCGGCCAACAATGCCGAAGCCGTCGCCATGCTCGAGCGCCTGTCCGGACGCACCCACCAGGTACTGACTTCTATTGCAGTGCAGCACACGGACATGTGCGAGCAGATCACCCAGGTCTCCCACGTGCGCTTTGCGACCCTGTCTCCCGCGTCCATCAAGGCCTATTGCGCCACGCCGGAACCGTACGACAAGGCGGGCGGCTATGGCATCCAGGGCCTGGCTGCGCTGTTTGTCGAGCATATCGATGGCAGCCATTCCGGCATCATGGGCTTGCCCCTGTACGAAACGGCCAAATTGCTGCGCCAGGCCGGCCTTCCCCTCGCCTGATTGTTTCGCAGCTTGCCCTTGCGCGTGTATGATCGTGTCTTGCACACAAGGCACGGTGTTACGGAACAATGAACGAAGATATCCTGATCAATATCACCCCGCAGGAAACGCGCGTCGCGCTGATCCTGCAAGGCGCGGTGCAGGAACTGCACATCGAACGCACGCTCACCCGCGGCCTGGCTGGTAACGTCTACTCGGGCAAAGTGGTGCGCGTCCTGCCTGGCATGCAATCGGCTTTCATCGACATCGGCCTTGAACGCGCAGCCTTCCTGCACGTGGCCGACATCTGGGAAGCGCGCAATCACGACACCCCGAACGTGGCGCCCACCCCGATCGAAAAAGTGCTGTTCGATGGCCAGGTGCTCACGGTCCAGGTGATCAAGGATCCGATCGGCACCAAAGGCGCGCGCCTGTCGACGCAGATTTCGATTGCCGGGCGCATGCTGGTGTATCTGCCGCAGGACAGCCACATCGGCATCTCCCAGAAGATCGAAAAGGAATCCGAGCGCGAACTGCTGCGCACCCGCCTGCAAAGCCTGCTGCCGGCCGACGAAAAGGGCGGCTACATCGTACGCACCATGGCCGAGGAAGCCTCCGACACCGACCTGGCGGCCGACGTCGACTACCTGCGCAAGACCTGGAGCGCCATCGTGCACGGCGCCCGCACCCGCCCCGCCACCAGCCTGCTGTACCAGGACCTGAGCCTGGCCCAGCGCGTGCTGCGCGACTTCGTGCACGATGAAACCGCGACCATCCAGGTGGACTCGCGCGAAAACTACCAGAAGCTGGTGGAATTCGCGCAAGCCTACACGCCGAGCGAATTGACGCGCCTGCAGCACTACACGGGCGAGCGACCGCTATTCGATCTGTATGGCGTGGAAGAAGAAATCCTGCGCGCGCTGGGCCGGCGCGTCGATCTCAAGTCGGGCGGCTACCTGATCGTCGACCAGACCGAAGCCATGACCACCATCGACGTCAACACGGGCGGCTTTGTGGGGGGGCGCAATTTTGCCGACACCATTTTCAAGACCAACCTGGAAGCGGCGCATGCCATCGCGCGCCAGCTGCGCCTGCGTAATCTGGGCGGCATCATCATCCTCGACTTCATCGACATGGAAAACAACGAGCATCGCCAGGCGGTGCTGCAGGAGTTGAAGAAGACCTTGTCGCGCGACCGCACCAAGGTATCGGTCTCGGGCTTTTCGGCGCTGGGGCTGGTGGAGATGACGCGAAAGCGCACGCGCGAATCGCTGGCGCACATTTTGTGCGAACCCTGCCCCGCGTGCGCGGGCAAGGGCCAGGTCAAGACCAGCCGCACCATCTGCTACGAGATCCTGCGCGAACTGATGCGCGAAGCGAAGCAGTTCAACCCGCGCGAATTCCGCATCCTCGCTTCACAGGAAGTGGTGGACCTGTTCCTGGAAGAGGAATCGCAGCACCTGGCGATGCTGGGCGACTTCATCGGCAAGCAGATTTCGCTGCAGGTGGAGACCGCATATCACCAGGAACAGTACGACGTCATACTTATGTAATAATTTATACTATTTAAATCAAAAGGTTATGACTACCTATCTAAAAATACCACTGCTAGCTACACACATAGCTACACATTACATGAGCGTTTCTCCTGATGGGGTCAGTGGTCCCTCAACAACTATTTCTTAGCTCGCTGTCGCTCCTCATCTTCTCGGGCCACATCCAGCGGGACAAGTGTTTTATATCCCCATCCGACCATCTCGCGCGCTTTCTTCAAATTTTTAGAGATGAGCTTTTGTGCCTCTTGCAGGCCACCATCCGTAACGGTTTGAGTTTGTTTGTCCCAATAATGCGGATACAGCACGCTAATGGTAGCTTCCCTTGGCGCACCGAATATCTCGATAGCGTCGTAAAGTCGCAAGTACTTTGCGAGCAGCACCTTCGACACGGGCTTGTACAGCCGAGGCTTCAAGGCAATATCCTTGGTCGACCTGGCGAACTCGGCAAGCGCATGACGGAGTAGTTCGTCGCCGCGTGCTTTCATTGATGCGAGTGCAGCTGTCCCAGCCGAATACGCGTCCTCGAAGCAACGGGGATTCCATTCGAGGTTGATTACGGCGAGCACCTGAAGGTATTCACGCCGCCTCTTGGCGAGCAGCTTGTTTACCCCGGCGAATACAGGCCGCGGGAGGAAATCGCCCCTTTCGTGTTTTCACGAGTGAGCGTGGAACAGGCAATGATCGAGCTGGCCGAACTGACGGACGATGCGGTGCGCATGTATGGGGATGGCGGGGGCGAAGTCGAAACTTGTGGTCGGCAGCCGTCGTCACGGCGGCCACCGTCAGGCCCGTCGGTCAGCAGGCCAACGCGGCGCACGGGGTACGCTCGCGGCATTAGCGAGGTCCCCGTCGATCCAAGCGATGACTAGCCTATGACATCCCCCCCTTTAAATATCCAATCTAGCGAGTTACTCAGGCATATACAGATTCGTAGCCAGGTTAGGGTTAGCTACCCACACGACACCGGCAACCCAATACGCTAGAGACGACTGTATCATGACGGCCTGCCTTGCTCACTTCAGCGTAGTAGCCTGCCCTCGGCAAAGGCGGTGCGCCGCACCAAGTGGGCAGCATGAACCCGGTCATGCACTTCCCAGCCGACGATATTGCAGCTATAGAGGTCAAGAATAAGGTACAGGTAGAACCAACGGCCAGCCACGTTGGCGGGCAGATACGTCATGTCCCAGCACCACACTTGGCGCGGGGCCGTGGCGATATGCGTCGTCGGCGGGCACATCTTGCGCGGTGCCTTGGCGCGACCACGATGCGCTGTCTACCCTTCTGCGCGCAGGACTCGGCTGAAGGTCGATTCGCTGGCAACATACACGCCCTCGTCAGCCAGCATGGGCACAATGCGCGCCGGCGGTACATCAGAGATCTGCGGGCGCAAATCGTGCGGCACTACATGCTGCGGATTCAGTCCTATTACCACGACGCCGACGGCGCCCTTGACGGTGGCCCGCAGGACGCCGATCCAGAGACCGACAGCGTACCTTTCTGACAGAAGCGCGATGGCGAGGCTGGGAAATTCGGCCCGCGTAGTCTGGCCTCGGGGAGCCCATTTGGCCATACCGCTATTGACCGACTGGTCCCTGGGGCGTGCGTTGGCGCACAGATGCGCCTGCCTGTTTAGCGCACTCTTCAGCACGCCCCTGCTCGCTTGCCGAGCAGACAACCGACAGTTTGATAACCCCGTAACGATTGGAGAATCGAATGACGACATTAGCAAAGACATTGATAGATCTGGAAACAAAATTTTGGCAGTCGATGGTTGACCAAGACACAGACTCTGCGCTGCAACTGTTGCACGACCCGGCAATGATGGCGACTGCGCACGGAGCGATGAAATTCGACCATGCGGGCTATCGCAAGATGGCTGAGCAAGGATCTATGGTCGTGAGCGCCTTTGCGCTGAGCGACATGGAAGTTATGCTTGCATCAGAGACGACGGCCCTTATGACCTACCGCGTGAAGCAGACTGTTGCGGCGCGTGAAGGCGACAAAAGTGGAAAAGGAACGGTTCAGGAGATGTCAGACACCTCCACTTGGGTTTACGTCGACAAGCGCTGGCAGTGCGTCTTGCACACCGAATCACAGATGGACGCGAAGCCCGCAAAGCACTGAATGTTTCTCACTGCGTCAACATGCACAGCCGTCAGCAATGACGTACCCCAATTCCCCATCCCGGTTTCAATCACCCCTGAAGGAGACATGCCTTGACTGATACTCACAAACCCGATCAGGCAGAACCGTCAGCAGCCCACAAGCGCCTGGAAGTCTTCATCGGCAACTGGCATGCCGAGGGAACTTCCTACGGCGACGGCCAGGATGCCGCCGATCCGCTCGCCTCTGGCGTACCGTGGACGAGCGACGAAAGCTACGAATGGTTGCCTGGCAGCTTCTTCGTTCTGCACCGCTGGGATGCGCAGCTGGGAAGACACGCGTTCAAGGGCGCTGAGGTCATGGGCTACGACGAGGCCGAGGGCGGCTACTTTACGCGCATGTTCGACAACGCTGGCCACCACCCCGACTATCGCGCGAGCGTTGACGGCCACGTCTGGAACTTCACTGAAGCGCAGACGCGTGCCACCGTGACGGTGCAGGACGGCGGCGACAAGATGCGCTTCAACTGGGAGTGGAAGAACGGCGGCAGGAAGTGGTTGCCTTTGTGTGATCGCGTTGCTCGACGCGTCGCCGCTGAGGCCTAGCAATTCAGACAAAGCAGATGCCACAGGGTATTCGTTCTTGCGGTATTGTTTTCGTTGCTCATTTTTGCCTCTAGCTACACACTTAGCTACACATAATAGTTGCGATATGAGTAGACGTCAATGTAAGAGCCAAGACAATAAATCCATAAAAATCAATGAGTTAAATAGAAGTCTAGACGGCAAAAGATGCTAATAGACACCCAAAAAATAGTACGACGTCATCCTGATGTAGCTGCTACTGCGGTCCGCTTTCGCGAACCGTGCAGTTGAATGCATACTTGCCTTTGAAGGGCACCGGTTTTCCGGTCCGCATATCGATCGGACGATCGGTGATCATGTAGGTCCGCTCGCTTTCCTGCATCTGCAGCAGAGCGCCCGGCAGATTGCGGTTCGCTTCCTTGCCGAGCTTGACGCCGATGCCCGCCAGCGCATCGGTGAAGTCGCCCAGCCGCGCGTTGCAGATCTCGCCCTGCACGACCATGGCCCCGAAGGCAGCGACGACGCGGACGTTCTTGACGCAGGCTTTTCCCAGCGTGAGCGGTCCGGGGATCAGTTGCCCCTCATCCTGTTGCGGCGTGGTGAATTGGTTGAGCCAGTCGACCACCTTGGTCGAGAGCGCGCCCGTTTCGCAGGAGAGCAGACGGAACTTGGCTTCGTCCGACGTCACGGGCGGGGTGGCGGCACCGGCGGCGCCGGATAGGGCGGCAGCGCAGGCGAGCATGCAGCAGAGAGCACGTGTATTTTTCATACGCTTAATTATAAGGCAAGACGTTCCGTGCGATAGTGACGCCTGATGTCAGCCACAACCCCACTGCAAGGATCACCATGCACCCATTTTTTCTCGTCGCCCTGCTCTGCCTTGCCGCCAGCGCCGGCGCCCACGCCCGCGGCGGCCGCGATACGCCCGGCCAGTTCGATTATTACGCCATGGCGCTGAGCTGGTCGCCATCGTACTGCGCCACCAACCGCGACCCGCAGCAGTGCGATTCAGGCCGCAAGCTCGGCTTCGTGCTGCATGGCCTGTGGCCCCAGTACGACAACGGCTATCCCGAGCAATGCGCACGCGACCAGCTGCCCGGCCCGGTGCGCGGTCGCTATGCGTCGCTGTACCCGTCGGAGAAGCTGATCGGCCACGAATGGAAAAAGCACGGGACCTGTTCCGGCCTGGACCCGGCCGCGTATTTTGCGCTGTCGGCGCGCCTGAAGGAGCAGTTGATCATTCCGCGCCAGTTCCAGCAGCCGGCCCAGCCTGTCCGCGTGAGCAACGCCGAATTCATCGCCGCGTTCAAGGCGGCCAATCCCGGCCTGGCGCCCGATGCGGTGCTGCCGTTCTGCGCCGGCGGCGGGCGCTTCCTGCGCGAGCTGCATGCCTGCTTCGACAAGACCGGGCGCTCGCGCAGCTGCAGCAATGGCGAGATCAAGCGCTCGTACAGCAGCTGCCGTCAACCATCGTTCCTGCTCGAGAGCGTGCGCTAGCGCCACGCTGGTTCAGGCTTGCCACACCCCGTAGCCGGCCTCGCGCAGGCCGATCGCCAGCTCCACCTCCATCTCCGCTGCACCGCGGTACGGCATGGGGTTGTAGACGGCGTATAGCGCGGGCAGCAGGCGCAGTCCATACTCCTGCACGAACTTGTTGGCCTGGATGCCCGCCTTGTGCTTGTCGAAGCGCAGATCGGGACTGAGCCCCGTCATCCCTACATACACGCAGGGCTTGCCGGTCACGTAGTCGGGATTGGATTTGCGAAAGCGCGGCTCGTACAGCACATCGCTGGAGAGCTCGATGACGTACACGTTATGATGCCAGCGCCGCGCCATCGGCCGCGGCCTATCCGTGCAAGGCGCGCATGCGCTGCTTCATGCAGCGGCGGCCCGTCCGGCAGTGGCAATCTCGGCGGCTTCGAGCACGCGCGAACGGCTGCCGCTGCGGGTAAGCGCCAGCATGGCCTGGCCCACCATGCGCGTGGTGAGCACCTGGTTCGGCAGCGCCGCGCGCAGCAGCGGCAGCACCGGTTTGAACAGCGAATAGAACACGCGGTAGGCCGCCGTCTTGGACTTGATGCCGTCGAGCGGCTGGATCATGCCGGGCCTGAGGATGTACACGGCGCGCAGCGGCAGCGCCAGCAGGGCGTTTTCGGTGCGCCCGCGTACGCGTTCCCACATCACCCGGCTTTGTTCGCTACTGTCGGCGCCGGCACCGGAAACGTAGATGAACACCATTTGCGGATTGACGCGCGCCAGCACCTTGGCGGCGGCCAGGGTCATGTCGTAGGTAAGGCGGGTGTATTTATCCTCGGCCATGCCGGAGGAGGTGACGCCGATGCAGAAGTAGCACGCGTCGAATTGCGCCAGAACGTCGCTGACGCTCTCGTAGTCCCACATGTCCGCGTGCACCAGCTCGCGCAACTTGGGGTGCTGCTGGCCGGTCGGCGCGCGGCCGATGGTTTGCACCAGCTCGACATCGCCGGCCTGCAGGCATTCACGCAAGACGCCCTGACCGACCATGCCGGTGGCGCCAAATAACAAGACTTTCAAGGTGTGACCTCGGGGCTGGGTGATCGTGCCCGTATTATCGCTCACACCTTGCGGAAAAGCCCAATCAGGCGGTTGTGCGCGCCTTGCGACGACGCAGCGCCATCAGGCCCAGACCGAGACCGGCCAGGGCGATGCCCGACGGTTCAGGTACATCGACGACGCCTTCGATGACATCGTTCTGGCAGGTTTCGCCCCAGTGCATGGCCAGTTCGCCGGCATTGGCCAGCGCGGTGCCGCGCACGTCGATCACGAACAGCAGGTCGGAGCCGGCGGTCACTTTCCAGGTGCCGGTCAGGCCCGTGTTTTTCACGGTCGTCGAGTTGGTCTTGACGGCAACGGCCTGGCCATCGCGGAAGTAGCAGTTCTTGCCCAGTGCGCAGGACATGAACTTCTCGGAATTGAGGGTGTCATCGGCATTGCTTGCGCCGTTGAGCTGGAACAGGGTGAAGGTGCCGCCCGTGTTGCTCCAGCGGTTATCCAGGTTCAAGCCGTAATTCCACTTGGTGCCGGTCTTGGCGTTGTCGCCCGTCTTGTGGGCGTCGGTGCCGGCCACGTTCCATGCATTGGCCAGGAACAGGTCGCCGTAGCCGATGCCTTTGGTGGCAGCCCAGGTGTCGGCGCCAGCATGGCCAGCGAAGTTGGTATTGACCTTGATCGTCAGCCAGCCGCTGTTGAGTTGCATATCGGCGCCGAGGATGTCGTACATGCTGCTGCCGATGACGTCTCCATAGCCATGATCGGTGCCGCCCCAGTAAGCGGTGGCGCCGGTATCGACGATCGTGCCGGCGCTGGCAGCGCCGCAGGCAGCCAGGGAGAGCGCGGCAACCAGAGATTTCAAGTTAAACATGTTCAAAGATTTCCTGTTAGATATAAGTGATTGTCGTAATAGCAATTTGCATGCCACTTACAGAAGCTTGATAAAAATCAAACACTTACACGCAGTCAATCCTTGATGATGTAAAGAAATTCGACAGCCGGGCGCTTTCCCTCAGCGCTGCAATGCGGATGGAAAGAACAATTGCTGACCATCAATTCGGAACTGGCCGATCCGGCGTTGTCCCTCGGGCGAGGTGAGCCAGTCCGCGAACTGGCGCGCACCCCGCTCGTTGATACCGGGGTGGCGCGCCGGATTGACGCGGATGATGCCGTAGGGGTTGAACATGCGCTTGTCGCCTTCCACCATGATCGCCAGTCCCGTTTTCGCCTTGTAGGCGACAAAGGTGGCGCGGTCCGTGAGGGTGCATGCTTGCAGTTCGGCGGCCATGGTCAGTACCTCGCCCATGCCCAGGCCGGCGGAAACGTAGCGGCCGCCCTCCGGCTTGACGCCTGCGCTCTTCCAGTAGCTTTGCTCCATCTGGTCGGTGCCGGAATTGTCGCCCCGTGAAATGAAGCGGGTCGGACCGCCGGCAATCCGCCGAAAGGCGGCCAGCACATCGGAGCTTCCCTTGATCCCGGCCGGGTCGGCGGGCGGGCATACCACCACAAAATCGTTGTACATCACGTCGCGCCGGTCCACCCCGTGGCCGGCGGCGATAAACTTGTCTTCCGCATCGCGCGCGTGCACCAGGGTGACATCCACGTCGCCATTCTTTGCCAGCTCCAGCGCCTTGCCGCTGCCCACCGCGATGACCTGCACCTTGATGCCCGTCTGCGTCTCGAAGGCCGGCAAAAGAACGCCGAGCAGCCCGGAATTGTCGGTGCTGGTGGTGGTGGACAGACGCACGACGTCGGCGGCGCCGGCAAGGGGTGCGGCAACGATGGCCGCGGCAGCGAACAAGACGAGCAGGCGATTCATTTGTACTCCAGTTGGCCGTCGCGCAGCTTGAGTCGCTGCACGCCCGGCAGATTGATCAAGTCGCGGTCATGACAGGCCATGACCACGGTGGTGCCCGCATCGATCAGGGCAGGAATCAGGGCAATGACCTGCTCGCGCGCCGCGCCATCGAGGTTGGCCGTCGGCTCATCGAGCAGCAGCAGGTCCGCCTGCATGACGCGGGCGCGCGCCAGCGCCACGCGCTGCTTTTCGCCGCCCGATAGCGTCGACGGATTGCTGGCATGCAGATGGTCGACGCCAGCCCACACCATGGCTGACTGCGCCGCCGCCATCGCCGTCGCCCTGGCGGCGCCGCGCGCAAGCAGACCGTACGCCACGTTATGGGCGACGCTGGTGGAAAACAGGACCGGGTGCTGATGCACATACACCGTGCGCGCGCGCAGCTGCGCAGGGTAAGGCGCGAGCGCCAGCGCCTGCCCCTGCCAGGCCAGCGCACTGCAGGCGGCGCCATCGAGCCCGGCCAGCACGCGCAACAGCGTGCTCTTGCCGGCACCGTTCACGCCTGTCAGCACATAGGCCTTGCCCGCATCGAGCGCCAGGCGGTCGATGTCGAACAGCACCCGGCCGCCAAAGACTTTGCGCAAGCCGCGCAGTTCCAGCAGCGCCGTCATGTACGCAACCTCGCCGCATGGGCGTCGCCCTGCAGATACATCAGCGCGCCATTCATCAGCAGCGCGATGGCGATCAGGACCATGCCCAGCGCGATGCCCTGGGCAAAGTCGCCCTTGCTGGTTTCAAGCGCAATGGCCGTGGTGATGGTGCGCGTTTCGCCGGCGATGTTCCCGCCAACCATCAGCGCGCACCCCACCTCGGAGATGACGCGCCCGAAGCCGCTGATCACGGCTGCCATGACGCCGAAGCGCACCTCGTGCAGCACGCTGCACATGACGCGCCAGCGCGACGCGCCGTGCACGATGGCCGTCTCGGCAAAACGCGGATCGGCCGCCTGCACCGCCGCCAGGGTGAAGGCCACCAGCACCGGCATGGCGATGACGAACTGGCCGAGAATCACGCCCGGCTGCGAAAACAGCCAGTGCAGGTCGCCCCACGGTCCGCTGCGGGAAAGCAGCAGATACAGCAGCAAGCCGACCAGCACCGTCGGCAAGGACAGGCTGGCCTGCACCAGCCAGATCACCAGGCGCCGTCCGCGAAAGCCCACGCTCGCAATCGCATACCCGAGCAGGATTGCCAGCGGCGCTGCCAGCGCCAGCGCCGCCAGGCTGGTCTTGAGGGAGATCCAGATGATGCGCCAGAGCGCGGCATCGCCAGAGACCAGCAGATGGAGGGCGTGCGACGTGGCCTGCAGCATCAGAGCGGTTTGAGCGCCGGGTCGAGCAGGTCCGGCTCGAAGTCGAGACGGTCATGCCCGGTCAGCAGCAGGAAATGCTTGCCGGTGCAGCGCGCCAGCAGCGACATGCCGACCTTTTGCGCCACCATGTGTCCCATCTGGGTGGTGCCCGAGCGCGACAGCAGGAACGGGATCCCCATCTGCGCTCCCTTGATCACCATCTCGGACGTGAGCCGCCCGGTGGTATAGAACACCTTGTCCTCGCCCTGCATCCGGTCGAGCCACATCAGGCCCGCAATCGCATCGACCGCATTGTGCCGGCCCACGTCTTCAATGAAGTACAGCAGGTCGCCGCCGGCGGAGAACAGGGCGCAGCCATGCACCGAGCCGGCCTGCTTGTAGATCGATTGCTGCGTGCGGATGGTGTCGACGATGCGAATCACCGTCGACTGGCGCAGCCTTGCATCGGCAGGCAGGGAAATCTGCTCGACTTCATCCATCAGGCCGCCAAACACCGAACCCTGGCCGCAGCCGGTGGTGACCACCTTTTTCGCCGTGCGCTGCTCGACGTCGGCAATGCCGTTGCGGGTGACGACAGCCACCGCGTCCACCGCCCAGTCGACCTGCACCGAGACGATATCGTCGATCGAACGCACCAGGCGCTGGTTGCGCAGGTAGCCCAGGGTCAGCGCTTCCGGCGCGCCGCCCAGGGTCATCAGGGTGACCAGCTCGCGCTTGTCGACATACACGGTCAGGGGCCGCTCCGCCGGAATGGCGATGACGGAGCGGCGTCCGCGCTCGTCGACCACCTCCACCTCGTGGGTGAGGTGGGCGCTGGCTTGCGACAGCTGCGGCCGGGCCGCGCCCGGATGGCCGCTCATGTTCATGGCGTGCGCAAGCGCGCCAGCACCTGGCCGCCGCCGTAGCTGCTTTGCGCGGTGACCTGTCCGCCGAGCGCCACCTTGATGGCGCAATACTTGAACTCGGGGATCTTGCCGAACGGGTCCAGCGCCGCATTGGTCAGCCGGTTGATCGCTGCCTCGTAATAGCAGAACGGCACGAAGATGGCGCCGCGCGGCGAACTGTCGTCGGCGCGCGCGTACAAGGCCACTTCGCCGCGGCGCGAGGCGATGGTGATCACGTCGCCTGGCTTGCCGCCCATGGCGTCCAGGTCGAGCGGGTGCACCAGCGCCACCGGATCGGGTTCGATCGCGTCCAGCACCGCGGTGCGGCGCGTCATGCTGCCGGTGTGCCAGTGCTCGAGCTGTCGGCCGGTGATCAGCACCATCGGGTAGTCGGCGTCGGGACGCTCGTCGGCCGGAATGATATCGGCCGGCACAAACCGCGCACGGCCGCTGTCGCGCGGGAAGTGGTCGGTAAACACCACCGGTTCGCCCGGGTCGCCTTCTTCCATGCACGGGTAGGTGACCGCGTGTTCGCGCTCGAGCCGCTCCCATGTGATGCCGCCGATGCTGGGCATGGTGTGGCGCATCTCGTCGAACACCTCGGACACGTGGGTGTAATTCCAGTTAAGTCCCATGCGGGCGGCGATCTGGCCGATGATCCACAGGTCCTGGCGCGCGTCGCCGGGCGGGTCGATGGCCTGGCGGCCGATCTGCACCAGCCGGTCGGTATTGGTAAAGCTGCCGGTCTTCTCGGGGAAGGCGCTGGCTGGCAGGATCACGTCGGCCAGGTAGGCTGTCTCGGTCAGGAAGATATCCTGCACCACCAGGTGGTCGAGCGCCGCCAGCGATTCGCGCGCATGGTTGGCGTCCGGGTCGGACATGGCGGGGTTCTCGCCCATGATGTACATGCCGCGGATCTCGCCGCGCTTGATCGCATGCATGATCTCCACCACGGTCAGGCCGGGCTTGTCGTCCAGCGCCACGCCCCAGGCCTTTTCAAACTTGGCGTGAGCGGCCGGATTGTCGACCCGCTGGTAGTCGGGGAACATCATCGGAATCAGGCCTGCGTCGGACGCGCCCTGCACATTGTTCTGGCCGCGCAGCGGATGCAGACCGGTGCCGGGACGGCCGATCTGGCCCGTCATCAGCGCCAGCGCGATCAGGCAGCGCGCATTGTCGGTGCCGTGGATGTGCTGGGAAATGCCCATCCCCCACAGGATCATCGAGCCTTTCGAGCTGGCGTACAGGCGCGCCACATAGCGGATGGTGTCGGCGTCGATGCCGCAGATCGGCGCCATCAGCTCCGGATCGTAGCCGGCCACATTGGCCGCCAGTTCGTCGTAGCCGATGGTGCGGCTGGCGATGAAGTCCTTGTCGACCAGGCCTTCGCTGACGATCACGTGCATCATCGCGTTCAGCAGGGCCACGTCGGTATCGGGCTTGAACTGCAGGTAGCGGTGCGCCATGCGCGCCAGGTCCGAGCGGCGCGGATCGCACACCACGAGCTTGGTGCCGTTATGGACCGCATTCTTGATCCAGGTCGCGGCAACCGGATGGTTGACGGTGGGGTTGGCGCCGATGACGATCACCACCTCGGCCTTGGTTACATCCATCACCGGATTGGACACGGCGCCCGAACCGATTCCTTCGAGCAGAGCCGCCACCGAGGAGGCATGGCACAGGCGCGTGCAATGGTCGACGTTATTGCTGCCGAAACCAGTGCGCACCAGCTTCTGGAACAGGTAGGCCTCTTCGTTGCTGCCCTTGGCCGAGCCGAAGCCGGCCAGCGCGCGCTTGCCGTGCGTATCGCGGATGGTGGCCAGCTTGCCGCCGGCCAGGGCCAGCGCTTCTTCCCAGGTCGCTTCACGGAACACGTCCATGACGCGGTCCGGGTCCATGCTGAAGTCGCCGCGCTTGGGCGCGTCGGCACGCCGGATCAGCGGCACCGTCAGGCGGTGCGGATGGTGCGCGTAGTCGAAGCCGTAGCGGCCCTTGACGCACAGTCGTTCGCGGTTGGCCGGTCCATCGCGCCCTTCCACGAACAGGATCTTGTTGTCCTTGACGTTGTAGGTCAGCTGGCAGCCGACGCCGCAATACGGGCAGACCGAGTCGACCTGCTTGTCGGGCACGGTCAGCGCCACCTCGCGCGCCGGCATCAGGGCGCCGGTCGGGCAAGCCTGCACGCATTCGCCGCAGCCGACGCAGGTGGAATTGCCCATCGGGTCATCCATGTCGAACACGATTTGCGCATGGTCGCCGCGGAAGGCCAGGCCGATCACATCGTTGACCTGCTCGTTGCGGCAAGCGCGCACGCAGCGCGTGCACTGGATGCAGGCGTCGAGGTTGACGGTGATGGCGGCATGCGAAGCATCCTGGCGCGGCTGGCTGCGCGATGCGAAGCGCGGCTTGCCCACGGCCAGCTTGCGGGCCCAGAAATCGACTTCATTGTGGCGCGTGTATTCGGTTTCCGGCATATCCGACAAAAGCATCTCGAGCACCATCTTTTGCGCCGCCACCGCGCGCGTGCTGTCGGTGGTCACTTTCATGCCCTTGGATGGATGGCGGCAGCAGGATGGCGCCAGTACGCGCTCACCGTCGATCTCCACCATGCAGGAGCGGCAGTTGCCCACTTCTTCCATGCCTTCGCGGTAGCACAGATGGGGGATCTCGATGCCTTCGCGCTTGGCCACCTCGATCAACGTCTCGTGAGCGAAGCCTTGCACGGCCTTGCCATTGATTTCGAAGCTGACCGCTTCGCCGGTCAGGGCCTGGCGCCCCAGTCGTGTTATCGCATTCATGCATTTACCTCGTGCGGGAAGTACTTGATCACGCAGTCGAAAGGATTCGGTGCGGCCTGGCCCAGCCCGCAGATGGAAGCGTCGCGCATCACCTGCGACAGGTCGGCCAGCAAGGCCGTATCCCAGCGCGGCTGTTCGAGCAGCGTGACGGCCTTGGCGGTGCCGACCCGGCATGGCGTGCACTGGCCGCAGGACTCGTGCTTGAAGAACTTGAGCGTGTTGCGCGCGGCGGCGGCGGCGCTGTCCTGGTCCGACAGCACCACGATGGCGGCCGAGCCGATGAAGCAGCCATACGGCTGCAGCGTATCGAAGTCGAGCGGGATGTCGCTCATCGACGCGGGCAGAATGCCGCCCGACGCGCCGCCGGGCAGGTAGGCGTAGAACTGGTGCCCTTCCTGCATGCCGCCGCAGTATTCGGCGATCAGTTCGGCGATGGTGATGCCGGCCGGCGCCAGCTTGACGCCCGGTGCGCGCACCCGGCCCGACACCGAGAACGAACGCAAGCCCTTGCGGCCGTGGCGGCCATGGCCGCTGAACCAGTCGGCGCCCTTCTGGACGATGTCGCGTACCCAGTGCAGCGTTTCAAAATTGTGTTGCAGGGTGGGACGGCCGAACAGGCCGACCTGGGCCACATAGGGCGGACGCAGGCGCGGCATGCCACGCTTGCCCTCGATCGATTCGATCATGGCCGATTCTTCGCCGCAGATGTAGGCGCCGGCGCCGCGGCGCAGGATCAGTTCGGGCATGTTGGCCATGGGCGGATCGGCGCGCAGCTTGTCCAGCTCCGCTTCCAGGATCGCGCGGCAACCATGGTATTCGTCGCGCAGATAAATGTAGATGGTCTCGATGCCCACCACCGCGGCGGCAATGAGCGCGCCCTCGATGAAGCGGTGCGGATCGGACTCGAGGTAGGTGCGGTCCTTGAAGGTGCCCGGTTCGCCCTCGTCGATGTTAATCGCCATCAGGCGCGGACCGGCTTCGCCACGCACGATGCGCCATTTGCGCCCGGCCGGGAAACCGGCACCACCGAGCCCGCGCAGGCCGGACTGTTCCATGATCGCGATCAGGCTGTCGCCGTCGCGCTGGCCGCTCGCGCATTCCGCAAGCAGGGCGTAGCCACCGGCGGCGCGATAGGCGGCCAGATCGGTATAGGGGTCGGGAATATGCACGGTCGTGCCGGCCTGCACGCGCGCGGCAACGCTCTCGCAGCTGGCGTGGGGAACAGGATGCTGCCCTACCACGGCGGCCGGGGCTTGTTCGCAGCGGCCGATGCAAGGCGCAGCAATCACGCGCACCTCGGTGCCGAGCAAGGCCGGGAGCTTGGCCAGCAATTGCTGGGCGCCGGCCAGTTCGCACGACAAGCCGTCGCACACACGCACGGTCAGGCCGGCTGGTGCGTCCTGGTCTTCCTTGACGATGTCGAAGTGATGGTAGAAGGTGGCAACTTCGTAAACGGCAGCTTGCGGCAGCTTCATTTCCTGCGCCAGCGCCGCTAGATGGGCGGCCGACAGGCTGCCGTAGGCATCCTGGATCTTGTGCAAGTGCTCGATGAGCAAGTCGGGCTGGCGCGACGCGCTGCCGAGCAGCGCCTGGACGTCAAGCAGCGCGGCCGGATCGACGCGGCGGCCCTTGGGGGCTTCGCGCTTGCGCTGCCGGGTACTGCCCTGGACGGCGATGGGAATGACGGGATGATTCATGAACAGTCCTGACTGAGTCGTTTGCGTGCCGGCGCGCCCCCTGCGGAATCGCGCCGGCAGGTTTCTTACTTGAAGAACACGGCAGCTTTCTGCAGCGTGAGCCAGATGCCGATCGCCAATGGAATGCCGACGGCAGCCCAGGCCAGCGCCGTCACCAGCGGATTGCTGTTGACCGCCACGGCAGCGCCGCCCGCGGTGGCCGCACCGGCGGCGGAGGCATCGCGGTCATGCGCCAGCTTTTTCTCGACTGCCAGTTCGGCTTCCGACATGAAGTGCTTGTCTGCAATCGGACGCACCATCAGGTTGCACAGGAAACCGAGCGCCACCATGCCGGCCAGGACATACATCGTCACATCATACGCCTGCGCCTTCGGCACACCCATCGACAACTGGTATTCGCGGATGTAGTTGACCAGCACCGGACCGAACACGCCCGCCACCGACCAGGCCGTCAGCAGGCGGCCGTGAATCGCGCCCACCATTTGGGTACCGAACAGGTCGGCGAGGTAGGCAGGAATGGTCGCAAAGCCGCCGCCGTACATGGACAGAATCATACAGAAAGCAGCGACGAACAGGAACTTGTTACCCGCGTGCGCGAGCGATGGAATCGATGCATACAGGATAAAGCCGAGCACCAGGAAGATGAAGTAGGTCGACCGGCGCCCGATGTAATCGGAGCAGGAAGCCCACACGAAACGCCCGCCGATATTAAACAGCGACAGCAGGCCGACCAGGCTGGCGCCGATGGCTGCCGTCTGGACTTTCTGCTCGACCGTCAACTCGTTGAAGGCGGCCGGTACGCCAATCAGGCTGCCGGCAAAAATTTCCTGCAGCAAGGGCGATGCCATGCCCAGGATGCCGATGCCGGCCGTTACGTTCAGGCACAGCACGCCCCACAGAAGCCAGAATTGCGGAATGCCCCAGACCCGCTTCACATGCACGTGGCGGGTGGTGATCATGGCGTTCGAGGTATCGGCCGGCGGCGGCGTCCAGCCGGCTGGCTTCCAGCCCGATGCCGGCACGCGGTACGACAAGGCGCCTGCCATCATGAAGACGAAGTAAATCGCCGCCATGCAGAGGAAGGTTTCCCACACACCGACCGAGGTTGGCGTGGCGAAATGCTTCATCAATTCATTGGCCAGCGGTGCACCGATCACGGCGCCGCCGCCGAACCCCATGATGGCCATGCCGGTGGCCATGCCGCGCCGGTCCGGGAACCATTTGATCAAGGTCGAGACGGGCGAAATATAGCCGAGGCCGAGACCGATGCCGCCGATCACCCCGGAGCCCAGCCACATCATCCACATCTGATGCTGATAGACACCGATCGCGGAAATCACCAGGCCGCCGCACCAGCACAGCGCCGACACCACGCCCGCCTTGCGCGGACCGGCCCGTTCCAGCCAGCCGCCGAACAGGGCCGCCGAGGAACCGAGGAAGACGAAGAACAAGGTGTACATCCAGCCCAGCGAGGAAATCTTCCAGTCGCAGCCGGTGGCGAACAATTCCGCCATCAAACTCATTTCTGCCGCGCAGGCTTGCGGGTCCTTGATGCCGATCGCGCGCGACAGCGGCAGCCAGAAAACTGAGAAACCATACGCCATGCCAATGCACAGGTGAATCGCCAGCGCCGCCGGTGGGACCAGCCAGCGGTTGAAGCTGCCATCGGCGATGGTCCGTTCTTTATTGAGAAAATCGAAAAAAGCCATGTCTCACTCCACTTTCTATTTTTATATCACACAAATATGCTGAAAAAAAGCATATCTCTTGTGCACCATTCGTTTCCTATTTGAAGGTAACATGACTTGTGCAGGACAAAAATAGGTTATTTAAAGCCGATGTTAAAAGTCACCATCCGTCCCCATTGGGAAATCCGCTTTCACACCGGAGAACCGTTGGACACGGCTGCCCTGATTGCGCTGCTGGTCGCGGTTCAGGATGCGGGCTCGATTGCGCAAGCCGCCAGGACGGTCAAGCTGTCCTACCGCTATGCCTGGGGTTTGCTGCGCGAGGCGGAAGTGCGCTTCGGCAGCGCCCTGCTAGTGACAGGACGCGGCCGCGGCGCCGAACTGACCCCGGTGGGCGAAAAGCTGGTCTGGGCCGACCGCCGCATTGCCGCCCGCCTCTCTCCCACGCTCGAGAGCCTGGCGTCCGAGCTGGAAAGCGAGTTGGGCAAGATTGCCGCGGACCAGATGCGCCAGCTGCGCATGGATGCCAGCCATGGCTTTGCGGTAGCGGCGTTGATGACCATGCTCGATCAAATGGAATTGCCGGTCGAGCTGCGCTACCGCAACAGCACCGATGCCGTGGCGGCGCTGTCGCGCGGCGAATGCGACCTGGCCGGCTTTCACGTGCCGAGCGGACGCTTCGAAAAGGCGGCCGTGGCCTGGTATGCGCGCTGGCTCGATCCGGCCGAGCATTGCCTGATCCACCTCGCGGTCCGTCAGCAAGGCCTGTTCGTGGCGCCCCACAATCCTTTGGGCATCACGGGCCTGGCCGATCTGGCGCGCCCGGACGTGCGCTTCGTCAACCGCCAGGTCGGATCGGGCACGCGCATGCTGCTGCAGTTGATGCTGGCCGACGCCGGCATCGCCACCAGCGCCATTGCGGGCTTCAACAGCGCCGAATTCACCCACTCGGCGGTGGCCGCGTACATCGCCAGCGACATGGCCGATGTCGGCATCGGCGTGCGCACGGCAGCCCAGCGCTTCCACCTGGACTTTATCGATCTGGCGCGCGAACGCTACTTTTTTGCGATACGGCGCAGTGCACTCAACGATCCGCTGATCAGGCAGTTGATCGACATTCTGCAAACCCCGGCCTACCATGAGCAGGTCAACCAGCTGACCGGCTATACGGCCGACGACACCGGCACGATTCTCTCGCTCGAGCAGGCGTTCGGACCGCAGTCGGCTGGCTAGGCGCGGTCGAACATGGGGCGCAGCGCCTGCCACATTGGCGGCGCCTCCATCTGTTCCATCCAGTTGTGGTGGCTCAGCAGCGAGAACAATCCAGGATCAGACGGGGAAAATACGGCCGCGCAAGGAAGCGTTCGGGCCGCTCGCGCCGGTCAAGGCAAATCTCTGAAGGCGGACCAGACGAATTTACCGATCGACGCACATATCCCTTTGCCGCTCCGATAACCCTTGATGGCGGAGTACAGGGCCGCACCGATCAGGATGATCGTGCCGCCAACCAAAATCGTCATGTCGACAGTGGTAATTACGCCTGCCAGAAAGTCAATCATGATGGGCCTCGCTGCCCGAAGAATGGGAGAGCATGGGTCGCAGGGCCTGCCACACCAGCGGCGCCTCCAGCTGTTCCATGCAGTTGTGGTGGCCCAGCGGGCACTCGCGCTGCTTGCACGGCGAGCAATCCAGACGCAGCGACATGGCGCGCGCCAGGTCGGAAAATGGCGGCGCATGATCCGGGTCGGTGGGGCCGTACAGGGCGATCACCGGGCGGTTCAGGGCCGAGGCAATGTGCAGCAAGCCCGAATCGTTGGCCACCACCGCCGAGGCGGCTGCAATCAGGGCGATCGCTTCCTCGAGCCGCGTGGCGCCAGCCAGGTTGACCATCCCGTCCGCGCCCGTCAGGGCGACGATCTCGTCGCAGGCCGCCTTGTCCTTGGGCGAACCGAGCAAGCCAATCTGCGCCTGCGGATCGCGCGCACGCACAGCCTGCGCCAGCGCCGCGAAATGGCGGGCGGGCCAGCGCTTGGCCGCGCCGAATTCGGCGCCGGGCGCAAACAGCACCAGCGAGCGTGCGGCATCGATGGCATGCCTGGCGCAGACGGCCGCGCTGTCCGCAGCCGTCACCCGCATGGCGGGACGCGGCACATCGGCGGGCGCAGGTCCGGGCGCGCCGGCCAGCGCAGCGTAGAACGGCACCATGGGCCGCTGCGGCACATCGTCGTGGTGCATGCGGTTGATCAGGCCGTGGCGCATCTCGCCCTTGTAGCCGACCCGCACGGGGATCCCGGCCAGCCAGGGAATCAGCGCGTACTTGAGCGTATTGGGCAGCACGTAGGCGTCGGCGTAGCCGCGCGCGCGCAGCACTTGCGCATACTTCCAGCGCTCGCGCAGCTGCAGGGCGCCATGACGGAACGGCGTTTCCAGCACCTCGCCCACCTCGGCCATCGCACGCCAGACGGGCGCCACCGACGGCGGCGCCAGGACATCGATGATGCGCCCGGGATGGGCGCGCCGCAGCAGTTGCAGCAGCGGCTGCGCCATCACGGCGTCGCCGATCCAGTTGGGCGAGATGACAAGCGTGCGCAGCGCGGTCACGCTTCAGCCTTCTTGAACGAGAGCTGGTACAGCTTGGCATACATGCCGTCCTGCGCCAGCAGTTCGGCGTGCCGGCCCGATTCGACGATGCGGCCCTGGTCCAGCACAACGATACGGTCGGCCCCTTCCACGGTCGAGAGCCGGTGCGCGATGACGAGCGTGGTGCGCCCTGCCATGAGCGTGTCGAGCGCGCTCTGCACCGCCCGCTCGGATTCGTTGTCGAGCGCGGACGTGGCTTCATCGAGAATCAGGATCGGCGCATCCTTGTAGATCGCGCGCGCAATCGCCACGCGCTGGCGCTGGCCGCCGGACAGGCGCGCGCCGTTTTCGCCGATCGGGGTGTCGACGCCCTCGGACAGGCCGGCGACCACCTCGTCCAGGTGCGCCGCCTTGATGGCCGCCTGCAGACGCGCCGGATCGATGCGTTCTTCGCCGTAGGCGATGTTGGCGGCAAGCGTATCGTCGAACAGCACGACGTTCTGGCTGACCATGGCGAGCTGGCTGCGCAGGCTGGCCAGGGTCAGATCTTCGTAGGCAATGCCATCGAGCGTGATGGTCCCGCTCTCGGGCGCGTAAAAGCGCGTCACCAGATTGACGAAGGTCGACTTGCCGCCGCCCGACATGCCCACCAGGGCCACCGTTTCGCCAGGCTTGATCTCGAGCGAAACGTCGGCGAGCGCCAGCGGATTGTTGTGCGCGTAGCGGAAGCGCACCTGGTCGAAGCGCAGGTGGCCCTTGGCGCGACCGATCGTGCGGGTGCCGGGATCGGCTTCGAGCGGCGCGTCGATCATGGCGAACATGATTTCGGCCGAGGCCATGCCGCGCTGCAGCGGTCCGTTGACGCCCACCAGCGACTTGAGCGGCGCCAGCAGCATCAGCATCATGGTGATGAAGCCGACAAAGTCGCCCTGGGACATGCCCGTGGTCATGGCGATCACGATCACCACCGACACCGCCATCGCAGTGGTGGTCTGGGTAATCGGCACGGTGGCCGCGCTGGCCACGGTCATGCGCTGGGAAAAGCCGAGCATGGCAGCGCTGCGCTGTTCGAAGCGCTGGCGCTCGTAGCGCTCGCCCGCGAACACACGGATCACCTGGTGCCCGCGCGCCGCTTCCTCCACCACCTGGGTCATTTCGCCGGTCACGCGCTGGTTGTCGCGCGAGAGGCGCCGCAGGCGCTTCGCGGTGGTGCGCACGATCAGCGCCGTCACTGGCATGATCACCAGCGCAATCAGGGTCAGGCGCCAGTTCAGGTACAGCAGCATGCCCAGCAGGCCGACGATGACGAGGCTGTCGCGCACATAGGCGATGAAGACGGAATTGATCATCTCCACCACGTTGCGCACTTCGGCGATGACGGTGTTGATGATCTTGCCGGGCGACTCTTCATGGAAGCGCGCCACCGGCAGGCGCAGCAGGCGGTCGAACACCATGCGCCGCAAGTCGTTGAGCACGCGACTCATGATCCAGTTGTTCAGGTAGGCGGTGGAAAAGGTGAAGATGCCCCGTCCGACAAAAATCGACAGCAGGATCAGCGGCACCAGCCACAGGCTGAACGCCACCTTGTTCGGACCGAAGCCCTTGTCGATCAGCAGCTTGAGCGCGTAGCCGAGCGCCGGCTCGGTCACGGCGGTGCCGGCCATGGCCACAAACGACAGGATTGCGCGGTTGCGGTAAGGCTTGACGATTGCCAGCAAGCGCGCAACGATTTCTTTATTCTCCATCGGGTTCTTTCGCGTTCAGGCACAGGCCAATCAGCAGGAATATCGTCAGGGCGTAGAACAGGCTGGCCTGAGTCGACCAGAATATCACTTCGGTCAGGCCGAAGCCAACGTAGCCCACCACGACCAGCGCGCCAGCGAGCGCCACCCCGCGGCGCTGCGTCCCCGCCACCGCGGACTGGCCCAGTTGGCGCAGGAAGAAAACGAGCGGCGCGACTAGCGTCGCCAGCCAGATGGCGAAGCCGGCCACGCCGCCCGTCACCAGCACCTGGAGCGCGTCGTTATGATAATGGGGCATGTCCAGCACCACCGGATCGACCTGGCCCGCATCGACCAGCACCTTCTCGTCGCGCTTGGCGCGCAGCTTGTCCACGCCGAACAGCGGATGGGCGCGAATGAGCAGCGATGCTTCCTTCCACAGCGCGAGGCGAATCCCGACGTTGGTAAACGCCGAGGTACCGCTGGTATAGCGCTCGACATCGGTCACCGCTTCGGCCAGGCGGTCTGCAACGCCGGTCTGCGGCGCCAGGTAGCTGGCGCCTGCCAGCGCGACACTCAGCAACAGCACCGCGCGCACGTGCCGCACGCCGAGCGTAGCGGCGTAGCGGATCAGCAGCAGCACGACCAGCAGCAGCGATACGGCGCCGCCACGGGTACCCGTCAACACCGCACCGATCAAGCCGGCCGCCAGGCCGGCCAGCGCCAGGTAGCGCAGGCGCGAGCCGCGCAGGTCGACCACCGCGGCCATGCACAAGAAGCCCAGACAAAGCAGCAAATCGCCGGTGGTGATCGCGTTCGAGAACCCGCCCGGCCGGTCCTGTCCCTGCATCACATGCTGAAAGGCGACCAGCGTCATGCCGGCTATCGCCCCGCCCGCGGCACCCCACCACAGGATTCGGCGATCGGGACGGCAGACCAGCACCAGCGCTAGCGCGGAGATGGCAAGCAGCATGCGCAGCGGCTTTTCCAGATTCGACAGGCTGGCCTCGCTGCGCACGGCAAAGCACAGCGCTACGTACAGGAAGTGGATGCCGAACGCCAGCGCCACGGCGCGCACGGCAGGCCAATGGCGCACTAATGCCAACCGGCAATGATTCCAATTGAAAACAGCGATCAGGAGAAACAATAGGCTGCAAATACTGGGGCTGGCAGGGCTCGTCACGCTGAGAAACGGCAGCAGGAACATCAGCGCACCAACGGCAGCGGCGCGCAGGCCGCGCGGTGTCGACAAGTTATTCTTCATTCATCATTTTTTGAGATATTCTTGATACCATATGGTTCCGGACGCTCACACGACAACTATGCAGCAATCGCCATTTTCTTTCGACGCCATCGCAGCCTGCCGCAGCAACGCCCTCCGGGCGCTGGAAGCGGTGCGTGGCGCGTGCGACCGCAACGATTCGGAAAACATTATCGCTGATGGCGGCGCCACTGCCAACAAACCGGTTGGCGTGATCCTGCCATGAAGATCTCGATCAGCGTCGTCGTCCCCGCGCACAATGTACAGCGCTACATCGACCAGTGTCTGCAATCGATCACCGCGCAGCTGCAGCCGCACCACGAACTGATCGTGGTCGACGACGGCTCGCGCGACAACACGCTGGCGCGCGCCTTCAAGGCCCAGGAAGCCTGGAAAGGCAGGCAATTTCATGTCTTCAGCCAGGAGCACGGCGGCATGGCCAGCGCGCGCAACCATTGCCTGCGCCTGGCCCAGGGCGACTACATCGCCTTCGTCGATGGCGACGATGTGCTGCTGCCGGGCGCCCTGGCGGCCATGGACCAGGCCATCGCGGCCGGCGCGCCCGACGTGCTGGCCTGCGATTTCCGCTTCTGGCATCCGGACGATCCCGCCAGAACGCGCGCGGTGCGCCTCGGCTACCCGGTCGGCAAACTGCTGCGCGAGCGCGATACCACTCTCAACACCTTCTTTGCCGACCGCCAGATGTATATCTGGTCGAACGTGTTCCGGCGCGAGATCTACGCCCAGCTGCCAGCGCCGGTGTTCCCCGTTGCGCGCATGTTCGAGGATGTGGCCACGGTGCCGCGCCTGCTCGGCCAATGCCGGACGCTGATGCATCTGCCGCATCCGGTCATCGACTACCGCCAGCATCCCGGCGAAAGCGCGGTGTCGGAGAGCTGGTGCATGGATTTCGCCTCTGCGCTGCCGGTGGCGCGCCGCCATCTGCAGGCATGCGGGGTGTCGGATTCGGTGCGCCGGCATTTCGATATCGCCGCGGCGTATTTCTATGTCGGTGTGGTGAAAAACTCCTACCGCCTGCCACGTGCGGACGGGCGGCGCGTGCGCAATGCGATCAAGCCGCTGTTCCTGGGCGGGTTGTTCAACGACTGCGCGACCCTGGTGGCCAGCGCGGGCCGCGCCGACATGGTATCGAACGACCGCACGTTGGACGCGGTCATTATCCGCCAGGTGGAAAGCGCGCTGGCCGGCGGACTGGTACTCAATTTCAAGCGCGCCGCCAGCCGCAAGATCAAGCTGTGGCGCCGCCTGCGGCAGGTGCACAAGCTGCGCGCGGCGCCGGTCCAGCAGGTGCATTTGCAGCGCTAGATTCTGGCGCGGCAGGCACCTGTCGGATGGCGCGATCTCGCCAACGTCGTGCCTTCCAGTGTCAGCTTGCGCTAGTACTCGACCGCGACTTCCTTTGCCCCCAGCACCTGCTCGAGCGCCAGCGTCAGCGCATCGGAAGGCGCCACGCGCCAGTCTTCGCCCAGCTGCAGTGTGGCATCCACGCCCTGCGGCTTGATGCGCATCGCCACCGGCAAGCCATTGCTGTTGCGGTGAGGCTGGAGCACCTCGGCCAGCCGCTGCGACGGCACCGTCCCCGGCAGGAACAGGCCAAGCTGGCGTCCGTAATGAACGCGTGCCAGCGTCATGTCGTACACCTTCTCGGCCGTGATGCGCAATCCGCCATTGAAGCGGTCTTCCGACACCTTGCCCACCACCGCCAGGAATTCGTCTTCCTTGAAGATGTTCTTGTTCATGTCGGCCACTTCACTGTAGACCGTCACTTCCACCACCGCCGTCTTGTCGTCGAGCGAGACGATCAGGATCTTGCCGCGCTGGGTCATCTGGGTGCGCACGCCCGTGATCACGCCGCACATCATGCGCGCCTCGCGCGACGGTTCCAGGTCGGCCAGCTTGGTGCGGGCAAAGCGGCGCGCTTCGGGCGCGAACGAATCGAACATGTGGCCGGACAGGTAGAAGCCCAGCGCGACCTTTTCCTCGGCCAGCTTCTGGCGGTCGGTAAACGGCGTCGCCTTGACGTAGTCGGGCGGCGCCACTAGGTCGGAATCGTCGCCGCCGAACAGGCTCACCTGGTTGGCCGAGGCGTGCGCCTGGTCCGCCACTTCGACCGCGAACGCGACCGACGCCAGCAAAATCGCCCGGTCCACGCCGAAGCAATCCATCGCGCCCGCACGGATCAGCGACTCGATGGTGCGCCGGTTGATCTGCTTGCGGTCGACCCGCTTGCAGAAATCGAACAGGTCCTTGAAATTGCCGCCATCCTGGCGCGCGGCGATGATCGCTTCGATGGCCGACTGGCCCGAGCCCTTGACCGCGCCAAGGCCGTAGCGAATGTTGGTGACGCGCTTGCCCGTGACCGAGGGTGGCGGGCCTTCCGGCACGAAGCGGTAGTCCGAGTAGTTGATATCGGGCGGCAGCAAGGTCAGCTTGCACACCTCGATCGCATCTTCCACCAGGATCTTGATCTTGTCGGTGTCGTCCATCGCCAGCGACAAGTTGGCCGCCATGAACGCGGCCGTGTGGTGCGCCTTGAGGTAGGCCGTGTGGTACGACAGCAGCGCGTAGGCGGCGGCGTGCGACTTGTTGAAGCCGTAACCCGCGAATTTTTCCATCAGGTCGAAGATCTCGTCGGCCTTTTCGGCCGACAGGCCATCCTTGGCCGCCCCCGCGCGGAAGATCTCGCGGTGCTCGGCCATTTCCTCGGCCTTCTTTTTACCCATCGCGCGGCGCAGCATGTCGGCGCCGCCCAGCGAATACCCGCCGACGATCTGCGCCATCTGCATCACCTGCTCCTGGTAGACCATGATGCCGTAGGTCTCGGACAGAATGACTTCGGTGCGCGGATCGGGATAATCGAATTTTTCGCCGTGCTTGCGCTTGCAGAAGTCCGGGATCAGGTCCATCGGGCCCGGCCGGTACAGTGCCACCAGCGCGATGATGTCCTCGAAGCGGTCGGGGCGCGCGTCTTTCAGCATGCCCTGCATGCCGCGCGACTCGAGCTGGAAGATGGCGACCGTCTTGGCCTTGGTCAGCAGGTCGTACGAGGCCTTGTCGTTGAGCGGCAGCTTTTCCAGCGCAAAGTCGGCATTGGCCGGATCGAGCTGCTTGATGTAGCGTACCGCGCGGTCGAGGATGGTCAGCGTGGTCAAGCCCAAAAAGTCGAACTTGACCAGGCCCACGGCCTCCACGTCGTCCTTGTCGTACTGCGACACCACGCCCGAATCGCCGCCCTGGGTGTAGAGCGGGCAGAAGTCGGTCAGCTTGCCCGGCGCGATCAGCACGCCGCCGGCGTGCATGCCGATGTTACGGGCGATGCCTTCGACCTGCTGGGCCAGCGCCAGCAGCTGCTTGACCTCGTCCTCGTTTTCCAACCGCTCCTTGAGCATCGGTTCTTCTTCGATGGCGTCGGCGATCGTGACCGGCTTGCCCGGCTTGAACGGGATCAGCTTGGAAATGCCGTCGCAGAAGTTGTAGCCGAAATCGAGCACCCGGCCGACGTCGCGGATGGCGCCCTTGGCGGCCATGGTACCGAAGGTGGCGATCTGCGAGACCGCCTCCTTGCCGTACAAATCCTTGACGTGCTGGATGACGCGGTCGCGCCCTTCCTGGCAAAAGTCGATGTCGAAGTCGGGCATCGATACCCGTTCCGGATTGAGGAAGCGCTCGAACAGCAGATTGTATTGGAGGGGATCGAGGTCGGTGATCAGCAGCGAATACGCCACCAGCGAGCCGGCACCCGAACCGCGACCCGGCCCCACCGGTACGCCGTTTTCCTTGGCCCACTTGATGAACTCGGCCACAATCAGGAAGTAGCCGGGGAATTTCATGTTGCAGATCGTGTCCGTCTCGAACTTCAGGCGCGACTCGTAGCGCTCGCGCTGCGCTTCGCGCTTGACCGGGTCCGGATACAGGTGGATCAGGCGCTGTTCCAGGCCCGCCTTCGATTCGGCCACCAGGAATTCGTCGATCGTCATGCCGGGCGGCGTGGGGAAGTTCGGCAGCTGCGGTTTGCCCAGCGTGAGCACCACATTGCAGCGCTTGGCGATTTCAACCGAATTGGCCAGCGCGGCCGGCATGTCGGCAAACAGGGCCGCCATGTCGGCCTGGGTCTTGAAGCGCATCTCTTCATTGAAGCGCTTGACGCGTTTGGCGTTGGCCAGCATTTCGCCTTCGGCGATGCAGGTGCGCGCTTCGTGGGCGATGAATTCGTCGGCCGAGAGGAACTGGATCGGATGGGTGGCCACCACCGGCAAGCCCAGCTTGGCGGCCAGGGCCACCGCGTGGCGCACCTGGGCTTCCTGGTTGGGCTGGCCGGCGCGCTGGATCTCGATGTAGAAGTGGCCCGGGAAGACCTTGGCCCAGCGCGCGGCGCAGCGTTCGGCCAGTGCCAGGTTGCCGTTCTCGATGGCGGTGCCGACGTCGCCGAAATGGGCGCCGGAGAGCACGATCAGGCCATTGGCCTGGCTTTGACCCGGATGCAGGGTCGATTCGGAGCTGGCCAGCTGTTCCAGCCATTCGGGACGGATTTCGGCGCGCCCCTTGTTCTGGTTGGTCAGCCAGGCGCGCGAGAGCAGATCGCACAGCTGCAGGTAACCCATGTGGTTTTTTGCCAGCAGCAGCAGGCGCGAAGGCTTGTCGCGGTTGTCGTCGTTCGAGATCCAGGCGTCCACCCCGATCACCGGCTTGACGCCCTTGCCGCGCGCCGCCTTGTAGAACTTGACCATGCCAAACAGGTTGGCCAGGTCAGTGATGGCCAGGGCCGGCTGCTTGTCCTTGGCGGCGGCGGCGACGACATCGTCAATACGCACCAGGCCGTCGACGATCGAAAATTCCGAGTGCACCCGCAGGTGGACAAAACCCGGGGCCGCGGGGGCGGTGGCGGGGACGCCGCCAGCTTCGATCACTTCCATACGTTGTTCCGATTCGCGCAAGCACAAAGACGCTATTTTACCGCGCCCGGACCCGCACCCACTAGGATGAAAGCGATTCGGCTCCCGCCATCAGCGATTCGACCGCGCGGTCGAACAGGGGCGCGTTTTCCAGCGGCCGCAAGGTGCCCTGCTCCATCGCCTCGAGCAGCGGGTCGCGCAGGTAGATGCTGACCTGATCCTGGCCGGCCACGGTCAGGACGAACGCGGTGTCGCCGGCCGCCACCCCGGTCAGCAACGCCTGGACGAAGTCGTCGCCGACACTAACCTCGAACGGCGTGCCTGGACGCGCCCATGCCAGCAGGTCGACATCGGCCGACGACGACATGCGCGGGGCCGCCTTGGCGTGCAGCACGGCGACCACCTTGCGCCGGCTCAGTGCCGCTTCCAGTTCGAAGCCGCCCAACCAGCCGTCGCTCGCGCCCACGTCTTCATGGATGGCGAAATTGCGGAAGTAACTACGGAATTCGTCGAGCGTGGCGGCGCGGCGCGCGAACTCCTGCTTGCCGTTCAAGACATCCATGTGCACGGACACCAGGCGGTCGAAGGCGGCCCTGGACGGCGCTTCGGGCAGCGAGATCGAGGCCATCCCTTCGCGCACCTTGCGCACCAGTTCGGGCAGCATCTTGACCAGCAGAGCGCGGTCCTCGAGCGTGGTTTTTTCCTGCGCGCTCCAGAGCAGTTCGGGCAGCAGGCTCACGGCCGCGGTGGCGCCCGGCCCGGGATGGCTGAGCACGCGCGCCCAGGTGCCAAGCAGGAAGTCGGCCAGGCGCGGGTCGACCTGCAGCGGCTGCAGCGCCGCGCTCAAGGCCACGCCGGCGCCGGCCAGGCGGGCGCTGTCGGCGGCCGCTTCGGCCACCGCTTCGTTGCATAGGGCAAATCCGGGCACGATGCTTTTCAGCTGGGCCTTGACGCGGCTGTCGAGCACTCGTTCGGCGTCGGTGAACACGCGCAAGTCGGTATCGAAGCGCTCGAGGATGGTGCCGACGATCGATTCGAGTTCGGTGCCAGGGATAACCGGATGCGGCAGGGTAGCGTCGGCAATCGTGCCAATCGAGCCCAGACGGTCGACCAGGCGCCGCACCGGATGGTTCACCTGGTGCAGCAATTCCGGTTCGGCCAGCGCGGCGCGCACGAATGGCACGAACAGCCGTTCGAACTGGCGCTGCATGGCCGGCGTGAGCGCCTCGTCCTGGACCATGGCGTGAAACAGCAGCGCCGACACGTCCATCACCCGCGTCTGCTCGGAGTCGCCGGCCGGCTTGTCAGGATGGTCCGACAGCAGCACGCGCAAGCCCAGCGGCGTGGGCGGATGGTCGCCGCTGGCAATGGCGCGCTGGATCGCCAGCAGCACCCTGTCGAGGGCGTTGCGCTCCTGCACACCATGGTTGTCAACGATCAGGGGTGCGATGGCGCCACCGCGTGGCTGGTGGAACATCTCCCATACCAGATCGAGCAAATCCTGGACCTGACCGGCGGGCGCATATTCGGCGGCGGCGTGATGCAGTTCGAGCAGGCGCTGCAAGGTGGGCAGCATGCGCATCATGGCGTAATCGGGATGGTCGGGAGCGACGCGCAGGTTGCCGCTGGCGGCGAAGGCGCCCGGGTGGACGCCGCCCTGGCCGCCCATGCCCGGCGCGCCGCCCATGGCCGGTGGGGCGGGATGGGCTGAACCGGCAGGTGCGCCGACCGTGCCGGGAATCTGGGGGCCGAAGGTGACACCGGTGGCGATTGCGCCCGGAGCGCCGCCGGCACCGACACGGCCGCCAGCCATCTGGCGCGCAGCCGCCTGCCAGGCCAGGCGGTCACGCTCGGCGCGCGACATGGCCGCGGGACGGGACGTCAGGCGCACATTGACGCCGCCCGATTCAAATACGTCGAGAATGCCGGCATAAAAGCCGGGCAGGCGGCGCGCCATGGCCGCACCAAGGGCGTCGAACAGCTGCTTCGACTGCGCTTCTTCGTACATCAGTTCGCGCAGCGCTTCGTACAGGGCGCGCGCCAGCAGATAGGGACGGAAGGGATTTTCGCGCTCGCGCGCCTCATGGTCGTCGTGCATGACGGCAATGGTCAGATTGACCCGGCCCAGGGGGCCGCTTTCAGCATCGCGCAGGCGTCCCACCAGGCGTTCGACCTCGATATGGCGCACCAGTACGTCGTCGTCGATCAGGGTCAGGCTGCCATAGTCGATCTGCTGGGCGGTGCCACTGCGCTGGTCCGCGTGCATGGTGACCATGGCCCGCTCGAGCAGGCCGGCGAAGTGGCGCTCCATGCGCGTGCGCAGCGTGCGCCCCTCGCTGCGCAGGAAGGCGCGCAGGGGACTCTGGATGCGTATTTCGTCGGGTTTGCCATCGCTCATGGCCCGCGTCATCTGCGTATCGGCTTCGGCCACTGTCTGCTCGGCCAGCGTGGAGAAACTGGTGACGGCTCGGTCTTTCGCCAGGCGGATGATACGTTTCGGGATATGCATGGGCTTCCGCAGTCAAAGGTGAACTTGCCGGGCACTCGCGCTCATCATAGCGCATGAACGCTGGGGGGTCTCCCGTTTAACAATTCCGTATTGCAATTTATGACATGATTGTGTCACATTGACTATAGAGTTGCAACCTGACCAACGAAATGTCTGGCTTCCCGCCTGCCAGCGGGCCGCGCCGCTGCTTTATAATATGGCCTGTTTCCCTGTCCGCTACTGCCATGTCATCCGCAACATCCCACGTCAATATTGCCGCCTACAAGTTTGTCACCTTCGACAACACGGAAGAAATGCGTCCCCACTACCAGGCGCTGTGCAAGGAACTCGGCCTCAAAGGCACGATCCTGCTCACGCCCGAAGGGATCAACCTGTTCCTGTCCGGCCCGCGCCAGCAGATCGACCGGTTCCTCGTCTGGCTGCGCAGCGATGCGCGCTTTGCCGATATCGAGGTCAAGGAAAGCTATTCGGAAGAACAGTCGCACAAGCGCATGCTGGTCAAGATCAAGAAAGAGATCATCACCATGCGCATGCCGCTGATCAAGCCGGAACTGGGCCGCGCCCCGGCGGTCGCGCCAACGACCCTCAAGCGCTGGCTCGACCAGGGCCATGACGACAATGGCAAACCGGTCGTGATGGTCGACACCCGCAACGCCTTCGAAGTCGATGTGGGCACGTTCGACAACACCATCGACTACCGGATCGACAAGTTCACCGAATTTCCGGAAGTGATCGCCGCCCACAAGGACGAGCTCAACGACAAGACCGTGGTCACCTTCTGCACCGGCGGGATCCGCTGCGAAAAGGCCGCCATCCACATGCAAAACATTGGCTACGACAGCGTGTACCAGCTCGAGGGCGGGATCCTCAAGTACTTCGAGGATGTCGGCGGCGCCCATTACACGGGCGACTGCTTCGTGTTCGACTACCGCACCGCGCTCAATCCCCAGCTCGAGGCGGTGACCACCACCCAGTGCTTTGCCTGCCGCGCGGTGGTGACGCCGCGCGAACAACTGTCGCCCCAGTACGTGTACGGCGTCTCCTGCCCGCACTGCGCGGCCGCCAAGGCAGCCTGATCCGGGCAACGGGCCACCTGCGGCGCGGGCAGGCGCGTTATAATGGCGGGCTGTACAAGGGGCATGTGCCCCTGCTTTCTTCCTGGATCCATGATAACGATCTCACTACCTTGCGCCGCCCCGGCGCACGCAGCGTGATGGCGCCGGCACTGCTGCGCAGCATGCTGGCCTACCGCGGTTTCATTGTCGGCAGCGTCAAGCGCGAATTCCAGTCCAAGTACCGCAACGCCATGCTGGGCGCGGTCTGGACCGTGCTCAATCCCCTGGCCATGATTGTGGTCTACACCGTCATCTTTTCGCAGGTGATGAACAGCAAGCTGCCAGGCGTCAATTCCGCTTTCGCCTACAGCATCTACCTGTGCTCGGGCATCATCAGCTGGAGCCTGTTTGCCGAGGTCACCACGCGCAGCCAGTCGATGTTTCTCGACAACGCCAACCTGATCAAAAAAATCAGTTTTCCCCGCATCAGCCTGCCGCTGATCATCGCCCTCAGTTCGCTGCTCAATTTCGCCATCATCTTTGCCCTGTTTATCGGCTTTCTGGTGCTCTCGGGCCAGTTCCCGGGCTGGGTCGCGCTGGCCGTGGTGCCGCTGCTGATCATGCAAATGCTGCTGGCCACGGGTCTGGGCATGATCCTGGGCGTACTCAATGTGTTCTTCCGCGACGTCGGGCAGTTCTTCACGATCTTTCTGCAATTCTGGTTCTGGCTCACGCCCGTGGTCTACCCCGCCACCATCCTGCCGGCGGCGATCCGGCCGCTGGTCGACTGGAATCCCATGGCACGCCTGATTGGCGCCTACCAGCAAGTGTTCGTCCACGCCCAGGCGCCCGACTGGCGCGCGCTGGCGCCGGTGGCGCTGCTGGGCATCGCACTGTGCGTGTTCGGCCTGCGCCTGTTCCGCAAACGCTCCGGCGAAATGGTGGATGAACTATGAACGGCCAGATTTCCGTCACCGATCTGGGCAAGGCCTACAAGCAATTTCCCACCCGCTGGTCGCGCCTGGCCGAATGGGTGCTGCCGCTGCGCGCGCCGCGGCACAGCCTGAAATGGGTATTGCAGAACATTAGCTTCGAGATCGCACCGGGCGAAGCGGTGGGGTTGATCGGCATCAACGGCGCCGGCAAGAGCACCCTGCTCAAGCTCATCACCGGCACCACCCAGGCCACCACCGGCAGCGTCTACCTGGGCGGGCGCGTGGCCGCGCTGCTGGAACTGGGCATGGGTTTTCATCCCGATTTCACCGGCCGCCAGAACGTCATGATGGCCGGCCAGCTGATCGGCCTGACGGTCCCGGAAATCACCGCCCTCATGCCCGAAATCGAAGCCTTCGCCGAGATCGGCGACTACATCGACCAGCAGGTGCGGGTGTATTCGAGCGGCATGCAGATGCGCCTGGCCTTCAGCATCGCCACCGCGCGCCGGCCCGATGTTCTGATCGTCGACGAAGCGCTGTCGGTGGGTGACGCCTACTTCCAGCACAAGAGCTTCGAACGCATCCGCCAGTTCCGTGCCCAGGGCACGACCTTGCTGCTGGTCTCGCACGACAAGCAGGCGATCCAGTCGGTATGCGACCGCGCCATCCTGCTCGACGGCGGACGCCTGAGCCGCCAGGGCGCCCCGGAAGAAATCATGGATTACTACAACGCCATGCTGGCCGAGCGCGGCAACCAGAGCCTGCAGACGCGCCTGCGCGACGACGGCAAGGTGCAGACCATCTCGGGCACGCTGGAAGCGACGGTGGCCGACATCGCCCTGCTCGACGAACACGGCGCCCCGGTCGAGGTGATCGACGTGGGCGCCGCCGTGACGCTGGAAATCACGGTCGAGGCCCACGCCGCCATTCCGCGCATGGTGCTCGGCTACATGATCAAGGACCGGGTGGGCCAGACGATGTATGGCACCAACACCGACCTGAAAGCCATGCCGCTGGACGCGGTGCAGGCCGGCCAGCGCGTGGTGTACCGGTTTGCCTTCAGCGCCAATCTGGGACCGGGCAGCTATTCGGTGGCCACGGCCATCGTCAGCACCGATACCCACCTCGTCAACAATTACGAATGGCGCGATCTGGCGCTGGTGTTTACCGTGGTAAACATGCGCCGGCCCCACTTCGAAGGCTGCGCCTGGCTCGACCCCGTTATCGCGATTTCCCACCCATGACTTTCACTACCTACGCACAGAACGGCGAAGACATCCTGCTGTGGCGCGCCCTCGGCCATCTCGGCGACGGCTTCTACATCGATGTCGGCGCCAACGATCCGGTCGAGCATTCCGTCACCAAGGCCTTCTACGACGCCGGCTGGCACGGCATCAACGTCGAACCCCTGCCCGCCTTCCATGCCAGCTTCGCCAGCCAGCGCCCGCGCGACATCAACCTGGGCGTGGCGGCCGGCGCGACCGATGGCGAGATCACGCTGTTCGATGTCCCGGCCGTCAATGGCTGGGCCTCGCCCGACGCCGACGTGGCCGCCGGCCATCGGGCCCAGGGTCACCAGGTGTGCGAAGTGCGCGTTGCGCAGCGCACCCTGAGCGGCATCTGCGCCGAACATGTGCATGGCCCCGTGCATTTTCTCAAGATCGATGTGGAAGGCTTCGAGGGCGAAGTGCTGCGCGGGATGGACTTGCAGCGCTGGCGGCCCTGGATCCTGGTCATCGAGGCGACCATTCCCAACAGCCGCCTGACCAATCACGAGCGCTGGGAAGCGCTGGTCACGTCGCAGCATTACCTGTTCGCCTACTTCGACGGCTTGAACCGCTACTACGTGGCCGAGGAACATGCCGAGCTGCTGCCCGTGCTGGCCCTGCAGCCGAACGTCTTCGACGCCGCCGTGCCCTGGCAGCTGGCACGCGCCGAGACCCATCTGGCGCAGCAGGCGCAGGCGCTGGCCCACAGCACCGCGCAGCTGGCGCACGAGTGCGCGGCGCACGCCGACACCCGCCTGCGTCTGGCGCAGGCAACGGCGCGCCATGCCGCGGTCGAGGAAGCGCTGTGCGCCGAATGCGCGGCCCATGCGCGCACCCGCGCCACCCTCGGCGTCGACGATGAAGGCCACGAAGCCGAGCGCGAGCATCTGCAAGCCCAGCTGGGCAGCGCCAACAGCGCGCTGGCCGCCAGCACCGATGAACTCGCGCAGGCGGGCGCCTATGCGCGCAAGCTGGAACAGGACCTGGCCAGCGCCGCCGCCTGGGCGCGCGATCTGGAAGCCGAACTGCTCACCCTGCGCAACAGCCGCTATCTGCGCCTGACGGGCGCCCTGCGCCAGGCCGGGCACGGGCGCATGCACCGGGCGCCGCTGCTGCTGGCCCGGCGCGCGCTGCGCCGCGCCGTGACCTGGCTGGCCTCGCGCGAAGCGCTGCGGCGCCTGATTCTGCCGCGTCTGGCACGCCATCCCTGGCTGGCCGCCAGGATCAGCCGCACCATCACGACCATCAAGCAGAGCCCGCCGTCGGCACCGGTGCACGCCCGTGTCGCCGCGGTCGCGCCCTACCTCGCTCCCCTGCCGGCGTCGGCGCGGCGGGTGTTTCTCGATCTGGGCGGCGACGCCGGACAGGAGTAAGCCGAACATGCATCTCGTCATCGCTCTCCAGGCGGCCCAGTGCGGCGCCGACAGCCTGCGCCAGCGCGCGCTCGACCTGGTGCAGGCGCTGCTGCGCCAACCCGGCGCGCCCGCGCATACCGCCACCATCGTGCTCGACACCCGCTTCGGCGCACACATCGAGACGATCCGCTGCGCGCTGGCGCCGCTGGTGCCGCCCGAGCGCTTCGCCGCGCTGACCCTTCCCGCCGAACAGGGCCAGGCGGCCATGACCGAAGCCGCCGCCCACATTGGCGCCGCCTTCCTGGCGGCGCTGGACCCGGATGCCATTCTCAGCATCGATTGCGGCACCGGCCCCGCGCCGCTTCGCGCCAGCGCCAGCGCTGCTTGCCCGCATGCCATCCTGGTGCTCGATGCCGACGCCCCCGCACCCGACCTGGCACGCGCCAGCGCCTGGAGCGCGGCCGACCGGCTGCTCGGCCCCGATGCCGCCAGCGCGGAGGCGCTGTGGCAGGTGCTGGCCACACTGCCGGCGCCCGCGCAGCCAGCCCTGCCGGCGCGCGCGCGCCTGGCCTATGTGTCGCCCCTGCCGCCGGAAAAATCCGGCATCGCCGACTACAGCGCCGAATTGCTGCCGCAACTGGCCCGGTACTACGATATCGAGGTGATCGTCGACCAGGACACCATCAGCGATCCGTGGATCAGCGCCAATCTGAGCGTGCGCTCGCTGGCCTGGTTCGAACAGCATGGCGACAGCTTCGACCACCGGCTCTACCATGTCGGCAATTCGCCCATGCACCGCCATATGTTCGCCCTGCTCGCGCGCTTTGCCGGCGTGGTGGTGCTGCACGATTTTTACCTGGGCAATCTGCTGCACTACATGCACCACTCCGGCTACCAGGCCGATGCGCTGCAAAACGCCCTGTTCCGCTCGCACGGCTTCGGCGCCCTGCTTGACGGCGACCAGATCGGCGAAAGCGCCGTGGTCTGGAAATACCCGTGCAACGGCGATATCCTGGCCCACGCCAGCGGCGTCATCGTGCACTCGGCCTATCCGCGCCAGCTGGCCGAGCGCTGGTACGGTCCGGGCGCGGCCGCGCACTGGCGCACCCTGCCCCTGCTGCGCGGCGGCGCGGTGGACGACGCGGCCGCGGCGCGGCGCGCGGCGCGCGCCGAACTGGGCATCGCGGACGACGAATTTTTGGTGTGCAGCTTCGGCATGCTGGGCCAGACCAAGCTCAACGACCGGCTGCTCGACGCCTGGCTGGCCAGCCCGCTGGCGGGCGAGCGCCAGTGCCGCCTCGTGTATGTGGGCGAACTGGCCGGCGGCAACTACGGCCGCGATCTGCAAGCCAAGATCGGCGCCACCCGCGCCCGCAAGCGTATTGCGATCACCGGCTTCGCCTCGCCGCAGCTGTACCGTACCTACCTGGCCGCCTGCGATGTGGCCGTCCAGTTGCGCAGCGAAAGCCGCGGCGAAACGTCCGCGTCGGTGCTCGACTGCCTGCTGCACGGCGTGCCGACGATTGCCAACGCCCACGGCGCCAGCGCCGAGCTGCCGGCCGATGCGCTGTGCATGCTCGACGACGACTTCACCACCGAAGCCCTGGCCGATGCCCTCTTGACGCTGCGCGCCGACGCCGGCGCACGGCAGCGCCTCGGGCAGGCCGGCGCCGACCTGATTGCGCGCGAGCACAGTCCGCAGCAAGTGGGACTGGCTTACCGCGACGCCATCGATCACTTCTACCGCAACAGCGCCCAGCAGCGCTACCGCAGCCTGGTGCAGCGCCTGCGCGCGTTGCCGCTGCCCGGGCGCGATGCATTGCGCGACTGTGCGCTGGCCATCGCCGCCAATGGCGCGCCGCGCGCGCCGCGCCAGCTGCTGATCGATGTCTCGGCCCTTGTCCAGACCGATTTGCGCACCGGCATCCAGCGCGTGGTGCGCAGCGTGCTGCATGCGCTGCTGGCCGAGCCGCCAGCCGGTTACCGGGTCGAACCCGTCTATTCGCCGGGCGGCGGTCAGGCCTATCGCTACGCGCGCGCCTTCATGCAGGGCGCCCTGGTGGTGCCGGTGCACGACCTCGACGACGCGCCCATCGAAGTGCAGCGCGGCGATATTTTCCTCGGCCTGGATCTGATGATGCACGGGGTGCACCAGAACCGCGACCTGCTGCAAAGCTACCGCGACCGCGGCATGGCCGTGCACTTCGTGGTCTACGACATGCTGCCGCTGCTGATGCCGCACTGCTTCCCGTTCGGTGCCGATGCCGGCTTCGCCGACTGGGTCGACACCATCGCCACCGTCTCCGATGGCCTGGTGTGCATTTCGCGCTCGGTCGCCGACGAAGTGGCGGCCTGGCTGGACACCCACCCGGTCACCCGCCTGCGGCCGCTGCAGCTGGGCTACTTCCACCTTGGCGCCGACATTGGCGCCAGCGCCCCCACCAGCGGCTTGCCCGATGGCGCCGACGAGGTGCTGGCACGCGTGGCCAGCCGTCCCAGCCTGCTGATGGTGGGAACGGTGGAGCCGCGCAAGGGACATGCGCTGGCGCTGGCGGCACTGGAACTGCTGTGGGCGGAAGGGGTGGCGGTCAATCTGATCATCGTGGGCAAGCACGGCTGGATGGTCGACGCCCTGGCGCAACGCTTGAAAGACCACCCCGAGCACGGCCAGCGCCTGTTCTGGCTGCAGGGCGTGTCCGATGAAATGCTGCTCAAGCTGTACCGCGGCAGCAGCGCGCTGCTGGCCGCCTCGGAAGGCGAAGGCTTCGGCCTGCCGCTGATCGAAGCGGCCCAGCATGGACTGCCGCTGATCGCGCGCGACCTGCCCGTGTTTCGCGAAGTGGGCGGCGAGCACGCCTATTATGTCGATGGCAGCAGCGCGGCGGCACTGGCCGAGAGCCTGCGCCGCTGGCTGGCGCTGCAGGCAGCCGGCCAGGCGCCCGGCTCGGCCGACATGCCGTGGCTGACCTGGCGCGCCAGCGCTGCCCAGCTGCTGGAGAACATCATCGGCCAGCGCTGGTACCGCAGCCTGGCACCCGCCCCGCACTGACACGGCGGCCCGACAGCGGGCCGCGCGCGCCCGTTCAGGGCACCTTCACCTCGAATGACGACAAGCCCACGCCCAGCAGGCGGCCGTCGCCCGACTGCCCCAGCCGCAGCGGCGAGACGGCGTGCGGCAACTCCAGCGTGAGGCGCACCACGCCGCGCTTGCAGTTTGCCGGTGTCAGCGGCACCGCCACCACCTGGTCCACCTCGGTGACCGCCCCCTCCCACAGCACGGTGCGGCCGGCGCGGACCGTGAGCGTCTGGCGCTGGAACGGGCGCAGCTTGAGCAGCAGGGTGAACGGCTTGCCGTCGTAGTACTGGGCCGGGTTGCACGGCAGCGCCAGCTGCGGCGCGGCGCTGTCGGACCAGGTCCCCCAGGCTTCGCGCACGCTCCAGCCCTGACCCATGATCGACACCGACGTATCGTCGCTGGCGGCGCTGTGCGGGCCGGGGCGCAGCACGATCTGCAGCCCTGCCACGTCCTGCGCCGCCAGGCTGGCGTAGAACGGCGCGCCGGCGCCCAGCGCGCCGCTGCGCTGCAGGAATGCGGCGCTGTCGACGTAGGCGCCCAGCCTGGCGGGCTCGAACATGCAATCGGGCGCGCCGATGGCGCCCTGGCGCTGCGGCCCCGGCCACACCAGCATCTTGCGGCAGTCCGGACCGATCACGGCGCGCACGGCGCGCTGGTGGACTTCTTCGCCGATGCCGGCATAGCGCTCGGCGAAAATCTCGGCCGGCGGGTTGTACAGGAAAGGCAGATGGGTCTGCACGAACAGCGACGGCCAGGACGGCCGGGTGTACTGCTCGAAGCGGCGCGGATCGTTAGTCCACAGCGACGCCGCGCACAACAGCAGCAACAGCGGCAGCGCCGCGTACCAGGCGCGCGAGCGGGTCGGGAACAAGGTGAACACGCGCAGGAACAGGGGGAAGGCCAATGGCAGATACCACAGCGCATAGCGGGCCAGGCCCGGGGTGGCGCCCGAATTGAGATTGGTGGTCGACGAGTGCGCGTAGAAATTGATCAGCAGGTAGCCCAGCGCGAAGGCCAGCCAGCGCCGGTCGATGGCGCGCACCGGCGCGGCGCCGCTGCGGGGCCACAGCGACAGCAGCGCCAGCACCAGCACCGCCACGCCCAGCGGCCAGTTCGGCAGCAGGCCGACATCGGGATCGATGATCCACACGTAGAAGGTGGACAGGTTGGCGCCCAAGGCGGCGCCGCCGGCCAGCAACTGGGGCGTGGCCACGCCGTAGCGGCAGAAGTAGTAGACCGGGTGCATCAGCACGGCCAGCACCACCAGGACTGCCATTGCCACCTCGGTCCACGCATAGGCGCGCTGGCGCTCCAGCACGGCGCGGTAGAACAGGGGAATGCAGGCAATCAGGGCGAAGCTGGGATTCTGGGTCGAGGCCAGCGCCAGGCACAGTGCCGCTGCCAGGTAGCGCTGGCCCATCACCAGCATCACGGCCGAGGTGGCCAGGCAAACGGTCATGAATTCCGTGTGGGCCTTGTCCATGAACCACAGCATGGGCGAGGCGAGCAGCATGAGTGCCACTGCCAGCACGCCCTTCCAGGAAAACAGGCGGTAGGCGATGGCGCAGGTGGCGCTCATGCAGACCAGGTGCAGGGCCACGAAACTGCGGTGCACGCTCAGCGCAATGCCGAACAGGGCTGCCAGCTTGTTGCAGCCGAAGGCGAGCAGGCTGTAGAACCAGAAGTGATTGAAGTCGGACGTCTCGCCCACGCGCAGGGCGGTAAAGGCGTTGGCCAGGAACTCGCGCGGGACCAGCCCCAGCACGCTGCCCGAGGCGAACAGGCGTTCGTAGGCGGCGTAGGCCTGGGGTGCCATCCACGGCCGGTGGCCCGCCTCGAAGGCATAGAACAGGCCATAGTATTCGGAGCCGTCGCCCACGCGCACCGGGCGCATGTGCCCGAGCACGACAAACAGCAGCAGCAGCGCGGCGCCGATGAGCAGATAGGGAGCAATTTGTTTCAGGAAAGGGCGAGCGGGCATGGGCGGGTCATGGTCAAAACAGGAACGGAGAAAGCGCCGCCCCACGCGCGTGCGTGTGGGGTGGCGCCGGTCAGGCCGCGAGGCGCTGGGCGATCAGGCGACCTTCGCGGATCGCGTAATTGGTGCCGCGGTCTTCCGGATAGATTTGCGCCATGGTGGCGATGAGCGCGTTGTCGAACGGCGTTTCCTGCCCCGGCACGTACTGCGAATAGTCGCGCTCCGTCACCGGCTGGGCATACTCGGAACGCCATACCGCGTATTCCTGCACCCAGGAGGCATCCATGTCGGGGAACATGCGCTTGAGGTGCACCAGGGCGAACTCGAAGTACTGGGCATCGGTATACGCCCAGACCGGATCTTCCTTGGCAAGGTAGCGCGACAGGTAGGCGATATGCGATCCCTTGTAATTCTCGGGCTTGTCGAAATTGGTGTGTTCGATCACGCCCACGAACGGGAAGCCGGGATCGTTAACGTTGAGCCAGTAGGTTTCCGACAGGCTGTGCTTGAGGCGCAGCACCAGGCACATATTGCCCAGATACTTGACGCGACGCAGCCTGGCCAGCCACTCGGGTGCGGCCTTGCCTTCAAACATGTCGGCGATGATGGGGAACGAGGGCGTAAACAGGAACTTGCCGCCCTCGACCGGGCCGGCGCTGGTGTGCAGCGCATGAATCGTCTTGCCGGCCGTGTCCATGCCCGTGACGCGGGCGCCGTAGCGCACCTCGCCGCCCTTGGCGCGGATGGCTTGCGCCAGCGCTTCGGCCAGGCGTCCGAACCCGCCCTTGAAGTACGCCAGTTCTTCGCCGCCCTTGTCGTTGCGGGTACTGCCGCGCAAGACCAGCTTCTTCCACATCCACACCGCATTGACCGCTTCGGCATACACGGAAAACTTGGAATTGATGAGCGGCTCCCAGACGATCTTGTAGACGCTCTTGCCGGCCAGTTGTTCCAGCCACTCGCGGATGCTCAGGTGCTCGATGGTTTTCCAATCCTTGATGCGGCGTACCTGGAACACCAGCAAGCCCAGACGGATGCGGTCGACCAGCGACAGCGCCTTAAAGCGCAGCAAGTCGAGCGGCGTCGACAGCTTCCACATGCGGCCATTGAAGTACATGCCGGTGCGGGTGGGCAGCAGGATGACATCGCCCTCCATGCCCAGTTCCTTGACCAGTTCCGGGACGTACACGTCATTGTTGAACCAGTGATGGTAGAACTTTTCCAGCGTCACGCCATCGCCGAATTCGAAGGTGCCGGCCAGGCCGCCGGGCGTGCTGTCGGCTTCGAGTACGCACACGCGCTTGCCCTGTTTTGCCAGCGCATAGGCGGCGGTCAGGCCGGTAAAGCCGCCGCCCACGATTACTACGTCGTATTTAGTCATAAGGTCACTTCAATTGGTAGGCATGGCTGTGGTCGCGGCACGGCGTGCGGCGCGAAACAGTTCGGGACGGGAAACAATGGCCAGCGCGCCGGCCAGGGTGGTCGGCAGCCACAGGGCCAGGTGCGACAGCACCGCATAACTGCCGGCCTGGGCGGCAGTGCCGCCCACCAGGCCGATGGCGGTAAACGCGGCCAGGTGGAACGGGCCCACGTAGCCGGGCGAGGATGGCACCAGCGTCGACAGGGTGGCGATGGCCATCACCAGCAGGGCCATGACGGGGGTGGCGTCCAGCCCCAGCCCGCGCATGATGAAATAGAACATGCCCGATTCGCCCACCCAGATCAGCATCGACAGCAGCAGCGTGGCAGCGAGCACGCGCGGGCGCGACATGGCTTGCACCCCGTGCAGCAGGGCCGCCATTGCGCGCAGGGGCGCGGCCAGCTTGCCGCTGGCGCGCGCCTCGAGCTGGCGCGCCAGCATGCCGCTCAACAGAAAGCCCAGCGTCAGCGCCACCCCGCCCACCAGCGCCAGCGTGACGGCCGATTCGGACAGCATGGGCGGCACGGTCGCCGTACGGATGGCAAACAGGCCGATGGCCAGGCAGCACAGCAGCGTCATCAGGTCGATCAGGCGTTCCATCACCAGGCTGCTGGTGGCGGTGGTCTTGGGCACGCCCATGGCCACCGGGAACACGAAGGCGCGCACCAGATCGCCCACGCGCAGGGGCAGGACATTATTGAGGGCGATCGAGCCGAGGAAGGGCGCGGCGCAATTGCCGAAGGTGACCGCGGGCCCGCCGGCGCCCAGCAGCATCGACCAGCGCACGATGCGCAGGCTGTAGCCGAAGGCCAGCATGCCGATGCCCGCCGCCAGGCAAGGCCACTGGAAATGGGCGATGGCAGCGAGCACGTCTGCCAGATTGACCTGGCGCGCGATCACCACCACGCACAGCACCGTGATCAGGGCGCCGATCGCATGCTTCCACCAGGAGCGCTGGTCGCTTGCAGCAGCGTCCATCAACGGTCCCAGACGCGCCAGGGCGCCTGGCCCTCGGACCACAGCGCCTCGAGTTCGCGCTTGTCGCGCAAGGTGTCGCAGGGCTGCCAGAAACCGGTGTGCTGGAACGCCGCCAGCTGGCCGTCGCGCGCCAGGTTGGCCAGCGGGGCCCGCTCCCACGAGGTACTGTCGTCGGCGATGTAGCCGATCGCGCCCGGCTCGAGCACGAAGAAGCCGCCATTGATCCAGCCGATCTCGTCGCTCGGCTTTTCCTCGAACGAGGTCACGCCCATGGCGCCATCGATGTTGAGCACGCCGAAACGGCCGGGCGGCTGCACGGCCGCCACGGTGGCCAGCTTGCCATGCTTGCGGTGGAACGCCAGTTCGGCGCCGATATCGAGATTCGACAGGCCATCGCCGTAGGTCATGCAAAAGGTCTCGTCGCCGATATGCGGGGCTACGCGCTTGAGGCGGCCGCCCGTCATGGTGTCGGCACCGGTATCGACCAGGGTGATGCGCCAGTCTTCCGAATGGCTGTTGAGGATGGTGTGTTCGCCCGTCCCCAGGTCGATCGTCATGTCCGACAAGTGGCGGTAGTAATTGAAGAAGAACTCTTTGATCACGTAACCCTTGTAGCCCAGGCAGATGACGAAGTCGTTGATGCCGTGGTAGCTGTAGTTCTTCATGATGTGCCACAGCAGCGGCTTGCCGCCCACTTCGACCATCGGTTTCGGCTTGGTGTCCGATTCTTCGGAAATGCGCGTACCCAGGCCGCCTGCGAGAATGACTGCTTTCATACTGTCTGCCTTTTAGAGTTTGAGTTCGGGGGCGGAAAAATTGTGGCTCTGCTGGACGATCGCGACCGGGTCCGCGCGGACCACCAGGTAAATGCGCAGCAGATACTCGCCGATGATTCCGAGGAAGAATGAATTGAGGCCGATGCCAAACAGGACCAGGATGTGAATGCTGGCCAGGCCGACCGGCAGTTCGGGCCGCGCCAGGCGCAGGGCCACGTAGTAGATCGAACCGATCAGGCTGATGACGAGAATCAGCGCGCCCAGGAAGGACGCGGCGCGCAGCGGCACCACCGAATGGTTGAAGACCGCCGTCAGGCCCAGCCGCACCAGGCGCGAGACGTTGAACTTGCTCTCGCCCGCCACCCGCGCATCGCGGTCATAGACCACGCCGGTCTGGTTGAAGCCCAGGCCGGCGATCATGCCGCGCAGGTAAGGATTGGCGGTGCGGATCTTGGCCACGGCATCGATGACGCGCCGGTCGACCAGGCGGAAGTCGCCCACGTCGCGCGGAATCGGGTGTTCGCTGACTTTATCGATGACCCAGTAGCCCAGGCGCCGGAACGTGCGCAGCAGCCAGCTCTCGGGTCGCTTGCGGCGGATGCCGTACACCACCTGGTAGCCCTCTTGCCAGCGCGTGAAAAATTCCTCGAGCATTTCAGGCGGATCTTGCAGGTCGGCGTCGATCTGCATGACGGCATCGCCGCGCGTGTGCAGATAGTTGGCCAGGATGGAGCGCTGGAAGCCCACGTTCTGGGAAAAGCGGATGGCGCGCACGCGCGCGTCGCGCTTGGCCAAGTCGCCCAGCATGGCCCAGGTGGCGTCGTCGGAATGGTTGTCGGAAAACACGAATTCCAGATCGCAGCGCGCGGCCATCCGCTCGCCCAGCGCGCACAGGCGCGCATACAGGGCATCGATATTGCCCGCTTCGTTGAGCACGGGAATGGTGATCGAAATGAGGGGCTTGTGGCCGCTCCCGGTCGGTAATGCTGCGTTCATGCACGCTCTCCTGCTTGTAAACATTGCGCCATATAGTCCACCACGGCCGGCAGGGCCGGCCGAAAATGCACGGCCGCGAGCGCGCTGTGACGCGCCAGCACCGTTTCATAGTTTTCATCGGCCGGTTCGGGCAGCGCGCCCGCTTCCAGCAGCGCGGGCGCGCCGCAGCCGTCGAACACCGCGCGCGCCAGCGACAGCAGGGTCAGCGGCGCACCATTGCTCAGTTCGACCACCCCGCGCACGCCGGCATCCTGCAGCGCGCCGATGGCGGCGGCCTCGTCGTCGACATGGTGATATTCGCGCAGTTGCTTGCCCGAGGTCATTTTGAATGCCCGCCCCGCACGCAGCGCGTCGAGCATCAGGCCCAGGAACATGAAGCTGCTGGGCTGGCCACCGCCGTACAGCGTATGCACGCGCACGTGGCAGACATCGGCGCCGGCCGCCGCGCGCGCGGCCACCAGGCTGCCCAGCATGGCCTTGCTGCGCACGTAGGGATTTTGCTGCGCCAGCAAGGCTTCCATCACGGTGCCGAAGGTGACCACGCGCACGCCCAGTCCGGCCGCGGCATCGATGAGATTGGCCGGCAAGTCGAGATTGACCTGGCGGTGCTGCTCCGGCGCCAGGCGCGGGTCGAGCAGTCCGGCCGCGACAAGGACGGTGGCGCCGCGGTCGCGATAGGGAGCCAGGGCGGCGCCGATGGCAGCGCCGCTGTCCGCGCGATGCCAATCCGCATAGGTGGCGCGCGGCAGGCACACCACGTCGCCGCCATGGCGCACCAGGGCCTGGCCCAGGCGGCCGCTGCCGCCGATCAAGACATTCATGGCGCCACGCCGGCGCGCCAGGCGTGGATCTGGCGCAGCGTCAGCGCGCGCGCGCCGGCCGGGTCGGCATAGTATTCGCGGTACCAGGCCGCGGTGTGGGCCACCACCTGCGCGGTATCCCACACGGGCAGCCAGCCCAGCGCATTGCGCGCCAGCGAGCTGTCGAGCGCCAGGGCGCGCGCTTCGGGCAGCGGATGGTCCATGTAATCGAGCTGCGGGCGCTGCCAGTGCGAACTCATCATTTCGAGCACGTCGCGCACCGAGACCTGGCGGCTGTCTTGCGGTCCCAGGTTCCAGGCGCGGGCGAACGGCGCCGGGTCGTCCGACACCAGGCCCGACAGCAACATCAGGTAGCCATGCACCAGCGCCAGCACATGCTGCCACGGGCGGGTGGCGTCGGGGTAGCGCAGCGTCAACGTGCTGCCGTCGATGACGGCGCGCACGAAGTCGGGAATCAGGCGGTCTTCGGACCAGTCGCCGCCGCCGATGATATTGCCGCCGCGGGCAATCGCCACGGCCGGCCCCTTGCCCTCCTGCCAGGGATAGGACGCGGCATAACTCTGGATGATCATTTCCGCGGCCGCCTTGGAGGCGCTGTAGGGATCCTTGCCGCCGAGCGGGTCGTTCTCGCGGTAAGGCCATTCCCATTCATTGTTCTTGTACACCTTGTCGGTGGTGATGCACACCACCCCGCGCACCGACTTGACGCTGCGCGCCGCTTCGAGCACGTGCGCCGTGCCCTGGGCATTGACGGCGAAGGTGGACACCGGTTCGCGGTAGGAACGGCGCACCAGCGGTTGCGCCGCCAGATGCAGGATCAGGTCCGGCGCGAACGACTCGACCGCGGCCAGCAGGCTGTCGTAGTTGCCGATATCGCCGAACGTGGTGGGCACCTCGGCGCCCAGCGCGAGCGCGTCGAACAGGGCCGGGGTGGTTTCCGGGGCCAGCGAATAGCCGCGCACGGTGGCGCCGATCGCGCCCAGCCATAGGCAGGCCCAGCCGCCCGTAAAGCCCGTATGTCCGGTGACCAGCACCTTCTTCCCAGCCAGGTTTTTTTCGAACGGTAGAGTACTGTGCATCGCGATGGTCTATCAGGAAAATAAGTTTAGTCGAACGTCAATCCGCGTTCGCCCGGCGTCGGCACGGATCCGGCCCGGCAGCGACGGGGCGATGGTCCAGGCAAGGTGACATGGCGAAGGCCGCGCGCCGGCTGGCGCCGGGCAGAACAGTTGCCAATCTGGACACAGCAGGCCGTCATTGTAAACGCGCGCCTGCCAAACAGGAGGCGTTTTACATCGTGTTGCCAAATACCGGCAATTGGGTACAAATTAATTGCTATTCAGGCACACATGGCAAAACGGCCATTATACCCGAGAGAGCGGGTCAACGGGGTGCGGCCGCAGCCGTGGAGGCGAGGGAAATGGCCCCCGCCCGCGCCATGGGGCGCGGGCGGGCGGCATGCGGCGGTTTACTGCTTGGGCACGCCGCCCAGGAGGAAGGCGACTTTCTGGCGACCGGGCTTGATCGAACTGGCCGGCTTGGGGGCCACAGGGGCCGGGGCCGAGGTGGGCTCGTAGGGCTTGAGGAACCACGGATCGACCTTGTCGCGCCGTGCGCCGGGGCCGCTGGTGCGTACCGGACGCTCGCTGCGCTCGCCCCGTGCGGCGCTGTCGACGGCGCGTGGCGCCACCTCGCCGTCGCGGCGCGGACGGCGTTCGGCCGAGCGGCCGGCTTCGCGACCACCTTCGCGACCGCGCTCGGACGGCGCCGAGGAAGCGACGAAGCCGCTCAGTTCGCCGCGCGTGATGGTTTGCTTGATCAGTTTTTCAATGTCGGCCAGCAGGCGCTCATCCTTGTCCGAATACACGGACAGTGCATCGCCCGAGGCGCCGGCGCGGCCGGTGCGGCCGATGCGGTGCACATAATCTTCTGCGTTGTAAGGCAAGTCGAAGTTGATCACGCACGGCAGATCGGAAATGTCCAGGCCGCGGGCGGCGACGTCGGTGGCGACCAGGACATCGGTGTCGCCCTTCTTGAATGCTTCCAGCGCGGCCATGCGCTCCTGCTGCGTCTTGTCGCCGTGGATGGCGGTGGCGCGGATGCCGCTCTGCTCGAGGTGGCGCGACAGGCGCGACGCCCCGATCTTGGTATTGGAAAAGACCAGCACCTGCTTGAGATCGCGGCCGCGGATCAAGTGCTCGACCACGTCGCGCTTCGATTCTTCGGGCACCTTGTAGACGATCTGGGTGACCTTGTCGGCGGTGGCATTGCTGCGCGCCACCTCAATGGTGACCGGGTCGTTGAGGAAGCTGTTGGCCAGCTTCTTGATCTCGGTCGAGAAGGTGGCCGAGAACATCAGGTTCTGGCGCTTTTTCGGCAGCAGGTTGATGATGCGTTGCAGGTCCGGCAGGAAGCCCATGTCGAGCATGCGGTCCGCTTCATCCATGACCAGCATCTGCACCTGGCTCAGGCTGACGTTTTTCTGCTCAATATGGTCCAGCAGACGGCCCGGGGTGGCGATCACGATTTCCACACCGCCCTTGAGGATCACGGTCTGCCCCTTCATGTCCATGCCGCCGAACACCACCGTCGAACGCAGCGGCGTGTGCTGGGCATAGGCGCGCACATTGTCGGCCACCTGCACCGCCAGTTCGCGCGTGGGCGTGAGCACCAGGGCGCGCACCGGATGGCGCGCGGGCGACATGCTGGGGTTGGCATGGGCCATCAGCAACTGGATGATGGGCAGCGAGAAACTGGCCGTCTTGCCGGTACCGGTTTGCGCAGCGCCCATCACGTCGCGCCCTTGCAGCACGATGGGGATGGCGGCCGCCTGAATCGGGGTCGGGTGGACATAACCCTGATCGGTCAGGGCGCGCAGGATGTTCGGGTCAAGGCCGAAATCGGCAAAACGCACGGTAGGCGCGCTGTCGGCTTCGATGGTGATCGGTGTTTCTGACATAAATTTTCCGGGCGATTGTTCGATAAGCTCTACGCCCAAAATGGAAGGCTGGCACGGGGAAAAAACCGGCGGCCAGCTCGAAATGATGTCGCGTTAGCGCCGGCAACACCGGACGCGCGGACGTAGATGCAATAATAGTGCCGTAAACGATACCCTAAATCCCGGCAACTGTATATGGAATCCTGCACAGGCAAGATGCACTTGCATTGTGAGCAACTTGGTTTACACTGCCCGCTCCATGCGCCTTCCGGCGCTCTGGTTTTATTGGGCATTTACGAGTGGCAATGATAAGCTGGCAAGCGCTTTCACCGCTGGCGGCCCGTCCGTGCCGCAGTGGCAACCGTCTGACCTGCACCGAAGACCGACATTGAAGATGCCTTTCGCCTTCCCCGCCACGCTGCGCCGCAGCTGCGCCCTGCTGTGCCTGCTGGTGCTGTGCCTGTCGGCATGGGCCTCGCCGACCTCGCCCCTGCGCTTCAAGCGGCTCGGCTCGCTCGACGCGGACGAACTGTCGATCCTGGCCCTGATGCAGGACCGCCAGGGGTTCATCTGGATCGGCACCCATAGCGGCGGGTTGTACCGTTACAACGGCTACCAGGCAGTCAAGTACACGAGCAGCACGCTCGATCCGACCAGCCTGCCGCACGACCGCGTCTCCACCCTGTTCGAAGACAAGCAGGGCAATATCTGGGCCGGCACCCAGGCCGGGCTGGCGCGCTACAACCCCAAGAGCGACGATTTCACCCGCTACGCGCCGCCGCCCGGCCCGTCGGCCCAGCGCATCGTCAAATCCATCATCAGCGATGGCAAGGATGGCATGTGGCTGGCCACCTGGGGCGGCCTGCAGCATTTCGATCCGGCCAGCGGCAAGTTCACCGTCTACCTGCACGACGCGCGCGAGCCGGCCAGCCTGGGCAGCAACGATATCAATGCCATCGCCACCGACGCGCGCGGCGGCGTGTGGGCCGCCACCTGGCCGGGCGGACTGGACTATCTGGCCGCCGGCAGCACCAGCTTCGTGCATTACCGGGTCGACAGCGCCACCAGCCGCGACCCCAAGCTCAACATCGTGCGCGCCCTGCACTTCGCAGCCGATCAGACCTTGTGGATCGGCACCGAGAATGGTGTCGTCACCTGGAACACGGCGCGCGACTGGGACACGCGCGCGCGCATCGATTCGCCCGCCACCCGCATCAACTACCTGTATGGCGACGCTAATGGCACGGTCTGGGCCGGCACGCTGGCGGCCGGCCTGCTACGCTGGGACAAGGGCAACAGCAACGCCATCCATTACGTCCACCGCGCCAACGATTCGAACAGCTTGCCATCGGACCATATTCGCGCCGTCATGCACGACCGCAGCGGCATGCTGTGGATCGGCTCGTTTACCGACGGAATCAGCCTGGTCAATCTGAACAGCCAGGGGTTCCAGCGCTTCATTCCATTCGATGTCGAAGCGCGCAATCTGCGGCCCGACAATTCGCTCAAATTCATCGAAGGGGCGCCCGATGGCCGGCTCTGGATATCGAGCAACTCGGGCCTGTCGCTGTTCGATCCCGCCAATGGCGACGTGGTGCGCACCTGGCGCGCCGACGCCAGCCGCAAGGGCACGCTCAGCAACGACATCGTGTACAGCCTGTACCAGCAGCCGGGCGGACCGCTGTGGATCGGCACCTCGGCCGGATTGAACCGCATGGATGGCGTCGACCAGCCGCTCAAGGTGATCAGCTTCGGCAGCGTCGGTTCGGATTTCATCAATTGCATCGCGCCCGGCAAGGACAAGACGCTGTGGCTGGGGACCGGCAACCAGGTGATCCATTACGATCCGGCAGCCGACACCTGGACCAACTACTATCCGAATCCGGCCGACCCCAACAGCCGCAGCGTCAACAGCACCAATGTGATCGCCGAAGACCGCCAGGGCCGCGTGTGGATGGGTTCGGAATGGAGCGGCGGCGGACTCGACGTGCTTGACACTGCCACCGGCAAATTCCGCCACCTGCGCCACCAGCCGGGCAACTCGGCTTCGCTGGCCGACGACAATGTCGCTTCCGTGCATGAAGATGCCCAGGGCCGCATCTGGGTCGGCACGGCCAAGGGGGTGAACCAGGTGATCACCGGCGCCGATGGCAGCATCAGTTTCCGCAACTATCTGGGGCATGATAGCGTGGGCGCCGTCAAGATCCTGGCCATGCGCAGCGACCGCCAGGGCATGCTGTGGCTGAGCACGGCCAACGGCCTGGTGCGCCTCGATCCGGCCACCGGGACGAGCGCGCGCTACACCAGCGCCGATGGTTTGTCGGAAGGCTTCTCGGTGGGCAACGCGTACGCCGCGCCCGACGGCAAGCTGTACTTCGGGGGCGTCAAGGGCATGACCGGCATCACGCCCGACGTCGTGCGCAGCGTCTCCGTGATTCCCCAGGTGGCGATCACCGATATCGGCGTGTTCAACCATTCGCTCAAGAGCGGCAAGGCGGCGCCCGGGATCCGGCTCGATGGCGGCGTCACGGCGCCTGCCACGCTGTCGCTGTCAGTCCAGCAATCGGTGTTTACGATTGAATTTGCCGCGCTCCATTACACCGATCCGGGCCACAACACCTACGCCTACAAGCTTGACGGCTTCGACCGCGACTGGGTCTACACCGACGCCACGCGGCGCAGCGCCACCTACACCAATCTGGACCCGGGCAACTACACCTTCCAGGTCAAGGCCGCCAACAACCAGGGCGCGTGGAATGACACTGCGACCAAGCTGGTTATCGAGATCTTGCCGCCGTGGTACGCCACCTGGTGGTTCCGCGCGCTGATGCTGTTGCTGGTGTTGACGCTGCTCACCAGCGCCTACCGCGCCCGCGTCAAGCACTTGACGCGGCGCCAGATTCAGCTCGAAGCAATGGTGGCGGCGCGCACCCACGAACTGGAAGAGAGCAATGCCAAGCTGGCCGAACTGTCGAGCACGGACGGATTAACCGGCATTCATAACCGGCGCGGCTTCGACGCGGCGCTGGAAAAGGAATGGCGGCGCGCCGCGCGCAACGGCTACCCGCTGGCGTTGGCCATGCTCGACGTCGACCACTTCAAGGCCTACAACGACCATTACGGCCACCAGGCGGGCGACCAGTGCCTGCGCACGGTGGCCGACCTGATCGCCACTCACGGACGGCGCACCAGCGACCTGGTCGCGCGTTACGGCGGGGAGGAATTTTCTCTGCTGGCGCCCGCCACCGATGCCGACGACGCGATGGAGATTGCGCGCGGCATCTGCGAAGCGCTGGCTGCGCTGGCGCTGCCGCATGCCAAATCGCCGCATGGGGTGGTGACCATCAGCATCGGCGTGGCCACCGCCATGCCGGACGAGTCGGTCAGCTGGACCACCCTGATCGAGCAATCGGACCGCGCCCTGTACCGGGCCAAGCAGGAGGGGCGCAACCGCGCCACGCTGGCCGAATGCATGGCCGGGAACAAAGCGTAACGACCGTCGTCCTCGCGCAGGCGGGGACAGCTAGCGCGTCCAGCCCTGCTTCTGGGCCGCCTTTTCCGCCACCGCATCGAGCGCCTTGCCATCGATCATGTCGTCAATCGCCTGCATGACGGCGGGCGGCAGTTCGCTCGCGGCCTGACGGTAATCGCCGCCCTTGCCTTCGGGGCTGTTGGCCATCACGGGAATGCGCCACTGCTCGCCACTGCGGCAAGCCAGACCCGCCGTGCCCGACAGCGTGAAGCTGCGACAGAACTCGCCCGTACGCGAGACGAAACTCAGATTGACGCGCACATCCTTGTCCAGCGGCGGCGCGCTGGCCAGTTGGCCATTGAGCACCTTGTGCAGCGTACCTTGCGCCGTGAGCGCATGGGTATTGCTGTCGAAGGCGGCAAACTGCTGGCCATTGTCCATGCCACGCATGCCCAGGCCACCGGCCAGGATGCCGGCCACCAGCGTGGCGGCCAGGGCGCCCCATTCGGGCCACGACCAGCTGCGTTTGACCACCCGCACCGGCTGCGGCGCGGGCGGCGGCGTGCGCAGCTGGCGCACGCTGTCGAGATGAACGACCTTGCCGGAACGAACTGCTGCCTGCAGCCGTTGCGGCACTTCTTCATCGAGCGTGCGCGCGAAGGCGCCAAACACGTTCGAACGCAGCGCCTGGTGCAGGCGCACTTTTTCGGCAATGGCCGGGTCGAGCCGCATGGCCAGCTCCACTTCGTGGCTGGTAATGTCGTCGAGCTCGCCATCGGCAAAGGCCATCAGGGTTTCATCGGAAAAGCTCATGCTACGGTCCTCGCTTGGTCTGATAACAATCCCTGCAGCGCTTCGCGCGCCCGTGCCAGCCTGCTGGTCAGGGTTCCCATCGGTATTTCCAGTACCTCCGCCGCTTCCTTGTAGGCCATGCCATCGACCAGCACCAGGCCGATCACGAGGCGATGATCGTCCGACAGCATGCTGAGCGCCTTTTCGATCGCCAGGCGCTGCTGATGCGCCTCGGCGAAGTTGTCGCCCACCTGCTCGCCCGCTTCTTCCGGCGCGAACAGCTGGTCGCGCCGGATGCGGCCGCGTACTTCATCGATCCAGGCATTCTTCATGATGCGGAAAATCCAGCTGTCGAGCCGGGTGCCCGCTTCCCACTGGCCGGCCCGGGCCAGGGCGCGCTCGACGGCGATCTGCACCAGGTCGTCCCCATCTTCCCGGTTGTAGGTGATGGAGCGGGCAAAGCGGCGCAGACGCGGCAGCAGGGCGGCGATGTCGGCATGGATGGTTGCGGCGTTGAATGTCATCGATATGAGGTAAACGTGCGGGGCAGGGATTTTATTCCCCCTGCCGTTCGTTTAATTAGTCAGGATCCTTAATCTCTATACTATCATCCGACCAATGAACCTATTCAGCACGTTCCGTGCGTTACGCCGGCAGCGAACGGTGTTAGCGCTCACTCTCATCCTGTGCACAGCCAGCGCTCACGCGCAGCTGCGCCTGCCGCCCATTGGTGGGCCCGGTTTGCCGCTCGGCCAGCTGGGCAACGACCTGTTGCGAGAGCCCGCCACGCGCCTGTTGTCGGCGCGCGACCTGCGCGACTTGCCCGACGTACGGGGTGTGCGCCTCGACCGCCTGAACGCATTATTGACCCGCCATCGCGATGTGCTTGAAGCAGATCCGCGCGGCGATCCGGCGGTGCGCCGCGAAATCGTGGCCTGGTCGCCCAGCCCGGCCGGATTGGCCGCGGCCGCTGCCATCGGGCTGACGATAGTGCGCGAACGCCGCCTCGACGGCCTCGACGAGACCGTGGTCGTACTGCAAGTGCCGTCCGGCACGGCCACGGCCGAGATGCTGGCTCTGCTGCGCGGGCGCGACCCGGCCGGATCCTACGACTTCAACCATGTGTATATGGGCAGCGGCGCAGCGGCGCCGGCGCCAGCGCTCGCTGCGGAGGCCACGGCGGCGCGCGCCGCCGGCACCGGGCCGCGCGTCGGCCTGGTCGACAGCGGAGTCGATGCGCGCCACGAGGTGTTCCGCAACGCCAGCATCGCGCAATGGGGTTGCGAGCAGCCCCATCCCGACCAGCACGGCACCGCCGTGGCCGCGTTGATGGTCGGCCGCTCCGACAATTTTCAGGGTGTGGCGCCCAGCGCCAGGCTGTACGCGGCGGATATCTATTGCGACAACGGCGCCGGCGGTTCGGCCGAGCGCATCGCAGGCGCGCTGGCCTGGATGGCGCGCGAACAGGTCGGTGTCGTCAATCTGAGCATTGTCGGTCCGCCCAACCAGACCCTGGAACGGGTCGTGGGCGCGATGGTCAAACGGGGACACTTGCTGGTGGCCGCGGTTGGCAACGACGGGCCGGCGGCCCTTGCGCTGTATCCCGCCAGCTATCCCGGCGTGGTGGGCGTGAGCGCGGTGGACCGGCGCGGCCGCGTCCTGCCCGAGGCGGGGCGCGGCCCGCAAGTCATGTTCGCCGCGCCGGGCAACAATATGGTAAGCGCCGCGCCAGGCGAACCGCCGTTCCGCCAGGTGCGCGGCACCTCGTTCGCCGCGCCCATCGTGGCGGCGCTGCTGGCCAGCGCCCTGCCCCAGCCAGACCAGGCCGGCGCGGCGCGCGCCCTTGCCACGCTGGCCGCAACGGCGCGCGATGGCGCGTCCGGCGAGACCGGCAAGGGCGTGGTCGGGCAAGCCTTCCGTATAGATCCCCAGCGCTTGAAATAACTTGTTACATCTTTGCCGGGATGGCAGGGATGAAACCGCCGGGCTCAACCGTTTTCCTTGTATCGGAGGCAGATTGTCTGCCCCATCAACGGAGAACACACCATGAAAACCAAACAACTCGTCAAACACATCGCCATTCTGTTCGCGTTCGGCGTGGCTGCATCGGCCCAGGCGCAATTGCTCGGTGGCGGACGTTCGGGCGGCGGCCTGCTGGGCGGCGCAGGCAATCTGGGCGGCCAGATCGGCGGCATGGGCTCGATGGGCAGCCGAGGTTCGCTGGTCAACGATCTGCGCCAGAACCGCGCCCCCGAAGCGGCCACTGTGAAGAAATCGGCCGACGTCGCCGGCACCGCCACCGGCAACGCCGACGCCAGCCGCGACGGCGCCAATGCCAGCGGCAATGGCGGCCTGGCTGGCAATCTGGGCGTGTCGAAATCGGTGACCACGCCGAACGGCGCGGCCAGCCAGGCTGGCGGCAGCGGCGCGCTGTCGGGTGCACTGTCGGGTAGCAAATCGGTCGCCATGCCGAATGGCGACGCAGCTTCTGGCCAGACAGGCAGCAGCGGCGCCCTGGCCGGCGCCCTGTCGGGCAGCAAGGCAGCGGCCGGACAGGCAAGCGGCAATGGCGGCCTCGCCGGCGCACTGTCGGGCAGCAAGGCGATCACCACGCCAGGCAGCGCGGCGGCCGATGGCAGCAGCGCTGCCAGCGCCAGCAACGGCGCGGCCAGCGGCAGCGCAGCCGGTGCCGGCAGCGTGGCCGGCGACATGAACGGTGGCCGCAATGCCATCGGTAGCGCCATTGGCGGTGCCCGCAATGCCGCCGCGCCTGCCGCCGATGGCGTGCGCAGCCAGGCTGGCACCACCGGCGACTACGCCGGCGCCAGCGCCGCGACTGCACGCGGCGCACTCAAGGGCAGCAAGCAAGCCGCTGTGGCAGGCGCACGTCTTCGAGGGCTTGCCCAAAGGCCGCGTGGCGCTTTACTTCAAGACGCACCACGGGCTGATCGACGGCATCGGACTGTCCAACA
>Ga0209023_10000159_pt1 | contig 113843 bp, 112 predicted proteins | sample LakOneMetagenome_FD_187468 | JGI IMG/M metagenome (GOLD analysis project Ga0209023, IMG submission 187468) | Freshwater and sediment microbial communities from Lake Erie, Canada (SPAdes) (version 2) | ecosystem: Environmental > Aquatic > Freshwater > Lentic | place: Lake Erie, Canada...
CAGTTCCTTCGGAATCCTTAAGGTCAACCCCGCCATTCCCCCCGTTTGTTGCCAATGAGCATTCCGGACAGAAACGCGAAGGCCCGGTGCGCCGAGAAGAACGCCAAGGCCCGTAATTTCTATCTTCGTCGATTGGATCGCAATTCCCTGTTCCGCCAGCGATGTGCGTGAATGTAGTGCAGGATCGTCTTCCATCCGGATCGACGAATTTGTACGGATTGTTCGCAGCATAGTCGTAGCGGTTGAACATCCCCGCCGGATTGCTGAGCGCAGTGACCGGATCAACACTCAAGAACCGCCCGATCTGCGGATCCATGTAACGGTTCTGCATGTAGAGCAGTCCGGTCGCCGCATCCTCGACATGGCCGGTGTAACCCGGGCCATCGCGTGAGGTGCGGTTGGCAGTCCAGCCATAGGGCTCGTAATCGGTCTTCTCCACCACCGCGCGGCTCGCGTTGGTGATCACCACCGGCGTGCCCAGCGCATCGGTGTGCTGGTAGGTGGTGCTGGCCGTTCCGGTGGACGTCACCACCTGCCGCGTCGCCACCAGGCTCCCGCCCAGGTACAGGTACTGCGAGGTCGTGCCCAAGCGCAGGTCGCTGGCATACATCAACTGCCCGGCCTGGTTGTACAGGCTGTAGCGGCTGGCATTGGTCAGGTCGCGCACTCGGCGGCCGTTGCCGTCGTAGACGTAGGACACGGCCGGGGTCGTGCTGACGCTGCGCAGGCGGTTGCCGAAGTCGAAGGTGTAGAGCGTGCCGTTCTTGTTGGCGAGGTTGCCCTGCACGTCGTACCCCAGGCCGACCACGCTGGCACCGCTGCAACTGCCGGTCTTGAGGTTGGTCAGCCGCCAGTTGGCGTCGTAGCAGTAGTACTGATCGCGGACCTGGTTGCCGCCGGTGACCTTGGTGTGGGTCAGGTTGTCCAGCGCGTCGTATTCGAACGATGTCGTGCCGGTCGTCCCGTTTCCGAACATCGGCGAGGCGGTGGACTTGAGCCGATCCAGGGCGTCGTAGGCCATGGTGCGGTTGCCGCGCAGGTTGCGTCCGGTCGCGCCATCGGAGATGGATTGCACGTTGCCGTTGTTGTCGTAGTAGTAGGTATCGTCCAGGGTGCTGGTCGCTCCGTACGCGTCCTTTTCGTTGTGTCGGGAAGCCGGGCAAGCCGGCTCTACAAACGCTGGCTCAGGCGACGCGCCTGCCGCCCGCGAACACGCCATCGGCGAGGTTCCCGCCCAGCCAGTAGCACAGCTCCGCCGGGCGGCGGATGCGCCAGTGCACGAAATCCGCACGCATGCCCACGCGCAGCACGCCGCGGTCGTGCAGGCCCAGCGCCTTCGCTGCATTCACCGTCGCGCCGCGCAGCGCTTCCTCCGGCGTCAGCTTGAAATGCGTGCAGGCCAGTTGCATCGCCTGCCGCAGCGACTGCAGCGGCGAGGTGCCGGGGTTGCAGTCGGAAGCCAGCGCCATCGGCACGGCATGCGCGCGCAGCAGGTCGAGCGGCGGCAGTTTGGTTTCGCGCAGCACGTGGAACGCGCCCGGCAGCAGCACCGCGACGGTGCCGTGTTCGGCCATCGCGCGCACGCCGTCCTCGCCGCTGTGCTCGATGTGGTCCGCGGACAATCCTCCGAACTCCGCCGCCAGCGCCGCGCCACCGAGGTCGCTGAGCTGGTCGGCGTGCAGTTTCACCGGCAGGCCGAGCGCGCGCGCCGCCTCGAACATGCGTCGCGTCTGCGCCGGCGAGAAGCCGATGCCTTCGCAGAATGCATCGACCGCGTCGACCAGGCCTTCGGCGTGCAAACGCGGCAGCCATCCGATCGCGGCGTCGATGTAGCCATCCGGATCCTTCGCGAATTCCGGCGGCAGCGCGTGCGCGGCCAGATACGTCGTGCGGATGGTGATGCCGAGTTCCGTACTGATGCGGCGCGCGACCCGCAACATCTTGCGTTCGTTGTCGAAGTCGAGGCCGTAGCCCGACTTGATCTCCAGCGTGGTCGCGCCATCGGCGAGCAATGCTTGCGCGCGCGGCAGCGATTCGGCCAGCAGCGCGCCTTCGTTCGCTTCGCGCACCGCGCGCACGCTCGAGAGGATGCCGCCGCCGGCGCGGGCGATTTCCTCGTAGCTCGCGCCCCGTAGCCGATGTTCGAATTCCGCGGCGCGGTCACCGGCGAACACGAGGTGGGTGTGGCAATCGACCAGGCCGGGCGCGATCACGCCGCCGTCGAGGCGGTGCACGTCGGCCGACACCGATTCCAGCGCGGGATCGTGCGTACCGACGTAGGCGATGACGCCGTCCTTCCACGCCAGCGCGGCGTTCTCGACCAGGCCGTAACCGGCGTCCGCGTCCAGCGTCGCCAGGGTCGCGCCGATCGCAATGCCGTCGAATCGCCGGGGTTCCATGCCGGCATTGTCGCATGCGCCTCACGCGGGGCTCGGGCAGAATGCCCGCATGCACGACAACCACGACACCGACGCCCGCTGGCGCCTGCCCGGCATCGCCAACCTGCATTCGCACGCCTTCCAGCGCGCGATGGCGGGCATGGCCGAACGCCGGGGCGATCCGAGCGACTCGTTCTGGACCTGGCGCGAGGCGATGTACCGCATCGCCGCGCGCTTCGATCCCGATTCCCTGCACGCGGTCGCCTCGCAGCTGTACGCGGAAATGCTGGAAGCCGGCTACACCCGGGTCTGCGAATTCCACTACCTGCACCACGCGCCCGACGGCCGGCCCTATGCCGACCCGGCGGCGATGTCGAACGCGCTGGTCCGCGCCGCGCGCGACACTGGCATCCGCCTGACCCTGCTGCCGGTGCTGTACATGAGCGGCGGGTTCGACGGGCGGGCGTTGTCGTCGCGGCAGCGGCGCTTCGGTTTCGACGTCGATGGCTACCTGCGCCTGTTCGAAGCCCTGCGCGCGCAGCAAGGCGACGGCCTGCGCGTGGGTTGCGCGCTGCACAGCCTGCGCGCGGTGCCGGCCACCGCGATGCGCGAGGTGCTGGCTGCATTGCCGCACGACACGCCGGTGCACATCCATATCGCCGAGCAGATCGGCGAAGTGCAGGATTGCCTCGCCTTGCGCGGCGCGCGCCCGGTCGAATGGCTGCTGGCGAACACGGAGGTCGATGCGCGCTGGACCCTGGTGCACGCGACCCACCTCGACGGCGGCGAAATCGCCGGCATCGCGCGCAGCGGCGCGACGGTCGCGTTGTGCCCGACCACCGAGGCCAACCTCGGCGATGGCCTGTTCCCGATGCGCGATTTCCTCGATGCGAACGGTCGCTGGGGCATCGGTTCGGATTCGCACATCTCGGTATCGCCGGTCGAGGAACTGCGCTGGCTGGAATACGGGCAGCGCCTGCTCAGCCGGCATCGCAACGTGATCGCCGATGCGAATTCGCCCAGCGTCGGCGAAACCCTGTTGCGCGGCGTCGCCGACAGCCGCGCCAGCGCGACCGGCGTCGACGACCACGGCGATGAGTGGTTGCTGCTCGACGCCGACGCGCCGCAGTTCGCCGGCGCGACCGACGATGATGTCGTCGATCGCTGGATCTTCAGCGGCAACCGACCGCTGCTGCGGGAAGTGCAGGTCCGCGGCGAAACCTTGGTGACTGAAGGCCGCCATCGCGACCGCGATGCGATCGCCGCGCGTTACCGCGAGGTCATTTCGGAATTGCTGTAGGAGCGCCCTTCAGGGCGCGACTTGCAAACGCGACATTGCACGGTCGCGCCCAAATGGGCGCTCCTACGGGTTCAAGGCCGGCAGCAACGGCGCGATGTCGCCGTCGTTCGGCAGCGGCTCGACGCCGAGCAGGCGCATGAGCAGCGGATAGACATCGACGTTGTCGAACGGCGGCAGTTCCACGCCGCGACGAAAATCCGGGCCTTCGGCGACGAATACGGCGCGCATCGACGGGACTTCCGGTGCATAGCCGTGTTCGCCCTTCACCGGCTGGGCGAACGGCGTGTCCGAATGCGTTTCCAGCAGCCAGTCTTCGTCGGCCTGGCAGACGATGGCGGGGATGCGCGGGTTGTCGCCGTAATGCCAGGCCGGCGGCAGCGATTCGCGCCGCCAGCATTCGGAATGGTCGTGGCGACCGAGCAGGCGCATCGCTTCCGCTTCGCGGCCCGGACGCGGCGCCACCAGCACGACCGGGCCGTCGTCCTCGAACTCGATCGCATCGGCGGGGACGATGTCGTCGAGGTAGCGGATGTTGCCGTGCGCCACGTCGGCCATGCCGTGGTCGGAGACGACGACGAGGTCGATGCGCCGTCCCTGCGAACGCGCGACGATCCCGGCGCGCAGTTGCGCGAGGCCGGCATCGAGTTCGCGTTGCGCGGCGATCGCGTCGGGGCAATGCGCGCCGCAGCGGTGGGCGGCGACGTCGTACTGGTCGAAATACACCGCGACGAAGCGCGGTCGATGCGCAGCGGGCAGGTCCAGCCAGTCCAGCGCCTGGCGCACGCGTGCATCAACGCTCATGGCCTTGTCGAACGGGCGCCACTGCGACGGGCGTTCGCCATGGATCTCGGCCATCGAGCCGGGCCAGAACAGCACGGCGGTGCGTTGGCTTTCGCGTTCAAGCGTCGTCCACAGCGGTTCGCCCTGCGCCCACCAGCGCCCGTCGGTAGCGCTCGCATCCTTGGACACGAACCGGCCGAGGTCGGCATCGCGCATCCGGTTGTGGACCATGCCGTGGTGGTCCGGGCGCAGGCCGGTGACCAGGGTGTAGTGGTTGGGGAAAGTGAGGGTGGGGTAGGAGGGATTCATCCAGCGCGCATGCACGCCGTCGGCGGCGATGGCATCAAGCGTGGGCATCGTGCCGCTGCCCGGCGCATCGGCGCGCAAGGCATCGATCGACACCAGTACCACCGTCGTTCGCGAAGCGGGCGAAGGCGCGGTGCGCAGTCCGGCGCAGCCTGCGAGCAGCACGAAGGCGGCGAGGATGGTCCCGATCCGGCGGAATCGCAGGTGCATTCGCGCATGTTAGCCGCCGGGCATGACCTCCGGCGCATGCGCAGGCACGGACACGGGGCGAAATTGCACGGAACACGCAACCTGCGGAGATTCGCATGCGCTTGATCGAATGCTTGCTGGCCGTCGCCTGCATGGTGGTGTCGTCGTCGGCATTGGCGCAATCGACAGCACCGTCGGCGCCGAAGCTGTCCTCGGCCGAGTGCGAGGTGTGGGCGCGCGAGCTGGGCTTTGCGCGTTCGGTGGCCGAACACGATGCGGCCGCGTTCGCCGGTTTCGTCACCGAAGGCGCGGTGTTCGGCGCCAAGCGCCCGCAACCGCAACGCGGGCGCGATGCGGTGGTCGCGGCCTGGTCCGGCCTGATCGCGGGCAAGGAACTGCGCCTGTCGTGGTACCCGGCGATGGTCGCCATCGGCGGCGAGTCCGGCATCGCCTATTCCAGCGGCCCCGCGCTGTACGAAGACCTCGCGCCGGACACCAGGCAGCGCTTCCTGGTCGGCGGTTTCCAGTCGATCTGGCACCGCGACGCCGACGGTGCATGGCGGGTGCTGTTCGACGATGGCATCGACCCCCGGCCCGCCAGCGATGCCGAAGTCGCTGCTTTCGAGGCCGGCCGGCGCGAGGCCTGCCCGCGCGGCTGACGCGCCACTGAACCGCGCCGCGCGGGCACATGCGCGGCTCGTGGCGGCGGCGTATACAGGAGGCGGAAGCGCCGCGCACGCCGCGCCTTCGCGCCCCACCGGAGGCCACATGAACATGCATGCCAAGACCCTGTTCGCAGCTGCGATGCTTTCGCTGTCGTGCCTTGCAGCGCAGGCCCAGGAAATGACCTCGGACGCATCCCCGGCACCACAAGCGGATGCACAGACTGCGCCTCCGGCCAGGGCGGAGGTCAATTGCGTCCGCTACACCGGCTCGCTGGTACTTGCCGCGCAGGCCCGGCGCGATGAGCGCCGTGCACGCGCGACCGGCACCACTGCGGCCCAGCCACCATGCAACGGCAGCCCGGGCCAGGGTTATAGCCGCGAGGATATCCAGCGCACTGGCGCGATCGATCTCGCCGACGCCCTGCGCAAGCTCGATCCGGCGATCCACTGACGCCGGGTCGCGGTTTCAGCCGAACAGGTCGCCCGTGCGCGGTGCGACCTCGGCCGGCGCCAGCGCGCCTTCCAGCCGCAACAACGCGGCCTTGACCGGCAATCCGCCGCCGAAACCGGTGAGTCCGCCGTCCGCGCCGATCACGCGATGGCAGGGCAACACGATCGGTAGCGGATTCCTTCCGTTCGCAGCGCCCACCGCGCGCACCGCGTCCGGGGCACCGATGCGCTGCGCCTGTTCCGCATAGCTGCGGGTTTCGCCATAGGGGATTTCCGCCAGCGCCCACCAGGCCTTGAGCTGGAACGCGGTGCCGACCGGCTTCAGCGACAGCTCGAAGTCGCGCCGCTCGCCGGCGAAATATTCCAGCAACTGTCGTTTCGCGTCGGCCAGGCGCCCGGGCGAATGCAGCCAGGCGCTGCGACCGTGCACCTCATGCCGGTTGCGTTCGAACAGCACGTGGCGCAGGCCGTCGACGTCGGTGGCGACGGTGAGCGGGCCGATGGGCGTGTCGAAACTGTCGTACCACATGACCGCAGTGTGCCCGAACCGTGGCCCCGGGAGGCGGTGCGATAATCGCGGCTTCGCCTGCCAGAGCCACGCACCATGTCCAGCCGCCACGACCCGTCCCGCAAGATCCGCGCGCCGCGCGGCGCCACGTTGAACTGCAGGTCATGGCTGACCGAGGCGCCGTTCCGGATGCTGCAGAACAACCTCGACGCGGAAGTCGCGGAACGCCCGGAAGACCTGGTGGTGTACGGCGGCATCGGCCGCGCCGCGCGCGACTGGGAGTGCTACGACAGGATCCTGGAAACGCTGAAGACCCTCGGCGACGACGAAACCCTGCTCATCCAGTCCGGCAAGCCGGTCGGCGTGTTCCCCACGCATGCGGACGCGCCGCGCGTGCTGCTCGCCAATTCCAACCTCGTGCCGCACTGGGCGACCTGGGAACACTTCAACGAGTTGGACAAGAAGGGCCTGATGATGTACGGCCAGATGACCGCCGGCTCGTGGATCTACATCGGCTCGCAGGGCATCGTGCAGGGCACCTACGAAACCTTCGTCGAAATGGGCCGCCAGCACTACGGCGGTTCGTTGCGAGGGAAATGGATCCTCACCGCCGGCCTCGGCGGCATGGGCGGCGCGCAACCGCTGGCCGCATCGCTCGCGGGTGCGTGTTCGCTGAACATCGAATGCCGGCAATCGAGCATCGATTTCCGCCTGAAGACGCGCTATGTCGACGAACAGGCGAGCGACCTCGACGACGCGCTCGCGCGCATCGGGAAATACACCGCCGCAGGCGAGGCCAAATCCATCGCCCTGCTCGGCAATGCGGCGGAGATCCTGCCGGAACTGGTGCAGCGTGGCGTACGCCCGGATGCCGTCACCGACCAGACCAGCGCGCACGATCCGGTGCACGGCTACCTGCCGATCGGCTGGACCGTCGAGCAGTGGATCGCCGAACAGCAGGCGAATCCCGACGAGGTGCGTGACGCGGCGAAGAAATCCATGCGCGTGCACGTCGAGGCGATGCTCGCCTTCCACGCGGCCGGCATTCCCACCGTCGATTACGGCAACAACATCCGGCAGATGGCCTTCGACGAAGGCCTGAAGAATGCCTTCGATTTCCCCGGCTTCGTCCCGGCCTACGTGCGCCCTCTCTTTTGCCGCGGCGTCGGCCCGTTCCGCTGGGTCGCGCTCAGCGGCGATCCGGAGGACATCTACAAGACCGACGCGAAGGTGAAGGAACTGATCCCCGACGACGCGCACCTGCACAACTGGCTGGACATGGCGCGCGAACGCATTTCCTTCCAGGGCCTGCCGGCGCGCATCTGCTGGGTTGGGCTAGGGCAGCGGCACAAGCTCGGGCTCGCGTTCAACGAAATGGTGCGCACCGGCGAACTCAAGGCGCCGGTGGTGATCGGCCGCGATCACCTCGATTCCGGCAGCGTCGCCTCGCCGAACCGCGAAACCGAATCCATGAAGGACGGAAGTGATGCCGTGTCCGACTGGCCGTTGCTCAACGCGATGCTCAACACCGCCGGCGGCGCCACCTGGGTATCGCTGCACCACGGCGGCGGCGTCGGCATGGGTTATTCGCAGCACAGTGGCGTGGTGATCGTCTGCGACGGAACGGAAGCGGCGGACAAGCGCATCGCGCGCGTGCTGTGGAACGATCCCGGCACCGGCGTGATGCGCCACGCGGACGCGGGTTACGACATCGCGAAGCAGTGTGCGCGGGAGCAGGGGCTGAAGTTGCCGATGGCGTAGCTGAGCGCCGACATGACCCGCGTCGCCATCCTCACCCCCGATCCCGCGGATGCGGCGTACACCGCGTTGTGGACGAAGGTGCTGGCGCGCCTGCAATCGGCGCTCGACATCGCAGGCATCGAGGCCGTGCCGACGCCGTGGACCGAGCACGTGGACGATGCGGCCGCGCTGCGCGATTACGCGAAGGTGCTGCCGCTGCTCGCGTGGAATTACCACCTCGACCCCGTGCGCTGGCTGCGCGCCTGCGCGACCTGGCAGCGCGAGCATGTGCCGATGGCGAACCCCGCCAGCGTGCTGGCGTGGAATTCGGACAAGCGCTACCTGTCGGAACTGGCCGCGCGCGGCGTGGCGATTCCGCCGACGACCTTCACCGACGATCTGTCGCAAGACGTCATCGATCGCGCCTTCGCCGACACCGACGCAGGCGAATTGATCGTGAAGCCGGCGATCTCCGGCGGTGCGTGGAAGACGCAGCGCCTGCGTCGTGGCGATGCGGTCGAAGCGGCGCCCGGCACGACGATGCTGATCCAGCCATATCTCCCGGGCATCGAAAGCGAGGGCGAAACCTCGTTGCTGTATTTCGGAGGGCGTTTCAGCCATGCGGTGAACAAGCGCCCGGTCGCGGGGGAGTTCCGCATCCAGGAGCAATACGGCGGGGTGTATTCGCCGGTGTCGCCGCTGGCGGGTGCAGTGGCGCTGGCGGAGCAGGTGCTGGCCGCGATCGACGAGCCGCTGCTGTACGCGCGCATCGACATGGTGCCGGATGCGGATGGGCGCTGGCTGCTGATGGAAGCCGAGTTGATCGAACCGGATTTCTACCTGGGCGTGGATCCGGCGCGGGGGGCGGGGTTCGCTAGAGCGTTGCAGGAGATGGTTGGGTGAAGGAAGTGAGGTAGTGTTCGTGTTGAATGATTTTCGAAAATTTCGGGGCTCGTAAAGATGTCAGTACGCTGGAATCTCCTTAAACCCCACGAGTGGGTTGGCTCCTTCAGGCACGATGCTGCGTCGTCGGTTTTGACAGGGCGACTAAAGTATCGCCCGGAAGATGGAGTTCAATTGGAATGCTTCGCTCCTTTCGATAAATACAAAGAAACCGGCGACGTTCTTCATGGAATTTTAGAGGATGGGGAGCCCTGCACTATTTACGCCAAGGTTGATATGGCGAATGCGGGATTTTCTTTTAAACGAGGCAGCGCCATCCATCGAGGTACTTGGGGTGTCAGGTACTGCGTGCTGGGAAATCACTTTGATCCAGAGGATTTGTTCGAAGGATTTGAGGCTGAGTTCAATAATTTCCAAGAATTCTTTTTCCCAAAGGGGCACGCGGACAGTATTCCGTGGGCAGGAAGCCCAATAGTCAACGTCGAACATGATGATCTAACAATCCAGATCATTCAAAGCGGAAATTTTGGCTTCTTCGGTGATCGCCAAGTCAAAGCGTTGTTGCATTCCCAAGACGCCGCTCTAAAAGAAGAGCTTAGTAATGCTATCGATTCAGTTCTACAGAATCACAAAGACAAAATGGCCTTCTTTAGGAAGGATTTGCGATGTGTATTGCGTGTCAAATCAACCGAAGGCATGGCGCTGAATCGTGTAACAGAAGTAATTAACTCATTGCGGTTGCTTTTCTCGCTGGTTATGTATCGCTCAGTCACACCGACTGAGTTGTTTGTAATTGCTAAGGACGAAGAAGGGAATAACCATTCCTTGCCATTTTTCTGTGGATTCGGCGGACTGAATTCTGTAACGATTAATAGGTTTATGGAAGACGTCGAACATTGGAGTCTTCCCTTCAACAATAGCTCGATAGATATTTCACAAGCCATTAGTCGTTGGATGGATTTTTCTAGCGGCTACGAACTCTTTGCGAGCAAGGTCGCAAATGACGATGGATGGAGGAGCGCGTACCAGACTCAGACGGAGTTCGTGCTTCAACTTGCACAAATTGAAGCAATCGCTAATGAGCTCAATCTCCCTCACTCAACTAGATACAGTGCCGCGATTGAATCATGTAGTGGAACTCAAGTTCTGAATAGAATTCATTCCTTATTGAAAATAAATTCTGATGAAGAAGTTGGGTCGCGGTTGTCGGATATTCGTGCTGAGATTGCTCATTTCACCAAAAAGAAAAAATATCTGGCAAGCACAAACCTTTTCACTATTTGTCGATTGCTGGACGCTGTGATTGCCGCTCACATTTTCCGCAGGCTTGGAGCAGAAGAGTTGCAAATAGCGGAATTCATCAAAAAAGTTCTCAAATTAACTTATTAGGTTGCATTGTCCGGATAAGGCTAGGACCCGTAGGGCGGGTTTCAACCCGCCGTCTTTTCGGCATTCTCCGAGAGTGATGGCAGGCGATGGCCTATGCATCGCTAGTTGGCGACGGGGCATGATTGGCGCATGCCGAACTATCGACGCGCGTTGGTGCCGGGCGGAACCTATTTCTTCACCGTCAACCTTTTGGAACGAAACCGGAGGCTGCTGATCGAGCACATCGATCAGTTGCGCACCGCCTTCGCGCAGGCGCGTGCGACACGACCCTTCGATGTGGTCGCGGCGGTCGTGATGCCCGACCATCTGCACTGCATCTGGCAACTTCCGCCGGGTGATGCCGACAACGCGGTACGGTGGAAATCGATCAAGGCAGCATTCTCGATGTCGCTGCCGCGGGGCGAACGGCGATCGGCACGACGCATGGAAAAAGGCGAGCGTGGTATCTGGCAACGCCGCTATTGGGAGCACCTGATCCGTGACGATCGCGATCTGGCGATGCACGTGGATTACGTCCACTTCAATCCGGTGAAACATCACCACGTCGCCCGCGTCGAGGACTGGCCGTATTCGACGTTCCATCAATATGTTCGGAGCGGAACATTGCCGTCCGATTGGGCAGGGGCGGCGGATGACACGATCCGTCCTGGCGAGCGAAATTAGGGCGGGTTTTAACCTGCCTTCCGTGGTTCCATCGAATGATCGTCCGAAGATCCAAAAAACCGGCGGGTTGAAACCCGCCCTACACCCGCATCTCACGCTTTCAACTTGTACCCAGTTCGGAAAATCCACCACACCGCCAGCAGGCACAGCGCCAGGAATCCCAGCGTCGCGGCGACGCTGATCCCCACGTTCACGTCCGACAGCCCGTAGAAACTCCAGCGGAACCCGCTGATCAGGTACACCACCGGATTGAACAACGCGATCTTCTGCCACACCGGCGGCAGCATCGAGATCGAATAGAACGCACCGCCGAGGAAGGTCAGCGGGGTGATGATCATCAGCGGCACGATCTGCAGCTTCTGGAAATCGTCCGCCCACAGGCCGATGATGAAACCGAACAGGCTGAAGCTCACCGCGGTCAGCAGCAGGAAGCACAGCATCCACAGCGGATGCGCGATGTGGTAGGGCACGAACAGCCGCGCGGTGACCAGGATCAGCACGCCGAGCAGGATCGACTTGGTCGCCGCGGCGCCGACGTAACCGATCACGATTTCCAGCGGCGAGACCGGCGCGGACAGCAGTTCGTAGATGGTGCCGGCCCATTTCGGCATGTAGATGCCGAACGACGCGTTCGAAATGCTCTCGTTGAGCAGCGACAGCATCAGCAGGCCGGGGATGATGAAGGCGCCGTAGCTGACGCCATCGACATCGCCCATGCGCGAGCCGATGGCCGCGCCGAACACCACGAAGTACAGCGAGGTCGAGAGCACCGGCGAGAACAGGGACTCGCCGATGGTGCGGAAGGTGCGCGCCATCTCGAAGCGGTAGATGGCTTTGATGCCATGCCGGTTAAAGCCGTGGAAGTTCATGCGCGCGCCTCCGGGCCGTCGTCGCGCGGTTCGGCATGCACCAGGCTGACGAAGATCTCCTCCAGCGAGCTTTCGCTCGAATGCAGGTCCTTGAAGTCGATGCCATGCGCGCCGAGCTGGCGCAGCAGGTCGGCGATGCCGGTTTCCTCGTTCTGGGTGTCGAAGGTATAGACCAGCGACAGCCGGTCGTCGGACAGTTCCAGCGGCAGCGCTGACAATTCCGCGGGGATGCGTTGCAGCGGCGCCTGCAACTGCAGGGTCAGCTGCTTCTTGCCGAGCTTGCGCATCAGCACGTGCTTGTCCTCGACCACCACCAGTTCGCCCGCGCGGATCACGCCGATGCGGTCGGCCATGTCCTCGGCTTCCTCGATGTAGTGCGTGGTCAGGATGATCGTGACGCCGCTCGCGCGCAGTTCGCGCACCATTTGCCACATGTCGCGGCGCAGTTCGACATCGACGCCGGCGGTGGGTTCGTCGAGGAACAGGATGCGCGGTTCGTGCGACAACGCCTTGGCGATCAGCACGCGCCGCTTCATGCCGCCGGACAGGGTCATGATCTTGCTGTCGCGCTTGTCCCACAGCGACAGCGCGCGCAGCACCTTTTCCAGGTGCGCCGGATCCGGTGGGCGGCCGAACAGGCCGCGGCTGAAGCGCACCGTGGCCCACACGCTTTCGAACGCATCGGTGGACAGTTCCTGGGGCACCAGCCCGATCGCCATGCGCGCGGCACGCGCCTCGCGCACGATGTCGTGGCCGTCGGCGAATACCGTGCCGGAACTGGCATTGACGATGCCGCAGACGATGTTGATCAGGGTGGTCTTGCCGGCGCCGTTCGGACCGAGCAGGGCGAAGATCTCGCCGCGGCGGATGTCGAGGCTGACGTCCTTCAGTGCCTGGAATCCCGAAGCATAGGTCTTGCCGAGCTTGCGGATCGAAACGATGGGGCTGGTGTCGCTCGGCATCGGCGATCCCTGTTCGTGGCGCGGCAAGGTGCATTGTGCCTGCCGCCGCTTGAATCGGGCGAGTTGCGCCATCATCTGGTGGCGATCCCGCTACCCGGAACCGCCATGACCGCAGCCGCTCCCGTTTCCCTCCGCATCGACTTCGTTTCCGACGTGGTCTGCCCGTGGTGCGCCATCGGGCTGAAATCGCTGGAACAGGCGCTTCAGCGGCTGCAGGGCGAGGTCGAGGCGGAAATCCACTTCCAGCCGTTCGAGCTGGACCCGAACACGCCGGCCGACGGCGTGGACGTGGCCGACAACCTCAAGCGCAAGTACGGCATGGGCGACGCGCAGCTGGCGCAGAACCAGGAGCGCATCCGCGCGCGTGGCGCGGAGCTGGGCTTCACTTTCGACTTCAACGCCCGTAGCCGCAGCTGGAACACCTTCGACGCGCACCGCCTGCTGCACTGGGCCGAAGGCGAGGGCGGGCAGCGCGAACTCAAGCATGCGCTGCTGCGCGCCAACTTCAGCGACGGCAGGAACGTCTCGGACCGCGACACGCTGGTCGCCATCGCCGCGGGCGCCGGGCTGGACGCGCAACGCGCGCGTGCCGTCCTCGATTCCGGCGAATTCGCCGACGAGGTGCGCGCGACCGAACAGTTCTTCCAGCAACTCGGCATCAGCGGCGTGCCGGCGGTCATCATCGAGCGCAAGCACCTGATCAGCGGTGGGCAGCCGCCGGAAGTCTTCGAGCGCGCGTTGCGCGAGATCGCGGCGACGCAGCGCGGCTGAGGTTCAATCCCAGCGCTCGCGCCGCCGCGGCCCGTCAGTTCACCGGTTCCGAGGCCAGCCTGGACGCAGCGCGGATCGCGTCGGCGACCGCTTTCGGGTCTTCGCGGTGGATGTTGTGTCCAGTCGCGAAATACTGGTGAATCCCGCGAGAGAACATGGCGAACAGCGCGGCGTGCTGGGTCTTCCAGATGGCCTTGCCTGCTGCGGTCTCCTCGAACACCAGAGGGTCCGCGGCAACTTGCGTCGAGGTCATCAGCATGACCGGAATATCCGGCATGGGGTGTGGTGTCGCGGCCTCGGTGGCGTCCAGTTGACGGATCAGCGTTTGGTATTGCGCACCCAAGGAGGGTGGCAGCATGTCGAGCAGGGTCTTGTCGTCAGCCAAGACCCGGTCGTGATCCGCCGCCATGAAGGCGTGTCGTTGCCCCATGGTTGCAGGATCGACGAGGACGAGCGAGGAGACGAGTTCGGGATGTTGTCGCCCGAACTCGGTCGCAAGCAGGCCGCCGTACGAGTGCCCTACCAGCACCACCTTGCCATGTGCGAGTGCACCGATGACGGCACCAAGATCGTCGAGGTGCTCCTGGATGGTTTTCGGCTGTCCGTACGTTCCGGATTTCCCTAGGCCCGCGCGTGCATACACCACGCAGTGGCACTCGGTTCCCAGGTCGCCGATGACTGCTTTCCAGACGCCGGGTCCCTGGCCAAAGCCGGACTCGAAGACGACCTGCATCGGCCCGTCGCCGGTTTGTTCGGCCTGCAACGAGTAGGTCGGGCGCTGAACTTGCGCCTCGCCTGCCTGCACGGCTGCTGCGGTCCACATCGTTGCCGCGAGCAGCAATGTCCTGAACATCGATCGGGTCGATATTTTCATGGCGTGTTTGCTCCGCAGATCGCCGGCTGACGATCGGTTGGGATTCAAGGGGCGGCGGCGACCGCCGCGGTGGGCGACAGGTTCGCATCGAAGAATCGGATCACGTCCGCGTTCATGGCGGCATGCGCTGCCTTGCGGTCGAAGCCCGCGGGATCCACGCAGAACGCCGGTGGTTTCAGCAGTCCGCAGGGCGCGAGGAAGGACACATGGCTCGCGCCCGCGATGCGGTGCGCTTCGGCCCGGCTGCCGAGGCCTTGCAGCACGATCGCGGTGTTGGTCGCGAACGGAACGGTGTCGTCGCGGTCGCCGCTCCACACCTGCACCGGTACCCGCACGTCGGCCAGGCCGCCATGCGCGAAGGTGAAGCCGAGTCCGGGCGCGGCGACCACGGCCGCGCGGATGCGCGGATCGGCCACGAAAGCGCCGGCTCCTTCCGCGCTCGTGAGCAGCGGAGATTTGACGTAGTCGAGGGCCTTGCAGATGAACTCCGGGGTTTGGCTGCAATGCGCAGCGATCGCCGCCATGTCCGGCTTGCCGCCGACCAGGGTCAACACCGTGAATGCACCGGCGGACAGGCCGTAGCTGCCGACGCGCTGCGCATCCACGCGCGAGGCATTCGGCCAGGCCTTCAACACGTAGTCGAGCGTTGCGCGCATCTGCTCGGCGCGCTGGTTGAAGATCGCAGGCGAGGCCTGTCGGCTCTGGTCGGCGTAGTTGTCGCCCGCATGCGTCGGCGCGGCGACGACATAGCCGGCGCTCGCCAGGTCCATCGCGAGATCGACATGGCTGAGCGCACTGCCACCGTTGCCGTGGGAGAGCAGCACGACCGGCAATCCCTTGCCCGCCACCGCGCCGTCGCGCGCGACGCTGAGCAGCGTTCCGCCGACGAAGGTCGTCGGCAATGGCGTGCCCGAGGTGGGATACCAGATCGCCACCGCGAGCGGGCCGCCGGGACTCTCGACCCTTGCCACCTGGAAGCCCACCGGATTCGCGCTACGCCGAGCGGTGCTGGCTGCGTAGGCAACGACTGCAACGACGACGATGGCGAACACGACCGCAAGCCTCTTCAACCATTTCATGACTTTCTCCCCGGTGATGCGGGTGCCCCGTTCGGGTGCCGCGCGGACTGCATGCAAGGAATCGCCATCGTGCGCCTAGACGGGCAGCTTGCGGAAGCCGATGGCGAAACGGTTCCAGGCATTGGTCGTGGTGACCACCAGCGTCAGGTCGACCAGCTGGGCGGGCGCGAACACCGCGGCCACCTGCTCCCAGATGGTGTCCGGCACATGCGCGTCGGCGACCCGGGTCAGCGCTTCCGCCCATGCCAGCGCGGCGCGTTCGCGATCGGTGAAGAGGGTGGTGTCCCGCCACACCGGGAGCAGGGCGATGCGGCGATCGTCCACGCCGTGCGCGCGTGCATCGCGAGCGTGTCGGTCGATGCAGTAGGCGCAGCCGTTGACCTGCGATACGCGGAGGCGGACGAGTTCGACCAGCGCCTTGTCGAGGTCGCATTGCGCGATGCGATGTTCGAGCGCTTCCATCGCCTGCATGGCCTCGGGGCCGTGGTGGAAGAAGTTGAGGCGGCTGGTCGCCTTGATCGGCGCGACATGGGTGGCATTGGCGTTCATCGTGTGTGCCTCAGTAGCGGTAGGTAGCGGAGAGGTAGGCATAGCTGCCCGACGGATAGCCGGCGCGCGCGAGCACGTCGCCGGCCGCGAGGTGCTCGAAGTCGAGCGAGAGCGTGAGGTATTGCGTGGGCGACCAGTTCGCGGCCGCGCGGGCCAGGCCGCCGACGTCGTGGCCGGGGACGTGTTCGGTGCCCGCATAGGCGCGCATGCCGGCGGCGTAGACCGCATCGGACTGCTGCAAACGCCGCGCGAGGCCGTATTCGAGCGACAAGGTCGTGCGCGACGTCGGCGAAAGCGCGATGCCCGGCGCCACGATCAGGACATTGCTCAGCCCGAGCAACTGGCCTTCGCCGGCGTAGTTCGAGCTGGCATAGAGCGGATTGAAATCGCGGACCGGGCCGCTGCCGTAGGCGCCGCCGCCGGAAGCGACGTCGATGCGCGAGGTCAATCGCGGTTTCCAGCCGGAATCGGAGAGCGCGAGGCTTTGCACGGCGAACAGCGCCCACGCATCGACGCGGCGGCGGTCGATGCTGCGCCCATCCTGGCGAGCGAGCGTCCAGTCGAAGCGCGCGTTTCCGCGTCGCCCCCACAACCGCACGCCGAGCGTGTCGCGCTGGTCCGTGCCGGTGACACCGCCGATGCGCACGGACGGATTCTCCGTGCGCAGCCAGAAGGGATCGAGATAGGTATTGGGGCCGTCGCCGGGCGACACGATGAAGCTCGCGATCGCGCCCTGCAATTTTTCCGCGGAATTCACCCCTTCGTCGAAGCTGCCGCGCCCGAGCCGCGTTGAGCGCAGGTCGAACGCGCCGAAGCGATAGCGCTTGCCATGGACGTACACCCGCACGCCGTTCCAGGAGCGGTGCAGGTTGGGGCCGTCGCTCAGGCTGAGGAGCTGTCGCGGCCCGTCGGAGAATTCCTGGCGCCCGGCCATGACGCCGACCAGTGCATCGCCCACGTTGCCGCGCGCATCCACGAACAACTGCTGCAGGGAAACCTCGTTCTGGAAGTTCGGTGCCGCCGCGTTGCGCTGTCCGTCGACCTGTCCGGTTCCGAGTTCGCCATGGAAGCGAAGATGCGGGTTGATCCGCAGGTCGGCACCGAACACCGCGCGCAGCTGCGTCTGTTCGAAATCGTTCCCGCGCCCGAGCTGTCGGTTGTCCCAGGCGACCTCGCGCAGTCGCAGTTCGGTGCTCAGGGTGAGCTGCATGTTGTCGCCGAGCGGCAATGCCTTGAATGCCGGCGCGCGGCCGTCGGCGCGCATGCCCGACCAATCCTCTGCCCAACGGCTCGCCATCCTGCCGCCGCCGAGTTCCGGACCCCAGCCGGCCGCCATCAGCGGATAGGGATCCGCCGGCGACGGTGTGCGGTCGCCGGCCTCGGCGGTGCCGCTGCAACGCGCATGGCTCGACGTGCCGTCGCCGGTTTCGGCAGCGTGCGCGGCTTGTGTGGCAAGCGTGGCCAGCAGTCCGGCGGCAAGGAGGGAAAGTGCGGAAGGAGACACGGACGGCCTCATGGAATCGAACGGGATGACTGCGTGCGACGCCCGCTGCCAAACGCAAGCAGCAGGGCGGCGATGACCAGCGCGGCGGCGACGGCGAACGCGGCATGCGCGCCGGCAGCCACCGCATGCACGCCGGCATTGGCGATGTCGCGCGTTCCGGAGGCGAGCGCGAACACCGCGCCCATCGCCGATGCGCCGGTGACCAGCCCGAGGTTGCGCGACAGCGTGAGCAGTCCCGACACGACGCCGCGCAGGCCGGCATCGACGCCGGTGACGACTGCCGTGTTGTTGGCGGCCTGGAAGGTGGCGAAGCCGGCAGTCACGATGACCAGCGGAACGACATAGCCAGCGATGCCGAGCGCCGGCGACACCAGCGCCAGCGCAACCGCACCCAGCGCCATGGCCGCGAGGCCGGCAACGGTCATGCGCTGCGCGCCGAAGCGGTCCACTCCGCGCCCTGCCGGCACGCCCACCAGCGCGGCGACCAGCGGACCGGCCGTCATCACCAGGCCCACCGCCGCGGGTGGCAGGCGCAAGGCGCCCGCGAGATAGAACGGCCCGACCACCAATGTCGTCATCGCCACCGTGGTGACGAGCGCGCTCATGGCGAAGCCTGCGCCGATGACGCGATTGCGGAACAGTGCTGGTCGGACCAGCGGCGAACGCGTCCGCGCCTCGACGGCGAGGAACAGCCCCGCGCCGACGAGCGCGAGCAGCAGCAGGGCGAGGTTCCACCCACCGAAGTGCCCGCGTCCCAATGTCATCGACAGCGCATACGCCGCGAGCACCAGCGCGAGCAACGCGGAACCGGGGAAATCGAACGATGGTCGTTCGGGCTGTGCGTGGTGGGCGGGCAAATGGCGATACGCGAGGGTGAACGCGACCAGGCCCAGCGGCACGTTGACCAGGAAGATCGCCGGCCAGCCCAGCGCGGCGATCAGCACGCCACCGAGCGAAGGGCCGAGCGCGGTGCCCACCGCGGACATGGTGCCGAGGAAGCCCATCGCGCTGCCCGCGCGCTCGCGCGGGACGGCGTCGCCCACCAGCGCCATCGTCAGCGCCATCATCACCGCCGCGCCGAGACCCTGCGCCGCACGCGCCGCGACCAGCATCCACAGCCCGGTGGCGGCGCCGCAGGCGATCGAGGCCACGGTGAACAGGCCGATCCCCGCCAGCATCAGCCGGCGCCGGCCGAACAGGTCGCCCAGCCGGCCGACGCTCACGATCAGGGTCGTGACCGCCAGCAGGTAGGCCAGCACCACCCACTGCACCGCCTGGAAGGACGCGCCGAAGGCGTGGACGAAGGTCGGCAAGGCGACATTCGCGATGCTGGTGCCGAGCGAGGACAGCAGCATCGCCAGGGCGAGGCCGGCCAAGGCCCGGGACGCCGCCGGGCGAGCGGGGGGCGCGAGGTCGCTGGCGGGAACGGGACGGGACACGGTGGTCGTCGGCGGGAAGCGGGGATGCGGTCAGCCTAGGTGGGCCCAATGCATGGCGGAAGACGCACGAATCGAAAATTATTCGTGCGTTGAACGCCATGTTCCACCGGATTCGTGGTACTTCTCCGGCATGGCCATGCCCGACCTCAACCTGCTGGTGACCCTCGACGTGCTGCTGAGCGAAGGCAGCGTGGTGGGCGCGGCCCGACGCCTGCAGTTGAGCGCATCCGCGATGAGCCGCGCGCTGGCGCGGCTGCGCGAGGAAACCGGCGATCCGCTGTTGGTGCGCGCGGGGCGCGGGCTGGTGCCGACGCCGCGCGCGCTGGAATTGCGCGATCGCGTGCGCCAGGTCGTCGACGACGCCGAAGCGGTGCTGCGCCCGGCGATGAAGCTCGACCTGGCGACACTCTCGAGGACGTTCACGATCCGCAGCAGCGAAGGCTTCGTCGAAACCTTCGGCCCCGCGCTGCTGGCCAGGATTACCGGCGAAGCGCCCGGCGTGCGCCTGTGCTTCGTGCTCAAGCCCGACAAGGACAGCACCCCGTTGCGCGAGGGAACGGTGGACCTCGAGACCGGCATCACCAGCGTGGCGATGGGGCCGGAGATCCGCACCCATGGACTGTTCCGCGACCGATTCGTCGGCGTCGTGCGCAAGGGACACCCGTTGTGCAAGGGCAAGCTCACCCCGCAACGCTATGCGTCGGCCGCGCACGTCCTCGTTTCCCGGCGCGGGCTGGAGATGGCGCCCGTCGACGAAGCGCTGGCGAAGCTCGCGCTGGTGCGCAACGGCGTGGTCACCGTCGGCGGATTCGCTTCGGCCATCGTGCTCGCCGGCGAGTCCGAGATGGTCGCGACCGTGCCCGAGAAGCACACGCAGAGCCTGTGGCGCGGACTGCATCGATTCGTGCTTCCGGTGCCGGTGCCGGAGTTCACGATTTCACTGTTCTGGCATCCGCGGCTGGACGCGGATCCCGCGCACCGGTGGTTGCGCGCGCTGGCGATCGACGTGTGTCGTTGAGCGCGCAGGAGTAAAGTCGGGCCATCGCGATTCCACGGAGCGCAGCAGCCATGGCCGACGGCAAGACGCCCCGCTACAAGACCTACAAGGCACCGGCCGGCGGCTGGGGCGCGGCCGCGGCGACGGCGAAGGTGCTGCTGGAACAGAGTGTCGTCGCCAAGGGTTCGAAGGCGCTTGCGGTGATGAACAAGCCGGGCGGCTTCAAGTGCCCGAGTTGCGCGTTCCCGGACCAGGCTTGCGGCAGGAAATTCGATTTCTGCGAGAACGGCGCCAAGGCGCTGGCGCACGAGGCGACCAAGTTCCGCGTCACCCGCGAATTCTTCGCGCAGCATTCGGTGTCCGAACTCATGCAGCAGTCGGATCACTGGCTGGAAATGCAGGGCCGGCTGACCGAACCGATGCGCTACGACGCGGCCAGCGACCACTACCTGCCGTGCACGTGGGACGAGGCGTTCGCATTGATCGGCGACCAGCTGCGCAGGCTCGACAGCCCGCACCAGGCCGAGTTCTACACATCGGGGCGCACCGCCAACGAAACCGCGTTCCTGTATTCGATCATGGTGCGCGAATTCGGCACCAACAATTTCCCCGACTGCTCGAACATGTGCCACGAACCGACCAGTCGCGGCCTGCCGCCGGCGATCGGCGTGGGCAAGGGCACGGTGATCCTCGAGGACTTCGACCACGCCGAGGCGATCTTCGTCATCGGCCAGAACAGCGGCACCAATTCGCCGCGGATGATGACCAACCTGGTCGATGCGCGGAAGCGCGGCATCCCCATCGTCGCGGTCAACCCGATGCCCGAGCGCGCGCTGATCCGCTTCGCCGAGCCGCAGGACATCGTGCAGATGGCGACGTTCGGTTCGACGCCGATTTCCAACGAATTCGTGCACATCAGGATCGGCGGCGACCTCGCCTTCCTCAAGGGCATCATGAAGGTCATGTTCGAGCGCGAGGCGGCGGGGGAGGCCGTGCTCGACCACGACTTCATCCGCGAGCACACCGTCGGCGCCGAGGCGATCCGCGAGGACGCGATGGCACAGGATTGGGCACGGATCGTGCGCGCGTCCGGGCTGGAGGAAGCGCAGATCCGCCGCTGCGCCGAAATCTACATCCGCTCGAACGCGACCATCATCTGCTACGGCATGGGCATCACCCAGCACCAGATGGGTTCGCAGCTGGTGCGGCAGATCGCGAACCTGCTGCTGCTCAGGGGCAATTTCGGCAAGCCCGGCGCCGGCATCTCGCCGATCCGCGGGCATTCCAACGTGCAGGGCGACCGCACCGTCGGCATCGACGAGAAACCCTCGCCGGCCTACCTCGACCGCGTGCGCGAGGTGTTCGGCTTCGAGCCGCCGCGCGAACACGGCCACCACACGGTCGATAGCGTCGAAGCGATGCTGGCCGGAACGGCGAAGGTGTTCATCGGCCTCGGCGGCAACTTCGTGCGCGCGGTGCCCGATACCGAACGCGCGTTCGAGGCGATGGCCAGACTCGAGCTCACCGTCGGCATCGCCACCAAGCTCAACCGCGGCCACCTCGTGCATGGGAAAGACGCGCTGATCCTGCCGGTGGTGGCGCGCTCGGAACGCATCACGACCGCGAAGGGCGAGCAGTTCGTGACCATCGAGGATTCGATGTCGAACGTCAGCGCGTCCTTCGGCGTGCTGGAACCGGCCAGCCCGGAGCTGAGGACGGAAACGGAAATCGTCTGTCGCATGGCGATGGCCACGTTGCCGCAGAGCAAGGTCGACTGGGCGCGCTACATCGACGACTACGACGCGATCCGCGACCTGATCGCCGCGGTGTATCCGGACATCTACGCCGGCTTCAACCAGAAGGTCCGCGACCCGAACGGCTTCCACCTCGACATCGCGCCACGCCGGCTGGTGTGGAAGACCCCGAACGGCAAGGCCAACTTCATCGTGATGCCGGGCCTGAGCGCGAACGCGGAAATCGCCGATCCGGCGATGCTGCGCCTCGCGACCGTGCGTTCGCACGACCAGTTCAACACCACGATCTACAGCGACAGCGACCGCTACCGAGGCGTGTACAACGACCGCATGGTGCTGTTCATGAACGCGCAGGACATCGCCGATCGCGGCCTGAAGGAATACGACAAGGTCGCGCTGGAAACGATCAGCGACGACGGCATTCCGCGCCGCATCGACGGGCTCACCGTGCTCGACTACCCGATGCCGCGCGGCTCGGTGGCCGGCTATTACCCGGAACTCAACCCGCTGATCCCGCTGGACCATTGCGACCGCACCAGCGGTACCCCGGCGGCGAAGTCGGTGCCGGTGAAGGTGGTGGCGTGAGTCCGCGTCAGCGCGAGCGAGGGTCGCCATGACGGAAACCTCGCCGAATGCGCCTGCCACGCATGCGGCCATGCCAAGGCCGGCGGCATGGCGCAGGAGCTTGCGCTGGTTCCTGGCCGAGTTCCTGGTCGTGGTGGTCGGCATCCTGGTGGCGATGGCGCTCAACAGCTGGTACCAGGGCCGGCAGGATGCGAGCAATGAACGCGACTACCTGCAACGGCTGAGCCGCGACCTGCAGGGCACCATCGATTCGTTGCAGGAAGCCCGGGCGTTCGAGCAGAAGCAGTTCGACGACGGCATCTTCGCCAGCCGTGCATTGGCTGCATCCACGCATCCGTCCAACGCGGAAGCGGTGGCAACCGCGCTCTCGCATCTGGCCGAGCGCAGGACCCTGTTGCTCAGGAACACGACCTACCTCGACATGCTCAACACCGGCAACTTGCGCCTGGTCCACGACACGAAGCTACGCGACCGCATCGCGGGTTTCTACCAGGACACCGAATTCAAATTCCAGGTCATCAACAAGAACAACACCTCGCTTGTGGACGACGCCTACCGGCAACGCGTCCTTGTCGATGGCCTGGTGATGCCGCGCATTGGTTCCAACCTGGCTTCGCGGGCCCACGGCGACGCGGAGGCAAGAAAGCTGCTCGAGGGTGCGGGGCTGCCACCGGACCGGCTTTGGACGCTGCCGCCGGACGCGCCGGAGTGGTCGGTGTTGCTGGGTAATCTGCGGCTACGGGTCATAATCGCTTCCCTCACCAGGGACTTGCTGGCGCAATGCATCGGGGAAGCACAACGTTTGAAGGCCGAATTGGACGCGACGTCGTCGCGTTGACGCGAAGCTGCACTTCATCGACTTTCCTGGGGAGGAAGCCGCATGATTCGTCGGATCATCTTCTTGCTCGCGATGCTCGCGCTCGCCATGGCCGGCGCCGCGCACGCCGCCACGAAAGTCGAGTTGCTCGAAACCTTTCCGCCATCGGGTGCGGACATCGTGGTGCCGCCGGGCCAGAACGTGTACCTGCGCATCGCATACGAGACCGATGCGCCGGTGCACATCTGGGCGCGGCCGTATTTCCATGGCAAGGAAGTCGCGGCCGGCAGCAGCCCGTCGCCGGAGTTCACCGGCAGCGGCGAACTGCTGGGTTTCTTCTTCCTCAGTCCGCCCGGTGGGCAAGTCGATGAAATCCGCGTCACCGCCGGCAACGGCAGCCGCAACGGCACGCCGGAAATCGCGCGTTTCCCGATCCGCGCGTATTCCTACGCGGGCGCACGCGCATTGCCGCCGGAACCGCAGTGGGTGGTGGCGATGCGCGATGCGAACAACAAGGCGATGGACGACGCGTACAAGGCGCAGATGGACAAACCGGTCACCGCCGGCGACGTGGCGTTCCTCAACGGATTCCTGGCCGTGTTCGCGGGACTCGGCCTGCTCGGGATCGGCTGGCCGGCATGGGCGCTGTGGCGTTGGCGCGACAAGTGGCGCTGGTGGGCGGCGGTCCCGTTCGCGCTGGTGGCTTTCGTCGTGTCGCGGATCGTGGTCGGAACCGCCATCGATCCCACCTCGCACAACCTGTGGCCGTTCGAAATCCTGATGGCCGGGGGCTGCAGCGTGGTCGTGATGCTGGGGCTGACCATCGCGCGCCGGGTGCGCGGCGCGGTTAAAGCCGGTTGACCCGGAACCTGCGGCCCTTGATCCTGCCCGCGCGCAGCTGTTCCAGCGCGTGATTCGCCTCGGCGCGGGCGATGGCGACATAGCTGCGGGTGGCGAACACGTCGATCTTGCCGATGGCGTCCTTCGGCAAACCACCTGCGTCGCCGGTCAGCGCGCCGACGATGTCGCCGGGACGCAACTTGTCGCTGCGGCCGGCGTCGATGCGCAGCGTGACCATCGCTGCCTGCGGTACGTCGCGTGGCTTGCCGGCGAGCGGCGCGATGCGTTCGTAGCGGATCGTGTCGCCTTGGCGTTCCTCGATCAATCCGGCGCGTCCGCGTTCGTTCTGCGCAACGAGACTGAGCGCAAGGCCATTGCGACCGGCGCGGCCGGTGCGGCCGACGCGATGCAGGTAGGTGTCGGCGTCGGTCGGAAGTTCGAAATTCACCACCGCGCCGATGTCGTCGATGTCCAGCCCGCGCGCGGCGACGTCGCTGGCGACCAGCACGCTGCAGCTCCTGTTCGCGAAACGCACCAGCACCTCGTCGCGGTCGCGCTGTTCCATGTCGCCGTGCAGCGCCAGCGCGGTGAAGCCGTAATGCGCCAGCGAGCCGACCACTTCCTCGGTGTCGCGGCGCATGTTGCAGAACACCACGGTCGATTCCGGACGGAACTGCAGCAGCAGCGCGGCCAGTTGCGGCGCGCGGCGCGCGGGTTCGGCTTCGAAGAAATGCGCCTCGATGCTCGCCGGTTGCGCGCCGCCGTCCACGCTCACTTCCAGCGGCTCGCGCAGCATTGCCCTGGCCAGGCTGCGGATCGCATCGGGGAAGGTCGCCGAGAACAGCAGGGTTTGCCGGTCCTTCGGTGTGCGTTTCACCAGCGCGCGGATCGCGTCCTCGAAACCCATGTCGAGCATGCGGTCGGCTTCGTCCAGCACCAGGGTGCGCACGCCGCGCAGGTCGAGCGCGTCCTTCTGCACCAGTTCCAGCACGCGGCCGGGCGTGCCCACCACGACCTGCGGCGCATGCTGCGCCAACGAGGCGAGTTGCGGCGCCAGCGGGATGCCGCCGCACAGCACCGAGAGTTTGAGGTTGGCGATGCCGGTGGCGAGCTTGCGCAGGTGCTTGCCGACCTGGTCGGCGAGTTCGCGGGTCGGGCACAGCACCAGGGCCTGGGTGCGGATCGCGCCAGCGTCGATCGCATGCAGCAGGCCCAGGCCGAACGCCGCGGTCTTGCCGCTGCCGGTGGGCGCCTGCGCGATCAGGTCGCGGCCGTCGAGGATCGCCGGCAGCGCCTGCGCCTGGATCGGGGTGAGGGTGGTGTATTCCAGTGCGTCGAGCCCCGCGCGCAGGGACGGATCGAGCGCGAGTTCGGCGAAGGTGGCGGGCGTGGTCATCGCCCATGATCGCAGCTTCGCGCGAAAAGGGGCCGAAGCACGAAGTCGCGATCCGGCGTTCGGGTTTGCTAGCCTTCCGGCGAATTCCACCAGCCGTCGCATGATGCCGACAGCCCGTTCCCGTCACCTCGCGTTGTCGGCCTTGTGCGTGGGCATTGCGGCGCTTTCCGCATGCGGCCTGCTCGACCGTGGCCCGACGCCGGAACAGGTGCGCGCCGAACTCCTGCGGCGGATGCCCGCCGGCGTGCAGGATCGCGAAGGCTGGGCGCGCGACATCCAGGCCGCGTTCGCCGCGCAGAAGCTCGCGCCGACCAGCGCCCACTTGTGCGCGGTGCTGGCGGTGGTGGGGCAGGAATCGGGCTTCAAGGCCGATCCGCCGGTGCCGGGCTTGCCGAAGATCGCGCGGGCGGCCATCGCCGAGCGCGCGGCGCGCTTGCACGTGCCCGCGTTCGTGGTCGATGCCGCGCTCGAGATGCGCGCGCCCGATGGCCGCACCTATGCCGAACGACTCGACGCACTGCGCACCGAACAGCAGTTGTCGGCGCTGTTCGAGGAAATGACCGCGCGCCTGTCGCTGGGCAGCGGGCGGTTGTTGGCGCGACTCAACCCGATCCACACCGCCGGGCCGATGCAGGTCGGCATCGCGTTCGCGCAAGCGCATGCGCGCGGCTATCCGTATCCGCTCGATGGTTCGATCCGGCACGAGGTGTTCACCCGCCGCGGCGGCCTGTACTTCGGCATCAAGCACCTGCTCGGCTATCCGGTGACTTACCCGAAATTGCTGTATCGCTTCGCCGATTACAACGCCGGCTGGTACGCCAGCCGCAATGCGGCATTCCAGTACGCCGTGTCGGTGGCATCCGGTCGCTCCTTGGCGCGCGATGGCGACCTGCTGCGACCGGGCGCATCACTGGATGCGCCGGGCGCGACCGAGGAGGCGCTGCGCGTGCTCGGCCCGGCGCTGGGCATGGACGCTGCCGCGATCCGTCGTGCGCTGGGGCTGGGCGAATCGCCACGTTTCGACGCAAGCCCGCTGTATCGGCAGGTGTTCGCGCTCGCCGAGCGCAAGGCCGGCAAGCCGCTGCCACGCGCACTGCTGCCGGAAATCGCCCTGCACAGCCCGAAGATCAGCCGCCAGCTGTCCACCGCCTGGTTCGCGCAACGCGTGGACGCGCGCTGGACGCAATGCATGGCGCGTTGACATCGTGCCGTCATCTTGCCGCGCGAAACTGCGTGGTCGCCATTCGCCGGGAGTCGCCATGCGCCATTCGTCCACGTTTCGTTGCGCGCTGCTTTTCCCCGGGCTGCTCGCGGCCGGCCTCGCGTTCGCGCAGTCGGCTTACGTGGACATCGAAAGGCGGCTGACGCCGGAACAGTTGCACGCCGCCGGCCTGGACACGCTGGCGCCGGCGCAGCTGGTCGAGCTCAACCGCATCCTGCGCGGCGAGGCCGAAAGCGCGCCTTCGGCCGCGAAGCGGCAGCGCGATCCCGATGCGCCCCCGGAGGAATCCTCGCTGCCAGGCTTCACCGACCATCCGATCCGCGCACGCCTGGTCGGCGGCGTGTCGGAGTGGGGGCCGGGCACGGTGTTCGAGCTGGACAACGGCCAGCAGTGGAAGGTGCTGAAGGGCAGCATGAAGCTGCGCAAGGCGCTGCAATCGCCCGAGGTCGTGGTGGTGCCGGGCATCGCCGGGCGCTGGTTCCTGCAGGTCGACGAGGACCTGCCCAAGCCGCGCGTCTATCGCATCGACTGATCCCGGGGCGTGACCTCCGGCGCTTGCCGGTCGTGGCGGCTCGCGGCAGAGTGCCGGCCTGTCCTCCGTCGGAGCGCCCGATGCGCCGCACGCCGTCCTTCCTCCGAACCGCGCTGCTCGTCGCTGCACTCGCTTTCGCCACGGGCGCCACTGCCGCCGACGCACCACAGCCCGATTTCCTCGCATCGCACATGGATACCTCGGTCGATCCGGGCGTGGACTTTTTCCAGTACGCGAACGGCGCATGGCTGAAGGCGCACCCGATCCCGGCTTCGGAGTCGGCATGGGGCATCGGCAACGAAGTCGACGAGGAACTGTATTCGCGGCTGCGCACGATCAGCGAGAACGCGGCGAAAGCGCAGGCCGAGCCGGGCAGCGACCAGCAGAGGATCGGCGATTTCTGGTCCACCGCGATGGATACGGCGAAAGCCGATGCACTCGGCGCGCATCCCCTGGACGCGGAGCTGGCGCGGATCGACGCGATCGATTCGGTTGCCGGCGTCATCGACGCAGCGTTCGCGTTCAAGCCGATCGGCGCCAGCGCGCTGTTCCGCATCGGCGTCGGCCAGGACGACAAGGACAGCGCGACCATGGCGGTGCAGATCCGCCAGGGCGGACTCGGTTTGCCCGAGCGCGATTTCTATTTCAACCAGGAAGCGGGCGTGGCGAAGATCCGCGCCGAATACGTCGGGCACATCGCGCGAACGTTCGAGCTGCTCGGTCGCGAGCCGGCCGCGGCGAAGGCCGCCGCGCAGCAGGTGATGGCCTTCGAAACCGCGCTGGCCACGGCCTCGCGCAAGCTCGAGGACCTGCGCGATCCGGAGAAGAACTACAACAAGATGGCGCCGGCGGAACTCACCGCGAAATACACGCCGTCGATCGACTGGAGCGCGCGACTCGCCGCGTGGAACCTGCATCCGGATTACGTGCTGGTCGGCCAGCCGGAATTCCTCGCCGCCGAGGACAAGCTGCTGCAGTCCACGCCGCTGCCGGTGTTGCAGGATTACCTGCGCTACCACCTGGTCGACGACTATTCGCCCTACCTCTCGTCCGCGTTCGACCAGGAGAGCTTCCGCTTCCACGGCCAGGCGATGTCCGGACAGAAGGAACAGCGCCCGCGCTGGAAGCGGGTGATCGACGAGGAAAACGACGCGATGGGCATGGTGCTCGGGCGCATCTTCGTCGCCGACTATTTCCCGGAAGCGTCGAAGCAGCGCTACGCTGCGCTGGTCGAGGCGATCCGTTCCACCTTCCACGACCGCATCCAGCGCCTGGACTGGATGGGCGCGGAGACCAAGACCAAGGCGCTGGCCAAGCTCGCCGCGGTCACGCCCAAGGTCGGCTATCCGGACAAGTGGAAGGATTATTCCGCGCTGGTCGTCGGCCGCGATTCCTACGCGGCGAACGTGATGGACGCGCAGCGCTGGCAATTCAACGACAACCTGTCGAAGTTCGGCAAGCCGGTCGATCGGGCCGAATGGGACATGACCCCGCAAACCTACAACGCCTACTACAACCCGTCGAACAACGAGATCGTGCTGCCGGCGGCGATCTTCATGGTGCCCGGCGTGCCGGATGCGCAGGTGGATGATGCGGTCGCCTATGGCTACGTCGCCGCGAGCACGATCGGCCACGAGATCACCCACGGCTTCGACGACGAAGGCCGCCAATACGACGCCCAGGGCAACCTGTCGGGCTGGTGGACCAAGGAAGACGCCGCGCGCTTCAACATCGCCGCGCAGAAGATGGTCGACCAGTTCAACGCCTACGAGCCGATTCCCGGCCTGCACATCAACGGCAAGGCCAGCCTCGGCGAGAACATCGCCGACTTCGGCGGCGTGTTGCTCGGGCTGGAGGCGTTCGAGAAGACCGAGCAGTACAAGCAGGGCAAGGAGATCGGTGGACTGACGCCGACCCAGCGCTATTTCCTCGGCTATTCGCTGGGCTGGCTGTACCAGCAGCGCGAGGAAGTGCTGCGCACGCGCCTGCTGTCCGACGTGCATGCGCCGGCGAAGTGGCGCGTGCTCGGGCCGATGTCGAACATCCCCGAGTTCTACCAGGCGTTCGGGGTCAAGCCCGGCCAGCCGATGTGGCGCGCGCCGCAGGATCGCGTCCACATCTGGTAATCGCCGTGGACGCCGCCGGGCTCGACAATCCGTTCTTCTCGGCGCTGGACAGCATCCATCGCGATGTCGCCCTGCGCCGGGGCGAGGTCGCGCGCTATCCGGCCGATGTCGCGCCCTTCCTCGGCGTGGCGCATGCGCAGGTCGAAGTCGGCGAGACCTTAGATGCGCTGGTGCCGGAAGGCGACGAAGCCCTGCTGCTCGGCGTCGCACCGTCGCGCATGCCGCCGGGCTGGACGCTGGAGCCGTTCGCCGACCTCGCGCAGATGCTGCGCGATGAGCCACAGGAGTTGGTCGACGGGCCGGAGATCCTCGAACTCGACGAGCGCCACCGCGCCGACGTGCTGGCGCTGACCGCGCTGGTGTATCCGCATTACTTCCGTGCGCGCACGATGGAGTTGGGTCGTTACTTCGGCATCTACGAAGACGGGCGTCTCGCCGCGATGATCGGCGAACGCCTCGGCACGCCGAGCGCGCGCGAAATGAGCGCGATCTGCACCCATCCGGATTTCCTCGGTCGCGGCCATGCACGCAGGTTGACCGCATTCCTCGTCAACGACACCCTCGCGCAGGGCCGCTTGCCGTTCCTGCACGTCAGCCACGCCAACACCCGCGCCAAGCAACTCTACGAACGCAGCGGCTGGCGGCTGCGCCGCGACATCCCGTTCTGGCGGCTGGCGCGCGCCTGAAGTCAGCGTGTCGCGCGGCGGCGATGGAGCAATTGCCGCAGCTGGCGCCAGAAATCGCGCAGCACCAGCAGGCCGAGCAACACCACGATGCCGGTGAATGCGTGCTGCGCCGAGATGGGCAGCCCGAGTTTGTGCACGATCGGCTCGAGCAGGGTCACGCCGACATGCTCGACTTGCCGGTAACCCGGCAACAGGTAATCGCGCGCCAGCACGCCGGTGGCTTCGCCAGGCTGCATCAGGCTGCCGGGCGAGACCAGCGACCAGACGCCGGAGACGAGGATTGCCAACGCGAGGATGCTCAGCAGCCACAGCGAGGAACGGCGGCGATGGGGCCGCGCCGGGGGTGGTGTTGCGGCGCTATCCGAGCCGCTGCGTACCACCACCCGCTGCTGCAGCGAAGCCGGTTCCAGCGTGCGCTCGCCCGGTGCGGCTTCCGCGGACGGCGCGCCGCCCCGTACGCCACCGGATTTCAACTCGCCCAAGGCGGCAAGGAATTCCTCGCGGTCACGAAGGCGTTCATCGCGTGCGTCGGCCATGATCCTGGCCAGGTGTTCATTGCCGCCACCGCCTATGCGGGCTTCGCCCCCGCCCTGGCGGCGGTCGACCAAACGTGTTTCAGGATCGTGGCTTTCGAACATCCACAAGGCCACCAGTGCGACCGGGAATCCCAACAACACCAGGACCATCACCAGGCGGATCGCCCAGTTCGGGATATCGAAGTAGGGGAAGACCGTGGTGGCCACCTGCACGATCACCCAGCCGGCCACGACGTACATCACGCCGCCGCGATAGATCTGGCGACGCTTGAGCTCGCTGAAGAAGGAGTGATCCATGCTCGCGGGACCCGGGATGGGGGACACCGGGACACAACGCCAGCCACGGTCGGAAGCGGCCAGCCCGTCCCGCCGGCAGCGCTCAGAGCGCGATCATCTGCCTGAAGCCGCCCCAGAACATGCGCCTGCCGTCGAACGGCATCTTCTTCGGATCCATCATCGCGGCCAGGCGCGGGTCGGCCATGACCAGCTTGTTGATGCGGTCGCGGTCGCGGCGATTGCGGTAGATGATGTACGAGAACATCACCACCTCGCCGTCCTTGAGCTTCACTGCCTGCGGGAACGAGGTCGTCTTGCCCGGCTGGACGTCGTCGGCGATGCATTCGACGTATTCCAGCGCGCCGTGTTCCTTCCACACCTTGCCGCAGAGGCGCGACATCTTGCGGTATTCGGCCAGTTTCGCCTCGGGGACCGGCGTCACCATTCCATCGACGTAATGCATGGGGTTCTCCCGGAACAGGGGAGGGCCGATGCTGCGACCGCGGACGTTAGCGCAACGCGACGGGCTTAGCGCCCACCGCCGCCGCCGCCGCCGCCGCCACCGCCGGACGAACCGCCGCCGCCGGAACCCGATGAACTGCCGGGCGGGGTGGATGCCGAGGCGATCTGCGAACTCAGGCTGCTGCCGATGGCATTGGTGAGTTGCATCAGGTCGCCGGTGCCGCCGCCGCGATACCAGGCGATGCCGGCGGTGGCAGCCGCGGCCGCGGCCGCGCCGACCGCGAGGGTGAACTTGCGCGTCCACGCCTCCTCGACTTCCAGCGCGACCGCATACGGCAGCAGGAACTGGTAGCGCTCGGCATCGAGCGGTGGCGGCGCGTCCGGTCCCGGCATGTTCGCCAGTTCGTCGCGTTCGGCCACGCCGAGGTAGAGCTTGAGCCCGGCGATTTCATCCAGCAGCTTGCGGCCCTCGGGCGTGGGCGCGCGCACCAGCATGGTGAAGGCGATCAGCACGCCGAGCATCACCAGCGCGATGAGGACGATCAGCAACAAGCCGCTGCCACCGCTGAGCAGCCCCGCGAGCGCGATGCCGCCGCCGCCGATCAGGAACGCCTTGCCGACGCTGCCGAGGTTGCGCTGGAACATGCGCCCGGCGTAGGCCGCTTCCAGCGCCTGCTTCTGCTTGCCGATCGCCAATTGCAGGTGGGAGGCATTGCTCTTCTCGAGTTGCAGCGTATCGCTCCCGTTGAACAGGCCGTCCAGCAGTGCGCGCTGCGCGGCCGACAACCCGGACGATGAGTCCTTGGTGCGCTGCAGGGACCACTTGTCGCCGAGGAAATGCTTCTCGCGCTCGATCCGCACCCAGCCGCCCACCGCCATCGCCAGCAGGTCGGAGGTGACGCAGCGCGTATCCGCGCCCATCTTCCGGATGAAGCGCAGCGCGGCCGGCGAATACTCCTTCGGCGGGTCGTAGCGGGCGATGACGATGCCGGGCGCCGGATCGCGCCCGACCGCGTTCCAGCGGCGGTACGCGTACAGGCACATGCCCAGCAACGCGGCCAGCGCCACCAGCACGCCGCGGTTGTCCTTCAGCAACCACCACAAGCGCTGCGCCTTCGAGGGCGCGGTCACGATGCCCTTGGGGAAGCTGAGCACGATGGTCATGCCTTCGGCCGGCGCCAACGGCCGCGTGAGCCGCCAGTGCGCGCGCCCGGCTTCGGGCAGGCTGGCGGCGTAATCCTGCCACTGCGCGCCCTGCGGCCCGGTGTAGCCTTCGGCACGCATCGCGTCCACCGGCACGGACCGCGGCAAGCGCACGTCGACGCTGCCCGATTCGATGGCGAAATCCCAACCGGTGCCGATCGCGTTCCAGTACAGCTCGTCGTGATCCTTGAAGAAACCGAGCTGGCGCGTGGTGCGGTAGCGCAGGCTGTAGGTGTAGTCGGCCGGGACCTGCAGGAAATCGTCGTTGCCGGTGTTCACGCGGATACCGTTCGGCCTGCGTTCGGTGAACCAGGGTTCGCTGCGGCCGTCGCGCAAGACTTCGATCGGGGTGAAATCCACCACCACCCGGTTGCCGTAGCGATCCTTGTAGCGGGTGGGGAAATCGCGATAGATGCCGCGCCGGATATTGTTGCCTTCGGCATGCACCTTGATCGTCTCGGTGACGTCGAGGCTGCCATCGGCATTGACCGCGACCGTGCTGTCATAGGACAGGATGCGTTCATGGGCGAGGACAGGCGCGGAGAACGCCAGCGCGAGCAGCGCGATGGTGCGGATCAGCATCATGGATTCATCTCCACCTTCACCGCATCGCGGCTGCCGGCCTCGGCCTGGAAGAATTCCGCGCCCTTGAAGCCGGTCGCGCGCGCGATGAACACATCCGGCACGCGCTGCACGCCGTCGTTGAGGTCGCGCACCGCGCCGTTGTAGAAACGCCGCGCGTACTGCAGCTGTTCCTCGACCTGCACCAGCTCCTGCTGCAGTTGCGCGAAGTTCTGGTTGGCCTTGAGGTCGGGGTAGGACTCCTTGAGCGCGATCAGCCGCCCGAGCTCGCGTTCCAGCGAGGCTTCGGTCTCGCCCAGTTGCGCCGGACGGGTCTGCGCCAGCGCCTGCGCGCGCAGTTCCGACACCGCCTGCAGGGTCGCGCTTTCGTGCCCGGCGTAGGCCTGCACCGCCGCCACCAGCGAGGGCACGAGGTCGTGGCGGCGCTGCAGTTGCACGTCGATGTCGGCCCAGGCGGTCCTGACCTGGTTGCGCAGGCGCACCAGCCGGTTGAAGGCGAACATCGCCCAGGCGGCGAGCGCGGCGAGCAGCAGCAGGAACACGTAGGCCATTCGTACCGGATCCGGTTTCGGGGACGTGGAAAGTAACGCAAATGCCGCCACGGACGGGACATTCGCGCGGGCGCAATGCGGTTCATCGCCGGTTCGTGCGCGGCGCTCCGGCCGACCCTAAACTGTCGCCATGCCCGCGGTCGCGTCGTCGTTCCGAACCCGTTTCCTGCCCGTGCTGTGCCTGCTCGCCGGGCTGGCCGCATGTGGACGCGCGCCGCAGCCTGCGCAGCCCGCGACCGAAGCGACGCGCACCAGCGCCGACAGCAGCGGCGGCGCGATCAGCAGCGCGCCGCTGGACAAGCCGGCGCCCAAGCCGACGCCGGAGGAAGTGCTGGCCGGCACGCAATGGCCGCCGGCCCTGCTCGGCGAGGGCCAGGCCAGCATCAGCTGCAGCAGCGACTACGCGACCGGCGACGGAGAGCCGCTGCGCAGCCTCGACTACTTCGCGATGGTCGACGCGATGTCGCCCTGCCGCGACACCGGCATCGTGCGCCTGCACTATCGCGGCAAGATCGACACCGGCTTCGCCGACATGGTGGAACGCGCGGCGGCGATGGCGAATCGCATGGGCATCGCGCACCGCATCCTCGACCTGGATTCGCCCGGTGGCCTGATCGAGGACGCGATCCGCGCCGGCGATTCCATCGGCGATTCGCACTGGACGATCTGGGTGCGCGAAGGCGCGGTCTGCCACAGCGCCTGCGTGCTGATCCTTGCCGCCGGTGACCAGCGCCTGGTCTCCGGCGCGGTCGGCATCCACCGCATGATCCGCCTGAGCTCGACCGCGACCACGCGCCAGCAGCTGAACTCGGAACTGCGGCAAGTACATTCGCAGCTCGTCGATTACCTCGGGCGCAACGGCGCGGCCAGCGCCATCGCCGACCTGATGATGACCGTGCCCAGCCGCGACCTGCGCCTGCTCAGCGCGGACGAATTGCATTCCTACGGCCTCGAGGGCGCGAACCCGGTGCAGGAAGACCTGGAGCGGCTGCGCGTGCTGCGCCAGTGCGGAAACGATTTCCTGCGCCGCAAGGAGGCGTTCCAGCGCGCGCTGGACGTGGACTGCGGCAAGCCCGGGCAGCACGTCGATGCAATCCGCGCCTGCGGCGTCAAGCTGTTGCCGAGGTACGGCTTCCCCGACAAGCGCTGCCCGGACGAGGCGCCGATGGCCGAATATGCGCATGCGGCGGAACAGGACGCGCGCCAGGCGGATGCAACCAAGGACGAAGGCAAGGGCAAGGATGCGGCGGTGACCGAGACGCGCTGAACGCGTCTGGGGGAATGCTTACTCCGGGTCCGGGAGGCCCCGCAGCATCCGGGCCAGCGGCAACAACCACGCCGCCTGCAGGATGGCAGCGACCAGAATGCCCCTGACGTCGAGTCGCAGCAGGCCGGAGAGAACTCCGATCGCCAGCACGCAGCCGACGAGCGCACCGAACGCGGCGAGTCCGGCCTTGCGCGGGACATGGCGATGCAGGGCCCAGGCCCACGCGACGAACGCGACGCCTGAGGCGATCGCCGCCAGCATCGCGAATAGCTGGTTGATGTCGTGGGTGTAGTGCAACATGCGCATCGCCGCATCGTCCGGCTCGCCGGCGGACAACAGGCGCGGCGCGACGAAACCGCTCATCATCGCCGCGACCAGGTTGCAGATGGTGGCGATGGCATAGGCCGCGAAGGCGAGAGTCGCGCTGGTGGACCAGCGCAGCCACGTGCATAACCCGGCGAGTCCGGCCAGCAGTAGTGGCATGCATGCGATGGCGATTCCGTGCACGAGATAATTCACCACGAGCATGCGTCCGTGCGGATCGTGGGCAAGGTCGTGGCCGGTGGGATGCATCGCCAGCACCAGCAGCGGCAACAGCACGCCAGCCATCAGCAATGCGCCCGCCGGTCGGGGTTGGATCATGGCGTCGGCTCCTGAGTGCCGTGGATGCGACGGAAGGCCAGCGGATGCTGGCCATCCATCCGGCGTTATCGCGATTCAGTCCCGCTCGAATCGTTGCAGTTCCTCGACCTGCGCCAGCGCGCGCCGCAGGCTGCCGCCGGTGAGGCTGTCGTCCATTTTCCGACCGAGCCCGACGCGCTCGGGACGACGCGCCCAGCGGTGGAACCACCAGGTGGCGAGCAGGCCGATGATGCCGATCCCGTAGCCGCTCCATACCAGCGATGGCGCCCCAGCCATCAGGTCGACGTCGCCGAGGCCGGCCAGCACCTGCAGGATCGCGATCCACAGGAACCACCACGGCAAGCCGGCGACCATGCCGCTGCGAATGTAGAACGTGCGTGCACGCAGCAGCTTCTTCTGGATGTCGAGCACCGGGGCGGAATAGTCGATGCCGCCGATCTGCCCCAGCACCACGCCCGCACCGATGATGGTCAACACGCCGTAGGCATGTACCAGCACGCCAGCGGCAATCGTCGAGGCATGCACCGGATGGCTCATCCAGAGCAGGGCGGCGAGGGCGATGAAGGGCAGTGCGAACAGGATCTGCACGACCTGGCCCCAGAACAGCGGGCGCAGGCTGTCGCGAGTCTTGTCGAGCTTGCGTTCGCGCAGGTCCTGCAGTTTGAGGGTGTTGTCCCGTTGCAGGCGCTGGTCCAGCGCTTGCCAGGCGGATTTGAAGTCGTCGAGTTCCATCGTGGTGTCCATGGCTTGTCCGGTTTTGGTCAGAGTTCGTCGCGCAGCCGCTGTTTCAAGCGACCGATCTTGGTGGAGACGTTGGATTCGGTGATGCCGAGGATTTCGGCGATCTCGCGTTGCGGCCGTTCCTCGAGGTAGAGCAGGAGCAGTGCGCGGTCGAGCGGTGGTTGCCGCGCGATGAAACCCTGCAGCAGGCGGATGTGCTGTTCCATGCCATGGTCGGTCGCGTTCGCGTCGGCCACGTCGTGCAGTTCGTCGTCCAGCGGCACCGCGTCGTGGCGTTGCCGGATCGCCTGGCTGCGCACGTGGCCGATCGCCACGTTCAGCGCGATGCGGTACATCCAGGTGGTGACGCTGCGCCCCGGGTCGTATTTCGGCCACGCACGCCAGAGCTGGGCGGCGATTTCCTGGGCGAGGTCGGCGCGGTCCTCGGGATGGCGCGCATAGCTGTTGGCGACCTTGAACACGATCCCGGAATGGCGCTGCAACAGCGCATCGAATTCGCTGCGGGTGTCGTCGTCGGTCATGGCGGCAATGGCGTGCATGGCGTCCCCGGCGCGACCACCGCGCCCTTCGAGACCATGGTTCGCATCAAGGGGAGGAATCTCACACGCCGATCACGCGGATCTCGACTTCGCCCACGCGCACGCGCTGGCCGGCGCGGATCTTCGCGGTCTTGCGCAGTTCCACCACGCCGTCCACGCGCACCGCGCCCGAAGCCACCAGCTGCTTGCCGGCACCGCCGGAATCGCAGACGCCCGTCAGCTTGAGCAACTGGTTGAGTTCGACGAAGTCGCGATCCAGCTCGAAGTCGATGGCGTGCATGCGCGCAGCATACGACGGCGTGCGCAGGGTGTAGGCTGCCGTTCCCGTTTGTCCGGAACGCCGCCATGCTCGCCTATGCCACCCTCGGAACCCGCGACCTTGCCCGCGCCGCCGCCTTCTACGATGCCGTGCTCGCCCCACTGGGCGCGAAGCGGATGATGGAGGAACCCGATTACTTCATCGCCTGGGGTAATTCCGAACACGGCGCCGGCCTCGGCATCTCCTATCCCTTCGACAAGCAGCCGGCGACGGTGGGCAATGGCTGCATGGTCGCGCTCGGCGCAGGCAGCCGCGAACTGGTCGACGCGGTCTACAACAAGGCGCTCGAACTCGGCGGCAGCGACGAAGGCGCGCCCGGGCAGCGTTGGCCGGGTTTCTACGCCGCGTATTTCCGCGACCTCGACGGCAACAAGCTCAACTGCTGCTACATGGGCGAATAGTCAACGCAGCGGCAGGCGCAGGGCGCGGCCCTGCCAGTCGAACAACACCCCGTTGGCGTCGATGCGGCGGATCTGCATCGGCCCGACGCTGTCGCCTTCGACATGGCGTTCGCCATCGAGGATCACGAAGCGTTTCGCCGGATCCGGATCCCACATGTGCATGCTCAGCTGCAGCGGGGGTAGCGCCTTGCGCAGGTCGGCGGGCAGGGCATTGATCGAGGTTTCCCGCGAATCCGTCGTCGCGGCCTGGACCGGAGCCGGTTCCGGAACGGTTTCCACGGCTGTTGGCGCTGGCACCGGCACGACGGCTTGCGCCGCGGGCTGCGGCTTCTGTGGTTCGCGTTCGGCGATGCGCGGCGTTTCCATGCGCGGCGAAACCGGGGGTTGCGGACGCGGCTGCATGCGGACCGTTTCGGCTGGCTCTGTCGCCGCGATCGGAGCGGGTTCGGACGGAGCCGTTGCGCGCGACCACGGATGCAACAGCAATGCGATCGCGATGCCGATTGCCGAGACGGCGACGATCCAAGGCCATGCGCGATGCAGCGAAGTTCGCCGCGATGCTGCCGGCGGCGGTAGTTCCGCGCGCAGGTCGGGCATCTCGCCGCGACGGCGTTCGGCTTCGGACTTGCGCAGCGCTTCGAGGATCAACGACACGACATCACTCCAGCACGCGCAGCAAATGCGGGCCGGGCGCATCGCCGGCCAGCGCCATCAGGGTTTCGGGGCCGGCGACGCCATCGACGTTCAATCCGCGCGCACCCTGGAACGCGGCGATGTCCGTGGGCAGCGTGGGCTCAGGGCCGCGCCACAGGCCGGCGTAATCGCCATTCCAGGCCGATTGCAGGGTGAGGCGGTCGATGTCGAAAGTCTTGCCGGACAAGGCGATGCGCGCGTCGCGCGCGTCCAGGCCGAGCAGGATTGCCCACGCTTCGCCGGACTGTCCGTGCAGGCGCAGCAGCAAGGGGCGATCCAGCGCCTGCAGCGTGTCCAGTCGCGTGCGGCCCTGCACGCAATGCACGTCGGCGACGCTCGCGGTGCAGGCGGCGCTGGCCGGATCGACGGTGATGGCGGATGCCGGCAGTTTCCATGCGTCGAGCAGCGCTTCCCATGCCGGCGCCGGCGACGAACCCGAGCGATCGATCTTCGCCGTCAGTGTGTTTGCATCGAGGCGCGGGATCGCCGGTTTCGCAGCCATCGGCTCCGCGTGTTTTGGCAGGAGCGCACCTTGGGGCGCGACCGGCACGACCGTTTTTGTCGCGGGTCGCCACATTGCCCAGCCGATCAGCCCGAGCAGCAATACGCCGGCAACGCCCAGCAACCATGCTGTCGGCAGCCGACCGTCCATCGCGTTGCGCGTCGGCAGCACTTCGCGCGCCGCGGCATCGACCAGCTTCGGATCGATCGACGCGGCATCGCGCGCGTAACCGGCGAGCAGGGCGCGTTCGGCGATCACGTTCACCAGCCGCGGGATGCCGTTCGCATGCTTGTGCACGCGTTGCACCGCCGCCGCGGTCAGCGGGAAATGGCGGCCGCCGGCGACGCGGAAGCGATGGCGCAGGTAGTCGCCGGTTTCGTTCACTGACAGCGGGGTGAGGTGGAAGCGCGCAGTGATGCGCTGCGCGAGCTGGCGCAGTTCCGGTTTCGCCAGTGCATCGCGCAGTTCCGGCTGGCCGATCAGCACGATCTGCAACAGTTTCTGCGTGTCGGTCTCGAGGTTGGTGAGCAGGCGTATCTGTTCCAGCGCCTCGGCGGAGAGGTTCTGCGCCTCGTCCACGATCAGCACCACGCGCAGGCCGTCGGCATAGGCGCGCAGCAGGAATGCATTGAGCGCGTCGACCAGCGCCTTGCCGCTGCCGCGCGCGTTCGAAATGTCGATGTGCAGTTCCTCGCACACCGTTTCCAGCAGTTCGATCGGCCCCAGCCGCGGGTTCAGCAGCAGCGCGACCCGGGTGTTCTCCGGCAGCTGCTCCAGCAGCAGGCGGCTGAGCGTGGTCTTGCCGGTGCCGACCTCGCCGGTGAGCTGCACGAAACCGCCACCGCCGCCCTGGCCGATGCCGAACAACAGGTGCGCGAGCGCGTCGCGATGGCGCTCGCTGAGGAACACGAAGCGCGGATCGGGGGTGATCGAGTAGGGCGCCTCGTTGAGACCGTAGTGTTCGAGGTACATGCGCGGCTAGCCTGCCACGAACGCGCGGCGGGCGCGATGCGGGATCATTCGCCCGCGCCCTTGGCTTCGGAGGTGGCCAGCGTTTCCGGGTGGGCGATGGGCTGCGGCCGCGACAGCAGCGGATGCAGCAGCACCGCGCCGAGGATGACGGCGACGCCGAGGTAGAACGTGGTCGTGAGTTCGCGCTGTTCGCCCAGCAGCAGCGCCGCCAGCACGATGGCGTACACCGGCTCCAGGTTCACCGCCAGCTGCGCCGCGAACGCGCTGATGTGGCGCAGCGCCACCAGCGACAGCACGAACGGGAACAGGGTGCAGGCCAGCGCCAGCGCCAGCAGGAAGCCGAAATCGCGCGCGCCCGGCAGTTCGAACGGATTGCCGGCGAAAGCGGGCAGCAGCAGCGGCATCAGCGGCGCCAGCACCGTCAGCAGCACGATGCCCGCGCCGAGCTCCAGCGCGGTCACCGCCAACGGGTCGTGGTGGCCGGCGTAGCGCTTGTTCAGCGAACCGAACAGGCCGACGAACAGTGCCGACACGGCGCCGACCACGATACCGATCCGCATGCCCGGCGCCACGCCGCCGACCACGAGCGCGACACCCGGCACCACCGCGATGCCCAGCGCCAGTTCGCGGCGCGAGAACGGCCGCTTCGCCAGCCACGGCTCGATGATCGCGGTGAACACCGTCGCCAGCGCCATGCAGGTCGCGCCGATCGAGGCGTTCGACAATTTGATCGCGCCGTAGAAGGTCAGCCAGTGCAAGGCCACCAGCGCGCCGATGCCGGCATAGACCCAGCGCTGGCGCGTGGGGATGGCGCGCAATCCGCGCCAGCACGGCGGCAGCAAGGCGAGCGCGGCCACCACCAGCAACATCCGCCACCACACCAGCGGCAGCGCCGGCAGGCTGATCAGCTTGCCGAGGATCGCGGTGAAGCCCCACAACACCACGCACAGGTGGATTTGCAGGGTGGCCTTGCGGACTTCGGGTGTCATCGCGCTAGTATCTGCCACGGCGCCCACGCCATGTTGGTTAGAACCATGTTGGTTAGAATGGGTCGCCCACCGCCAGGATCGCGACGCCGCAGATGCAGATCGAGGAACGCCAGGTCCAGGTCCACGAATTGCGCATCGGCATGTTCGTCAGCCGGCTCGACCGGCCGTGGACGGACACCCCGTTCCCCTTGCAGGGCTTCCTGATCCTCAACAGCGCCCAGATCGAACGCATCGCCGAGTATTGCGAGTCGGTGTGGATCGACGTGGAGAAGAGCGGTCCGGCGGAACCGATGCCGGCGTTGCAAACCCTGACGCCCGGCGCGAACCCCGTCCTGGCCATGAGAACGCGCGAGGAAAGCTGGCAGGGTGCGGTGGAATACCCGCGCCAGGCCACCGTCGAGGAAGAACGCCCGCTCGCGGCCACGGCGATGGAGACCGTCTCCAAGCGCGCGACCGAGATCCTCGACACCTTGCGCAGTGGCGGCAGCGTCAGCCGCGAGCAGGTCAGCGCCGCGGTGCAACCGGTGGTGGCCAGCCTGGTCCGCAACCCGGACGCGTTCTTCTGGCTGGAGGCGCTGCGCAAGCGCGACGATTACGCCTACGCCCACGCGATCAACTGCTGTGCGCTGGCGGCGGCCTTCGGCCGCTACCTCGGCTTCCCGGAAATGGTCCTGCAGGACCTCGCCACCGGCGGCATGCTGCTCGACATCGGCATGACCCGCGTGCCCGGGGAACTGCTGCAGCGCAATGGCCCGCTCGACGTCGAGGAAATGCGCCGCGTGCGCGGGCACGTCGAGGAAGGCCTGAAGTTGTACGACGACTCCGGCCTCGGCAACGAGGACGTGCGCACCATGCTGCGCACCCACCACGAGCGTTTGGACGCATCGGGTTATCCAGCCGGCGTGCCGATCCGCAACATCCCCTTGCTCGGGCGCATCGCGGGCATCGTCGACAGCTTCGACGCAATGACCAGCGTGCGTCCTTTCCGCCCGGCGCTGTCGCGCGCGGCGGCCTTGCAGGTGCTGTACCGCGAACGCGGACACCTCTACCAGCCGGAACTGGTCGAGCAGTTCCTGCAGTGCCTGGGCGTGTACCCGGTCGGTACCCTGGTGGAATTGAGCACCGGGGAAGTCGGCATCGTCATGGCCCAGAACCCGACCCGGCGACTGCGGCCAAAACTGATGTTGCTGACGAATCCGGACAAGCGCCTGCGCGACAACTTCCAGTCGCTGGATCTGCTGACGATGCGCTACGGCGAGGTGGAAGAGAGCGACGTGCACATCGTGCGCAGCCTCGATCCGGGCGCGTACGGTCTGGAGCCCACCGAGCTCTACCTCTAGCCGTCGTCCGTTGTCCGCACGCGGCGGGATGTGGCATTGTCCGGGTTTAGCGTCGCGCCACGCCCGGGAACCTCGGCATGTTGAACCGCAGCGCATTGCAGGAGGCCTTTTTCCGCCAGCTGCACGGCGACGCCGCCGGCGCGGTGTTCGGCCTGCTCGTCGTGCGCGCATTGCGCCTGCGCGAACTGGAGTTGCTGCTCGGCCATGGCCTGGCCGAATCGCTGGCCAACGTGGTCGAGGAGCGCCTGCGCGGCCTGTTGCGCCCGGACGACGAAGTGGTGCGCGTCGGTGAATGCGATTTCGCCGTGGTGTTGCCGCGGTTGCGCGAGCGCAACCACGCCGCGCTCGCCGCGAGCAAGGTCGCGCGTGGCCTGAACGGCATGCTCGACGTCGCCGGACGCCCGATCCGCGTCAATGTCGCGGTCGGCGCGGCGACCTGGCCCGCGGACGCGGATTCGTTCGAAACCCTGTGCCTGCACGCCGACCAGGCCTGTGCCGCGGCCGCGACCCATCGCGAACGATTCGCGCTGTTCTCCGGCGCCGGCAGCAGCCGCCTGGTCGAATTCGGCGAACTGCACGCGGCCATCGCCGGCAACCAGCTGCGCTTGCACCTGCAGCCGATCCACGACATCGCTTCCGGCACCCTGGTCGGTTTCGAGGCGCTGTCGCGCTGGGACAATCCGCGGCTGGGCCCGGTGTCGCCGGTGAACTTCGTCGGCCTCGCCGAACAGACCGGCCTGATCGGCGAACTCACGCGCTGGAGCCTCAACGCCTCGTTGCGCCACTGCGCGCAGTGGCTGCCCAACCATCCGCGCGTGACCTGTTCGGTGAACGTGTCGCCGCTCGCGTTCGTCGACCAGCCGCTGGTCGACCAGATCGCCTCGGCGCTGGAAATCTGGGGCGTGCCGCCGCGCGCGCTGACCGTGGAAGTGACCGAGAACGCCTTCGCCGAGGACGCGCCGGCGATCGCCGACGCGCTGCGCACCCTGCACGGGATGGGCGTGGGCGTGGCCATCGACGATTTCGGCACCGGGTATTCGTCGTTTTCCTACCTCAAGCGCTTCCCGGTCAGCGAACTCAAGATCGACATCGATTTCGTCGCCGACATCGCCCGCAACCCGCGTTCGGCGCGGCTGTCCGCGTCGATGGTGGAACTCGCGCATTCGCTCGGCGCGGTCGCGGTGGCCGAGGGCGTGGAAAACCCGGAAACGCTGGAACGCCTGCGCGAACTCGGCTGCGACCAGGCGCAGGGTTACCTGCTCGGGCGACCGGTTCCGGCCGAAGACGCGGTGGCCGCGTTGCTCGCGGCGCCGGAGGAACTGGTACCGCCGTGATTGCTTTTTTCCTCTCCCCTCGTGGGAGAGGATGCCCGACTGCGGGCGCAGGAGCGCCCGCGAACAGCGAAGCTGGCCCGAAGGGCGAGCGCCATGGATGGCGCGAGTTACGGCAGGAGAGGGCGTGTGCATTCCCCTCTCCCGCCGCTGCGCGCCACCCTCTCCCACAAGGGGGAGAGGGAACGGCGACTCAGCGGATCGGTTCGTCCAGCATCAACTCGCGCACGAAGCGCACAGGTGGCGCACCGTAGGACAGCACCTGGTCGTGGTAGGCCTTGAGGTCGAACTTGTCGCCCAGCTTCGCCTGCATCGCCTTGCGCATGTCGAACTGTTCCTGCACGCCGACGAAGTAGGTCGGCAGCTGCGCACTGGAGAGTTGCGCACGCACCCACTTGCCCGCGGCCTCGCGCTCCTGCTGGAACGCGTCGTGGGTCATCAGGTGCATCGCCTGTTCGCGGCTCCAGCCGTCGACGTGCACGCCCTGGTCGAGGATCGCGTTGGCGATCGTGCGCAGGTAGAACTTGCGCTGCACCAGCTTGAACAACGGATCGTCGCCGTCGAAGCCGGCGTCGCTCATCATCCGCTCGGTGTAGACCGCCCAGCCTTCGGCGAACATGCCTGAACGCAGCACCGCGCGCAGCGTGGACGGGAACCGCGCCGAGAACGCGCCTTCGAGGTAGTGGCCGGGCATCGCTTCATGGATGGCGAGCAGTTCGATCATGCGCGAGTTGTATTCGCGCAGGAAGGAGTCGGTCTGCTCCCTGGTCCAGTCGTCCGGGATCGGCGAGATCGCGAAGTAAGTGTCGAGGCCCTTGTCCAGCGGGCCGGGGGAATCGCAATACGCGACGGCAACGCCGCGCTGGAATTCCGGCATCAGGATCACCTTGACCGGATCGTTCGGGACGCTGACCAGGTCGTGTGCGCGTACGAAGTCGGTGGCTTTCGCCAATGCCGCCTTGGCCGCGGGCACCACCTGGTCGCGCGCGGGGCGGTCGGCGTAGGCGAGGTCGAGCGCGGCTTCGATCGCCTTCTGTCGCTGCTCGTCGGTCGGGGCTGCCGGTGTCGGCGGTGCGCCGGCGCGGCCTTGCAGCACCTGCGTCGCGATGCCGTACATCTCGCCGCGCACGCGGGTCATCTCGGCTTCGGCGCGCTGCTTGATCTCGGCGCGCGACAGCGAGGACATCAGCGCGAACTGCAGTTTCTGGTCGTACAGCTTCGCGCCGATGCGGAAATCGCCCTTCGCGTTCGGTACCAGGGTCTTGTCCAGCCAGGTTTGCTGTTCGACCACGGCCTTGCGCAGGTTCGCGATCGCGGCATCGAGGCGCGCGCGGTCGGCGCCCTGCAACTGTCCGGCGTTCGGCACGATGAACTGTTCGACCAGATCGATCACGCCGTGGTTCTGCTTCGCCACCGTCTGCGCGTGGACCAGCGGTACCCGCGCCGGGTCGAGGTTGGCGCGCATCTGCGCGAACAGCCCCGGGATCTCCTCCATGCGCGCGGTCGCGGACTTCAGGCGTTGCGGCATCGGCGCGAAATCGCGCGCCATCAGGTTGTAGATCGCGCTGCCGGCAAGGCCGCTGTACACCTGCGGGTCCCAGGCCCAGGACTGGTAGGTTTCGATGTTCCAGACGTCGCCCTGCAGCTGGTTGCGCAGGATCGCGGCATCGACCTGGTTCTCGCGCGACAACGCGTCCACGTCGATCGCGTCGAGTTCGCCCAGCATCGCCTTGCTGAAATCGACCACGCGCTGCCGGCCCGGCGCATCGAGCTGGTCGAGCTGGTCGTCGAAGCGGTGGTCGCCGACCTGGGTCGCGTTGACCGGGTTCAGCGCCAGCCAGCCGTCCAGCCAGCGCTTGGACAGGTCGGCGAATTTCGCATCGGCAGGGGACATCGCGGAAGCCTCCGTGGCGGGCATGGCGCCTTCGCCGGAGGCGGTGGTGGCGGGGGTGCTGGCACAGGCGGCGAGGCCGGCGGCGAGGCCGGCTGCGAGCACGGCGGTGGCGAGCAGGGTCTTGTGCATGGTCGGCTCCGGCGGGTCGAACGCCCAGCTTAGTCCGGTCGTCATCCGCCGGCATCCGCCATTGGTTTAGGCTCGCGTTTCCCATCGAGGATCATCGAGGAGCAGGCCATGACCACCCATGCAGGCGGCTGCCACTGCGGCAGGATCGCGTTCACCCTGGAAGGCGATGTCGGCGAGGCGCTGGACTGCAATTGCTCGCTGTGCCGGAGGCGCGGCGCGCTGCTCGCGTTCTTCCCGCGCGAGGCGCTGTCTCTGCAGACGCCGGAAGCCGACATGGGCACCTATACCTTCAACAGCCATCGCCTGCAGCACCATTTCTGCCCGAACTGCGGCATCGCGCCCTTCAGCGAGGGCAAGCACCCGAAGACCGGCGCGATGATGGCGGCGGTGAACTTGCGCTGCCTGCCGGATGTCGATCTTTCGACACTCCAGGTCAAGTCGTTCGACGGCGCCTCGATGTAGCGTGGCGTCGCGGCGCAGTGCCGCGGACAGGGGAACGCATGACACGCAGCTGGCTGGTGTTGGCCTTGTGGTTGTCGTCGGCGTCGAGCGCGTTCGCCGCGTGCCCGCCGGCGGGACGGGACCGGGCTTCGCTGGAGGCGCTGAAGGCCGCGCAGTTCGCGATGCCCGATGCGGCTGCGCGCAATGCGCTGGCCGAAGGCCTGCTCGACTGCCTCGGCGACCCGGACCCGGCCTTGCGCGACGGCATCGCCTACGAGGCCTACAGCACGTGGATGCGCGCGGGTTCGTTCGATGCAGGTGAATTTCGGATGCTGCGCGATGGCTTGTACGCACGCCTCGATGGCGAGGATGCGGATGGTTTCCGCAAGCCGTTCGCCGCGCTGGTGCTGTCGGAAGTCGCGCGCACCGATCGCATCACGCCGTGGATGCACGCCGGGGAACGCGCGGCGATGGTGGAACGCGCTTCGACCTACCTCGCTTCCGTGCGCGATTACCGCGGCTACGAGGACGGTGCGGGCTGGCGCCACGGCGTCGCCCATGGCGCGGACTGGGCGATGCAACTCGTACTCAATCCCGCGCTCGACCGCGCACAACTCGACCAATTGCTTGCGGCCGTGGCTTCGCAGGTAATGGCCGCGGATGGCCACACTTACATGTTCGGCGAAGGCGAACGCCTCGCGCGACCGGTGCTGTACGCCGCGCGCCGCGGCCTGATCGACGACGCGGCGTGGAAGGCGTGGTTCGCGGCGCTGCCGGCGAAGCTGGGGCAGCCGCGGGCCGACTACGGCGATGCCGCGTGGCTCGCGCGCCGGCACGACCTGGCGCAGTTCCTCCAGGCCGCCTATGTCGGCGCGGACACGTCGCCGGATCCGGCGATCATGGCGCTGAAGCCGGCGATCGCGGCAGCCCTGGAGGCCGTGCCCTGAGCGTGGCGGCGCTGGACGCGCCAAGCGCCCGCGGCTAGATTGCGCCAACGGCGGTGCAAGGACGCGCTCTGGCCGAACGGGGCATGGGGATGTCGCGTCGCGTGGCACAAACGAGCCGGATCCCGGGATGGCGAAACGCCGCCGGCGCGGGGCCATGTCCGCGGTGAACGTCGAAGCCTCGACCACCAGCCTCGAACTCGCGCTCGAGCATGCCGGGCGACTGCTCGATTCCGATCCCGTGCTTGCCGCGCAGCAGGCCACCGAGATCCTGCGCGTGGTCGGCGAGCATCCGCGCGCGCTACGCCTGCTCGCGGTCGCGCATGTGCGCCAGGGCGACGACCAGGCCGCGGTCGGCATCCTCGGGCCGCTGGCGCGCGCCTGCCCGGACTGGGCGCAGGCGCATCGCGATTTGGGCGGCGCGCTGGCCAGGCTCGGGCGCTCCGACGAGGCCATCGCCGCATTGCGGCAGGCGATGGCGCTTCATCCCGAATTTCCGGGCGGATGGCTGGCGCTGGCCGATGCGCTGCAGGCCAGCGGAGACGCGGCCGGCGCCAATACGGCCTACCTGCGCCATGTGCGGCAATCGGCGAAGGACCCGCGTTTGCTGGCGATCGGCAAGGCGCTGTTCGAAAACCTCCTGCCCGAGGCCGAGGAACAATTACGCGTCCGACTCGAACGCGCGCCGAACGACGTCGCTGCGATACGCATGCTGGCCGAACTCTCCGCGCGCCTCGGCCGCGACGACGAGGCGCTGGAATTGCTGACGCGCTGCATGGAGCTTGCGCCCGGGTTCCACGCGGCGCGCAAGAACCTTGCGCAGGTGCTCAATCGCGGCAACCGCCAGGCAGAGGCGCTGGAAGAAGTCGAAACGCTGCTCGCGGCGGATCCGGCCAATCCGAGTTATCGCAACCTCAAGGCGGTCATCCTCGGCCGCATCGGCGATTACGCGCAGGCGATCACGCTGTACGAGGGGCTGCTGGCCGTGCATCCACGGCGGCATCCGCAGTTGTGGATGAGCTACGGCCACGCGCTCAAGACGGCGGGCTCGCAGGATCGCGCCATCGCCGCCTATCGCCGCGCCATCGACATCGATCCGGGTTGCGGCGAGGCGTACTGGAGCCTCGCCAACCTCAAGACCGTGCGCTTCGACGCCGACGACATCACCGCGATGCGGGCGCAGCTGGCGCGCGATGACCTCACCGACGAGCAACGCCTGCATTTCGACTTCGCCCTCGGCAAGGCGCTGGAGGATGCCGGCGAATACGAACCATCGTTCCGGCATTACCTCGACGGCAACGCACGACGGCTTGCGCTGGTGCCCTACAGCGCCGACGACAACGCCGGCCGTGGCCGCGTCGCGCGTCGTGTCTACACCCGCGAATTCTTCGCCGAACGCGAAGGTTGGGGCTGCGACGCGCCCGATCCGATCTTCATCGTCGGCATGCCGCGCGCGGGCAGCACGCTGGTGGAGCAGATCCTGTCCAGCCACCCGGCGGTCGAAGGCACGATGGAGTTGCCCGAGGTCATTTCCCTTGCGCGTGCCTTGCGCCGGCGCGCGGATTCGCCGCAGACCACCTCCTACCACGACATCCTCGCCGGCATCGACGCGGGCGAAGCGCGTGCGCTCGGCGAGCAGTACCTGCAGCGCACCCGCATCCACCGCAAGCGCGGCGCGCCGCTGTTCATCGACAAGATGCCGAACAACTTCGCGCACATCGGCCTGATCCGGCTCGCCCTGCCGAACGCGAAGATCATCGATGCGCGCCGGCATCCGCTCGCCTGCTGCCTGTCCGGGTTCAAGCAGCATTTCGCCCGTGGCCAGGACTTCAGCTATTCGCTCGACGACATCGGCCGCTATTACCGCGACTACGTCGAACTGATGGCCCACTTCGACGACGTCCTGCCCGGGCGCGTGCACCGCGTGATCTACGAGGACATGGTCGACGACACCGAATCCGAGGTACGGCGCCTGCTCGATTACTGCGGCCTGCCGTTCGACGAAGCCTGCCTGCGCTTCTTCGAGAACCCGCGCGCGGTGCGCACCGCCAGCTCCGAGCAGGTGCGGCAGCCGATTTACCGCGACGGCGTCGATCATTGGCGTCATTACGAGACCTGGCTCGAGCCGCTGCAAGCGGCGCTCGGGCCGGTGCTCGATGCCTATCCGCAAGCACCGCCGTAAAACACCACCGCAAGGGCAACGCCGTCACCGGGCGACTATCGATCCACGACGAAAAGGGGAGGGGAAATGGGCAACAAGACACGCAATACCCGGCAACGAAAGCCATCGTCCACGCTGGCGCGATTGCCGCTGGCCGTCGCCATCTACCTCGCGTTCGGCTCGATGGCATGGGCGCAGGATGCCCCGCCCCAGCCGCCGCCGACCGACGGCGGGCAGGATCCGAAGCCTGCGCAGGACAAGACGCTGGAGACGGTCACCGTGACCGCGCAGAAGCGCACGGAGAACATGCAGAAGGTCCCGATCAGCATGCAGGCGATCGGCGAGACCGCGATCAGGCGCCAGGACATCCAGGATTTCGACGACTACGCCAAGCTGATCCCGAGCCTGTCCTACAGCTCGATCGGCGGCGGCGTGTTTTCCGGCCCCGGCTTCGCCCAGGTCTACATGCGCGGCGTCGCCAGTGGCGGCGACGGCAACCACTCGGCCTCGCAACCGAGCGTCGGCATGTACCTTGACGAACAGCCGATCACCACCATCCAGGGCTCGCTCGACATCCACATCTACGACGTCGCGCGGATCGAGGCGCTGGCCGGGCCGCAGGGCACGCTGTACGGCGCCAGTTCCGAAGCCGGCACGGTGCGCATCATCACCAACAAGCCGGACCCGACCGGTTTCGCCGCCGGCTACTCCGCGGAAGTCAGCGCAATCGACGGCGGCGGCATCGGCCACGTGGTCGAAGGCTACATGAACGCACCGCTGAGCCCGGCCGCGGCGATCCGCCTGGTCGGCTGGGAGAAGTACGATGCCGGCTATGTCGACAATGTGCACGGCACGCGCACGTTCCCGTCCTCCGGCGTGACCATGGACAATGCCGCGTTCGTCGACGACAACTACAACTGGGCGAGGACCGCCGGCGCGCGCATCGCCGCCAGGTTCGAAATCAACGACGATTGGTCGATCACGCCGCAGATCATGGGTCAGCGGCAGAAGGCCCATGGCAGCGCCGGCTACGAGCCGAAGATCGGCGACCTGGAACTGCACCACTACTTCCCGGAGAACTCCGACGACCGCTGGACCCAGGCGGCGCTGACGGTGGAAGGAAAGATCGGCAACTTCGACCTGACCTACGCCTACTCGCACCTCAAGCGCGACGTCGATTCGCAGGCCGATTACAGCGACTACTACTGGTACGACAAGCTGGCCGGCTACGGCAATTATTTCCTCGACGACGGCGGCAACCTGATCCCGCCGGCACAGCACATCGACGCCAAGGACGGCTACACCAAGACCAGCCACGAACTGCGCCTGACCTCGCCCAAGGAAAACCGCCTGCGCTTCGTCGCCGGCGTGTTCTGGCAGCAGCAGAAGCACGACATCTTCCAGCGCTACCTGATCGACGACCTGCAGACCTCGCAGGAAGTCCCCGGCTGGCCGGATACCGTCTGGCTGACCGCGCAACAGCGCAAGGACGACGACAAGGCCGTGTTCGGCGAAATCTCCTACGACATCGTGCCCGGACTCACCGCTACCGTCGGCGGGCGCTGGTTCCGCACCAGCAACAGCCTCTACGGGTTCTTCGGCTACGGCGACTGGGGCTGGAGTTCCAAGGGCGTGGCCTCGTGCTTCTCCGCCGACCAGTTCCACGGCGCGCCCTGCGTGGACCTCGACAAGTCGACCAAGGAGAGCGGTTCGCTCGGGCGCTTCAACCTGAGCTGGCAGATCGACGACAGCAAGATGATCTATGCGACCTGGTCGGAAGGCTTCCGTCCCGGCGGCGTCAACCGCGACGGCACCCTGCCGCCGTACAAGTCGGACTTTTTGACCAACTACGAGTTCGGCTGGAAGACGACCTGGGCCGACAACGCGCTGGCGTGGAACGGCGCCGTGTTCCAGGAGAACTGGAAGGACTTCCAGTTCGCCTACCTCGGCGACAACGGCCTGACCGACATCCGCAACGCCGGCGAGGCGCGGATCCGCGGCATCGAGACCGACATCCGCTGGGCCGCGACCTACAACCTCGCGTTCACCGGCGGCGCGGCGTTCTACGACGCCAAGCTCACCAGCGATTTCTGCGGGGACATCTCGCCGGTGACCGGCGAGCCGATCACGGTGTGTCCGGCCGGCAGCGTCGTCGATGGCATCCCGTACCCGGACGGGCCGCTGGCGCCGAAGGGTTCGCGCCTGCCGGTGACCGCGCGATTCAAGGCCAACCTGACCACGCGCTACACCACCGACATGTGGGGCGGCGAAGCCTTCGCGCAGGCGGCGCTGGTCTACCAGGGCAGCCGCAGGGTCGACCTGCGCGATTTCGCGGCCGCGGCCTACGGCGATCTCAGGCCATACACGCTGGTCGATTTCTCGGTCGGCTACAAGCGCGACAACTGGTCGGTGGACCTGTTCCTGAAGAACGCATTCGACAAGCGCGCGGAACTCGCCCGCTTCACCGAATGCAAGGTGGGCACCTGCGGCGCGGAGCCATACACGGTGGTGGCGCAGCCGCGCACCTTCGGCGTGCGTTTCTCGCAGGAGTTCTGAGGGGAATCGGCGCTGCCGAATGCAAGACGCCCGCTTCGGCGGGCGTTTTGTTTTCGGGGTGTCGGCTTGTAGCCCGGGTAAGGCCGAAGGCCGCACCCGGGAACAGCGTCATCAGGTGGGAAGCGAACCCGGGTGCGCTTCGCTTACCCGGGCTACGCTGGATGAGCTTGCGAAGCCCAACATCGCAGCTCGTAGGGCGCATTAGCCGAAGGCGTAATGCGCCGAATGCCAGCGCCAGGAAATCCGGCGCAATGCGCTGCGCTTATTGCGCCCTACTGTGCTGCCGAATGCAAGACGCCCGCTTCGGCGGGCGTTTTGTTTCCGGGGTGTCGGCTTGTAGCCCGGGTAAGGCCGAAGGCCGCACCCGGGAACAGCGTCATCAGGTGGGAAGCGAACCCGGGTGCGCTTCGCTTACCCGGGCTACGCTGGATGAGCTTGCGAAGCCCAACATCGCAGCTCGTAGGGCGCATTAGCCGAAGGCGTAATGCGCCGAATGCCAGCGCCAGGAAATCCGGCGCAATGCGCTGCGCTTATTGCGCCCTACGTTCTTGGTCAATTGATCCGAATGGATGTCGTCTTCATGCAACCGTGCTTTGATTTTGGGAAAGTAATTCCACGTACGGACGCCAACAAAACTTTATCGTATTGCGATTGAGGCAATACCTTGCCACCTTGGAAGTGCAGATCGGAGGACACGATTCTCGGGTCGATAACTTTGCCCCCAGGATCGACTGTAAAAGCGATATCGATTCTGCCGATGTACATTCGTTCAGAAGGCGGAAGAGCTGGTGGCGGCGGTATTTCGACGGGATTGAAATCCGAGGCGCATGGGGCTAAAGACTCTGTCTTCCTGCAAGCGGAGATCTGGAGCGCCGCAAGCACAAGGACAGCTAAAGAAGCTTTCATTTAGTCGCAGACCTATTTCGCCGTCGGGTCGCGCGTCGGCAGCGGCACATTGCACAGGTCGATGTGTCCGGCGGGGGTTTGGTAGAAATCGTCGACGCGGTTGCGGCGGGCTTCGGTCGCATCGCGGAAGGACTGCGTGTCGGTGCGCAGCAATTGCAGCGGGGTGCGTTCGGATTCGGGCACGTCGCTGGCGAGCTTGATCGAGACGATCGGCGTGCGTTCCTCCGGCTTCTCGTAGAAACCCATCGGATCCGGACCGCGCGGGATCGCGCTCAGCAGTTCCATGCCCTTGACCACGCGGCCGACGAGGGTGAGGTTGCGATCCAGCGCGCGCGGGGCCTGGCCGATGACGACGTAGAGTTCGGCGCCGGTGCTGCTGTCCGGCGGGTTGCCACGCCCCGCGCCGAGGACGCCGTAGCAATGCGTCATCCACATCTTGCCGCTTGCGGGATCGCGCGCGACCGGGAAGCCGTCGGCGAAGCCGACCTGCGGTGCCCAGCCGTCCTTGTCCGGCAACGGGTCGAAGGCCACGCCTTCGCTGTTGCGGGTGAATTCGGCCGGCAATTTCTCTTTCGCGTTCGCCGGGAAATGCCGCGCCTTGGCCGGGTCGTCCGCGTCCGCGTCGCCGAACTGCACGACGAAGTTGTCCTGCGAACGATAGATGCTGGTGCCGTCCCAGAAGCCGCCTTGCGCCAGCGCCTTGATGTTGGCGACGTGGTTCGGCGCGAAGCCGGGCGCGAGTTCGATCACCACGCGGCCGTTCGGCAATTGCATGTACAGCGTGTTCGTCGGATCGAGTTCGCGCCATGCCGAAGCCGGCGCGGCGTCGATGATCTCCTTGGCGGAGCGATAGGGTTTCTTGTCCGGTGTGTCCGCAGCGGCGAATGCGGGAATCAGGACAGCGGCGAGGAGCAGGGCGCGGGCGGAGGACGGGATGGCGGTGTGCATGGCGGCTGTGCTGTTCGACCAGCCACGAGCATAGCCGCAGCACGGCAGGCTTCGGGGTGACTTCTGGCAGGTTCGCTATACGAAACTTCGTAATAGTGTTGAGTCATGGAAAGCGACCAGCCACTCCGCAAGTTCCACAAGGAGCTCAGCGCCGGCACGGTTTCGCTGGCGCTGCTGGCGGTGCTGGCCGCGGCCGAGGGTCCGATGTACGGCTACCAGATCGCCAAGCGCCTGGAGCAGGTCGGCGAGGGCGTGCTGGCCGGCAAGCAGAGCGCGCTGTATCCGGTGCTGCGCGGGTTGGAAGGAACCGGCCTGCTGGAAAGCTTCGTCGAGCCCTCCGCCAGCGGCCCGCCGCGTCGCTACTACCGCCTCACGGCATCGGGCCGCGAGGCATTGCACGACTGGAGCGCGGTGTGGCGCGCCACCCGCGATTCCGTCGATTCCGTCCTCGGGGAAATACCGTCATGAACGCCGTGCTGCCGACCACCATTCCCGACTACCTGGAACAGTTGCGCCGCGCGCTGGCCGGCGCCGATCCGGCGCTGGTGCAGGACGCGCTGTACGACGCCGAGGAATACCTGCGATCGGAACTCGGCGAGCATCCGGGCAAATCCGAGGCCGAGGTCATCGCATCGGTCGCCGGCAGCTATGGCGCGCCGGACGAAGTCGCCGGGATCTACCGCGACACCGAAGTGAAGGTGCAGACCGCGTTGCGCCCTCCGGCGCCGGCGCCGCGTCGTTCCGCGCTCGGGCAGTTCTTCGGCGTGGCCGCCGACGCACGCACCTACGGCGCGCTGCTGTACATGCTGCTGGCGCTGGCCACCGGCATCTTCTACTTCACGTGGACGGTGACCGGCGCGTCGATGTCGGCCGGATTCGCGGTGCTGATCGTGGGCATCCCGTTCGTGATCCTGTTCATCGGCTCCACGCGCATCCTGTCGCTGGTCGAAGGCCGCATCGTCGAGGTGATGCTGGGCGAACGCATGCCGCGGCGGCCGCTGTATTCCGAGCGCGGCAAGCCGTGGCTGCAGCGGATCGGCGCGATGTTCACCGACCCGCGCACCTGGTCGACGCTGCTGTACTTCATCGCGATGCTGCCGCTGGGCATCGCCTACTTCAGCGTCGCGGTGACGTTGCTGAGCGTGTCGCTGGCCCTCATCGCCTCGCCGGTGCTGGTGCTGTTCGGCGTCGGCCACGGCGGCATCTGGATCGACGACGTGCAGATCACCGGATACGCCGACTGGTGGCAACTGCCGCTGCTGTTCGTCGGCGGCGTGCTGCTGCTGTTCGGCACCTTGCACCTGGCGCGCGGCATCGGCCGACTGCACGGCCTGTTCGCCAAGCACCTGCTGGTGAAGTCGGCGCAGTACGCCTGAGATCCTGTTCCGCGAAAGAAAACGCCCGCATCAGCGGGCGTTTTTGCGTGCGACTGTTTTCTTTGCCGCGGATTTCTTCACTTTCGCAACCGGCTTCTTCGTCCCATCGTGCGCGGCGATGAATTCCTTCACCTGCGGATACACCTGGGTGCGCCAGCGGCGGCCGCTGAAGATGCCGTAGTGGCCGGCACCCTTCACCGTCAGGTGCTCTCGCTCGCGTTCCGGGATGCCGGTGCAGAGCTTGTGCGCGGCGCGGGTTTGGCCCTGGCCGGAAATGTCGTCGAGCTCGCCCTCGATGGTCATCAGCGCGCAATCCTTGATCTTCGACGGATCCACGCGCTCGCCGGCGACGTCCCACGATCCGCGCGGCAACAGGTGTTCCTGGAACACGATGCGCACGGTGTCGAGGTAGTACTCGGCGGGCATGTCGAGCACCGCGTTGTATTCGTCGTAGAAGCGGCGGTGCGCGTCGGCGTCGTCCAGGTCGCCCTTGACCAGGTCCTGGTAGAAATCCCAGTGCGACTGGAAATGGCGCTCGGGATTCATCGCGAGGAATCCCATGTGCTGCAGGAAGCCGGGATACACGCGGCGACCGCGGCCGGGGTAGTTGGCCGGCACCAGGTGGATCAGGTTCTGCTCGAACCACCACAGCGGCTTCTGCGTCGCGAGGTTGTTGACCGCGGTCGGCGATTCGCGCGTATCGATCGGCCCGCCCATCATCACCAGCGAACGCGGCACGTCCTCGCCGCGCGCGGCCATCAGCGAGACCGCGGCCAGCACCGGCACGGTCGGCTGGCAGACGCTGATGACGTGCAGCTTGTTCGCGCCGATGTGGCGGATGAAGCGCTCGATGGTGGCGACGTAGTCGTCGAGGGTGAACGCGCCGTCCGACGCCGGCACCATGCGCGCGTCGACCCAATCGGTGATGTACACCTTGTGCGCGCCGAGCAGGGTCTGCACGGTGTCGCGCAGCAGGGTGGCGTGGTGGCCGGACAGCGGCGCGACCACCAGCACCGCCGGATCGTCCTTCATGTTGCGCAGTTCGCCGGCGTCGTCGCTGAAGCGCTTGAAGCGCAGCAGCCGGCAGAACGGGGTGCGCAGCACCTCGCGTTCCACCACCGGGCACTTGCGGCCCTCGACTTCGACTTCGTGGATGTCGAATGCGGGTTTCTCGTAGTCCTTGCCGATGCGGTGCAGCAGTTCGTAACCAGCGGCCATGCGGCTCGCACCCGGCATGGTGGACATCCAGCTGTGCGGCGAAGACAGCATGTGCGCGTTGGCTTCGGCCCAGGTCGAGAACGGCTCGAGCCAGGCGCGGTTCCATTCGTGGAGCTGGTACAGCAGCATTTTGGTCTCCGCTTGCTGCGGCGCAGCATATCCGATCCCGGCCGGGGCGATGTGATCGGGGCTGCAAATCGGGGATTGGCATTGGCTTTTGTGGGAGCGGCTTACAGCCGCGACTGCCTGTTTCGCGGCTCCTTCGGGCCTGAAGGCCCTCCCACAATCGCGGCTAACTGGTTTCCAGCTCGCTGGCGTGGTGCGAGAGCCGCGGCGACAGCCAGCAATGCGCGCCGATGTGGCGGAAGCCGAGCGCCTCGAAACGACGCCGGTAGAAATCCCCGTTGCGCGCGATGAAGCCGTCCTCGTCGCCGCTGGCCGCGTCCTTGCGGGTGAAGGTTTCGAGGAAGGCGATGCCGCCGCACAGATCGGCGAGCCCGGGCAGGCCGCGGTCGAGTTCGCGCGTGGGCAGGTAATGCAGCACGTCGCTGCACACCAGCAGGTCTACGGGCGGGCAGGGACGCAGCTCTGCGAAATCGCCGAAGCGCGCGTGGCGCAAGCCGCGCGAACGCCCGTAGCGGCGAATCGCGTACTCACTGGAATCGAAGCCGAGGTAGTCGACCCTCGGCCGCAGCTTGAGCAGCGGCGCGCGCCATACGCCTTCGCCGCAGCCCACGTCCAGCACCGTGCGCAGCGGGCGTTCCAGCATGTATTCGGCGCTGGCCACCGCCAGCGCGACCTTGCGCGCCAGTCGTTGGCGCCCGCCGATGCCGCCGCGGCGATACCAGCGGTCGAAGTAGTCGCGGTCGTAATGCTTGGCCATCGTGCGATGCTATCGCGGTTGCGAAGGAGGATGGCGATGCAGATCTATTTCTGGACCAAGACCGCGCACCTGGTGTTCGTGATCGCGTGGATGGCGACGGTGTTCTACCTGCCGCGGATCCTGGTCAACCTGGCCGAGGCCGGCGACGGACATACCGCAGAAGATCGGGCCGTCCGCGCGCGCCTCATGCTGATGGGCAGGCGCTTGTACCGCTTCGGCCACAACATGTTCGGCATGGCCTTCGCGTTCGGGCTGGCGTTGTGGCAGGGCTGGCGGGTGTTCCCGAACGCGCTGCCCAGGATGTTCGCGGTCGAGGGCTGGTTGCACGCCAAGCTTGCGCTGGTCGCGTTGCTGCTTGCGTACTTCATCATCGCCGGGCGTTGGCTCAAGGGCATCGAAAAGGGCCGCGCATTGCCATCGTCGAAGGCGCTGCGCTGGTTCAACGAATTGCCGGTGCTGCTGCTGGTCGGCGTGGTCTACCTGGTGCTGGCCAAGCCGTTCTAATTCGATTCGAAATCCTCAGGCTTCGGCAACACCACCGGCACGCCGTTCGAATCGCACGCACCATTCGCGCACAACGCCGCGCGCAGGCGCGGATTCGCCTGCAACAGCATGTGGAAGATCGCGTTCTGCTCCACGCTGCCGCGCACCGCGTCGCTGCCCGGGCCGATAGCCCAGATACCGACATCGTCCCCGCCGTGGGTTTCGGAACCGATCGGGACGATCGCTTCCTGCAGGTATTCCGGGTCCTCGGTATCGACGGCGGTCAGGTCGGGCCGGTGGTTCTTCGCCGGGTGCGGGTCGTCGGGCGCGTGCTCGTCGCGATAACCGGGGCCATTGGCGTAGTTCAAAACGGTGTATGGCAGTCCATTCGCATCGCGTGCCAAGGCTGCTGGATCGATCGTGGCAATGGATTCGCGCGAACCGCCATGGACCTTCCCGAGGATCGGATTGCCGCGCCGGCCATATCCCGCGAACGTGAGCGTGTGCGAATGGTCGGCGGTGACCAGGATCAGCGTGTCGTCGGCGGATGTCGCTTCGGCCGCGGCGCGCACCGCGTCGCTGAACGCGATGGTGTCGGTGAGCGCGCGGTAGGCATTGCCGTTGTGGTTGGCCATGTCGATGCGTGCACCTTCGACCAGCAGCACGTAGCCATTCGGGTTCCTTGACAGCCGCGCGATCGCGGCCTGCGTCATCTCCTGCAACGACGGTTCGCCGGCGCCATCCTGCGCACGATCGTGTTCGTAGTGCATGTGGTCGGGCTCGAACAGGCCGAGCAGCGCGCCGTTGTTCGAGGCGAACTGCAATTGCGCCGAATTCCACACGTATTTCCCGTTCGAATGACGCGATTGCCATTCGGCGACGAGATCGCGACCGTCGCCGCGGCTGCCGGTCTGGCCGGGATATTCCGGATCGTGCGCGGTGTTCGGCAGGAATTCGCGGCGCCCACCGCCCATCAGCACGTCGGGGCCGTGGCCGAACGACGATTCCACCATCTGCCGCGCGATGTCGATGCAGCCGGCGTCGCGTGCGGCCGTGGGCAGGTCGGTGTCGTTTTCCCACGAACGGTCGGCGGAATGGGCGAAGGTCGCGGCCGGCGTGGCGTGCGTCACGCGTGCGGTCGTCACCACGCCGGTGGCCATGCCGCTGGACGCGGCGAGTTCCCACAACGTCAGCAACCGTGCATCGAGCGCGGCCTTGCAGTCCTTGCGCTGGGCGTCCTGGCCGATGCCGAGCACGCCGAGTCGCGTCTTCACGCCCGTAGCCATCGCCGACATGGTGCCGGCCGAATCCGGCGTCTGCGAATTGGTGTTGTAGGTGCGGCTGAGCGCGGTGTCGGGGAAATTTTCCCAGGCGAGGCGGTGCTCTTCGCCGCTCTGGCCTTGCCGCTGGCCTTCGAGGATGCGCGCAGCCGCGATCGTGGCCAGGCTCATGCCGTCGCCGACGAACAGGATCAGGTTCTTCGCGCGGCCGCGCATCGCGCCCCGCGCCGCAGCCTCGGCCGCGCCTTCGCGGAACCACCACGCCGCGCTTTCGCCATCGGGATGGTGGATCGCGGGAACTTCGACCCGTACCGACGCTGCCTGTCGCGGCATCGCGCCGCCGGCGCTGGCGCAAGCGGCGAGGATGACGCAGGACAGCGCGAGGATCGGAAGTCGGAACGAAGCCAGCGGTCTCATCGCGCGTCTCGGTGCGTGGAACGCCCGATCATACCCGCGCGAAATTCCACGATTGCATGCGTCCGTCGCGATAGGGCATCACCCCGTGGAACGGGCGCGGGTCGGCGTCGAACACCAGCGGCAGGAAATGGGTATCGCCTTCCCACATCGGCAGCTCGTGCATGCGCGCGAGATCGATCCATTCCAGCGCGCCTTCCGGGTTGGATTCGAACGGTGTTCCCTCGAACGCGTCGATGACGAACACGAAGCCCAGCCAGTCCTCGCCATGCTTGCCGAAGCCGGGCCAGCTGATGGTTCCGCGCAATCGCATCGAAACGCATTCGATCCCGGCTTCCTCGCGGATTTCGCGACGCATGCCGGACAGTACGTCCTCGTCGCGTTCGAGCTTGCCGCCGAGGCCGTTGTACTTGCCGATCTGGTGATCGTCGGGGCGCGCATTCCGATGCACCAGCAGCACGCGACTGCGATCCGGCGAAAGCACGTAGCCGAGCGTGGCGACGATCGGGGTGTAGACGGCCACGCTCAGGCAGCCGGCTTGCGACCGCGGACCAGCCACGCGCCGAACAGCGCCGCCGGCAGCGGCAGCAGCACGCCCGCGATCGACATCCACATCGGGTGCGGCACCATCGCCACCATCAGGAATGCGCCCAGCATGACCAGCACGCCGACCACGACGACGGGTACGCGGCGTTTCGAGATCAGGTTCGCGACGAGGCCGCCGTCGAGCGCGCCCACCACCCAGCCGGCAAGCACCAGCCCCAGTGCGCCGGGCGGCATCTGCGAAACCAACGCCGCGAGTTGTTGCGGATCGCGCACGTCGACGCCGGGTGGCGGCGGGAACGCATGCATGCTCGCGAATTCGAACAGCCAAACTGTGATCATCGCGACCACGAGGCCCGCGAGCACGGCCAGGATCGAACGCAGCATGGCGAATCTCCTTCGACGGCGATGCCGCAGCTTGGCGCGCATGCGCCGTTGCCGCAAGCCGCGGCGCATACTTGGATCGAGCCGAATCGAACGGATTCCACATGAGCGGACAGCAGCGCGCCCTGACCATGCGTTTCCTCGCCGAACCCACCGACGTGAACTACGGCGGCAAGGTGCACGGCGGCATCGTCATGAAATGGATCGACCAGGCCGGCTACGCCGCCGCGGTCGGTTGGAGCGGGCGCTACAGTGTGACCGTCGCCGTCGGCGGGATCCGCTTCGTCGCGCCGATCCGCATCAGCGACCTCGTCACCGTCACCGCCACCCTGGTCTATACCGGCACCAGCAGCATGCATTTCGCGGTGGACGTGAACGCGCGCGATCCGATGCAGGACGAGGCGGCCGATCGCCTGTGCACGCACTGCATGATCGTGTTCGTCGCGCTCGATGGCGTCGAGGGCAAGCCGGCGCCGGTGCCGGCGTGGACGCCGCAGGACGACGAGGACCGGCGCCTCGCGGAATACGCGACCCAGGTGATGGCGCTGAGCAAGGGCATCGAGGAGACCGTCGCGCGCTACCGCCCGGCGGATGCCGCGGGCGCGCCCTGACCGCAGGCGGCGCCGCATCGCGTTGTCATCGGGGACGCGGGTCGGAACGGGAGAAACCGATGTCAACGCATTGCAACTGGAACCAGGTTGTGGCGACGATCGCCGTCCTCGCCTTCATGGCCATGTCACGGCCGGTCCACGCCGAGGCCGCGAACGGCTTGTCCGCGGCCGACCGCGCCGCGGTGTTCAAGGCGGCTGGGGCCGTGCAGAAAGGTGGCCAGTGGCGGCTGTGCCCGGACGATCCCCACGGCGGCGCAGCCAGCCTGGAGCAGTTCCGCGACATCAATGGCGATGGCTACAAGGATGCACTGGTGACCGACAGCGGCATCTATTGCTACGGCAGCACCGAAGCCGGTTACGTGTTGCTGGCGGGTCAGGCCGATGGTGCCTGGAAGACGATGGATGCGGGCGGCGGCATCGTTGAATTCCAGGCCGGCAAGGGCAAGGACGGCTGGCCGGACATCCTGCTGGGCGGGCCCGGGTTCTGCTTCCCGGTACTGCGCTGGAACGGCCGCGAATATGCGGTGAACCGGCACGAATACGAGGGCAAGGCCTGTCGGCCGAACCTGTGACTGCCCGAAGGTTCATCCCACGAAAAAGGCCGCCCGGGGGCGGCCTTTCGATTTCGCTAGCGTTCGCTCAGATGCCGGCGACGCGGCGCGCTTCCATGAACCTGCCGCTCCAGTAGCCCTTGTCGAGGCTGGAGACCATCACGTCCTTGCCGGTGCGCGGTGCATGCAGGAACTGGCCGTTGCCGACATAGATGCCGACATGGTCCACGCGGCGGCCATGAACGCCGAAGAACACGATGTCGCCAGCAGTAAGCGAGGAACGATCAACCCGCTGCCCGGTATTGGCCATGTCGCGGGAAACGCGCGGCAGTTCGACGCCGAGCGCGGTCTTGAACACATAGCCGACAAGGCCGCTGCAGTCGAAGCCGTTGGTACCGGTGCCGCCCCAGCGATAGGGCGTACCGAGCAGGGCGAGGGCACGCTTCAGCAAGGTCTGCACGCCGCTGCCGGGCTTGCTGGCCATCGAAGCGTCGGGGTCGGCCTTGACCGGCGCGACCACCTCGTTTGCGAAGGACGGCGCAAGGTCGCTGGTCGAAGCCGTCTGTCCAGCCGCGGCCTGCGCAGCGGCGGAAATGTTCTCGAGGGCGATACCCGGCAAGACCGCTTCCTGCGCCAGCGCCGGGAAGGCGAGGCCGAACAGTGCGGCGGCGAGGAGAAGGTGGCGGATCGCCCGGAACGGACGTTCGATGGCGGCAAGGCGGCCTGGGGCCAGGTCGGGTGTCGTCACGGGCGGCGATTCATGTCTGTCAACGATGCGTGAGGATGCCCGACGCATCCCCCCGGAAGGTTCAAATTTCGTAAAAAACCTGAACCAACCCGGTGATTTTCCTCACATTTTTGCCCAAAGCCGCATTCAGGTTCGAGACGGATGGCCGGGACTCAGTGCAGAACGCGTTTTGCGCCGCTGTAGTGGTCGCGCCAGTAGGGGCCGTCGAGGCGGTCGAGCCGTACCGTGCCGCCGGCGCTGGGCGCGTGGACGAAGCGGCCTTCGCCGACGTAGATGCCGACGTGACTGACGTTGCCGCCGCTGCCGAAGAACACCAGGTCGGCCGCGGCGAGCCGGTCGGTGGGAATGCGCGGCCCCTGGTATGCGGCGAGTTCGCGCGAGGTGCGCGGCAGGCGCAGGTCGAGCATGTCGCGGTACACGTAATTCACCAGCCCGCTGCAGTCGAAGCCGCCGTCCGGCGTGTTGCCGCCGTAGCGGTAAGGCGTGCCGACCAGGCTGATCGCGCGCATCAGCACCGCGTTCGCCGCCTCGGGATTTTCCGGCCTGACCTGCGGCCAGCTGCGTTGCGGCACCTGCGCGGCACGCGGCGGCGGCTTGCGGACCTCCTCGTGGCCGCAGGCGCAGAGCAATACGCAGGCGAACGCGGCGATGGCGAAGCCGCGCCACGCTGGCGTGGTCGCGGGCGAGCCGGGATAATGCGCGATCCTCATCGGCCCGATCTTGGCCGATCGCGCGCGGCGCGCACAAGCCGCTTTCCACGGAACGCTTTCAACAGGATGTCCATGAAGATCGAAAAAGACCGCGTCGTGCGCTTCCACTACAGCGTCGCCGAAACCGGGCAGCCGGAGCAGGAAACCTCGCGCAACGGCGAGCCGCTGGCGATCCTGATCGGCCACGGCAACATCATCCCGGGCCTGGAAAAGGCGATGGAAGGGCACGAGGCCGGCGACAGTTTCGGCGTGGACGTCGTCGCCGCCGATGCCTACGGCGAGCGCCGCGAAGGCCTGGGCCAGCGCATCCCCAAGAAGCATTTCGGCAACCAGCCGCTGCAGCCGGGCATGCAGGTCGTGCTCAACACCAACGTGGGCCCGCGCGCGGTCACCATCGAGAAGGTGGGCATGACCGTGGTCGACGTGGACCTCAACCACCCGATGGCCGGCAAGGACTTGCACTTCGATATCGACGTCGTCGAGGTGCGCGAGGCCACGGCGGAAGAACTCGAACACCACCATGTCCACGGCGACGGTGGCCACGCGCATTGATTCCTGCCTGGCAGGAATCAATCCCAGGATTTGCTCCGCAAACCCTGGGCCCCGGCTGCAAGCTTCCAGACCCCCCGGCTTCGCCGCGCCCCCTGACTCAGGGGGCTCTTCTTCGCCCACCAATCATGCGACGTGGGACTTCCTGCTGAGCTGCGCGTGCCGCCATGAATGACCGCGCTGATGTCCTGGTCGTCGGCGCGGGGGTCGTCGGGCTGGCCGCGGCGATCGAACTGCTGCAGGCCGGGCGCCGCGTCCGCGTTCTCGATGCCGGCCGCGTCGGCGGCGGCAGTTCGCACGGCAATTGCGGGACGATCACGCCCAGCCATGCCGCGCCGCTGGCCGAACCCGGCCGTATCGCGAAAGCGTTGCGCTGGCTGCTGACGCCGGATGCGCCGTTCTACGTGCGGCCGCGCTTCGACCCCGCGTTGTGGCGCTGGTTCGCGCATTTCGCCGCGCGCTGCAATGCAGGCGATTGGCGGCAGTCGATGGCGGACAAGGCCGCGCTGCTCAAGGCCTCGCGCGTGCTGCTGAAGGAACGTGTCGAAAGCCTCGGCCTGGACTGCGAATTCCTTGCCTCGGGCACCGACTACGTGTTCCGCGACGAACGCGGGCTCGCCCATTTCTGCGCCGAACTCGCGCCGCTGGAAGATCTCGGCATCGCATCCGAACGCATCGACGGCGATGCTTACCTGCGCGAGGAAACCAGCCTGCTGCCCGGCGTCGTCGGCGCGGTGCGTTTCCCCGGCGATGCGCGCCTGCGTCCGGATCGCTTCGTCGCCGAACTCGCGCGGGTCTGCCGCGAACTCGGCGGCGACATCGTCGAGCACCGCGCGGTGGATCGCGTCGAATTCGGAAACGATGGCGCGCGCGTGCGCGCCGGTGGACGCGACTTCGCCGCACGCGACGTCGTGCTCGCCGCGGGTTCGTGGTCGCCGTCGCTGGCGCGCGATTTCGGCCTGCGCATCCCGATCCAGCCGGGCAAGGGCTATTCGATCACCTACGACCGTCCCGCCATCGTGCCGAAGCGGCCGCTGGTGCTGTTCGAGCGCAGCGTCTGCGTCACCGCCTGGGACAGCGGTTTCCGCCTCGGCAGCACCATGGAATTCTCCGGCTACGACACAAGCCTCAACCGGCGGCGGCTCGATGCGCTGGAACGCGGCGCGAGCGAATACCTGCGCGAACCGGTCGGCGCGGTGCGGCGCGAGGAATGGTTCGGCTGGCGGCCGATGACCTGGGACGACCTGCCGCTGATCGGCGCGGTTCCGGGCCAGCGCGGCGCCTGGGTCGCGACCGGCCACGGCATGCTCGGCGTGAGCATGTGCATGGCGACCGCGGCCCTGCTCGGCGACCTGATGCTGGGGCGCGAGGCGACCGTCGATCCGCAACCGTATCGCGCCGATCGTTTCGGCTGAGGTCGCTACACTGCGCGCATGAGCGAGGTCTGCACCCTGCATCGCGGCAGCGCGCCGCTGCTCGTGAGCCTGCCGCACGACGGCACCGCGCTGCCGCCGGACATCGCCGCGCGCATGACCGATGCCGCGCGTGGCGTGCCCGACACCGACTGGCATGTGTCGCGGCTGTACGACTTTGCGCGCGAACTCGGTGCATCGGTACTGGTGCCGAAGTATTCGCGCTACGTCGTCGACCTCAATCGCCCACCGGATGACGCTTCGCTGTATCCGGGACAGAACACCACCGGCCTGTGCCCGACCGTGCGTTTCAGTGGCGATCCGGTGTATTTGCCGGGGCAGGAGCCGTCCGAAGACGAAGTGCGAGCACGGGTCGAACGTTACTGGCGTCCCTACCACGACGCGCTGCGATCCGAACTCGAGCGCCTGCGCGGAGAACACGGTCGCGTGCTGCTGTGGGAAGGGCACTCGATCCGCGGCACGCTGCCATTCCTGTTCGAGGGCCGGCTGCCGGACCTCAACCTCGGCACCGCGGTCGGCGCGAGTTGCCTGCCGGCGACGCAGGCGCGGATCGAGGCCGCATTGACCGCGCAATCGCGTTACGACTGGGTGGTGAATGGTCGTTTCAAGGGCGGCCACATCACCCGGCATTACGCCGATCCCGCACGTGGCATCGAGGCGGTGCAACTGGAAGTCAGCCAGCGCATCTACATGGACGAGGCTGCCGCGCGCTGGGATGAAGGACTCGCGCAGTCAGCGCGGGAAGTCATTCGGGCCCTGATGGAGGCGGCAGCGTGAAGAACCACAATCCGTCCGGCAAGAACCTGGCGTTCGCCGGCATTGGCCAGCGCCTGCTCGGGCTGGCGGTATTCGCGTTCTGCGCCTATCTGGTCTACCTTGCGATCACCGGCCAGTACGACCACCAGGTGAACCATATCGCGGCGTGGTTGCACCGGCACTGGGACGCGATCACGCGCTGAAGTTCGCGTTGCTCAGACCTCGAGCGTCGCCAGGTCGCCCTTCTGTTCCAGCCAGGCCTTGCGGTCGCCGGCGCGCTTCTTCGCCAGCAGCATGTCCATCAGCGAATGCGTCTGCGCGCCGTCGTCGACGGTCAGCTGCACCAGACGGCGCGTGTCCGGATGGATGGTGGATTCGCGCAGCTGCTGCGGGTTCATTTCGCCCAGGCCCTTGAAGCGGGTGACGTTGACCGCGCCCTTGAGCTTCTCGCGCGCGATCTTCTCCAGCAGCAGGCGCTTCTCCTCGTCGTCGAGCGCGTAGAACACTTGCTTGCCCACGTCGACGCGGAACAGCGGCGGCATCGCCACGAATACGTGCCCGGCCGCGACCAGGGTCGGGAAGTGGCGCAGGAACAGCGCGGCCAGCAGGGTGGCGATGTGCAGGCCGTCGGAATCGGCGTCGGCGAGGATGATGACCTTGCCGTAGCGCAGGCCAGTCAGGTCGTCCTTGCCGGGATCGCAGCCGATCGCAACCGCAAGATCGTGCACTTCCTGCGATGCGAGCACCTGCCCGGACGCGACTTCCCAGGTGTTGAGGATCTTGCCGCGCAGCGGCAGGATCGCCTGGAAGTCCTTGTCGCGCGCCTGGCGCGCGCTGCCGCCGGCGGAATCGCCTTCGACCAAAAACAATTCGGTGCGCGACAGGTCCTGCGAAATGCAGTCGGCGAGCTTGCCGGGCAGGGCCGGGCCCTGCGTCACCTTCTTCCGCACGACCTGCTTCTCGGTCTTGAGCCGTGCCGATGCGCGCTCGATCGCAAGCTGCGCGATCTTCTCGCCGGCCTCGACGTGCGTGTTCAACCACAGCGAGAACGCGTCATGCGCGGCGCCTTCGACGAAACCGGCGGCCTGGCGCGACGACAGGCGTTCCTTGGTCTGGCCGCTGAATTGCGGGTCGGTCATCTTCAGCGAGAGCACGAAACTCACGCGATCCCACACGTCTTCGGGCGCGAGCTTGACCCCGCGAGGCAACAGGTTGCGGAAATCGCAGAACTCGCGCAGAGCGTCGGTGAAACCGCTGCGCAGGCCGTTGACGTGGGTGCCGTGCTGCGAGGTCGGGATCAGGTTGACGTAGCTTTCCTGCACCAGTTCCCCGTCCGGCACCCAGGCCACCGCCCAGTCGACGATCTCGGTGTCCTTCTTCAGCGAGCCGACGAACAGATCGGCAGGCAACAGTTCGCGTTCGACCAGTTCGCCTTTCAGGTAATCGCGCAGGCCGTCCTCGTAATGCCACTGCACGCGTTCGCCGCTGGCTTCGTCGAACAGGGTCACGGTCAGCCCGGGGCAGAGCACCGCCTTGGCGCGCAGCAGGTGCTTGAGCGCGCGCAGGGCGAACTTCGGCGTGTCGAAATACTTCGGGTCCGGCCAGAAGCGCAGGCGCGTGCCGGTGTTCTTCCTGCCCACGCTGCCGACGACCGACAACTTCGATGCCGGGTCGCCATTGGCGAAGGACATCGCGTATTCGTTGCCGTCGCGCTTGATGAAGACATCGACCTTCGACGACAGCGCGTTCACCACGCTCACGCCAACGCCGTGCAGGCCGCCGCTGAAGGTGTAGTTGCGGTTGTTGAACTTGCCGCCCGCGTGCAGGCGGGTGAGGATCAGCTCGACGCCGGGGATCTTCTCCTCGGGATGGATGTCGACCGGCATGCCGCGGCCGTCGTCGGCCACCTCGCAGCTGCCGTCGGCGTGCAGCACCGCGTCGATGTTGCGTGCGTGCCCGGCCAGCGCCTCGTCCACCGCGTTGTCGACGACTTCCTGCGCAAGATGGTTTGGCCGCGAGGTGTCGGTGTACATGCCCGGGCGACGCCGAACCGGGTCCAGCCCGGACAGGACTTCGATATCGGCGGCGTCGTAGCGTGCGGTCATGCGTGATGCTGCGTCTTCATGGTCGATGAATGCGATTGTCGCGCATCGCGCAGCGGAAGTTAAAAGCCCGTTGTTCAGTGGAGGGCATGGAACGGGAGGCTACGGTCGTCGCCGGTCGTCGAGGGGCACGGCCAATGGCAACACGACTGCAGTGCTTTTTTCCTTTCAGATTCGGGAGATCCCCCATGAACCATCGCACCTCGCTTCTTGCCCTGTTCGTCGCCGGCGCGCTCGCCGCGCTCGCCGCGCCCGCCGCCTTCGCCCAGGACGCCACCAGCGCGACCGACGCCAGCCAGCAGACGCCGCCGGTGTCTGCCCAGCAATCCACCGCCACTGACGCATCCGCCGCCTCCGCGGCGGCCAGCGACCAGGGCAAGACCTCCGCCGATGCCTCCGGAATGGCCGCGCCTTCATCGAGCACCTCGGCCTACGATTCGGCCACGCCGACCGACCAGGACAAGCAGGGCCAGGACGACCCGTCCCAGCAGAAGCCCTGAATCCTGCGGTTCCGACCGCATCCCATCGACGCCCCGGTTCGCCGGGGCGTCGTCGTTCCAGGGATCGGGCGCGCCCTTTGCGTTCAATGGCTTGCGTGGCCCGGACTCGCGGGCGCAACGGTGAGCCGGTAGACTATGGCTTTCCGGAGACGCGCTTTCCCATGGCCCCCGCCCGTTCCGCAACGCCCCTCGTGTTCGTCACCGGCGGCGTGGTGTCTTCGCTCGGCAAGGGCATCGCCGCCGCGTCCCTCGCCGCCATCCTCGAAGCCCGCGGCCTGCGGGTGACGATGATGAAGCTCGATCCCTACCTCAACGTCGATCCGGGCACGATGAGCCCGTTCCAGCACGGCGAGGTCTATGTCACCGACGACGGCGCCGAAACCGACCTCGACCTCGGCCATTACGAGCGCTTCGTCAACACCCGCCTCTCGGGCCTGAACTCGATCACCACCGGCAAGATCTACGAAGCGGTGATCCGCAAGGAACGCCGCGGCGATTACCTCGGCGGCACCGTGCAGGTGATCCCGCACGTCACCGACGAGATCAAGCGCTGCATCGACGCCGCGACCGAGGGTTTCGACGTGGCCCTGGTCGAGATCGGCGGCACCGTCGGCGACATCGAATCGCTGCCCTTCCTCGAGGCGATCCGCCAGATTCGCACCGAACGCGGCCCGGACAAGGCCATGTTCATGCACCTGACCCTGGTGCCGTTCATCGCCGCCGCTGGCGAACTCAAGACCAAGCCGACCCAGCATTCGGTGAAGGAACTGCGCAGCATCGGCATCCAGCCCGACGTGCTGATCTGCCGCAGCGAGCAACCGCTGCCGGACGGCGAGCGGCGCAAGATCGCGTTGTTCACCAACGTGCCGGAGCGGGCGGTCATCTCCGCCATCGACCTCGACAACATCCACAAGATCCCGCGCTGGCTGCACGGCCAGCAACTCGACCAGTTGGTCGTCGACCAGTTGCGCCTCGGCGACAAGGCGGCCGAAGCCGACCTGTCGGAATGGGACGCGGTGGTCGATGCGGCCGAGCACCCGATCGACGAAGTGACGATCGCCGTGGTCGGCAAGTACGTCGACCACAAGGACGCGTACAAGTCGGTGGGCGAGGCGCTCAAGCACGGCGGCATCCGCCAGCGCACGCGGGTGAACCTGAAGTGGCTCGAATCGCAGGACATCGAGCGCGAGGGTGCGGACAAGGTCCTCGCCGGCGTCGATGGCATCCTCGTGCCCGGCGGCTTTGGCGACCGCGGCTTCGAAGGCAAGGTGCTGACCGCGCAACACGCGCGCGAAGCGAAGGTGCCGTACTTCGGCATCTGCTACGGCATGCAGGCCGCGGTGGTCGACGTGGCGCGCAACCTCGCCGGTCTCGAAGGCGCCAACAGCACCGAGAACGACAAGCAGTCGCCGCATCCGGTGATCGGCCTGATCACCGAATGGCGCACGCAGTCGGGCGACATCGAGCGTCGCGACGAGCATTCCGACCTCGGCGGCAGCATGCGCCTGGGCCTGCAGGAGCAGCGGGTGAAGCCCGGCACGCTTGCTCACCGCGTGTACGGCCAGGACGTGGTGGCCGAACGCCATCGCCACCGCTACGAGTTCAACAACCGCTACCGCACCCAGTTGGAAGCCGCGGGGCTGGTGATTTCGGCCAAGTCGATGGACGACCTGCTGGTGGAAATGGTGGAACTGCCGCAGGGCGAACACCCGTGGTTCCTCGCCTGCCAGGCGCATCCGGAATTCCTGTCCACGCCACGACACGGCCATCCGCTGTTCATCGGCTTCGTCCGCGCCGCGCGCGAGCGCAAGGCCGGCGGCAAGTTGCTCAGCGAGGCCGCGGCATGAGTCGCTTTTGTGGGATGGGCTTCAGCCTCGACTGTCGAAGCGATCGTGTTGTCGGGGCTGAAGCCCCTCCCACAGGAGCGAATGCATGAAGCTCTGCGGATTCGACGTCGGCCTTGACCAGCCCTTCTTCCTGATCGCCGGCCCCTGCGTGGTCGAGTCCGAGCAGTTGCAGGTGGATACCGCGGCGACGCTCAAGGAAATCACCGCCGATCTCGGCATCAACTTCATCTTCAAGTCCAGTTTCGACAAGGCCAACCGCACTTCGCTCAACAGCTTCCGCGGCCCGGGCATGGAAGAAGGCCTGCGCGTGCTGGCCGAAGTGAAGCGCCAGCTCGGCCTGCCGGTGCTGACCGACGTGCACGAATACACGCCGATGGACGAAGTCGCGTCCGTCGTCGACGTTCTGCAGACGCCGGCCTTCCTGGTGCGCCAGACCGATTTCATCCGCAAGGTGTGCGAAGCCGGCAAGCCGGTGAACATCAAGAAGGGCCAGTTCCTGTCGCCGTGGGACATGAAGCCGGTGGTGGAGAAGGCGAAGTCCACCGGCAACAACGACATCATGGTGTGCGAGCGCGGCGCCTCGTTCGGCTACAACAACCTCGTCAGCGACATGCGTTCGCTCGCGGTGATGCGCGACACCGGTTGCCCGGTGGTGTTCGACGCGACGCATTCGGTGCAGTTGCCGGGCGGGCAGGGCAGCAGCAGCGGCGGCCAGCGCGAATTCGTGCCGGTGCTGGCGCGTGCGGCGATCGCCGTCGGCGTGTCGGGCGTGTTCATGGAAACGCATCCGAATCCCGAAAAGGCGCTCAGCGATGGCCCCAACGCGTGGCCGCTCGCAAAGATGCGCGCGCTGCTCGAAACCATGCTGGAACTCGACCGCGCGGCCAAGCGCGGCGGTTTCCTTGAAATGAATGCCTGAAATTTTTTGCCGCGGATGACGCGGATCAACACGGACAGAGCGAAGTCGGTTCCAAAAGCCCTATCTGCGTTCATCAGATTCGATCCGTGGCAAAACAGGCTTTTCTCTTGCAACTTGACAAGATGAGACAGATGACGACGATCGCCAAGGTCCACGCCCGCGAAATCCTCGACAGCCGCGGCAATCCCACGCTCGAAGCGGAAGTCACCCTCGCCGACGGCAGTTTCGGCCGCGCGATGGTGCCCTCGGGCGCATCCACCGGCACCCGCGAAGCGGTCGAACTGCGCGACGGCGACAAGACGCGTTACCTCGGCAAGGGCGTGCGCAAGGCAGTCGAGAACGTCAACGGCGCGATCGCGACTGCGCTGAAAGGCTTCGATGCCGCCGACCAGAACGCGCTCGACCGCCGCCTGATCGACCTCGACGGCACCGAGAACAAGGGCCGCCTGGGCGCGAACGCGCTGCTCGGCGTGTCGATGGCGAATGCGCATGCGATGGCCGCGTCGAAGAAGATCCCGCTGTGGCAGTACCTCGCCTCGATCAGCGAACACCCGGCCGGCTGGCAGCCGACCTTGCCGGTGCCGATGATGAACATCATCAACGGAGGCGCGCATGCCGACAACAACGTCGATCTGCAGGAATTCATGGTGCTGCCGGTGGGCGTGGGCAGTTTCGCCGAAGCGTTGCGCGCGGGCACCGAGGTGTTCCACGCATTGAAGTCGGTGCTGAAGGGCCGCGGCCTGTCCACCGCAGTCGGCGACGAAGGCGGTTTCGCGCCGGACCTGCGCAGCAATGCCGAAGCGCTCGACACCATCCTCGAAGCGATCGGCAAGGCCGGCTACAAGGCGGGCGATGACATCCTGCTCGGCCTCGATGTCGCTTCCAGCGAATTCTTCGAGAACGGCAAGTACAACCTCACCGGCGAAGGCAAGCGCCTGTCGAGCGAACAGTTCACTGATTTCCTCGCCGGCTGGGCCGCGCAGTATCCGATCGTCACCATCGAGGACGGCATGGCCGAGGACGACTGGGCCGGCTGGAAACTGCTGACCGAACGCCTCGGCAACAAGGCGCAGCTGGTCGGCGACGACCTGTTCGTCACCAACCCGCGCATCTTCAAGGAAGGCATCGAACAGCGCGTGGCCAACGCGATCCTGATCAAGGTCAACCAGATCGGCACGCTCAGCGAAACCCTGGAGGCCATCGCCATGGCCGATGCGGCGAAGTACGCGGCCATCGTTTCGCATCGCTCCGGCGAAACCGAGGACACCACGATCGCCGACATCGCGGTCGCGACCACCGCGACCCAGATCAAGACCGGTTCGCTGTGCCGCAGCGACCGCGTGGCCAAGTACAACCAGTTGCTGCGCATCGAGGAACAGCTCGGCTCGGCCGCGCGTTACGCCGGTCGCGACGCCTTCGTCTCGCTGCGACGCTGAGCCGGGCGAGCGGATGCGCGGATTGCGGATCGTCCTCCTGCTGCTGGTCGCGCTGCTGGCGTGGCTGCAGTGGCGGCTGTGGTTCGGCAACGGCGGCCAGCGCGAGGTCGAGGCCCTGCGCGCGCAAGTCGCCGCGCAGGCGCACGAGAACGCAGGCCTGAAGCAGCGCAACGACGCGCTCGCGGCGGAAGTGCGCGACCTGAAGTCGGGCGAGGCGGCGGTCGAGGAACGCGCGCGCAGCGAGCTCGGCATGATCAAGCCCGGCGAAACCTTCTACCGCGTCGTCGACGATCGCCAGTCCTCGCCCGCGAATCCGGATCCTGATTCCGTGGATGCGAACGCGGGAGCGAAGCCATGAGTTGGGTTGTCGTTCCCGCCGCGGGTCGCGGCAATCGTTTCGGCGGCGATGTCGCCAAGCAATATGTCGAGCTGGATGGCGAACCATTGATCGCACATTCGCTGCAGGCGCTGCTCGCGCATCCTTCGGTCGAAGGCGCGGTGGTGGTGCTGGCTGCGGACGACGCCTCGTGGCCGAACTGGTCGGAAATGTGCGGGAAACCCGTGCTGACCTGCATCGGAGGCGCATCGCGCGCAGAATCGGTGCTGGCGGGTCTTGCCGCATTGCCCGAGTCGGTGCGCGCCGACGATTTCGTGCTGGTGCACGATGCCGCGCGCCCGAACCTGCAGCAGGCCGACCTCGACGCATTGCTCGAACGCGGGCGTGCCGATCCGGTTGGCGCGATCCTCGCAGCGCCGGTACGCGACACGCTCAAGCGCGCCGGCGACGACGGCGGCATCGACAGTACCGAACCGCGCGAACGCCTGTGGCGCGCGCTCACGCCGCAGCTGTTCCGGCGCCTGCAACTGGCGCGCGCGCTGAAAGCGGCGTTCGCCGATGGCATTGAAGTCACCGACGAATCGATGGCGATGGAAAGGCAGGGGCTGCGCCCGTTGCTGGTGGAAGGCCGCGAGGACAACCTCAAGGTCACCACGCCGGCCGACCTCGCCTTGTTGAAGGCACTACGCGCATGAGCACTCCGAAGGATGTCGGCATGGGCGACGGCCCGCGTGCGCTGCCGCGCGAAGCCGCGCGCGACCTGCGCCCGGGTTCGGAGCATTACCTCGCCTACGTCGGCCCGCCGCGGCAATACGATTTCATGGGCGCGACCCAGTTCCGCCTGCTCACCGCGCTCGGCCTGCGCGAACACCACCGCGTGCTGGACTTCGGTTGCGGCTCGCTGCGCGCGGGTCGTTTGCTGATCCCGTACCTGCTGCCGGGCAACTACCACGGCATCGAGCCGAACATGTGGCTGGTCGAGGACGCGATCGAAAACCAGATCGGCGCGGACATGGTGCGGATCAAGCAACCGCGCTTCGACGGCAATGCGGAATTCCGCTGCGGCGTGTTCGGCACCGATTTCGATTTCATCGTCGCGCAGTCGATCTTCTCGCACACCCTGCGCGATCTCGCCGTGCGCGGCCTGCACAACTTCCGTGCCGCGCTCGCGCCGGGCGGCCTGGTCGCCTGCACCTTCGTCGACTCGGGGCCGCCTCCACCGGAGAGCAGCATCGGCGCAGATGGCTGGGTCTATCCGGATTGCGTTGGCTTGTCCGAACTCGAGGTCATGGCGATCTTCGCCGAAGCCGGGCTCGCCGGCGTGCGCCTGCCGTGGTACCACCCGAGGCAGGCGTGGTACCTCGCCGCATCGGAAGCTTCGCAATTGCCTGCCGAAGCCGAACTGCGCCTGCTCGACGGTGCGGTGCTGCGCGACCCCGAGTTCAAGGCCAGCGTGCGCGAACGATGAGCGTCGATTTCCGCATCGGCCAGGGCTTCGATGTGCATGCGTTCGGCGACGGCGACCACGTCGTGCTCGGCGGCGTCCGGATTCCGCACGACCGCGGCCTGCTCGCGCATTCCGACGGCGATGTCGTCATCCATGCCTTGTGCGATGCGATGCTCGGCGCGCTGGCACTGGGTGACATCGGCGTGCATTTCCCGCCCACCGATCCGCGCTGGAAGGATGCCGACAGCCGCGATTTCCTGCGCCATTGCAACGCCTTGCTGCGCGAACGCGGCTGGCGCGTCGGCAATTGCGACGTCACCGTGGTCTGCGAACGCCCGAAGGTCGGTCCGCACGCCGCGGCGATGCGCGCCTACCTCGCCGCCGACCTCGGCATCGACGCCGATGCGGTGAGCGTCAAGGCCACCACCAGCGAAAAGCTCGGCTTCACCGGCCGCGGCGAAGGCATCGCCGCGCAGGCCGTCTGTCTGCTCGTGCGGAATTGAATCGATGAGGCGCGCGGCGCCATTCCTGCTGGCGGCCATGCTCGCGGCATGCGCAAGCCAACCCGCGCTGCCGATCGCGCCCGGGGTTTACCGGTTCCAGCAGCGCTTCGCCGAACAACCGTCGATGCCGGGGACGGAATTGAAGGCGACCATCGACGGTCGCCACATCGAGCTCGCCAACACCGGGGATTCAACGATTTTCCCCAATGGCGTGATCGAAGATGGCGTCCTGTCCTGGCACGCGCGTTCGCGGCAGTGGATCATCGTTTCGGCCCCGAGCGACGCACGCGCCGTGGATGTGGGCGGCTGTTCCGGCGGCCCGGCCGTCGTGGACCTCGTGGCCAGGATCTACTGGACCTGCTGAGGAATGGACGCTTCGTTTCCACGCGCGCATGGCGTCGCGGTTTGCAGCGCGACGATCCGCGCCACGCCCGAGGATTTCCTCGTCGAGGAACTCGCTTCGTTCGAGCCGAGCGGCAGCGGCGAGCACCTGCTGCTGACGGTCGAGAAGCGCGGCATGAACACCGCCTGGGCGGCCAAGCGCATCGCGGCCTGGGCGAGCGTGGCGGAATCGGCGATCGGTTACGCGGGACTGAAGGACCGGCATGCAGTGACGCGCCAGCGTTTCAGCGTGTGGCTGCCGAAGAAGATCGCGCCCGACATCGCTGCGCTGCAATCCGGCGACTTGCGCGTACTCGAACATGCCTGGCATTCGCGCAAACTGCCGCGCGGCGCGCTGGCGGGGAACCGTTTCGAGCTGGTGTTGCGCGATGTGGTCGGCGATGCCGGGGAAATCGACGCGCGGCTCGAAGCGATCCGCATGCGTGGCGTTCCCAATGCGTTCGGCGTGCAGCGCTTCGGGCGCGAGGGCGGCAACCTCGACAAGGCGCTGGCGATGTTCGCCGGCCGCCGGGTGAAGCGCGAGGAACGCTCATTGCTGCTGTCCGCGGCACGTTCGGCGCTGTTCAACGACATCCTCGCGCGGCGGATCGCCGACGGCAGCTGGGATCGCGGGCGGGAAGGCGAGGTATGGATGCTGGCCGGCAGCCACAGCGTGTTCGGCCCCGAGCCGCAGGACGATGCGCTGCGCGCACGGGTCGAGGCCTTCGACATCCATCCCACCGGCGCGTTGTGGGGTGCGGGCGAATTGCGCAGCACGGGCGAGGTCCACGCACTCGAAGCCGGCGTCGCCGCGAACTTCGCCGATGGTCGTTTCGGCACGGGCCTCGCTCGGGCCGGCCTGCGCCAGGAGCGCAGGGCCTTGCGGATCGCGATCCCCGACTTGAGCTGGCAATGGCCGCAGGTGGATCTCCTGCGAGTCGCGTTTTCCCTGCCCGCGGGCTCCTATGCCACGGCCGTCCTGCACGAACTGGGCGACATCCGCGACGCCGGGGCCTGAATCCAGACCGCTTGTCGGAAACCCGCGAACGGCACATTCGCCTGCGAATGGCAGGCGTATAAGAGGAATCGAGGCCCGCATCGGGCGGACCCCAGTAAGGAGAAACGGCCATGCAGAACCGTTCAAGGATCCTTGCCTTCTCCCTGGCTGCGATCGCGATCGCCGGCTGTAGCAGCATGGGGGAAAAATCGTCTTATTCCGCTTCCGAGCGCGTTTCTTCCCCGTCGCAAAGCAATATCGACGAAGCTTACGTGGCGGCGGTCGAAATCCGGGCGCGGCGGTACGGGGCTGACGTGATATGGGTAAATATCCCCACCAAGCACATCACCAGCAAAAACGCGGTTGCCGCCAATCAGGTCGTCAACACCCATCAGGTTTTGGCTGCGAACCAGTAGTTCAAGTTGCGCCCTGGCTGGCGGGCGCCTGGATGCGGCTGATGCGTTTCACGCCCGTGCCTCGCAAGCGCGGCGTGCAGGCCGGCCTACAGCCGATCTCGAGTGGACCTGAGCCCGGCAGGTGCCCGAGCACGTCGGGGCCGCAAAGCTGCGAAGACGTGTAGTAACCGCTGGGCATGCGGTCTTCGCGCACACGCGCGTGATGGGCGATGGGCACGCGCGTGTTCGAATCCCGCGACCTCGCCGGTGATGTCGAGGTGATCCGCCTTTGCTCCGAGGCATGCTTCCGGCATTGGCGCCGAGCTGGCCGAGAACGACCCTTCGCAATGCAGCACGAAGTCGATGCCTTCCGGTCCGCGGCGCAAGGCTTCGGGGCGGTTCAGTGCGAGCTCGGTGCGGCACCGCGAGTTCGCTCGCCAGCGCGGCCAGCTTTCCGCATTGCCCCCGGCGAGACGGGCCGCAACCCGCGTGCGGCGGCCTCACGCACGATCAATTCGCCGGTGTAGCCGTTGGCGCCATTGCATCGTCATTTCCCCGATAGGCGTTCCAGCAGTACCAGCACCGCGCCGGTGCCGCCCTGCGCGGGCGGTGGCGAATGGAAGGCCAGCACGTCGGCGCGTTGACGCAGCACGCGATCCACCAGGTTCTTCAGCACCGGTAGTCGCTCCTCGGAGTTATGCCCCTTGCCGTGCACGATGCGCACGCAAGCCACGCCGTGCGTGCGGCAGTCGCGCAGGAATTCGCGCAGCAGCGATTCGGCCTCGCGCGCGGGCAGGCCGTGCAGGTCGAGTTCCTCCTGCGCCGCGTATTCGCCGCGGGCGAGGCGCCTGAGCACCTGCGGCGGGACTTCGCTGCTGCGATAGCCCAGCGCGTCGCCGGCTTCCAGGGCAGGCATGGGCATGCGCCGGAATTCCTCGCGCGCCTCGTCTTCGTCTCGGCGTGCCATCTTCGTCGAGGGCCTGGGCTTGGGCGCGGCGGGCGGCACTGGCGTATCGGGCAGGGCCCGCACCTTGCCGTGGTCCGCGCCGATCGCGGCGCGGAACAGCTCGGCGTCGTCGCGATCGTCCGGTTCTGGCGGGGGGCTGGCCATCTCCGCAGGTTAGCGCAGCCGCGAAGCCGTCGGCTGCTTCCGTTATCATGGCCCGCATGCAGAACGTTCCGACGCCGTAGGGCGCCATGCGGGTCTTGGTCAGCAACGACGACGGTGTCGACGCCCCCGGCATTCGCAGCCTTGCCGAGGGTTTGCGCGGTGCCGGGCACGAAGTCTGGGTGGTTGCGCCGGACCGCGACCGTTCCGGTGCCAGCAATTCGCTGACGCTCGACTTGCCGATCCGCATCAAGCGGCTCGATGCGCAGACCATCCGGGTCAATGGCACGCCGACCGACTGCGTGCACCTCGCGCTGACCGGAGTGCTCGATTTCGACCCCGACATCGTCGTGTCCGGCATCAACAATTCGGCCAACCTCGGCGACGACGTGATCTATTCCGGCACCGTATCGGCGGCGATGGAAGGACGCTTCCTCGGCCTGCCGGCCGTGGCGGTGTCCCTGGTCACCACCGACCGTGCCGCGAAGCACTTCGGAACCGCCGCGCGTGCCGCGGTCGAGATCGTCGCACGGCTGAAGTCCGATCCCTTGCCCGCGGACACCATCCTCAACGTCAACGTGCCCGACCTGGCGTGGGAAGACGTGGCCGGTTTCGAGGTCACCCGACTCGGCAACCGCCACCGATCCGAAGACTGCATCCCGCAGCGCGATCCGCGCGGCGGCAATGTGTACTGGATCGGTCCGGCCGGCCCTGAACAGGATGCCGGCCCCGGCACCGATTTCCATGCGGTGCGCACCGGCAACATCTCGATCACCCCGATCCACGTCGACCTGACCCGCTTCCAGGCACTGGAGCAGGTCGCGAGCTGGGTCGGCGGGCTCGCTGCTTCGCTGGAGCGCGGCAAGTGACCGCGCGCATGCACCTGCAGCCGGCGGCGGTCGGGCTCGGGATGACCGGGCAGCGCGTGCGCGATCGCCTGATCGAACGCCTGCGCGAGAACGACATCCGCGACGAGCGCGTCTTGAACGCGATCCGCACCGTGCCACGGCACCTGTTCGTTGACGAAGCGCTGGCCGCGCGCGCCTACGAGGACAACGCGCTGCCGATCGGCCATGGCCAGACCATTTCCCAACCGTGGGTGGTGGCGAAGATGACCGAGGCTCTGTTCCTCGATGGCGCACAGCCCAGGCGCGTGCTCGAGGTCGGCACCGGTTCCGGCTACCAGGCCGCGATACTGGCCGCGGTCGGGCTGGAAGTGCATACGGTCGAACGCATCGGCGACCTGTTGCGGATTGCACGCAAGCGCTTCCGCACGCTCGGCCTGAACGTGCGCAGCAAGCACGACGATGGCCGCGTGGGCTGGCCGGAACACGCGCCGTTCGACGCGATCGTCGTCACCGCCGGCGCCCCGGCGCTGGAAGACGCGCTCATCTCCCAGCTCGCGCCGGGCGGCACCCTGGTCGCGCCGGTCGGAGGAGCGAATTCGCAGGGCCTGCTGATGCTGCGCAAGGACGCGGACGGCAATGTCGGCGAGCGCAAGCTGGCGCAGGTGGTGTTCGTTCCGTTGCTGTCGGGAACCATCGGCTGATGCGCCTGTTCGCGCCGCTGTACGAAAAAGCACTGCGCTGGTCGAAGCACCCGCGTGCCACGTGGCTGCTCGCGGGCCTGAGCTTCATCGAGGCGATTTTCTTCCCGGTCATGCCCGAGGTGATGCTCGCGCCGATGTGCCTGGCGCGCCCAAGGCGCGGTTTCGCCTATGCCACGATCAGCCTCGCTGGGTCGATGCTCGGCGCGGTGATCGGCTACCTGCTCGGCCACTACGCATTCGAGGCGGTGCGCCCGGTGCTGGAAGCGCTGGGCATGCTCGACAAGGTCAACGACGGCATCGCCACGCTGCAGGCGAAGATGGCGCATTCGCCGTGGTCGGTGTTCTGGTTCCTCGTGCTTGGCGGCTTCATGCCGATCCCGATGAAGGTATTCACCTGGGCCTCGGGCATCGTCGGCGTGCCATGGCTGCCTTACCTCGCCAGCATGGCGGTCGGGCGCGGCAAGCGCGTGTTCCTCGTTGCGTTGGCGATTCGCCTCGGCGGCGAACGCGCAGAACGCACGCTGCACAAGTACATCGAGCCGATCGGCTGGGCGGTGGTGGTGCTGGTGCTGGCGTTGCTCGGTTGGTTGCTGTTGCGCGGGCATGCGGCATGATGGCGAGCATGCGCCACGTCGCCGTCGCCTCGATCGTCGTTCTTGCATTGTTCGTCGCCGCTTGCGGCAGCAGTCGCGTGGTGCGCGGGCCGAGCACGCATCGCCCCGCGCGCAGTTCGCCGCCGCCAGTGCGGGTATCGACGCCGCGCTACGGCACAACGGCCGTCGTGCAGCGCGGCGATACGATCTACCGCATCGCCACGCTCAACGGCATCACCGCGCTCGATCTCGCGTTGTGGAACGGCATCTCGCCGCCGTACACCATTTACCCGGGGCAGCGCCTGCGGCTGTATCCCGGTGCCGCGCCGGTGACGGGAACGAGTTCGCCATCACGCCAAGCCACGGCACCAAATACGTCGCGCGCGCCTGCGGCGACCACGCCACCGCCCGTCGTCATGACGCCGTCGAGCTCGCCGTTCGCGTGGCGTTGGCCGACCGATGGTTCGCTGGTCGGCACCTACGCATCCGGTGATCCGACCCGGCAGGGCATCGACATCGCCGGCAACGCGGGCCAGCCGGTGCGCGCGGCCGCCGACGGCGTGGTGGTGTATTCGGGTTCCGGCCTCGTCGGCTATGGCGAACTGATCATCGTCAAGCACAACGACCAGTGGCTGTCGGCGTACGGCCACAACCGCGCGCGCCTGGTGAACGAAGGCCAGTTGGTGAAGGCCGGGCAGCAGATCGCGGAAATGGGCCGCAGCGGCGCCGCACGCGACATGCTGCACTTCGAGATCCGCTACAACGGCAAGCCGGTCGATCCGCAGGCGTACTTGCCCAGGCGGTGATCCCCGCATTGTTTCGCCCCGGATTCATCTTGCGAAGCCGGTCACGAATGCGAAGCAGAAATTTTCTCACGTCCTTTCTACAGCGACCCGGCTAAGGTCATCATCGGCATTGGCATGATCGGCCGACACGAGGCCGAGGCCAGTAAGCCGCGTTTCGCATTCAAACCACAGGGGGTTAGCCATGAATCTTCGTTCTTCCATGTCCGCCGGCGCGGTTCTGTGCCTGCTGGCCGCAGCGCCGTACAGCAACGCAGCCGTGGTGCAGCGCTACATGCAGAATCAGTCCAATTCCACGTCCATCTGCCATGGCGCGCGGCCGATCGACGAGACCCAGATGTGGGGTGGCGCGCTCGAGATGCGCAATGACGGCACCCAGAATTCCTTCGTGACCTGCGCCTTCCAGACTACCAGGGACATGTTCGACGATACCTGGGGCAGTGACCTGACCACGTTCTACACGGCCTTCTTCACCAACCATACCGCGGTGAACCAGTCGGTGCGCTGCACCGGCGTCGAGGGCTACTACGGCATGCAGGATATTGTGTACATCACGCAGACGTCGACGGCGTACGCCCCGGGGACGACTCCTCCGGATACCGACCCGTTCCCGAACGGCGTGCTCTTCGGCGACACGAGCCTGCGTTACCAGATCGCCTCGATGACCTGCCTGGTTCCGGTGGGAGTCGGTATTGCCGACGTCTACGCCGGCTACCTGTTCAACGACGACCAGGGCGCTTCCTGACCTGTTTGCATCCCGGGCGCGCGCGCCCGGGACCAGGCAGGCGCATGCTGGAACCGGGAACGGGCCGCGTCCGCGGCCCGTTCCCGTCTTGACCAATCAAAAGGCGCGTTCATGAAAAACCTTGCGCTGTTGGCGCTATTGTTTGTGGTGGTGGTGCTTGCGGTCGTGACCGTTACTCGTCATGGATCCGGTGCCAAGCCCGAGGAAATGGCGACGGGGCACCCGTCGCAATCGGATCAGGTGGACGCAACCCTGAAGCGTGCGACGGACGTCCGCGATGCATTGCCGCCACCACCCATGCTGACCATGGATCAGGCCCGGCAACTCGCGAAGAACCGTGCCAGGCAGCATCAGGAAATTGCGACGGCCAACGCGAACTTCAGGAAAGCCATGGCGGCGCGCTACCAGGGCGAAAGGACCAGCCCCGCCTGGGCTTCGGATACCGAAGGCAGGATTGCTTCCGTGATGAAGGAATTGCAGCAAGCTGGTGGAGTCCTGCCGGCCGACCTCGTGGTGGATTGCAAGGCCACGGTATGCCGGATCGACGCATCCTTCCCGGCCGAGTCGCAGGCGGATACCTGGGTTTCCATGCTGATGCCGATGCTCGGCGGAGTGCTGAACAAATCGGTCGTATCCCGCCAGCAAGTGCCGGGCGGCATCGCGCTCGTGATCTACGGCAGCCAGAACTAAGCGGTGTCTCCGGTCAACACGAATCCCGCCACCACCCGCCTTCCCTCGCTGGCGAGCACATTGTAGGTACGCGCGGCGGCGGCATTGGTCATGGTTTCGAGGCCGATGCCGCGCTGCAGGCAAGTCGCGATCACGTCCGCGGGTGGGAAGGCCTGCGTCTCGCCACTGCCGAGCACGACCAGTTCCGGTTGCAGCGCGAACAGCGCATCGAGGTCGGCCGGGCGCATCGCGGTCACGTCCGTCATCGGCCAGGATTCGACCAGCACATCGGGCGCGACGATGAAACTGCTTGTGAGCGTGCGTTCGTTGACCAGTGCGTGGCGACCGTCGGCGCCGCGCAGGCTGTAGGCGTAGTCGGGGCGTTCGAGGACGAGCGGCATCAGGCGCGCGGGAGGACGATGTGGCGCTTGTCCTTGCTGGGTCGATACAGGATCGCGGTATGGCCGATGCGCTGCACCAGCGCCGCGCCGGTGCGTCCGGCGAGTTCGCCGATCATCGCGTCGCGGGCCTCGCGGTCGTCGCCGCCGACCTTCACCTTGATCAATTCGTGGTGCTCGAGCGCGCCGTCGACCTCGCTGACCAGCGCGTCGGTGAGGCCCTTGCCGCCGACCTGCAGCATCGCCTTCAGCCCATGCGCCTGGCCTCGCAGGAAGCGGGTCTGGGCCGAGGTCAGCATGGTCGTCATGCGGCGGAAAAGGCTGCGGAAGGGGGCGCAGGTTATCATGCGGGCCAGATGGCCACCCGCAGCAAATCCAGCCAGCGCTGGCTGCAGGAACACTTTTCCGATCCCTACGTGAAGAAGGCGCAGGCGGAGGGCCTGCGTTCGCGCGCCGCGTACAAGCTGGAGGAACTGGTCGAACGCGACCGCTTGCTCAAGCCGGGCATGGTCGTGGTCGATCTCGGTGCCGCGCCCGGAGGCTGGTCGCAGTGGGTGCGGCAGTCGCTGGGCGACAGCGGGCGGGTCATCGCGCTGGACATCCTGGAAATGCCCTCGCTGGCCGGGGTCGAGTTCCTTCATGGCGATTTCAGGGAAGATGCGGTTCTATCGCGGCTGGAAGCCACGCTGGGCGGGCAGACGGTCGACCTTGTCCTTTCCGACATGGCCCCCAATAAAAGCGGTGTGGAAGCGGTTGACCAGCCGCGGGCCATGCATCTGGCCGAGCTCGCGATGGAATTCGCGGACGGCCACCTGAAGCCCGGCGGCGCGTTCCTGATCAAGCTGTTCCAGGGAACGGGCTTCGACGATTACCTGCGGGAGCTGCGCCGGCGTTACGCCAGGGTGGCGATCCGCAAGCCCGCGGCCTCGCGCAAGCGTTCGCCGGAGGTGTATGCGCTGGCGCAAGACAAGTTGAAGGCGAGGAAGTGAAATGACACGGGATCCGGAGACCACCCGATGAACGACATGTTCAAGAACCTGCTGCTCTGGTTGGTGGTGGCGGCCGTGCTGCTGGTGGTGTTCCAGAGCTTCTCACCCAAGCTGAAGGGCGAGGCCGGGCCGATGGCCTACGACCAGTTCGTGCAGCTGATGCACGAGGACAACGTCGCCAAGGTGACCATCGGCGAGGATCGCACCACGATCACCGGCCAGCGCAAGGACGGAACCAAGTTCACCACCTACGACCCGGGCGACAAGGACCTGGTCAACGACCTGATCAACCACAAGGTCGCGATCGAGCAGACCCCGCCCTCGAGCGGGCCGTCGTTCGTGTACATCCTGATCAACGTGCTGCCATGGCTGCTGTTCATCGGCATCTGGGTGTATTTCATGCGCCAGATGCAGCAGGGCGGCGGCAAGGGCGCGATGTCCTTCGGCCGTTCGCGCGCCAAGCTGCTCAACGAGGACCAGACCAAGGTCACCTTCGCCGACGTCGCCGGTTGCGACGAGGCGAAGGAGGAAGTCTCCGAGCTGGTCGAGTTCCTGCGCGATCCGTCCAAGTTCCAGAAGCTCGGCGGCAAGATCCCGCGCGGCGTGCTGATGGTCGGCCCGCCCGGAACCGGCAAGACCCTGCTCGCGAAGGCGATCGCGGGCGAAGCGAAGGTGCCGTTCTTCTCGATCTCCGGTTCCGACTTCGTCGAGATGTTCGTCGGCGTCGGCGCCTCGCGCGTGCGCGACATGTTCGAGCAGGCGAAGAAGCACGCGCCGTGCATCATCTTCATCGACGAGATCGACGCGGTCGGCCGCCATCGCGGCGCCGGCCTCGGCGGCGGACACGACGAACGCGAGCAGACGCTGAACCAGTTGCTGGTGGAAATGGACGGCTTCGAGGGCGGCGAGGGCGTGATCGTGATCGCCGCGACCAACCGTCCCGACGTGCTCGACCCGGCGTTGCTGCGCCCGGGCCGCTTCGACCGCCAGGTCGTGGTCCCCTTGCCCGATGTGAAGGGCCGCGAGCAGATCCTGAAGGTGCACATGCGCAAGGTGCCGCTGGCGAACGACGTCGAGCCGATGACGATCGCGCGCGGCACGCCGGGCTTCTCCGGCGCCGACCTCGCCAACCTCGTGAACGAGGCCGCGCTGTTCGCCGCGCGCGAGAACGCGAAGGACGTGCGCATGGAACATTTCGACAAGGCGCGCGACAAGATCATGATGGGCGCCGAGCGCCGCTCGATGGCGATGAGCGAGGAAGAGAAGCGCAACACCGCCTACCATGAGGCGGGCCACGCCATCGTCGGCCGCCTGGTGCCGGACCACGACCCGGTCTACAAGGTCACGATCATCCCGCGCGGTCGTGCGCTGGGCGTGACCATGTACCTGCCCGAAGGCGACCGCTACAGCTACAACAAGGAAAACCTCGAGAGCCGCCTGTGCTCGCTGTACGGCGGTCGCGTGGCCGAGGAACTGATCTTTGGCGAGGACAAGGTCACCACCGGCGCGTCCAATGACATCGAGCGCGCGACCAAGATGGCGCGCAACATGGTCACCAAGTGGGGCCTGTCCGAACTCGGCCCGATCACCTACGGCGAGGAGGAAGACGAGGTGTTCCTCGGCCGTTCCGTGACCCAGCACAAGAACGTCTCCGACGAGACCGCGCGCAAGATCGACGAAGTCGTGCGCGGCATCCTCGACCGCGCCTATGCGCGCAGCACGCAACTCCTGACCGAGAACATCGACAAGCTGCACACGATGGCGAAGACGCTGCTCGAGTACGAGACCATCGACGCGCCGCAGATCGACGCGATCATGGAGGGCCGCGACGTGCCGCCGCCGATGGGCTGGAACAAGCCCGGCAACGACAAGGCCGGCGGCGATGCCGCGCCGCCGCTGCCGCCGATCGGTGGCCAGGCGACGCAGACCTGAGCGTCGCGCACTCGCGATGCACGAAAAAAGGCCGGGAAATCCCGGCCTTTTTTTCGTGGCACCTTGGGGCCCGGTTTCAACGCCTGGGCTTGGGTTTCCTTGCCGCCGGCGCGCCTTGCCTGAGCATGCGCAGTTCCCAGCCGCCGCCGGGGGCGAGGTTGAACGGATTGGCCATGCCGGCGACCAGGCCGCTGCCGTCGTCGAGCGGATACAGGATGCGGATGCCGTAGTTGAAGGGGTCGCCGAGGCCGGTGTAGTTCTCGTTCACCGCCGGCGAGTCCGACGAATCGAAGCGCCACAGGTCCGCGCCGTATTGCGCCGTGCCGCCCTGCAGGACCGCGGCGTCGTAGGTACCGATGTAGAGGTGGCCGTTGAACACCGCCATCTGCCAGGTGTATTCGTTGCTGGTGTTGCCGAAACCGGACGGGCCATACAGCGGTGTCCAGCCGGTCGGCTTGATCTCGAATGTCTTCGGCGCGACGCCGGCCGGCAACTGGCTTTCGCCGTACAGCAACTGGATTTCGCGCGTGCGCGGGTTCTCGAGGTTGCGGCCGCGCCAGACCGAGGTGGTGCGGTAGACGCCCTGGGCCAACGTCTGCAGTTCCTGCAGATTGGACGGCATGCCGTAGCAGTAGGGTTGCGTGCAGGTTTCGTGGATGCTCAGCGCCTTGCTGTTCTGCAGGTGGATCGTGCCCCAGTACAGCCAGCCATCGAAGTACTGCACGGCGCCGCCCGCATAGCCGAAGCGCGACACCACGGGATCCGGATCGTATTGCGATGGGCTCCACACCTGCCTCCAGCTGCCGGCGTTTGCAGTGGTCAGGCCACCCGCCGGGATCGCCGGACTGATCCAGACACCGACGCCTGCGCCGTTGCCGCCGGCCGGGGAACGGATCGGCACCGTGGTGGCGGCGAGGCGATCCTGCCCGTTGCCGTCGACATAGAGGGTGACGTTGGCGACATCCGCGGTCACGTGGCCGACGACGGAAAAGCGTCCGCAGAAATTGCCCGAAGGGGCGTCCGGCGCGCCGTCCCAGCGCAGGACCCCGCCTTGCGTATCCGAACCCACGCCGACGTACAACACGCCGTCGACCAGCTTCCAGCCGCGGATGTAGTTGTAATCGGTGCGCGCGCAAGCACCGAGGAATTGGCCGGTATCGGCCTGGAACGCGAAGAAGTTCACGCTGGTCCCGGACAGGCTGGGTCCGGCCAGGAAGGCGACGTTGTTGATCGATCCTGCGCCACGGAAGCCGAGCGTGTTCCGCATCAGCGAATTGCTGGGGGTGCGGTTCACCAGTTCGCCGGTGGACAGATCCCACGAATAGATCTTGGGGATGCGCCAGTCGCCCAGGGATGCCGGGATCGACGGATAGGTGCGTGCGTTCTTGCTCTGCCCGAATTCGCAGGTGAACAGGTTGTTGGCCATCGGCTGGCCGCCTGCCGTGCCGTCCAGGATGCACGCGGCGTTCGACAGCGTGCCGAACCACAATTTGCCGCCTTGTTCGGTCAGGCCCCAGATGTAGGACTGGTTGGCCTTCGGCTGGCCCTGCGTGCAGGTGCCGTCCGGATTGATCGGCGGGTAGTCCTCGCCGATGCCGTTGAAACATTCGTCCGGCCCGGCCTGTGCCAGCAACTGGTTGGTCGTCAGGATCGGTTGCGGCGTCGGCACGGGGACTGCGGCCATGGATTCCCGGGTACCGCCGATCCAGGCGACGGCGGCCAAGGCCATCGCGGGAGCGAGGCGCCAGGCGATTGTGGAGCGGCGGTTCGACGACATGGTCATGCGGAATCTCCGAAACATTCCCTGGAATGCCGTCCGGTCGAGGCGCGCGCCGGTCGGATTCCCGTTTCGCCATTCGCGAGCCGCTGCGGATGGCCCCTGTGAACTCCGGTAGCGCCGGCCGGACAATACGCTCCGGACCGACGCAATCCGTAGCACTTAACGCAACACGGGGTCGGCTCCGGCCATCGGGTTGTCCGGCTTCGGCCATGGCCTGCGTAATAACCGGTCAATGGAACCACCCGCGGGGGCGGTGAGAATGCCAGGCAGCCAACGGGGTTGGATCGGGACGACGGCATCGGCCCTGGGGCTGGTGGCCATCGCGTTCGCCGCTGCGACGAGTGCAGCGCAGGCGATTCCCGACGAAACCCTGGTCACGCCGCAGCGCGACCTTCTGGACCTCGAATTCAGCCAGGCACGGCGCAAGATCGCCTGGGTGGACATGAATGGCGGGCTGTGGCTCGCGGACATGGATCCCGCGACGGGCATGTTCGTTCCCGCCAATGGCAAGGGAACCCTGGTCGATCCAGACGCGATGGCGGCCCCGGATCTCAAAATCCTCGGCAATGGCCCGGAATGGGTCAGCACTTCCACCGGCGACCAGATCGTCTATACGAAGTTCCTTTCCGGATTGCCGAGGACACGCACCAATGCCCGGCTCGCCCTGGCGCAGCAGGTGCGGGACAAGAGCTGGCGCCACGACTTCCTCGCACCCGTGCAATTCATGCGCGCCGTGCCGTACGCGAGTCGCGACTGGCGCGATCCGTCGCCCCGCATCAGCTACGTCGATCCGAACGGGAACCATTACTGGCGCAACTTGCACGATCCGTACAGCGAACAGCGGGTGGATGGCTACCCGCTGTCGCAGTATTACTACGCCCTGCGCTTCGCGGACGGCATGCGCGGCGCTTCTTATCCGGCCGTGGTCGATGGCGTGTCGCAAGTGTTCTACCGCGACCTCGACAGCGGCATCGACACGCAACTCACCTTCGATGCCGGGCACAAGGACCTGGCCAGCCGTGCGTGGATCTGGTTCGCGCCCGAGTTCGGCGGCGCGAGGGTCATGATGACCGTCGCCGACAACATCGAGTTGCGGATCTACCGCGAGGATCCCGGCCAGCCGCAGTGGCGGCTGGTGCGCAGCATCCGCACGCCGCAGGGCGGCATCGTCAATTCCCCGGAGTATTTCACCTACAACGGCGCCTCCTACGTGTTCTTCGTCGCCAGCGTTCCGCCCGCGACCTTCCCGTCACAACTGTTCCTCGCGAACATCGATCCGGCCGATCCGCTGCTGGTGCAGCTGACTCCGGATCACCCGAAACGGATGCGCACCGACCCCGAGGTCTTCGTCGCCGACGACGGCCCGTACATCTACTTCAACCGCCAGACCATCGACGCCTCGGGCAACCAGTACTGCCTGCGCTGCAACGAGGGGATTTTCCGCAGCTATACCGGGCTGGTGCCGCAGGAGTGATCGATCCGCCGGCATTGCCCCTGCGGGGCTTCCACGTTTGCCAGAGGCAGGAAAACAGCGGTCGAGGGGAATCCGATGACCATCGTGCACCGCACTGTCGCGAATCTGCGCCGCCAGGACTGGATGGCCATCGCCGTCGAGTTCGTATTGCTGGTGTGTGGCGTGTTCCTCGGCATCCAGGTGGCCAACTGGAACGAGGATCGCGAACAGGACAAGAAATCCGCTGTGTTCACCGAGCGGCTCAAGGAAGACCTGCGCATCGAGGCTTGGAATTACGAAGTCCAGGTCGGTTACAACCAACAGGTGCTTGCCAATGCGCAGCGCACAGTCGATGCGCTGGCCGGCAGGGTGCCGCTGTCCGACGAGGCCCTGCTGGTCGCCGCCTACCGCGCCACCCAGTTCAACGGCAATGCACGCCGCCGCGCCACCTACGACGAACTCGCGTCCACCGGCGAAATCGGCCTGATCCGCGACAAGGCCCTGCGCACGCTGGCGATGGATGTCTACACCCAGCCGCAGATCGACCAGATCGACCGGCACGGGCAGGAGTCCGACTATCGCAAGGCATTCCGCATGGCGCTTCCCTACGAAGTCCAGCAGGCGTTGCAGGACAAGTGCGGCGACCATGTCCTGGCGATCGACGATTACGCGGGCATCGCGCAGGAGCTCGATTATCCCTGCACGACCGGACTCGCGCCCGACGTCATCGCATCCAGCGCCGCCACCCTCAGGAACGACCCGAGGTTCGTCCCGCTGCTGGAACTGCGCATCACCGATATCGCCACCGACCTGGCGAACCTGACGACGTATTTCAAGTACATGAGCGATCCGCTGAAACGGCTTGCGAAGGAAAAGCCGTGAGCTTCCTCGCCGAACTGCGCCGCCGCAACGTCATCCGCATGGCGGGGTTGCGTTGGCTGCCGCCTGCGACCATCGCCCTTCCAGCGCATCACGGAGATGCGAAGCCATGAGACTGCGCCGCATCGCCGAGCACTTCAGGCAGCTGCACTGGAGCATGATCGCCATCGACCTGGTCATCGTCGTGCTCGGCGTGTTCCTCGGCATCCAGGTATCGAACTGGAACCAGCAGCGCGTCACCGACCAGCAGGCCGCCGTGTTCACCGAGCGCCTGAAGGCCGACCTGCGCGGCGAGGACTGGACCTACCAGTTCATGATCGCCTACTACGGCGAGGTGCTGGCCAATGCGAACCGGGCAGTGGATGCGCTGGAAGGCAAGGCGGCGATGCCGGACGAGGCCCTGCTTATCGCTGCCTACCGCGCCACCCAGTACCGGAACCGGAACCGGCGCGGCTCCACCTACGACGAACTGGTCTCGACCGGCAACATCGGCCTGATTCGCGATGTCGGGCTGCGCGAGACCGCGATCCGGCTCTACAACCTCGCCACCTTCGACAACCTGGTGCGCGAAGGCCTGCAGTCGCGTTACCGCGAGGCGTTCCGCATGGGCCTGCCCAACGACGTGCAACGCGCGCTGGCGAAGAACTGCGGCGATCGCCGCTCACGCCCCGGCGACTACGCGACCATCCGCGGCAACCTCGATTACCCGTGCCGCACCGGCCTGTCCGCGCAGGAAATCGCCGAATCGGTGAAAACGCTCAGGTCCAATCCGGATATCGTTCCGTTCCTGCGCCTGCGCATCGCCGACCTCGAATCCCGGATGGTGGACCTGACCGGCAACAACCGGGAAATCATGCAGAACCTGCGCGCCATCGCGAAGGAGAAGCCATGATCCTGCGCCGCCTGTCGCAATCGCTGAAGGAACAGAACTGGACGGCGATCGCCGTCGAGTTCGTGCTGCTGGTGGCCGGCGTGTTCCTCGGCATCGAGGCCCAGCAATGGAACAACGAGCGGGCCGACCGCCAGCAGGAACGCGTCTATCTCGAACGCATCCTGTCCGACGTCGACATCTCGATCGAGACCAACAAGCTCAATGTCGAGCGGCTCACTGCCATCAGCGACGAGGAATCCTTTGTCGTCGCCAGTCTTCGCCAGTGTTCCCTGCCGGAAGCGCGGAGGGACTACTTCGCCGACGGCCTCTCGGATCTCGGCAAGGTCGGAACATCGGTTTTCGTGCTCAGCACCGTGGATGAAATGCTCTCGGCAGGGAAATTCTCGATCATCCGCAACCCGAAGATGCGCGACACCCTCAATGGCCTGGCGCGCGACGCCAAGTACCAGAGCAACATCTTCAACGCCGTCAATACCCAGATTGGTGCAGCCGCCACCACGACCAGCACCCGGGTCATACGCATCTACACGGATCACAAGACGCCGTTCGATCCGGTGCGATGGGATGAACTGGACATCGATTTCAATGCGCTGTGCAAGGACCGCCAATTCCAGTCGGCGGTGTCCACGATCCGCTACCTCACCGACGCCGGGATCAGCCTGAACAACCGGGCATTGAACAGCCTGCGGATCGCCAAGACGGAATTGGAACGAGAACTGGGAAGAGCGCAAAAGCCAGGGGAGCACGCGCGATGATCCTGCGCCGTTTCGGGACTGCGTTGAAGGACCAGAACTGGACCACGATCCTGATCGAGTTCGTGCTGCTGGTGGCCGGCGTGTTTCTCGGCATCCAGGCCGCCAACTGGAACGAGCAACGCGCCGAGGACGCCAAGGCGCAGGCCTACCTGGCGCGGATCCGGACCGACCTTCAGACCGACCAGCTGACGATCGACCGCCGCATCGTCCTCTGGAGCCAGGTGAATGCCTACGGCAAGCAAGCCATCCACTACGCGGAAACCGGCGAGCTGGTGGACGGCTCCGCGTGGAAGACGGTGCTGGCGTTCTACCAGGCCAGCCAGCTCTGGCAATGGGTGCCCACGGATCCGACTTACCAGGAAATGCGCAGCGGTGGCGAACTGGGCCTGATCCGCGACCAGGCCCTGCGCGATGAACTGTCCCGGTATTACGTCGAGAACGGCGCCGGCGTCGCCTATTTGTTCATGATGCAACCGGAATACCGCAGGATCGTCCGCGGTCTGACGCCACAGGTCGTTGCCGACCATATCTGGGCGAAGTGCTGGAAGCAGCCGAACCCGTACGAACAACATCTGTACGACTGCGACGCACCCATCACCGAAGCGCAGGCGCAGGCTGTGCTTGCCGGCTACATGAAGGACCCGAACCTGCTGCGTGAATTGCGCTTCTGGGTGGCCAACCAGGGCGTATCCCTGAACGTGATCGAAAACTACAAGCCGATGGTGAAGGCGATGCTGGCGCGCGCGGCGGCGCCGGACGAGCAGTCGCAGACCGGTGCCGGGCCGCTGCCGTAGACTCGGCGCATGTTCGACACTTCTCCCCAACTCGACTGCAACGGTCGCATCCTCAAGCTCGACGTTCCCCGTGTCATGGGCATCGTCAACGTCACGCCGGACTCCTTCGCCGACGGCGGCGAACACGCGACGGTCGAAGCCGCGATCGCTCACGGATTGAAGCTGGTGGGGGAGGGCGCGGACCTGCTCGACATCGGCGGCGAGTCCACCCGCCCCGGCGCGGACGACGTCCCGCTTGAAGAAGAGCTGCGCCGCGTGATCCCGGTGATCGAAGCGCTGGCGAAGGCGACCTCGATCCCGATCAGCGTGGACACCTCGAAACCGGAAGTGATGCGCGCCGCGGTGACGGCTGGCGCGGGCATGATCAACGACGTGTACGCACTGCGCCGCGAAGGCGCGCTGGACGCGGCTTCGGAACTCGGCGTGCCGGTGGTGCTGATGCACATGCAGGGCGAGCCGCGCACGATGCAGGCGAGCCCGCAATACGACGACGTGGTCGGCGAGGTGCATCGCTTCCTCGCCGAGCGCATCTTCGCCGCGGAAATGGCCGGCATTCCGAAGAAGCGCATCGTCATCGATCCCGGATTCGGTTTCGGCAAGAACACCCAGCACAACCTGCAGCTGCTGGCGCAATTGCGACGCTTCACCGAACTCGGCGTGCCGGTGCTGGCCGGGATGTCGCGCAAGAAGACCATCGGCGAACTGACCGGCCGCGACGATCCGCACGATCGCGTGTCCGGCTCGGTCGCCGCGCACCTGATCGCGGCGCAGAACGGCGCGACCATCCTGCGCGTGCACGACGTGGCCGCGACCGTGGACGCGCTCAAGGTCTGGAACGCGGTCGCCGCGGTGCCGATGCCGCGCACCGACGCGAAACCTTCGATCCGCTGGCCGGACGAGGATTGAGGCGGTCGTGTGGGAGCGGCTTCAGCCGCGATTGGAAGTGCGGGGAAAGAGTCGTGGCTGAAACCACTCCCACAGGAGTAGCGCACACCACTAGACTGCGGGTTCCGGACAAACGAGCGGGGATCGACATGCAGACTTGGCTCCGCCGCAAGGACATCGACCGGGTCACGGTCCACGAGGAAGGGCGCAGGCTCGTTCCGACGCTGAGCTGGCCGCACCTGGTCGCGCTCGGCATCGGCGCCATCGTCGGTACCGGCATCTACACCCTGATCGGCGTCGGCGCGAACCTCGCCGGTCCGGCGGTGCTGGTGTCCTTCCTGGTTGCCGGCATCGTCTGCGCCTGCGCGGCATTGGCCTACGCGGAAATGGCGACGCTGATGCCTGCGGCCGGCAGCGCCTACACCTACAGCTACACCGTGCTCGGCGAAACCATCGCCTGGGTCGTGGGCTGGAGCCTGATCCTCGAATACACCCTGGTGGTGAGCACGGTCGCGGTCGGCTGGTCGGGCTATGCGGTCGGCTTCCTCGAAGGCCTCGGCATCCACCTGCCCACTGCGTTGACGGTCGGCCCGCATGCGGGCGGACTGCTCAACATTCCCGCCATCCTCATCACCTGGGTCGTTGCCGGCGCGCTGATCGCCGGCACCCGCGAAAGCGCCAACGTCAATGCGGTCCTGGTCGTGTTCAAGCTGCTCGCGCTGGCGGTGTTCGTCGCGATCGCCTTGCCCGCGTTCGATGCCTCGAACCTGCATCCGTTCATGCCGCACGGCTTCGCCGAGAGCATCGGCCCGGACGGCAAGAAGTACGGGGTAATGGCGGCGGCGGCGATCATCTTCTTCGCCTTCTACGGCTTCGACGCGATTTCCACCGCGGCCGAGGAAACCAAGAACCCCGGACGCGACCTCAGCATCGGCATCGTCGGTTCGATGGTCGGCTGCACCCTGATCTACATGATCGTGGCGCTGGCCGCGGTCGGCGCGATGAATTACACCGTGTTCGGCCACAGCCCGGAACCGCTGGCGCTGATCATGCGCGAATTGGGACACGGTGCCGCAGCGAAGATCGTCGCTGCGGCGGCGGTCGTCGCGCTGCCGACCGTGCTGCTCGCGTTCTTCTACGGCCAGAGCCGGATCTTCTTCGTGATGTCGCGCGACGGCCTGCTGCCGCGTGGTTTGTCGAAAGTCGGCAAGCGCGGCACGCCGGTCGCGATCACCGTGTTCACCGCGATCGTGACCTCGGCGCTGGCCGGGGTCGCGCGCCTGGATGAAATCGCCGCGCTGGCGAACGCCGGCACCCTGATCGCTTTCGTCGCGGTCGCCGCCTGCCTGCTGGTGCTGCGCAAGCGCGATCCGAATCGCCCGCGCGTGTTCCGCACGCCGCTGGCATGGCTCGTCGGTCCGGTCGCGATCCTCGGCTGCATCTACCTGTTCAGCAGCCTGCCGACACGCACGCAGTTGTGGTGCCTGCTGTGGAACGCGTTCGGCCTGCTGGTGTATCTGCTGTACGCGCGACGCAACAGCCTGCTCGCGCGGGGCCACGACAGCTGACGCAGGCGCGATGAGCGCCGACACGCGCCCCTTCGCCATCGCGGTGATGGGTCCGACCGCGTCGGGCAAGAGCGCGTTCGCGCTGGAGCTGGCGGAACGCTTCGATGGCGAGATCGTCAGCGTCGATTCGGCGCTGGTGTATCGCGGGCTCGACATCGGCGCGGCCAAGCCCACGCGCGCGGAACAGGCCCGCGTTCCGCATCACCTCATCGACGTGCGCGAACCGTGGCAGCCGTATTCGGCCGCGGAATTCGCCGAGGATGCGCGCCGCGCCATCGACGGCATCGTCGCACGCGGCAAGCTGCCGATCCTCGCCGGCGGCACCGGCCTGTATTTCCGCGCGCTGCTGCATGGGCTGGCCGACATGCCCGAAGCCGACGAAGCGATGCGCGCCGAAATCGCGAACGAGGCGGGCGAACGTGGCTGGGCGGCGCTGCACGCGGAACTCGCACGGGTCGATCCCGAAGCCGCTTCGCGCATCCACGCCACCGACGCGCAGCGCATCCAGCGCGCGCTGGAAGTGTTCCGCCTCAGCGGGAAGCCGATCAGCGCGTGGCAGCGCGAGGCCCGCGGCGAACGCTTGCCGGCCAAGGTGCTGAAGCTGGTGCTGGCGCCAGCGGATCGCGCGGAACTGCACGAACGCATCGAAGCGCGTTTCGACGCCATGCTCGCCGCCGGTTTCCTCGACGAAGTGCATGCATTGCGGGCGCTGCCTGGATTGCAGGCGCATCCGCGTCCATTGGACCTGCCGGCGTTGCGCGCGGTGGGGTATCGGCAGGCGTGGGAATACCTGGATTCCCCCTCTCCCGGCGCTTCGCGCCACCCTCTCCCACAAGGGGAGAGGGAAAAAACTTTTCGAGACCGCGCCATCGCCGCCACGCGGCAGTTGGCCAAGCGCCAGTTCACCTGGCTGCGCGGCGAAGCCGATGCCCTGTGGTTCGATCCTGCGACGCGGCGCACGCAACTCGATGCCGCGGTCGCGGCTTTCCTCGGCGCCACGCATGGGTCTGCCGTGTAAGATCGGATCGTCGCCGCCGCAGGGGAAACCGCGGGTCGGGCGATGCGGATCCGGCAACGACCGGACCGGACACAACAAAATCCAGGTTGGGGAAAGCCATGTCAAAAGGCCAGTCTTTGCAGGATCCGTTCCTGAACGCGCTTCGCCGCGAACGCGTGCCGGTGTCGATCTACCTCGTCAACGGCATCAAGCTGCAGGGCACCATCGAATCCTTCGACCAGTTCGTGGTCCTGCTGCGCAACACGGTCAGCCAGATGGTCTACAAGCACGCCATTTCCACCGTCGTGCCGGCGCGCAACATCCGCGTCAGTGCGACCACGGCCGCCGCGGCGGGCGATTCCGACGCGGGCGAAGGCGAGGGCGGAGACGAGGCGGAATGACCTTGGTTTCGGGCTGATCGCCCCCAACTCGACCCGATGCCGACGCAACTGTTCGAACGCTCGCGCCGGGGCGAGACCGCCCTGCTGATCCAGACCCACGCCGGCGGCAAGCCGGACGAGGGCGTGGTCGAGGAATTCGCCGACCTCGCGCGTTCGGCCGGGGCCACGGTCGCGCACCTGTTGCACGCGCGCATCGACCGCCCGAACCCGGCCACCCTGATCGGCAGCGGCAAGCTGGAAGAGGTCAAGATCGCCTGCGACGCGACCGGCGCCGACCTGGTGCTGGTCAACCACCAGCTCACGCCGGTGCAGGAACGCAACCTGGAACGCGCGCTGGAACGGCGCGTGGTCGACCGCACCGGGCTGATCCTCGACATCTTCTCGCAGCGCGCGCGCAGCGCCGAAGGCAAGCTGCAGGTGGAACTCGCCCAGCTCAAGCACGTGGCCACGCGCCTGGTGCGCGGCTGGACCCACCTCGAGCGCCAGCGCGGCGGTTCGATCGGCCTGCGCGGCCCCGGCGAAACCCAGCTCGAAACCGACCGCCGCCTGTTGCAGAAGCGGGTCGAACAATTGTCGCGCCGGCTCGACAAGGTCGAGGTGCAACGCACCCAGATGCGGCGCGCGCGCGTGCGCAGCGAACTGCCGCGGGTGGCGCTGGTCGGTTACACCAACGCCGGCAAGTCCACCTTGTTCAACGCGCTGACCGGCGCCGGTGCCTACGCCGCGGACCAGTTGTTCGCCACGCTCGACCCCACCGTGCGCCGCATCGAGCTGCCCGGCGGCGGCGTGGTCCTGGCCGATACCGTCGGTTTCGTCCGCGACCTGCCGCACGAACTCGTCGCCGCGTTCCGTTCCACCCTGAGCGAGGCGCGCGAAGCCGATCTGCTGCTGCATGTGGTCGATGCCGCCGATCCGCTGCGCGAGGAGCGCATCGCCCAGGTCGATGAAGTGCTGCGCGAGATCGACGCCGGCGATATTCCGCAATTGCGCATCTTCAACAAGATCGACCGGATCGAGGGCGCGACGCCGCGCATCGACCGCGACAGCGACGCGAACCACGGCGCGGTGTGGATGTCCGCACGCGATGGCGAAGGCCTTGGCCTGTTGCGCGAGGCGCTGGGCGAACGCCTCGGCCTGCGTCGCGTGAGCGGTGAAGTCCTGGTTCCCATCGATGCGGGCCGCCTGCGCGCGCGCCTGCACGCGCTGGAAGCGGTGCGCGGTGAATCCCACGATGACGAGGGCTGGCGCCTGCGCGTGGATCTCGCGCTGGCCGACGCCGCGCGCCTGGCCGCGCAGGACGACGGCGCGCCGCTGCGCGTGCTGCTGCCGGAATTGCAATCGGAATAAATGCCCCTCACCCGCCTTCGGCACCCTCTCCCCGCGAGCGGGGAGAGGGAATGAAGTCGTAGAATCGACCCGAGACCAGCATTGGAGCCTGCATGGCCTGGAACACACCCGGTGGCAACGATGGCGAAAAGCCCGGAAACGACTGGTTTTCGCGCTTGCCACGCCCGCTGCGCGGCATCGCCGGGGAAGGCGGGCAGCTGCGCTGGATCGGCATCGCGCTGGTCGTGTTGCTGGCGCTGGACTGTTTCGTGCTGGTGACCGAACAGCAACGCGGCGTGGTGCTGCGCTTCGGCCAGGTCGCGCGGGTGATGCAGCCCGGCCCGCACCTGAAGCTGCCATGGCCGCTGGAACACGTGGTCAAGGTCAACGCGACCACCATCAAGACCTTCAGCGACAACGTGCCGGTGCTGACCCGCGACGAGAACATCGTCAGTGTCGAGATCAACGTGCAGTACCGCGTCGCCGACCCGGTGCTGTTCCTGTTCGGCACCCGGGACGCCGACGACGTGCTGAAGGAAGCGACGCTCAGCGCCGTGCGCGAGCAGGTCGGTCGTTCCGACCTCGATACCGTGCTCAGCGCGCGCAGCGCGCTGTCGGTGTCGTCCAAGCAACGCCTGCAAGCCGCGCTCGATGCCTACAGGACCGGCTTGGTGGTCACCGAACTCAACCTGCCGAACGCGCGTCCGCCGGAAGAGGTCAAGCCCGCGTTCGACGACGTCAACAGCGCGCAACAGGACAAGGATCGATTGAAGAACGAAGCCGAGGCCTATGCCAGCAAGATCGTACCCGAGGCGCGTGGCCAGGCCGCACGCGTGCGCACCGTGGCCGAGGGCTACAGGACCGCGTCGGTCGCTCGCGCCACCGGCGATGCGCAGCGCTTCGACCTGCTGGTGACGCAATACAAGGCCGCGCCGGAAGCGACCCGCAAGCGCCTGTGGCTGGAAACCGTGCAGGACGTGCTGGCGAAGAACCGCGTCGTGGTCGGCGGCGACGGCCGCCAGCTGATCTACGTGCCGATGCCGTCCTCGCCCGCGACTCCGGCGGCGACTGCACCGCCGTTGTTGCCGGACGTGTTGTCGCCGACGGTCAGCGCCACCGGCGACGCCGATGACACGCGTCCGGGTCGCGAACCACGCAGCGCGGACCGGGAGGTGGATCGATGAACCGTCGTCTCGCCCTCGTCGCCATCGCCGCGGCCGTGCTGGCGCTGTTCGGTTCGGTCTATGTCGTGCGCGAGGGCCAGGCCGCGATCGTGCTCAACCTCGGCAAGGTGGTGCGCACCGACATCGGTCCGGGCCTGCATTTCAAGTGGCCGCTGATCGAAACCAGGCTGGTGTTCGATCGCCGCCTGCAGGTGCTGTCCGCCGAACCCGAGCGCTACCTGACCTCCGAGAAGAAGGACGTCAGCGTCGATTTCTTCGCCATCGGCCGGATCCAGAACCTGCGCGATTTCTACCGCGCCACCGGTGGCGACGAAAGCATCGCCACGCAGCGGCTCGCGCCGATCATCAAGGACGCACTGCGCAACGAGATCAACGCGCACACGCTGCAGCAAGTCGTGTCCGGCGACCGCTCCAAGGCACTGGCCGCGCAGCTGGTCGCGATCAACCAGGGCGCGGCGACGCTGGGCGTGGAGATCTCCGACATCCGGATCAAGCGCATCGACCTGCCCACCGGCGGCGAGGTGATCGAGCAGGTGTACCGGCGCATGCGCGCGCAACGGCAGCAGGTGGCGAGCCAGCTGCGCGCGGAAGGCCAGGAGGAAAAGCAGAAGATCGAGTCCGAGGCCGACCGGCAGCAGGCGGTGATCCTCGCCGAAGCCGAGCGCGACGCGCAGAAGCTGCGTGGCGAGGGCGATGCCGAGGCCGCGCGCATCTACGGCGAAGCAGCATCGAAGGACCCGGGCTTCTACGCGTTCCAGCGCAGCCTCGAGGCCTACCGCAAGGCCTTCGCCGGCGGCAGCGACGTGATCGTGCTCGAACGCAACGACCCGTTCCTGCAATACATGCGCAACGACAGGTAGCCGGATGTCCGACTTCTGGGCGGCGCTTGCCCTCGTGGCGATCCTCGAGGGCCTGTTCCTGTTCGCCGCGCCCGGTGCATGGAAGCGCGCCGCGGAGCAGCTGCACGCCCAACCGAACGAACGCGTGCGCCGGATCGGCGCCGCGGTGCTGATCGCGGGGCTGGTCGCGCTGTACCTCGTGCGCGGTGGCTGAACGGTAGTCGCGCACGACTCGCGCCCCGGCCCCGAACCCCGTAGAATGTCGAAAAGCCGGACGGGGCCATTCCCGCCGGCTTTTTCCGTGTCCGGAGCAAAGAAAATGGGCCAGTCGGTCGTGGTGTTGGGCGCCCAGTGGGGCGACGAGGGCAAGGGCAAGATCGTCGACCTGCTGACGCAGGACATTGGCGCGGTGGTGCGCTTCCAGGGCGGCCACAACGCCGGCCATACGCTGGTGATCGGCGGCAGGAAGACCGTGCTGCACCTGATCCCGTCCGGCATCCTGCGCGACGACGCGCTGTGCCTGATCGGCAACGGCGTGGTGCTGCACCCGGGCGCGCTGCAGAAGGAAATCGCGGAACTCGAGGGCAATGGCGTGGAAGTGCGCTCGCGGCTGAAGATCTCGCCGGCGACGCCGCTGATCATGCCCTACCACATCGCCCTGGACCAGGCGCGGGAAAAGGCCGCGGGCAAGGACGCGATCGGCACCACCGGCCGCGGCATCGGCCCGGCCTACGAAGACAAGGTCGCGCGTCGCGGCATCCGCGTCGCCGACCTGCGCTATCCGAAGGAACTGGCGGAGAAACTGCGTTCCACCCTCGACTACCACAACTTCGTGCTGGCGAATTACCTCAAGGTCGAGCCGGTCGATTTCCAGCAGACGCTGGACGAGGCGCTGGTCTTCGGCGAATACGTCGAACCGATGAAGTCCGACGTCGCCGGCATCCTGCACGAGCTGCGCAAGGCCGGGAAGAAAGTGCTGTACGAAGGCGCGCAGGGTTCGCTGCTCGACATCGACCATGGCACCTATCCGTATGTCACTTCGTCGAACACCACGGTCGGCGGTGCGCTCGCCGGCACCGGCGTCGGCGCGGATGCGATCGACTACGTGCTCGGCATCGCCAAGGCCTACGCCACCCGCGTCGGCGGCGGCCCGTTCCCGACCGAACTGCACGACGACATCGGCCAGGGCATTCGCGACCGCGGCCAGGAATACGGCGCGACCACTGGTCGCCCGCGCCGTTGCGGCTGGATGGACATCGTCGCGCTCAAGCGCGCGGTGGCGATCAACGGCATCAGCGGCCTGTGCATCACCAAGCTCGACATCCTCGATGGCATGGAGACGCTGAAGATCTGCATCGCCTACGAATACCACGGCAAGCGCAGCGAATACGCGCCGCTGGACGCGCAGGGCTGGGAAGAGTGCACGCCGGTGTACCTGGAGTTCCCCGGCTGGCAGGAAAGCACCCACGGCATCACCGAGTGGGACAAGCTGCCGCCGGCGGCGCGCGCCTACCTGCGCGCGCTGGAGGAACTCGCCGGCTGCCCGTTGGCGATCGTCAGCACCGGCCCCGACCGCGACGCCAACATCGTCCTGCGCGATCCGTTCGCCTGAAGATCGCAGCGGGTTCCGGACCATGGGATTGCACCGCCGCCGCGGTCCCTCGGCACCGTCGATCGACTGACAACCATCCCGGCCGCGTAACGGCTAAGCTGAACGCCCCGGGGCGACGGCGAATGCCATGTCCAGCGACGAGCCAGGAAACCAGGAGCCAACCCGGCCGAGCGTGTTCCTGAGCTATTCCCGCGCGGACCAGGCGCGCGTGCGGGTATTGGTCGAAGCGTTGGAGCAGGCCGGCCTGCAGGTCTGGTGGGACGACCGGATCGAAGGCGGCGCGGCTTACGCCAAGGCCATCGAAAATGCGTTGCAGGCCAGCGATGCGGTGCTGGTGCTGTGGTCCGCGGACGCGGTGGCGTCGGACTGGGTGTTGGACGAATCCGCGCACGGCCGCGACCTGAAGAAACTGGTGCCGTTGTCGCTGGATGGCACCGAACCGCCGCTGGGCTTCCGCCAGTACCAGGCGATCCCGCTGGAATTTTCCCGCGGGCGTATCGACGACGCGTCGTTGCAGGCGGTGCTGCGCGCGGTGCTGCCGCTGGCCGGGCGCGAGGCGGTGCCGCGTCTTCCGGCGCACTCGAACGCGACATCCGGCCACGACGCGATGCGCCGCCGCCTGTTGCTGGGAAGCGGCGCCCTGGCGGTGGCGGCGGGCGCCGGCGTGCTGGGCTGGAAACGTGGCTGGTTCGGTGCGCCGCCCGGACCGGCAACCGGCGGTAGCGTGGCGGTGCTGCCCTTCGACAACCTCAGCGGCGATCCGGCCAAGGCCTATTTTTCCGACGGTCTGTCCGAGGAACTGCGCGCGACCCTGGCCCGCAACCCGAAACTGAAGGTGATGGCGAAGATCTCGTCCGACCTGTTCCGCGACAGCGACGAGAGCGCGGTGCGCATCGCCGGGCAACTGGGCGTCGCGTTCCTGCTGGATGGCAGCGTGCGCTGGGCCGGCGATACCGTGCGCGTGGCGGCCGACCTGATCGACGGAACCACCGGCTTCAGTCGCTGGACGCAGACCTTCGAACGCCGCATCGACGATGTGTTCGCGGTACAGGGCGAGATCGCGAGCACCGTGGCCGCCGCGCTGGCCGCGCAGGTCGCAGATCCAGGCACGCCGCAGGACCAGCGCGCCGCATCCGGCGGCACCACCGACGTGGCTGCGTTCGATGCCTACCTGCGCGGGCGCGCGTTGTACGAAACCGGCAGCGACGAGGAATCCGAACGCCAGTCGCTGGCGCTGTTCGATACCGCGATCCAGCTCGATCCCGACTATGCCGCTGCCTACGCGGCGCGCGCGGCGGCGTTGACCACCCTCGGCAACCAGTACGCCAAGGTCGGCGAGCATGCGGCCATGTACGACCAGGCGATCGCGGCCGCCCGCCGCGCGATCGCGCTGGCGCCGGAGTATGCGAATGCGTATTCCATCCTCGGTTTCGTGCTGTTCCAGGGTCGCCTGGACGCGCGCGCGGCGCGCCAGCCGTTCGAGCGATCAAGCGTGCTGGGCATGGGCGAGGCGACGGTGCAGGCGCGCTGGGCGCAGTACTGCGCACGCATCGGGCGTGAACGCGAGGCGGCCGCGGCCATGAAGCGCGCGCTGTCGCGGGATCGCTTGAACGCATTGATCCATCGCGCCGCGGGCACGATCGAATACGCCGCGCGCCGGTTCGACGCATGCATCCCGCCACTGCGAAAGGCGTTGCAGATGAACCCGCAGATGTCGCGCGCGCACGCGCACATCGGCGATGCGCTGGTCAACCTGGGAAGCCTGGCGCAGGCGCGCGGCGAATATGCGGCCGAACCCGTTGCCGATTTCCGGCTGACCGGCCTCGCCATCGTCGAGCACCGCAGCGGCAACCGGGGCGCGGCACGCACGGCGATGGATCGATTGGTTGCCGAGTTGGGCGACACCGTGCTCTACCAGCAGTCGCAGGTGCTGGCGCAGTGGGGCGAGGTCGAAGCGGCGATGACCCGCCTGCTCAAGGCGCGCGAAGCGGGCGACTCCGGCCTGATCTATGCGCGCAACGACCCGTTCCTCGATCCATTGCGCAGCGACCGGCGGATGGCGGCGTTGCTGGCCGGGTTGGGCTTCGACCCCTGAACCCGCTGCCGCCGTGGCGGGCGCCCGCGCGTTGTGGCCGGGGGCGCGGGGTGCAAGAATGCGCCGCGGCGCACGCCAACCGGGTTCGCCGAAACCGGGAACGCATAGTCCCGAGCCATCACTTCATTCAAGGGGATCGGTCATGAAGAACATCAAGTTCGTGCTGGTTGCCGTGCTGCTGTCCTGCGCCTTGCCGGCGTGCACTCCCAGCGAACCTGCGACGCCCGCCGCGGATACCGCAGCTGCCGCGACCGAACCTGCAGCGGCGCCCGAGTCGATGGCGCCGGCCGCGTCCGCGCCGGCGACCATGCCTGCACCGGACGCTGCTTCGCCGGCGACCACGGCCATGCCCGCCGCGAGCGAAGGGGATTCCGACGACACGCCGCAGTCCGGTGGAGACAAGGTCGGAACCGCGCCTGCGTCCGGCCATTGAACAACGGTTTATCGAACGTCCGGATCAGGCCACCGCGAGGTGGCCTGATGCGTTTCGAGAATGCGGCCGCTCGCGGCGGATAGCGGCATGGACGACAGCGACCATCGAATCCGTGCGATTCAGGGCAACCGATTCTTTCCGGGTGGCAACTTCATGGCCTGGTCGATCCACTGCGCATAGCGGTCGATCCGCGTGTACACGCCGGGACGTCCGTCGCCGGTGCACGCGCCCTTGCCCCAACTGACGATCCCGACCAGCAGCGGCGTGCCGTTGGTGAGCACCACCGGTCCGCCACTGTCGCCGCGGCAGGTGCGCTGTTTCGGATTCGCGGCGCAGAACACCGTATCCCTGATCTTGAGCGGACCGTAGCCGGGGCGCTGCTGGCACAGCGCGTTGGGCATGGCCTGCAGGTCCACGCGCAGCAGCACCGCGTTCATGCTGTCCGGGCTGTCGATGCTGCCGGTCGCGCCCCAGCCGGTGACCGAGACCGGTACCGCCGGCGGCAGCGGCGTGCGGCTGAACGGAATTTGCCGCACGCGGCGACTGTCGATCGGCACCGGCTTGCCGTTCGGGACGATGTGCACCAGCGCGATGTCGTTGCTGTACATGTTCGGCGGGTGGTCCGGATCCTTGCTTTCCTGGTTGTACTGCGAGTGGCGGACGATGCGATCGATCTTGTAGAACACGCCGTCGCCCCTGGAAATGTCCTGCGTCCCCAGCCGCACCTCGAAGCCCAGGTCGACTTCCTGCTGGTCGATGCAATGCGCGGCGGTCACCACCCAGTCCGGGGCGATCAGCGCGCCGCCGCAATAATGCTGCCGTTGCCAGGGCAGGCGCTTGTCGTTGGCTTGCGCGGGCGCGGCCGGATACAGGATCTGCGCCTGCCACGGCACGGAATAGGCCGCGACCGGAAGCCCGCCGAAGGAATATGCGGTGTCCTCGTCATCGCCGGGACGGCGTGGCGGCTTGCCGACGGACTTCCCCGGCCCGCGCTTGGCGATGCGGATCGAGGCCAGGCCGCCGCCGACGGAATCGCCGTCCGCATCGTCCTGCTCTTCCACCTGCCACACTTCGTCGTTGCCGAAGCGCGAATGGTCGATGGGGATGACATCGTCCGCCTCGGTTTCGTCTTCGTCCCAGGCGTCGGCCCAGCTGTCGTCGGGGTCGTCGTCGTCGACGGCGTCGCCACCGTCGTTGGCCTGATCCTCCTGCTGCATCTCCACTTGGTCGGCGTCGTCCGAGGCCGGTTCGTCTTCCTCCGCCTGCGCGGGCGCATCTTCCTCGCTCTCGGCATCGTCTTCCTGCTGCGTCGACGACTCGTCGACCTCGTCCGCGACCGGCTCGTCTGCCTCCGCCTGGGGAGGCGCATCTTCCTCGCTGTCGGCATCGTCTTGCTGCTGCAGCTCCGGCTGGTCGGCGTCGGTCGCGATCGCCTCGTCGTCTTCCACCTGGACCTCGTCAGCCGAGTCCTGGTCCTGCGCGACGACGACGATCGGGTGGCTACTCCACGCGATCATCAACATGCCAACCAGCAACCTGAGGGAAATGGGCAAGCGCGGCTTGTGCACGGCAGTTCCTCGTGGGCACGGGTACGGGGGAGACTCCTGCCCATACAACGCGGCGATCCCGGCAATGCGGCCATTTGCCCGGGGTCCGTTCGGCCCCGCCCACAAGGATCTGGCCCGAACGCTTCGTGATCTCCGCCGGCGAGACGGCGATGCGCCATGCTGTGCATGAAGGGAGCACCATGCACGCACGCAGGATCAACCACGAAGACGGTCGCCACACCATCAAGCTGTGCTGGAGCTTTCCCGAGATTTACCTGCTGACGCCGCAGCAGCAACGAGTGTTCAGCCAGCTCGGCGAATTGCAGGTTGCCGAGGCTGGACACGATTCCCTGCTGCAGCCGGGCCTGCTCGATGCCTTGTTCGCCCTTGCCGCCCGCCCGTGGTGGGATGCGCGCCTGTCGTCGCTGGCGCAGGAATTCGAATCCGAAATGGAACCCGATCCGGAATCCGGACCTGTCGCGTGAATCGCGCCGGGTCCCTTGTCGTTCCGCAACAGAAGGAGACCCGAAATGCAGAACCAGATCTACCTGGCACGCGTGATCGACGCGGCCGCATTCGCCGCGTACGCGCACCGCAACCAGCGGCGCAAGGACAAGGAACTCACGCCCTACATCAACCATCCACTGGCGCTCATGCGCACACTCGCAGTCGAGGCCGGCATCAGCGAGCCCGACGTGCTGTGCGCGGCGGCCTTGCACGACTTCCTCGAAGACTGCTGCGGGGAAGGCAAGGAGTGGACGCTGGCGGAAGGGCGCGAGCTGCTGCGCGAACGCTTTGGCGAAACCGTGCTCGCCTACGTCGGGGCGGTCACCGACGACAAGTCCCTGCCCAAGGCCGAGCGCAAGCGCCTGCAGGTCGAGCACGCCGCGCACGCGCCGCACGGAGCGAAGCTGGTCAAGCTGGCGGACAAGACCGCCAACCTGCGCGACATCATCGATGCCCCGCCGGAGGGCTGGGACACCGAGCGCCGCCAGCAGTATTTCGACTGGGCCAGGACCGTGGTCGACCAGATCCGCGACGCGCATGCCGGACTCGCCGCCATGTTCGACGTCGCCCATGCGCGGTGGCCGGCCTGAGCCTTCTGCACGACCGCGACGGAACCGCTAGGCTTGGTCCTCGCACACCGGGGCCATGCCATGCGCGGAAAACCCTTCCTTGCGGGAATCGCGGTACTGGCCTCGCTGCCGGCCATCGCCGCCGACGAACCGCGACTTGCGCACCATCCGGAGCTCGATGCCATCGCCGCGGCCGTGTCGCCGGCATCGTTGCGCGAATTCGATGCGGCGCTGGTCGGCTTCGGCACCCGCCACACGCTGTCGGACACGACGTCGGAAACGCGCGGCATCGGCGCGGCACGGCGCTGGGTGCAGGCGCAGTTCCAGCGTTTCTCCGCTGATTGCGGCGGTTGCCTCGAAGTGGTCACGCCCTCGCAGGTGTTCACCGGCAAGCGCATGCCTGCAGGCGGCGCGGAAGTGATGGATGTGGTCGCGATCCAGCGCGGAACCAGCGATCCGGATCGCGTGGTCGTCATCACCGGTCATCTCGATTCGCGCTGCAGCGACGTGATGGACATCGAATGCGACGCGCCCGGGGCCAACGACGATGCGTCCGGCGTGTCCGCGTTGCTCGAAGCCGCGCGCGTGCTGAGCAAATACAAGTTCGCCGCGACTATCGTCTATTCGGCCGATTCCGGCGAGGAGCAGGGCCTGTACGGCGGCAAGGTCATCGCGCAATACGCCGTCGACCACGGCTGGAAGGTCGAGGCCAACCTCAACAACGACATCATCGGCAGCCCGCTCGGCGGCGACGGCCAGCGCGATGCGAATTCGGTGCGGGTGTTCTCCGAAGGCACCAAAACCAACGAGACGCCGGAACAGGCGGACTACCGCCGCTACCACGGCGGCGAGGTCGATTCCCCTTCGCGCAACCTCGCGCGTTACATGCAGTCGCTGTCCGAACGCTATCTCGGTGATTTCCGCGTGCGCATGGTCTATCGCACCGACCGCTACGGCCGTGGTGGCGACCAGGTCGAATTCCTCGCACAAGGTTATCCAGCGGTGCGAGTGACCGAATCGCACGAGGATTACCGCCACCAGCACCAGGACCTGCGCAGCGAGGATGGCGTGCGCTACGGCGACAGCATCGAGCATGTCGATTTCGATTATCTCGCCAACGTGACCCGGCTGGACGCGATCACGCTCGCGGCGCTGGCGAACGCGCCGGCACCGCCGGACGGGATCGACATCAAGGGTCAGGTCGACTACGACACCACCTTGTCGTGGCAGCCCTCGCCCGGCGCGACGGCCTACCGCGCGTGGTGGCGCGACACCACCGCGCCGCAGTGGCAACGGTCACGCGATGCCGGCGATGCCACGTCGATCGTGCTCAAGGGCGTGAACATCGACGACTGGTTCTTCGGCGTGTCCGCGATCAGCGCGGATGGATGGGAAAGCCCGGTCGCGTTCCCGGGCTTCGCCGGCAGCTTCAGCCGTTCGCCGCCGGCCATACAGGACTCGGCGGCGAAGTGAGCGCGACCGACGGCTACGACACCATTGGTTCGCTGAAGGCTTCCGGCTCGTCCTTGAAATCGCCGATCGGCACGCAGGAGCAGAACACGTTCTTGTCGCCGTAGACGTTGTCCACGCGCGCGACCGGCGGCCAGTACTTCTGCTGCTTCAGCGTCGCCAGCGGGAACACCGCCAATTCGCGGCTGTAGCCGTGCTTCCATTCCGCCGCGGCCGCCTGCGTCGCGGTGTGCGGCGCGTGCTTGAGCGGATTGTCCTCGCGATCCAGCTCGCCGCGTTCGACCATGCGGATTTCCTCGCGGATCTGGATCATCGCGTCGATGAAGCGATCGAGTTCATGCAGGGATTCGCTTTCGGTCGGCTCCACCATCAGCGTGCCGGCGACAGGGAAGCTGAGCGTCGGCGCATGGAAGCCGAAATCGATCAGGCGCTTGGCGACGTCCTCGGCGCTGATGCCGGTGTCGTCCTTGATCGGCCGCAGGTCGAGGATGCATTCGTGCGCGACAAGTCCATTCCGGCCGGTGTAAAGAGTGGGGTAGTGCGGCGCGAGGCGCATGGCGAGGTAATTCGCGTTGAGCATCGCCACCTGCGTCGCCTTGCGCAGGCCCTCGCCACCCATCATCGCGATGTACATCCACGAAATCGGCAGGATCGAGGCCGAACCGAAGGTCGCCGCGCTCACCATCGCACCGTTGCCGGTGCCGGGCGTGCGGATGCCGTCCTTGCCCAGCGCGCCCGGCAGGAACGGCGCGAGGTGCGACTTCACCGCGCACGGACCGACGCCGGGGCCGCCGCCGCCATGCGGGATGCAGAAGGTCTTGTGCAGGTTGAGGTGGGAGACATCCGAACCCCATTTGCCGGGCTTGGCCACGCCGACCAGCGCGTTCATGTTGGCGCCGTCGGTGTACACCTGCCCGCCGTGCCTGTGCACGATTTCGCAGATCTCGACCACGTCCTCCTCGAACACGCCGTGGGTGGACGGGTAGGTCATCATGATCGCGGCGAGGCGGTCGCTGAACTTCTCCGCCATGCGCCGGATGTCGTCGACATCGACGTTGCCGTTGGCGTCGCACTTGGTCACCACCACCTGCATGCCGCACATCTGCGCCGAGGCCGGGTTGGTGCCGTGCGCGGATTCGGGGATCAGGCAGATGTCGCGCTTGGTGTCGCCGCGCGAGGCGTGGTACGCGCGGATCGCAAGCAGGCCGGCGTATTCGCCCTGCGCGCCGGAGTTCGGTTGCAGGCTGACCGCGTCGTAGCCGGTGCATTCGACCAGCATCGCTTCGAGGCCGGCGATCAGTTCCTTGTAGCCCTGCGTCTGTTCCGCCGGCGCGTACGGATGCAGTTGCCCGAATTCCGGCCAGGTCACCGGGATCATCTCGGCGGTGGCGTTGAGCTTCATCGTGCAGGAACCGAGCGGGATCATGGTGCGATCCATCGCCAGGTCCTTGTCCGCCAGCGCGCGCATGTAGCGCAGCAGCTCGTGTTCGCTGTGGTGGCTGTTGAACACCGGGTGGGTCATGAACGCGGACATGCGTTGCAACTCGGCCGGAATCAGCGACGGCGCGCTTGCGTCGAGTGCGTCGATGGACGGCAGCTTCGCGTCGTCGCCACCGAAGATGCGCCACAGCAGTTCGACGTCCGCGCGCGTGCTGGTTTCGTCCAGCGAGATGCAGATGTATTCGTCCCAGGCCTTGCGCAGGTTGGCACCCATCGAAGCCGCGCGCGCGACCAGCGCATCGGTCTTGTCGCCGGTCTTCAGGCAGAGCGTGTCGAAGGCGCTGTTGTGGTGATGGCGGCCGTAACCAAGTCCGTCGAGGCCGGCCGACAGGATCGCGGTCATGCGCGCCACGCGGTTGGCAATTCGGGTCAGTCCTTCCGGGCCGTGGTACACGGCGTACATCGAGGCCATCACCGCCAGCAGCACCTGCGCGGTGCAGATGTTCGATGTCGCCTTCTCGCGGCGGATGTGCTGCTCGCGCGTCTGCAACGTCAGGCGATAGGCCGGCTTGCCTTCGGCATCGACCGACACGCCGATCAGGCGACCCGGCATCGAGCGCTTGTACGCATCGCGGCAGGCCATGAACGCCGCGTGCGGGCCGCCGAAACCGAAGGGCACGCCGAAGCGCTGGGTATTGCCGATCACGATGTCCGCGCCCATTTCGCCCGGCGGCTTGAGCAGGGTCAGCGCCAGCAGGTCGGTGGCGAACACCACCAGCGCGCCGTGCGCATGGATCGCGTCCGCATCCTTGCCCCAATCGACGAGCCAGCCGCTGGAGGCGGGGTACTGGATCAGCACGCCGAAGAAATCGCCCTTGGCCAGCGCGGCGGTCCAGTCGTCGCTGCCGTTCGCCAGCTCGATCGCGATGCCGAGCGGCTCCGCGCGCGTCTTCAACACTTCGATGGTTTGCGGATGGGTGTCGCCGGAGACGAGGAAGGTGTTCGATTTCGATTTCGCCGAACGCTTCGCAAGCGTCATCGCTTCCGCCGCGGCGGTGGCTTCGTCGAGCAGCGAGGCGTTGGCGATTTCCATGCCGGTGAGGTCGGCAACCATGGTCTGGAAGTTGATCAGCGCTTCCATGCGCCCTTGCGAAATCTCCGCCTGGTAGGGCGTGTAGGCGGTGTACCAGGCCGGGTTCTCGAGGATGTTGCGCAGGATCACGTTCGGCACGTGGGTGCCGTAATAGCCCTGGCCGATGAAATTGCGGAACACCTGGTTCTTCGCCGCGATTCCGCGGATCTTCGCCAGCGCCTCGACTTCGGTGGTCGCGGACGGCAGCGCCAACGGCGCGGCGGACTTGATCGACGCCGGCACGATGGCATCGGTCATCGCCTCCAGCGAAGCGTGGCCGACGACCTTCAGCATCGCCGCGATCTCGGCGTCGTTCGGGCCGATGTGGCGTTCGATGAAGGCGTCGTGGTGCTCGAGCGAGCGAAGCGAAGGCTGGGTCATGGCGGCATCCGGAAGCGCGCGAGGCGCATGAAGGGGATGCCCGACTCTGTCCTTTTGCCTGAGAGTTTGGAAACGCACGGCGGGGAGGGGAATCCGCGCGGTTTCTTGCCCCTTCGGCGCCGGCATCGAAGCGATGCCGATCTCTCCAGAGTGTGGTCACACGGCGGTCTTGGGCCTGAGCGATTCCGGGCGGTTGCGCCTTCGGCAGCGGCGCAGGCGCCGCTTCTCCCTCCGTGCAGGCGGAATTATACCCGGCCGGCCGGGTCAGTCCGTGCTGAATTCGTAGTTGGTGAGCAGGTCGTCCAGGTCGCGCAGGTAGGTGCCCTCCACCCGGGCGCCGCTGCAGCCGCCCTGCTGCAGGACGGTCGCGGCCTTTTCGGTGAAATGCACGGTCAGCGCGCAGCCATCCGCCGGGGCCTGGCCGCTGTCGTCGGCGGCCTCGAGGATGAAGGTGTCCGGTCCGTCCCACTGGAAGGTGTCGCGTTGCAGTTGCGGCAGTCCGGTGCGCTGCGATTCCGCCTCGTCCCTGGCGCTGCCCAGGATTCTGGAGTTCTTGCGATCGTACAAGCGCAGGCGAATGTCGGCGTTGCGGATGGCGGTCACCAGCAGGTTGCCGCCGCCATCGCTGCGTTGGTATACGCCGCTGTTGCGGTAGCCGGAGCTTTCGAGTGCATCCATGCGGATCTGCAGTTCGCGGCGCAGGCAGGGCAGATCGCCCTGCGCGCAGTTCGCTTCGACTTCGCTGTCGTTGTCGTCGATCCGGCGGATTTCTGACAACCAGTGGCGCTGGTCGTTGCGCACGTAGGCGCGGATCGCGCCGTTCCATTCATCGAGCTCGCGCTTGTACGCGCCGGCGATGCGCTCGTCGTATTCCGACAGTTTCGGATCGGCGCAGATCGCCTTTTCCACCCCGGTGCGCGCCCTGGCGCAATCGAAGCTGGCGGCGTGCAAGGTGCCGATGCCGGCGAATGCGAGCATGGCCGACAGCGCGATGGCATTGCGAACGGGCAGGGACATGTGCGGGTCCTCGGCTCAGGATTTTCGACGCATCCAGATGTACACCGGCAGGCCTGCCAGCAACAGCACCGCGCCCCAGAGCAGGGATTCGGCACCGGTGCCGACCAGCGCGTACAGGCTGTAGGCCAGAGCGAACAGGGCGACCAGCCGCCCCTTGCGTTCGCCGCGCCACAGCCATGCCGCGCTGTCCACGAGGTAGGGCAGGAGGATGGCCGCGGTGGAGAGCAGGATCGAGAAGGTGAACAGCGACACCAGCGAACGACTGAAGTTCGCCGCGATCAGCAGCGAGGCGAGCACGCTGCTGACGATCAAACCGAACACCGGCGTGCCGTTGCCGTCGAGGCGTGCGAACCGCGCCGGGAACATGCCGTCGCGCGCGGCCGCGAACGGGATCTGCGCGGACAGCAGCACCCAGCCGTTCAGGGCGCCGAGGCAGGAAATCGCGGCGACCACGGCGATCCCGGTGCCGGCCCACGGGCCCCACAACGCGCGCGCGGCATCGACCATGGGCGCGGCCGAATCCTTCAATGCCGATGCCGGCACGATGCCCATCACCGCAGTGACCGCGAGCACGGTCACCACGCCGGCAAGCAGGGTGCCGATGATGGTGGCGCGGGGAATGGTGCGCTCGGGCTGGTCGATGCTTCCGGCCGGGACGGTCGCGACTTCCACGCCGCACAGTGCAAACAGCGCCAGCGCGACGGTCGCGTTGATCGCGCTTGGCAGGGATTCGCCGCTGGGGTTGAACGGCACGAAATGGCCGGGATCGATGAACCACACCGCGACCAGCGCAAACAGCAGCAGTGGCACGAACTTCAGCACGGTCAACAGCAATTGCACGCGCCCGGCTTCGCGCACGCCCATCAGGTTCACGCCGGCGCACAGCCACAGGCCACCAAGCGCCAGCGCGGCCGCGCGCAGCGGCGTGGCCGTGGCCGCGGGAACCAGTGCGCCCACGCTGCCGGCGAAGGCCACTGCGATCGCGGCATTGCCGCACCAGATCGAAATCCAGTAGCTCCATGCGACCAGGAATCCCGGCAGGTCGCCGAAGGCATTGCGCGCGAACACATAGGGACCGCCGGTCTGCGGCCAGCGCCTCACCAGTTGCGAGAACGTCCATGCCAGCGCCAGCGCGCCGGCGAGGGTGATGCCCCAGCCGATCAGGCTCACGCCGCCGTATTGCGCCATCGATGCCGGCAACAGGAACACGCCGCTGCCGATCATGCTGCCGACCACCAGCGCGGTCGCCATCCACAGGCCGAGCGGCTTTTTCTCCTCCTCCTGCTTGCGAGGGGAGGTCGGGAGGGGGGCGCTCATGCGTCTGCGTCCGGGCGATACGCCGCACGCAGCAGTTCGTGGAAATGGTGCACGCCGGTTTCGCGCAAGGGATTCAGCCGTCCCGGCACGTAGGAACCGGACGCGAAGCCGCGCTGCACGTCCTCGCAGATGCCGAGATCCTCGTGCTGCACCTCGTCGCTGAAGGCGAGGTCGGCGTCGCGCTTCGCATCGTCATCGCTGGCGGCGTAATAACTGTCGAAGACCACCCGGCAGCGATCCACGCCCAGCGGCACCACGGTGTTGGTCTGCAGACGCCCGGGCAGAATGTTCAGCATGGTGTTCGGCCACAGCCAGTAGTAGAGCGCGTCGCCGTTTCCGTACAAGGATGCATCGCTTTCGAGCGGACTCCATTGCAGCGAATGCCAAGGCGAAAGTTCGGTGCGGTAACTGCGGTAATCCAGCAGTTTGTTCAGGCCCGGATGCACGTGCGGGACGTGGTAGCCCTCGAGGTAGTTGTCGACGTACACCTTCCAGTTGCAGGCGATCTCGTAGCTCGCGCGATGGTGGTTGCCGTAGCGTTCCAGCCCGCGATCCGCGCCGAGGCGCGCGTCGATGCCGGCGACGAAGTCGTCGAACGCGGGCGCGTTCGCCTCATCCACGGCGGCGAACACCAGTCCCTGCCACAGCTTCACCGCGAGTCGCGGCAGGTGGATGCCGGCGACATCGAAATCCTGCGCGTCCTTCATTTCCGGCGCGGATTTCAGCTGGCCGTCGAGGGTGTAGGTCCAGCCGTGGTAGCGGCAGCGCAGCGATTTCGCCGCCAGTCCGTCGCATTGCGCGATCGGCCCGGCGCGATGCCGGCAGACGTTGTGGAACACGCGGATGACCTCGTCCGCGCCGCGCACCGCGATCACCGGCAGGCCGGCGAGGTTCGCCACCACGTGGTCGCCGGCGCCGCGCAGCTGCGACACATGCGCAACCAGTTGCCAGGCGCGGTCGAAGATCGCGCGGCGGTCGATCCCGACCATCGCGGGGTCGACGTAGAACCGCGCGGGCAGGGCGGTGGCGGTGGCGGCGGGCTGCGGGGCGAGGTCGTCCATGGGCGGAGTATGGACTCCGCCGAGCGGCTATTGCGCCAGTTGCTGCCGCAGCAGCACATGCACCCTCAATCCCGGGCGCAGCTCGCGCAGGTGCAGGCGGCCGTCCAGCGCGGTGGCGCGGTCGCGCATGCCGGTCAGCCCGTGGCCGGGGCGCAGGTAACCGGGGGCGCCGACGCCGTCGTCGCGGACATCGACGAACAGCCACAGCTGCCCGCTGCGCTGGTTGATGCGCAGGCGCACGCCGCAATGCACCGCGCGCGCGTGGCGAACGACATTCGTCACCGCTTCCTGCACCAGCCGGTAGGCGGCGATGCGGCGGGGG
>Ga0209023_10000160_pt1 | contig 112881 bp, 101 predicted proteins | sample LakOneMetagenome_FD_187468 | JGI IMG/M metagenome (GOLD analysis project Ga0209023, IMG submission 187468) | Freshwater and sediment microbial communities from Lake Erie, Canada (SPAdes) (version 2) | ecosystem: Environmental > Aquatic > Freshwater > Lentic | place: Lake Erie, Canada...
TGGTGCGCTTCGACGATCTCGATGTCGTAGCCTTCGCTGAAGCTCTTCGCCGCCATCTCGAGCAGCTTGAGGGTGACGTTCACGCCCACGCTCATGTTCGGGGCGAACACGATGCCGACCTTCTCGCCGGCGGCGCGGATCGCAGCCTTGCCGGCGTCATCGAAACCGGTGGTGCCGATCACCAGCTGCACGCCGTTGGCGGCGCAGTACTCCAGGTGGCGCAGCGTGCCTTCCGGGCGGGTGAAGTCGATCAGGACGTCGGCGTCTTTCAACGCGGCAGCCAGGTCGGACCCGATCACGATCCCTGTCAGCTGGCCGGCGAAAGCGCCGGCATCCATGCCGATCGAAGGGGAACCGGCGACGTCCAGCGCGCCGGCCAACTCGGCGTCCGGCGCGGCCTGGATGGCTTCGACCAGCATGCGGCCCATGCGGCCGCTGGCGCCGGCGACGGCGATTCTTAATGTGCTCATGGCTGCGCAGTTCAAGGCTGAATGACCGGCGCCCCGCCGACCTTGGCCGGTTCGACCGGACGCGATTCCGGCTTGGCCTTGGTGCTCACCTTGGCCGGACCGGCGATGCGGTCGATGTATTCGCGCTCGGTCGGCAGGTTGCCGCCTTCGAAGCGTTCGACCTTGTCGTCCTTGAAGAACACGGTGACGCGGCTGGTGGTCAGCTCGCCGTTGCCGCGCGCGAGGTAGAACGGGTAGTCCCAGCGATCGTCGTGGAACACGTCGGTGAGCAGCGGCGAGCCGAGGATGAAGCGCACCTGGTCGCGGCTCTGGCCGACCTTCAGTTCCTTCAGCATTTCCGCCGAGACGAAGTTACCCTGCTGGATGTCCGGGCGGTAGGGCGAGAAGATCCAGAAGAACTTCTGCAGCTTGGTGGCCTGGACGGTCTGGGCGCCGGCGTTGGCCGTGGCGGCCGACCGCTGCGCATCGGCGACGATCGTGGCCGGATCCGTCTCCACCGGCGCCACCGGGCGCGTCTGGTTGCGCCAGGCGGCGCAGCCGGTCAGGCTCAGGGTGCAGGCGAGCCCGGCCGCGACTGCTGCCCGGGAGGCGAAACGACGGAAAACGGCTGGTTTGACATGCATAGGTGACCTCAAAACGTTTGAGCGGGAGCTTCAAAACGCTATATCATAAAGCACTATGCCAAACTACGAGCAACAAACGTGAGCAACTGCGATGAGTAACAACCCCACCGACCTGAAGGCCAGCGGCCTGAAGGCTACTTTGCCGCGCCTGAAAATCCTGGAAATCTTCCAGAACAGCAGCGTGCGGCACCTGACGGCGGAAGACGTCTACAAGATCCTGTTGGCCGAAAACATGGACGTGGGCCTGGCCACCGTGTACCGCGTGCTGACCCAGTTCGAACAGGCCGGCCTGCTGAACCGCAACCACTTCGAGACCGGCAAGGCCATCTACGAACTCAACGCCGGCTCCCACCACGACCACCTCGTCTGTCTTGATTGCGGCCACGTGGAAGAGTTCTACGACGAAGAGATCGAGTCGCGCCAGCACAAGATCGCGGTGGAGCGGGGGTACAAGATTGCCGAGCATTCGCTGGCGATTTATGGGAATTGTGTGAAGGTGGGGTGTCCGCGTAAACAATAAGGCTGATGCCGTTTTTACGCCGCTAACTTGGATTCCCGCCTGCGCGGGAATCCAAGTTCGTATCGCAGGCACCAAGCTCACGACTGGCTCAACGCATTCGACAACAACTTCGCCGTAATATCCACGATCGGAATCACCCGCTCATACGCCATGCGCGTCGGCCCGATCACCCCCAGCGTTCCAACGATCCGCCCGTTGACCTCGTACGGCGCCGTCACCACGCTCATCTCGTCCATCGGCACCAGCTTCGATTCGCCGCCGATGAAGATCTGCACCCCGCCCGCCTTGCTCGACACGTCGAGCAGCTGCATCAAACCGGTCTTCTGCTCGAACATCTCGAACATCTGGCGCAGCGAGCTCATATTGGAGGACAGGTCGGACACCGACAGCAGGTTGCGCTCGCCCGCGATGACCATGTCATCGCCCTCGGCCATCGCTTCGCTGCCCGCCTCCACCGCCACCTGCATCAGCTTGCCCATGTCGTCGCGCAGCTGGCGCAGTTCGCCGGTCAGGCGCTGGCGCACCTCGTCGAAGGTGAGGCCGGCGTAGTTCTGGTTCAGGTAGTTGGCCGACTGGGTCAGCTGGCTCGGGGTGTAGTCGACGTCGGTCAGCAGCAGCCGGTTCTGGACGTCGCCGCGCGGGTCGACGATCACCAGGAGGATGCGCTTCTCCGACAGGCGCAGGAATTCGATCTGCTGGAACACCGACTCGCGCCGCGGGCTCTGCACCACGCCGGCGAACTGCGTCAGCGAAGACAGCATCTGGGCCGCGTTGGCGAGGATCTTCTGCGGCTGCTGGCTGGGCAGGCGCATGCGCTGGGCGCCGACCGCGTTTTCGTCGATATGCTGCACCGTCAGGAGGGTGTCAACGAACAGGCGGTAGCCGCGCGGGGTCGGGATGCGGCCGGCCGAGGTGTGCGGGCTGGCCACGTAGCCCATCTCCTCGAGGTCGGCCATGATGTTGCGGATCGTGGCCGGCGACACGTCGAGGCCGGAAATCTTCGAGAGCGCGCGCGATCCGACCGGCTGGCCGTCGGCGATGTAGCGCTCGACGAGGGCTTTGAGCAGGGTCTGGGCGCGGGGTTCGAGTTGCATGGGGTGGGAGGCGGAGGTCCGTTGATCCGGTGTCACATCATATTATGCACGTTCAGCCATGCGCGGGGCCAGTCAGGCGTGCGAGCCAGTCGATCAGGCCGTCCAGGCTGTGCACCTCGCCATCCGGCCGGACCTGCTCCGGCATGTCGTTGACCTGGCCCACCCGGTTCATCCAGACCGCGCGCAGCCCGGCGCGCTGGGCGCCCTGGACGTCAAGCAGCAGGTCGTCGCCCACATGGACCGCATCCTGGGGCGCCACGTCCAGCAGGCGGCAGGCTTCCAGGAAGATGCGCGGGTCCGGCTTGGCCACCCCGAAAGTGGGCGCGGCCACCGAGACATCGAAGTGGCGCGCCAGGCCGATGGTCTGCAAATCGGCATTGCCGTTGGTGACGGAGCCGATGCGCGCCCTGCCCTTCAATCGCAGCAGGCCTGGCAGCACGTCGTCATAGGGAATCACGGCATTGCGGGCGGCGAAAAATTCCGTCATCGCCAGCTCCACCTTGGACGCGTCTTCCCCGGCCTGCTCGAAGGCGGCGACCAGTCCAGCGCGGCGCAGGGCGCCGAGGTCCAGCTGGAATTCCGGCTGGCGCGCCAGCAGCTCGAGCCTGGCCTGGCGCAGCGTTTCGATGGTGAACTGCTGCGCAACCCGCGGTGCATGCTCGCGCAGCCAGGCGAACAGGATCTGCTCGGCTTCCAGGATCACGGGAGCGATCGGCCACAGGGTGTCGTCGAGGTCGAACAATACGGCTTTGGGCCAGGCGCGGCGTTGGGTCATGGCATCGAGGGGTGAGGGGCTCGGTCCAAGGATAGCGAGCACGCCAGTAGAAATCAATCGCACATGTCGCGCCGCTACCAGCGGTTACACCGTGATACAAAGGCAAACCGTCCAGCAGCTTGCCAAATGCACTAAAATGTTGGGCGATTCCGTGTTCCGGCGCGTTTGACCGCGTGTTCCCGGCTAATGTACGCGAATAAGTTGATCGCGCACTGCACATTCACCAGACAGATTTTTTGGAGAAATTATGAAGAGTTCGACCCTGCTGGCCGGTTCCGCGCTGGCCTGCGCGCTGGCGCTGTCCGGCTGCGGCGGGAGCGACGGCGACCTGTTCGTCGGCGGTACTTTCGTGGGCGTCACCAAGGCTGGCCTGGTGCTGCAGAACAATGGCGGATCCGACCTCGTGATCGAACCGACCAACAACGGCTCGGGAAGCTTCGCTTTTTCGCAGCTGGTCGAAACCGATTCCAGCTATAACGTCACCGTCAAGAGCATCCCGAGCAACGCCTCGAAGTGCGAGCCTTTCTATAACACCGGCAAGGTGGCGTTCAACATCACTACCGTGCAAATTGTCTGCACCATCCGCCAGCACGAGCTCAAGGGCAGCATCAGCGGCCTGACCGGCACCCTGGAGCTGGTCAACGGCACGGACAAGGTCACGGTCGCACCGGGCGCCACCTCGTTCGCCATGACCAAGATCAACGAAGACGCGCCTTACACGGTTGCCGTCCTGACCCAGCCGGCCAACCAGACCTGCACGGTCGCCAACGGCAGCGGCACGATGGGATCGAGCGACGTCACCAACATCACGGTCACCTGCGGCCCGCGGTCCCAATAACTGGAGCAACTGAATGAAGTTTTCCCTGATCCGTCCGGCCGCCATGATGGCCATGGCCCTCAGCCTCGCCTCCTGCGGCGGAGGCGGCGACGATACCTACACGGTCGCCGGCACCGTCGAAGGCCTGGTCTACCCGAACCTGGTGCTGACCACCAATGGCGTCGACATCACCGTGGCGCCGCCGGCCAAGGCCGGCGACCCGGTCACCTTTACTTCCCCGAAGAAGCTCGAGTACGGCGACACCTATAACGTCACCGTCAAGACCCCGCCGCCGCACCAGAGCTGCGGCGTGGATCCGCGCTACCAGCTGAGCGCCGCCGACACCGCCGGCCGCCTGGCCGTGATCAACGCGCGCTTCGTATGCGCCATCAATGCCTACACGCTCGGCGGCAAGGTCACCGGCCTGACCAAGGACAACACCGGCCTGGTGCTGGCCAACGGCAGCAATACCGGCACCACTGTGATCATCCCGTCGACGACCGACACCACCGGTGCGGCTTTCGACTACCAGATGGCGGGTTCGGTACAGTACAACCAGACCTACAGCGTCGCCGTCATCACCCAGCCGACCGGCCGTTTCTGCACCGTCGAGAATCCGACCGGCACCATGGGCGATGCGAATGTGACCAACATCAACATCAACTGCGTACCGCGCTGAGATATTCGATAGACTTATGTCGAATATTTGAAAGAGAAATTGGACTTATATGCTGTAACGCAGCATAATTGCTCCTGTCTCCTCCAACTCTCCTCAGAAAAGAATTGGATTTAAGCCCGCCTCAACAGCGGGCTTTTTTTTCGCCCGCATTACCAGGAGCGGTTCCGGCAGGCTGAACCGGATCAGCCCAGGCGCTTGGCGGTGACCTTCACCACGGCGACCGGCGCGATGTAGTCCGGGGCTTGCACCTGTGCCTGGATCTTCTGGGTATCGGCGGCGCGGCTGGTGGCGGCCTCCGCGTAGGTGCTGACGCCTGCCAGGACCGTGGCGGCGATGAAGATGGCTTCCATGTTCTTGAGGACGTTCATTTTGTGCTCCTTCAGCGTGTATTTGGTAAGTGGTTAGCCGTTGTTGGCTGTCGATGGAAGCACTTTATCGAAAGGGCCCCCAAGGCTCCATCGGAGTGCGACGGACTGCAGGAAACGGCGTCTGAAGGGCGAAAAATGCGCGATATGCGGTCGTTGTGCGGCGCAATGTGGAGCTGGGATGCGAAATCGAGGGCGCACTATTCAGAGTAGTGCGCACCGTTGACGCAAGCATTGTGCGTTAGCCGGAAAACCGTCATAGGCCCCACTGGGGCCTATGGCTCCCGGCGCAGGCCGGGATCCAATTTCTTAGCTAGTAGATATCTCGTTCGTTTGCACGCGGCAGTGGAACGCGACGGAATTGGATTCCGGCCTTCGCCGGAATGACGTTAATAGAATTGTCGGTTCCTCGGGGGGGCGACTTCGGTCAGGTACTGCCCAGAGACTTAGAGCAAATTGGCCAAGGCCACATACTGCTCCAGCCCCACCGCCTCCGGCCTTGCGCCCGGATCGATCCCCGCTTCCACCAGCTGGGCTTCGGTGAACATCCCCGCCACGCAGTTGCGGATCACCTTGCGGCGCTGCGAGAAGGCCTTGGCCACGACTTTTTCCAGGGTGGCGCCGTCGACTTCCAGCATCTGGCGCTTCGGGATCATGCGCACGATGGCCGAGTCCACCTGGGGCGGCGGGTCGAAGGCGGTGGGGGGGACGATGAACATCAGGTCCATGTCGTAGCGCCACTGCAGCATCACCGACAGGCGGCTGTAGGCCTTGGTGCCCGGCTCGGCCACCATGCGCTCGACCACTTCCTTTTGCAGCATGAAATGCTGGTCCTCGACCAGCGGCGCGAATTCGGCCAGGTGGAACAGCAGCGGGCTCGAGATGTTGTAGGGCAGGTTGCCGACCACGCGCAACTTCTGCCCCTCTAGCACCGGAATGGCGCCGAAATCGAACTTCAGCGCGTCGCCCGAGTGCACGGTCAGCTTTTCGCGCGGGTAGGCCTTTTCCAGGCGCGCCACCAGGTCGCGGTCCAGCTCGACGACGTGCATGTGGTCCAGCGACTTGAGCAGCAGCGCCGTCATGGCGGCCAGGCCGGGGCCGATCTCGACCATCGTTTCGCCGCGGCGCGGGTTGATGGCGTCGATGATGTTGTCCAGGACGAGTTTATCGGTCAGGAAGTTCTGGCCGAAGCGCTTGCGTGCAACGTGTTTCATAGGTGCTTTCTTCTTGTGTGTTTCTACTTGCGGCGCATTGAAGCCATCTGCATGGCGGCGCGGATCGCTTCCTCCATGCTGCCGCAGTCGGCCAGGCCCAGCCCTTGGGCCGCGAGGTCGAGGGCGGTGCCGTGGTCGACCGAGGTGCGCACGATCGGCAGCCCGAGCGTGACGTTGATGCCGCGTCCGAAGGTGGCGTGCTTGAGGACCGGCAGGCCCTGGTCGTGGTACATCGCCAGCACGCAGTCGGCGTCAACCAGGTACTTCGGCTGGAACAGGGTGTCGGCAGGATACGGGCCGCGCGCATCGATGCCGCGCGCCCGCGCCTCTTCCAGCACCGGCGTGATGACCTCGATCTCCTCGCGCCCCAGGTAGCCGTTCTCGCCCGCGTGCGGGTTCAGGCCGGTGACCAGGATGCGCGGGGCTGCGATGCCGAACTTGTCCTTCAGGTCGGCGTGCACGATGGCGAGTACCTGCGCCAGGCTCTCACGCGTGAGCGCGCCCGGCACGTCCTTCAGTGGCAGGTGGGTGGTGGCCAGGGCCACGCGCAGGTAGGGCTGAGCGCCCGGCGGCTGCCCCGCCAGCATCATGACGACCTTAGGGGTGCCGGTTTTCTCGGCGAGATACTCGGTATGGCCGGAGAAGGCCACGCCGGCGTCATTGATCGTGCTTTTCTGGAGCGGCGCGGTGACGATGCCGTCGAACCAGCCGGCCTGCGCGCCTTCGATCGCAAGATCCAGGGTGGCCAGCACGGCGCGGCCGTTTTCCGCGTCGAGGGTGCCGGGCACGACATGCGCGGCGAGCGGCACGTCGACCACGGCCAGGCGGTCCTGGCCGAAGTGCGGCAGGCCGCCACCCCGCAGCGCCTGGATCGACAGGGCCGACAGGCGGATGGCGGGATCGATCAGGCCGGCGGTCAGCGCCAGGAAGGCGGCGTCGCCCACCAGCACGCAGTTGGCGACTGCGCGCAACGCCCAGGCCGCGCGGATCGAGATTTCGGGGCCGATGCCGGCCGGTTCGCCGACCGTGACGGCGAGCGTCGGACGGCGTCCCTGCGGCATGGCCATCGGTTACTGCTCCTCGCGGAACTCGACGTAGGCGCGGTCGCGCACCTGGCGCATCCAGTCTTCCAGCGCTTCCTGCATCTTGCGCTCACGCAGGACCTGGCGCGCCATGTTGCGTTCCTTCTGGGCGCTCTGGTCTTCCGACTTGCGCTCGACGAGGCGCAGGATGCTGAAGCCGAACGGCGACTCGATGACGTCCGAGATCTCGCCCGGCTTCAGGGTGCTCAGGGCCTGGTCGAATTCCGGACCGGCGTCGCCCGGCTCCAGCCAGCCCAGGTCGCCGCCCTTGGCCGCGCTGCCCGGTTCCTGGCTGTTCTGGCGCGCCAGCTCTTCGAAGGTGGCGCTCTTGTCGAGGATCTTCTGGCGCAGTTCGCGCAGCTTCTTCTTGACGTCGTCCGCGGTCATGGTCGGCGTCGGCTTCATGAGAATGACGCTGGCGCGGGTCTGCTGCACCACTTCCTTGTCGCCGCCTGCGGCATCGGCCAGGCTGCGCTGGTTCGCCATCTTGAGGATGTGGAAACCGACGTTGGTCTTGATGATCGGGGTCGCCTGGCCGGGTTTCAGCTTGCGCAGCTCGGTCGAGAACACTTCCGGCAAGCGGTCCGGGTCGCGCCAGCCGATCTCGCCGCCCTTCAGGGCGTCGGCGGCGTCGGAATAGGTGGCGGCCATCTTGGCGAAGTCGGCGCCGGTGCGCAGCTGGCGCGCCACTTCCTCGGCGCGTGCGCGGCGCGCCGCGATCTGCTCGGGCGAGGCGTTCTCGGGCACCGCCACCAGGATCTGCGACAGGTTCATCTCGACCTTGTCGGCCGCAAGCGCCTTGGAGGCGACCAGGTAGGTGTCGATCTCGGCTTCCGAAACCTGGATCTTGGAATCGACCTCGTGCTCGCGCAACTGCTGCATCATGATCTCGTTGCGGATGTCTTCGCGGAACTGACCGAAAGGCAGGCCCTCTTTTTCCATCTGGTTGCGCATCTCCTGCACCGACATCTTCTGGTTCTCGGCGATGCGGCCGATGGTGGCGTCGAGCCTGCGGTCGTCGACGCGCACACCCATTTCCTTGGCCAGCTGGATCTGGGCGCGCTCGACGATCATCGCCTCGACCACCTGGCGTTCCAGGGTGGCGACGTCGGGCGGCTGCACGTTGCGCGCCTTCAGGTTCTGCAGGGTCTGGGCCACGCGGTTGCGGACCTCGTTCTTCGTGATCACTTCGTCATTGACGACGACGTGGATCGAATCGATCACCTTGGCGCTGCTCGATGCCGGCGGCAGGAAGCCGCTGCCCGGCTTGGTGGCCGGCGCCGTCGCCGGTGCGCTCGCAGCGGCTTGGGCCAGGACCTGGCCGGCGGTCAGCGCGCACGCAATGGCCGCGGCGAGCTTCAGTTGGTGCAAACGGGTGGAACGCGTCATCTGGAAAGCACTCATTCAGGGTGAATAATCATTCAGTTACAGCCGGCTAGTCTACAACGCCGCCGTTAAGACGTCCTTAAAAATTACGGACGTCCCACGTTGGTATTCAGCTGGGTGTAGCCCGGGACGCCTTTGCTGAACGCCTCGAGCGGGTTGCTGCCCAGGCTCAGGCGCGACAGGCCGTTGAGCTCGAGCTGGAAGAAGATCGGGGTCGAGGTGGTCTGGGCCGCCGTCACGAAGCGCTGGGCGCCGAAGCGGAACACCCAGCAGTCGGCCTTGTACTCGAGACCGATGAGGCTCTCGAGCAGCTTGCCCTTGCCGACCGGCGTCGCGCCGCCCACGCCGTACGAGCGCAGCGCATAGCTCACGCGGCCGACGCCGTACCAGCGCGCCGACAGCGGCCACTGCGCCGAGAAGTCGACGTTGCGGAAGCTGTCGCGCTGATAACGGTACTCGGCGTTGACGACCTTCATCCGGGCCGGCTGCCACTGCATGCTCAGGTTCGAGCTGTACAGGTTGCTGCCGGTCGCGTCGTATTGTACGCCGCTATCGAAGCTCCAGGTCTCGGAAATGCGGCCCGAGGCCGCCACCAGCACGTCCGAGCGGCTCTGGTGCACCGGCTCGCCCGGCAGGCGCACGCGCGGTTCGTCGAAGTAGAGGCGCTGGCCGAATGCCAGGCGCAGGCGCTCGGCGCCGTCCGACTGGATGAAGCGCGACACCACGGCGGCGGTCAGCTGGTTGGCGTCCGACACCCGATCAAGCCCGACGTAGCGGTTCTCGCTGAACAGCTGGGCGTAATTGAAGCCGGCGCGGCCGGTGTCGAAATTCGGGAACAGGCTCTGGTCCTTGTACGGGGTGTACACATAGAACAGGCGCGGTTCCAGGGTCTGGGTGACGGCGCGGCCGAACAGCCCGGCCTCGCGCTCGAACACCAGGCCGCTGTCGAGCGAGAAGGTGTTCAGGCTGCGCGAGAGCTTGGTGGGACCGGTGTAATTGGTGCGGCCCATGGTGCGGTCGAGGTCGTACTTGGTGTGGTGGCTGATGACCTTCGGCGTGAGGAACCAGCCCGGGCGCACGATCGGATAGCTGACCTGGCCCACGGCCACGGCGCGGTTGCCACGCACCCAGTCCGGGTGCCAGAAGCTGACCGCCTCGGCGTCCACCGCCCAGTCGAAGCCCGCCACGTCGTAGCGGCCGGCGTGGAAGTTAATCTGGGGCAGGCGGTCGTAGGGACGCGGCACCGTCAGGCGCGGGTCCTTGGCCGCGGCCGGGTCCTGCAACACCTGGTAGTTCTGGGCCCGTGCGGAGAGGTTCCAGTATCGGCCGACGTAGTCGGTGCGCACCTCGCGCAGCAGCTGGCGCTCGGCGCTGACCGCCACCGTGCGCGAGAAGTCGCTCGGGTATTCGTTGTCCGAAGCGGCGTGCAGGTTCCAGCCGTAGGACCAGCCGGGGCCGAGCGCCTGGGTATGGACCGAGTCCACGCGCCAGCGGTCGGTGCCGGTCTCGCGGTCGTGGCGCAGGCCCTCGACGTGGGTCTCGCCGTTGTAGGCGCCGCGCTCGGTCACGCCGAGGTAGCGCCCGGTGGCGCCGAGCTGCAGGCCGCGGTCGAACATCAGGCGCGGGAACACCGTCAGGTCGCGGTTGGGCGCGATGTTGAAGTAGTACGGCACCATCACCTCGGCCTTGCCCTTGGCGCCGAAGCCCATGGTCGGCGCCAGCCAGCCGGAGCGGCGCGCGCCCGACAGCGAGAACGACAGGGCCGGGGTGCCGAGGATGGGCACGTCCTTGAAGTAGATGACGGTCTTGCCGGCCAGGCCGACGTCGCGCCCGCTGTCCAGGCGCAGGGTGCTCGATTTCAGGTACCAGTCCGGGTCCGGACCTTCGCAGGTGCTGTAGGTGCCGTCGCGCACCACGGCCACGTCTTCGCCCAGGAAGTCGATGCGCGAGGCCTTGCCCTGCGCGTTATTCAGCTGCAGGTGGTATTCCGGGCGCAGCACATAGCCCTTGCCGCTCTCCAGGTTCAGCTGCAGCTCGTCGCCCTTGTAGCGGTCGCCGAAGCGCCACATGTTGACGTTGCCGGTGGCGGTGACCTGGTCTTCGACGACCAGGTAGCAGGCGGTGTCGGCGCGCAGGCGGGTCTGGCCGCGTGTCAGTTCGACATCGCGCTGCAGGTTCAGCTGGCGGTCCGGGCGGCCGCTGATGTCCTCTGCGTGGATGGTGATCGGCAGATCCTGCTCGTCGGGGTGTGGCGCGGGGGGTACAGTCTGCGCATGCAGGGGCACGGATGCGGCGGCGGCGACGCCGGCCAATACATACAGCGCGAGTGCCTGACGCGGGGGAAATGGGTGGGCCGAAAACCAGCTCATGGAGATTCTGCGTGCGCCATAAAGGGCGGTATTTTTGGAATGAATCCCTTATTATATGGGAATTACCTCAACCAACCGGATTCACCAGGCCGTTTCATGTCTTCTTTGTATCAAAATTCCTCCACTTCCGCGGACAAGGACGCGCGCCTGCAGCAGTTGACCGAATGGCTGGCCTCGACCGGCCTGGTGGAAGTGGGAACCGGCCGCCCGGCATCCTCGGATGCCAGTTTCCGCCGCTATTTCCGCTACGACGTGGTCCCGGGCATGCGCGAGCAGCTGGGCGCGACCCTGGTGGCCATGGACGCCCCGCCCGAGCGCGAGAACGTGCCGGCCTTCATCCACGTGCAGGGCCTGTTGATGGACGCCGGCGTCACGGTGCCGGCCATCGTCGACCGCAAGGTGGAGAGCGGCTTCCTGCTGCTGTCGGACCTCGGCGTGACCACCTACCTGCAGCGCCTGGATTCGGACAATGCCGCCTTCATGTATTCGGATGCCGTCGACGCCCTGCTGAAATTCCAGCTGGCCAGCGAACCGGGCAAACTGCCCGAGTTCGACCGCGCCTTCGTGCTGCGCGAGATGAACCTGTTCCCGGAGTGGTATATCCAACGTCACCTCGGCGTGACGCTGGATGACAAGCAGCAGGGGCAGCTGGACAAGGTGTTCGAGGCGATCACGGCCAACGTGCTGGCCCAGCAGCAGGTCTACATGCACCGCGATTTCCACTCGCGTAACCTGATGTGGCTGGAACAGGGCAACCCGGGCGTGCTGGACTTCCAGGACGCCGTCTACGGCCCCGTCACCTACGACCTGGCTTCGCTGCTGCGCGACGCCTACATCCAATGGGACGAAGAGATCGTGCTGGACTGGGTGGTGCGCTACTGGCAGAGCGCGAAGCAGGTGGGCCTGCCGGTCAACCCGGACATCGACGCCTTCTACCGCGACTTCGAATTCATGGCCCTGCAGCGCCACCTGAAGATCCTCGGCATCTTCTGCCGCCTGAACTACCGCGACGGCAAGCCGATCTACATGGGCGACCTGCCGACGGTGATGGACTACGTGCGCCGCACCGCCAACCGCTACACCGAGCTCAAACCGCTGATCCGCCTGCTCGACGCGCTCGAGGACAAGGCGCCGGCGGTCGGCTACACCTTCTGACGACGGGTCCCCTCATGAAAGCCATGATTTTCGCCGCCGGCCGCGGCGAGCGCATGCGCCCGCTCACGGACGCCTGCCCCAAGCCGCTGCTGAAGGTACGCGGCCGCCCGATGATCACCTACCACGTGCTGAACCTGGTGCGCGCCGGGATTACCGAGATCGTCATCAACCACTCCCACCTCGGCCACATGATCGAGGAAGAGCTGGGCGACGGCAGCAAATATGGCGCGCGTATCCGGTACTCGCACGAGCCAGCCCCGCTGGAGACGGCGGGCGGCATCGCCAACGCCTTGCACCTGCTTGGGGACGAACCGTTCCTGGCGGTGTCGGGCGACATCTACGCGCCCTACTTCGATTTTTCCCAGGCGGTCGATGTCCTGAAGGACAAGGACATGCTGGGCATTCCGTACCCGCCGGACAAGCGCGACATCGCCTGGCTGTGGCTGACGCCGAATCCCTGGCACAACCCGCAAGGCGACTTCGCCCTCGACATGTACACCCTCAGGAACGAGGGTGAGGTGAAGTGGAACTTCGCCGGCATCGGCGTCTACCGGCGCGAGATGTTCGACGGGATCCAGGCCGGCGAATTCGTGAAATTCGGCCCCCTGATGCGCAAGTTCATCGAGCAGGGCCGCGTCGGCGGCGAGCTGTATCAGGGCCCCTGGGTCAACGTCGGCACCGTGGGCCAGCTGGAAGAACTGAACGCGCCGCTGGCGGCGAAGACGGGTTCATGACGGCGGCCGTCGCTTCCTGTATCGAACGCCGCGCGCGCCTGGCGGCCGCCATGCAGCCGGGCGCGGTCGCGGTGCTCGCCACCGCGCCGGAAACCCTGCGCAACGGCGACAGCGACTATCCCTACCGCCATGACAGCTATTTCTATTACCTGACCGGATTTACCGAGCCGGAGAGCGTGCTGGTACTTTGCGCACCTGACGCTGACCGGCCGGCCCGATCGATCCTGTTCTGCCGCGAGAAGAACGTCGAGCGCGAGATCTGGGACGGCTACCGCTATGGTCCGGAAGCGGCGTGCCTCGCCTTCGGCTTCGACGAAGCGTATCCGATCGGCGAGCTCGATGCGCAGATGGGCAAGCTGCTGGCCAACGTACCCGCACTCTACTATGCGCTCGGCCATGGCGCCGCGCTGGACGCCCAGGTGGGCGGCTGGCTCAAGGCCGTGCGCGCCCAGGGCCGCAGCGGCGTCGTGGCGCCCGCTACGACGCACTACCTGCTCGGCATCCTCGACGAGATGCGCCTCTTGAAGGACGCGGGGGAGCAAAGCGTGATGGCGCGTGCGGCGGAAATCGCCGCCGGCGCCCATGCGCGCGCCATGCGCTTTACCCGTCCCGGCGTGTTCGAATACGAGATCGAGGCCGAGCTGCTGCACGAATTCCGCCGCCACGGCGCCCAGTTCCCGGCCTATACCCCGATCGTCGCCTCCGGCCCGAACGCCTGCGTGCTGCACTATAACCAGAATAACCGCCAGTGCCGCGAGGGCGAACTGGTGCTGGTCGACGCCGGCTGCGAGCTCGATGGCTATGCCTCCGACATCACCCGCACCTGGCCGGTGGGCGGGCGCTTCAGCCCCGCGCAGAAGGCCTTGTACGAACTGGTGCTGCAGGCCCAGGACGCGGCCTTCGCCGCCATCGTGCCGGGCCGGCCCTACAGCGCCATGCACGAGGCGGCGGTGGGGGTGCTGGCGGCGGGCATGCTGGACCTCGGGCTGATCGACAGGTCGCGCTACGGATCAAGCGAGGACGCGATCGCCGACAAGGCCCACCTGCCCTTCTACATGCACGGCACCGGCCACTGGCTCGGGATGGACGTGCACGACGTCGGGCCCTACCGCGACCTGAGCCAGGCCGAGCGCCCTTCGCGCCCCTTGCTGCCGGGGATGGCGCTGACGGTGGAGCCGGGCATCTACGTGCGTCCCGGCGAAGGCGTGCCGGAAGCGTATTGGCACATCGGCATCCGGGTCGAGGACGACGTGATCGTCACGGAGGATGGCTGCCGGATCCTGTCCAGTGCGGCGCCGAAAGGCGTGGCCGAGATCGAAGCCCTGATGGAGGCCTCTTGAAGCCGGAACCGGACTTCAGCGTCGACGTCGCGATCTGCGGCGCCGGTCCGGTCGGCCTGGCGCTGGCGGCCTTCCTGGCGCGGCGCGGCGTGGCGGGCGAACGCATCGTCCTCATCGACGGCAAGTCGCTGGGCCAGGCGATCACCGACCCGCGCTCGATCGCACTGTCCTGGGGCAGCGTGCAGCTGCTGGAAGAGGTGCGCGCCTGGCCGCTGCCGGCCACGCCGATTCACGCCATCCACGTCTCGCGCCGCGGCCAGCTGGGCCGCAGCCTGATGGACCGCGCCGAGCACGCGCTGCCGGCGCTGGGCTACGTCGCGCGCTACGGCGACGTGGTCGACGCGCTGGCGCGCGCCTGCGAGCGCGCTGGCGTGCAGACCCTGAGGCCGGCCCGCGTCGACTCCTTCGATGAAGAACATGACGGCGTGCGCCTGCGCCTGGACGACGGTCGCGAGGTCGTGGCACAGGTGGCGGTGCAGGCCGAAGGCGGCGTGTTTGGCCAGCAGGATAGCAAGGCCCGGCAGCGCGACTACGGCCAGACGGCGCTGATCGCGCGCGTGAGCGTGAGCGAGCCGGTTCCGCACCGCGCCTTCGAGCGCTTCACCGACGAAGGTCCGCTGGCCCTGTTGCCGCAGGACGGCGCCGACGGCCACCAGTACGCGCTGGTATGGTGCATGCGCCCCGAGCGCGCGGTCGACGTCCAGCTGCTCGACGACGCCGGATTCCTGGCCCAGCTGGGCGAGGCTTTCGGCACCCGCCTCGGCGCATTCACATCAAGCTCTCCCCGTGTTGCCTTCCCCCTGGGCCTGAACGCCGAAGCGCGCGCCACCGCGCGCACGGTCGCCATCGGCAATGCCGCGCAGACCCTGCATCCGGTGGCCGGCCAGGGCCTGAACCTCGGCCTGCGCGACGCCGCCGTGCTGGCCCGCCAGCTCGGGCGCGGCGCTACGCCTGCCGCGGTCGATGCCTTCATGGCGGAGCGCGCGCAGGATCGTCGCCTGACCATCTCCCTGACCGACACGATGGCCCGCGCCTTCACGGTTCCCGGCCCGATGCAGCCGCTGCTCGGCCTGTCGCTCGCCGCCCTCGACCTCGTCAAACCCGCCCGCCTGCTGCTGGCCGACCTGATGATGTTCGGCCGCCGCTGACCCAACAATGAGGGTCAGAGTCGAATTATTTGCCAAGATCTCCAGCCCATCTAATCCGAGCCAATTGATCGTGCGTCGAGCCAATTGATTTACGGGTCGTGCCCAACAATTCAACTCTGACCCTCATTTTCGGTGCAGCCGATGACGGTCCACCTAATTAGGGTCAGAGTCGAATTATTCGCCAAAATCTCAGCAGCAGTTGAGCTCGGGCTATGTCTCATGACTGGGAGATAAAACGTAGGATCAATTGGTCAATAATTCGACTCTGACCCTATTTTTTTTAGCGGAGGCGCTCGACGGTGTGGCGGCGTGGGGTGGCGTCTTCGTGGAACAGGTCGGCCAAATACTCGGCCAAGTCTGCTTCCCTCACTTCGGCGGGAATGACGAAATCGGCGGGACTGCGGGTACCGTTGGAGCCTGGGTAATAAGCTTGCCACGATCCTGGTTGCCCAGTAATCGCAATGACTTTACCGAATACCTTGAAACGCAGTTCGTTCATCTAAATAGGGACAGAGTCAGCGCGCGGCCGGAGCGCTACGCACTCTGATCAATTGGGGTCAGAGTCGAATTATTGGCCAAGAATCTGCGATCAGTTGAGGAGGCGCCATGTTTCATGAAGCGGCGACAGATCGGCAAATCAATTGGCAAATAATTCTACTCTGACCCCCATTGATTGATCTTATTCGACGGCCTTGACCATCGACTCGATGACTTTCTTGGCGTCGCCGAAGACCATCATCGTGTTGGGTTGGTAGAACAGGTCGTTGTCCAGGCCGGCGTAGCCGGAGGCCATCGAGCGCTTGTTGACGATGATGCTCTTGGCTTTGTAGGCCTCGAGGATCGGCATGCCGGCGATCGGCGATTTCGGATCCTTGGCTGCCGGGTTCACCACGTCGTTCGCGCCCAGCACCAGCACCACGTCGGTCTGGCCGAACTCGCCGTTGATGTCTTCCATCTCGACCACCTGGTCGTAAGGCACCTCGGCCTCGGCCAGCAGCACGTTCATGTGGCCCGGCATGCGGCCCGCCACCGGGTGGATCGCGTAGCGCACCTGCACGCCGTGCTCGGTCAGCTTGTCCGCCAGTTCCTTTACCGAGTGCTGGGCGCGCGCCACGGCCAGGCCGTAGCCGGGAACGATGATCACAGACTCCGCGTTCTGCAAGATGAAGGCGGCATCGTCGGCCGAGCCGGACTTCACCGGACGCTGCTCTTTTGCGCCGCCCGCGTCGACGGAGGCTTCGCCGCCGAAGCCGCCCAAGATCACGTTAAAGAAGGAGCGGTTCATCGCCTTGCACATGATGTACGAGAGGATCGCGCCGCTCGAACCCACCAGCGAGCCGGCGATGATCAGCATTGAGTTGTTCAGCGAGAAGCCGATGCCCGCCGCCGCCCAGCCCGAATACGAGTTCAGCATCGACACCACCACCGGCATGTCGGCCCCGCCGATCGGGATGATGATCAACACACCCAGCACGAAGGACAACGCGGCCATGAGGATGAACGGGGTCCAGCTGGGCGCGACGCCATCGGCGAAGCAGAACACCAGGCCGAGCGCGATGATCGCGACCGCCAGCAGCAGGTTGAGGATGTGCTGGCCGGCGAAGCGCACCGGTGCGCCCTGGAACAGGCGGAACTTGTACTTGCCGGACAGCTTGCCGAAGGCGATCACCGAACCCGAGAAGGTCACCGCACCGACGAAGGTGCCGATGAAGAGTTCCAGCCGGTTGCCGAAGGGGAGCGGGGTGTCGCGGGTGGCGATGTTGAAGGCCCAGGGCTCGGACACGGCGGCGATCGCGATGCATACCGCGGCCAGGCCGATCAGCGAGTGCATGGCCGCGACCAGTTCCGGCATCTTGGTCATCTCGACCTTTTTCGCCGCCACCGCGCCGATGGCGCCGCCCACCACCACGCCCAGGATCACCAGCGGGAAGCCCATGCCACCGCCGGTGGCGAGCTGCTCCTGCAGCTTGAACATGAGGGCGATCGTGGTCAGCACGGCGATGGCCATGCCGGCCATGCCGAAGGTATTGCCGACCCGCGCCGTCGCGGGCGAGGACAGGCCCTTGAGCGCCTGGATGAAGCAGATCGACGCCACCAGGTAGAGCAGCGTCACGACATTCATGCTGATCAGGTTCATGCGCGCTCCTCCGCACCGGCCTTGGCCGACTGCCCCTGGGCCGCCTTCGGCTCCTTCTTCTTGAACATCTCGAGCATGCGGCGCGTGACCATGAAGCCGCCGAACACGTTGACGGCGGCCAGCGCCACCGCCACGGTGCCGGCCACCTGCCCGGCCAGACCCTCGGTCAGGCCGGCCGCCAGCATGGCGCCGACGATGATGATGGCCGAGATCGCGTTCGTCACCGCCATCAGCGGCGTGTGCAGCGCGGGGGTGACGTTCCAGACCACGTGGTAGCCGACGTAGATCGCCAGCACGAAGATGATCAGGTTGATGATGGTATGGCTGATTTCCATGCTTCGCTCCTCGTATCCTGTTGTTCGCTAGGTCCTGAGCACCGCGCCGTCCGCGCACACCAGGGTGGCGCGCACGATCTCGTCCTCGCGATCGATCACGAGCCGGTCTTCCTTGTCGATCACGAGCTTGAGGAAGTCCAGCACGTTGCGCGCGTACAGGGCCGAGGCGTCGGCGGCCACCTGCGCCGCCAGGTTCGGCTCGCCGATGATGTGGACGCCGTGCTTGACCACGGTGCGGCCCAGCTCCGTCAGCGGGCAGTTGCCGCCCTGCTCGATCGCCATGTCGACGATCACCGAGCCGGGTTTCATGGCCTTGACCGTCTCCTCGCGGATCAGGACCGGCGCCGGGCGCCCCGGGATCAGGGCGGTGGTGATGATGATGTCGGCCAGTTTCGCGCGCTCGTGCACCAGCTCGGCCTGGCGCCGCATCCAGTCGGGCGGCATCGGCCGCGCATAGCCGCCGCTGCCTTGCGCGATATCGCGTTCCTCGTCGGTGAGATAGGGTACGTCGATGAACTTGGCGCCGAGCGACTCGACCTGTTCCTTCACCGGCGGCCGCACGTCCGAGGCCTCGATCACGGCGCCCAGGCGCTTGGCGGTGGCGATCGCCTGCAGGCCGGCCACGCCCACGCCCATGATCAAGACGCGCGCGGCCTTGACCGTGCCCGCGGCCGTCATCAGCATCGGCATGAAGCGTCCGTAGGTGTTCGCGGCCAGTATCACGGCCTTGTAGCCGGCGATGTTGGCTTGGCTCGACAGCACGTCCATCGACTGCGCGCGCGTGATGCGCGGCGCGGCCTCCAGGGCAAAGGCGGTGAGGCCGCTTGCCGCCAGCGCGGACAGGTTGTCGGCATCGAAGGGGTTGAGCATGCCGACCAGGACGCTGCCCGGCCGCATGCGGGCGCGCTCGGCGCCGTCGGGACTGCGTACCTTGAGCACCAGGTCGGCGCCCAGTGCGGTGGCGCCGTCGACGATGGCGGCGCCGGCCGCTTCATAGGCCGCATCGGGGATCGATGCGCGCAGGCCGGCGCCGGATTCGACCTGCACCTGGTGGCGCCCGGCCAGCTTCTTGACGGTTTCGGGAGTTGCAGCAACGCGGGTCTCGCCCGGCCTGGTCTCGGCCGGTATGCCAATTCTCATGTTTCCTCCGTTCAGTGGACACATCTGTCCACAATCTAACATGTAATGACAGCAATTGCTCAATAACAAATACTAAAAGATCAATATTCGATTGTCGCGAAAAGCCGGCGGGACAACCAGCGCCACCCTCCCAATGTTTGCAGTGGATCAAGGCCATTTAACGACAGGCAAGCGCACGGAAACAGCATGGATGAGCAGAGCTTCCCACTGTCAAGGTAGAATGTCGGCTCATTTTCAAGGACGCGCATGACCGATATCTTCAAACCATCCGTGACCGTCGCCGCGATCATCGAACGCGATGGACGATTCCTGCTGATCGAGGAAGAGACGAGCGAAGGCGTGAAGCTGAACCAGCCGGCAGGCCACCTCGACCCGCACGAATCGCTCGAACAGGCGGTGGTTCGCGAAGCGCTCGAAGAGACTGCACACGAATTCATCCCGACCGCGCTGGTCGGCATGTACATGTCGCGCTACCATTCCAAGTCGCGCGGCACCGACGTCACCTACCTGCGCTTCACCTTCTGCGGCCACGCCGGCCGCGAACTGGACCAGTCGCTCGACGAAGGCATCCTGCGCACCCTGTGGATGACGCGCGACGAGATCGCCGCCACCGCCGACCGCCACCGCAGCCCGATCGTGCTGCAGTGCGTGGACGACTACCTGGCCGGCCATCGCACGCCGCTGCACCTGCTGTACACCCACCCGTCGGTCTTCGAGGGCGGGATTTAAGAAATCGGAACGGATTCAAGATGAGCAAGAAAAAAGTCGTGATCGGGATGTCGGGCGGTGTCGACTCCTCGGTCGCGGCGTGGATGCTGAAGGAACAGGGCTATGACGTCATCGGCCTGTTCATGAAGAACTGGGAAGACGACGACGACTCGGAATACTGCTCGACGCGCCAGGACTGGATCGACGCGGCCAGCGTGGCCGACGTGGTCGGCGTGGACATCGAGGCCGTCAACTTCGCCGCCGAATACAAGGACCGCGTGTTCGCGGAATTCCTGCGCGAATACCAGGCCGGGCGCACGCCGAATCCGGACGTGCTGTGCAACGCCGAGATCAAGTTCAAGGCCTTCCTCGACCATGCGATGAAGCTGGGCGCCGACCTGATCGCGACCGGCCACTATGCGCGGGTGCGCGAGAACGACGGCCGCTTCGAGCTCCTCAAAGCGTTCGACCACACCAAGGACCAGAGTTACTTCCTGCACCGCCTGAACCAGGCCCAGCTCTCGAAGTCGCTGTTCCCGCTGGGCGAAATCCCGAAGACGGAAGTACGGAAAATCGCCGAACGCCTCGGCCTGCCGAACGCGCAGAAGAAGGACTCGACCGGCATTTGCTTCATCGGCGAACGCCCGTTCCGCGAATTCCTGAACCGGTACCTAGCGCACAAGCCGGGACCGATGAAGCTCGACACCGGCGAGACCGTGGGCGAGCACATCGGCCTGTCGTTCTACACGCTGGGCCAGCGCAAGGGCATCGGGATCGGCGGCCTGAAGTCGCGCAAGAACGCGGACGGCACCAGCGAGCCCTGGTTCGTGGCGCGCAAGGACGTCGCCACCAACACCCTCTACATCGTGCAGGGCCACGACCATCCGTGGCTGCTGTCGCCGTGCTTGGCGGCGGGCCAGTCCAGCTGGACCGCGGGCGAAGCGCCGCGCGAAGGCAGCGTGATGTCGGCCAAGACCCGTTACCGCCAGGCCGACGTGGCCTGTACCGTGGGCGCGGCCGCGGGCGAGCGTTTCGCGCTGTCGTTCGACGAACCGCAGTGGGCGGTGACGCCGGGGCAGTCGGCCGTGCTGTACGACGGCGACGTGTGCCTGGGCGGCGGGATCATCGACTCCAACAGCGCCACGTGATGTAGGGTGCTCGGCTCCGCCGAGCGCGCGCTCAGCTTCGCTATGCTTTGCGGCTGCGCATCCGTGAGTCGGACGCGCGGTCGGCGTAAACAGTCCACTGGACTGTTTACGCCGACCGCCCTACGTCATCTCGCCACCAGCCACGCCGCCAGCGCCGCCGGCGCCATCGGCCGCCCGTAGTAATACCCCTGCGCCTCGTCGCAACCCGCCGCGCGCAGCAGCTGCGCCACCGCTTCCGTCTCCACGCCTTCGGCCACTACCCGGTGGCCGAGGTCGTGCGACAGCTTGATCATGGTCGTCACCAGCGCCTGCGTGCGCTCGTCCTTCTCCATGCCGCGCACGAACGACTGGTCGATCTTGACCACGTCGGCCGGCATGTCCTGCAGGTAGGACAGGCTGCTGTAGCCGGTGCCGAAGTCGTCGATCGCGATCTTCACCCCGGCCGCGGCCAGGCGCGCCATGGTGTCGTGCGCGAGCTTGGGCTTACGCATCAGCGCGCTTTCCGTCAGCTCCAGCGCCAGGCATTGCGGCGGCAGGCCGTGGCGCGCCAGGCCGTCCAGCACGCGCTCGCAGAAGTCGGGTTCCTCCAGGTTCACGGCGGAGACATTGACCGCCACCTGCAGCGCCACGCCCCCGGCGCGCCAGGCGGCCAACTGGCGCAGCGCGGCCGCCAGCACCCATTCGGTGGTGGCGCGCGCCAGCGAGGTGGCTTCGACGATCGGCATGAATTCGCCCGGCGGGATCGGACCGGCCTCCGGATGGGTCCAGCGCAGCAGCGCTTCGACACCGACGCAACTGCCGTCCGCCAGCGCGACCTTGGGCTGGAAGGCCAGGTACAGTTCGTCCGGTTCGGCCAAGGCGCGTCCCAGTTCGCTGATCAGCCAGAAGCGGTGACGGTAGGCGGCGTCTTGCTCGGCAGAATACACGCGCAGGCCGCTCTCGGCGTCGCGCGCGTCGTGGGCGGCGCTGTGCAGGTTGCGCAGCACGTCGAGCGGCGCATCCTGGCCGACCGCGAAGCGCACCAGGCCGACGGTCGAGGTGGTGAGAAACCCGGCCTGGCCCATCGGGCCGCGCTGCGCCAGCCAGTCCATCAGCAGGCTGCTGAAGCGCGCCAGCGAGAGGCCGGGCGAGGCCAGGAAGGCGAACTGGGTGGTGCCGACGTGGTAAACCTTGCCGCCGCCGGCGAGCGTGCGCAGTGCCGGCACCGCGGCGCGCACGATGTCGTCGAGCCAGGCGCTGCCCATCACGCGCATCGCGTCGCTCAGCTCTTCCGGCGTGGCCAGGCTGACCAGGGCGGCCAGCTGGGGCTCGCCCGTCGCCATCACCAGACCCAGGTCCCGTACGTCGCCGACGAACTGGTTCCGGTTGGGCAGGCCGCTGACCGGATCGATGCGGCCAAGGGCGTGCTGCAGCTCGATCTGTGCCATGACCATGGCCGCCAGGTCGGCCAGCATGGTGCGCTCCTGCTCCGTCACCGTGCGCGGCTCAAGGCCGAGCACGCACATCGCGCCCAGGCAGTGCCCGGCTTTGGTTACCAGCGGCGCGCCGAGGTAGAAGCGGATGCCGCTGTCGGCCAGCGGGCTGTCGCGGAAGCACTCGCTCTCGAGCAGATCGGGGACTTCCAGCATGCAAGCGCTGTCGGCCACCGCCGCGCACGGCGCCTTCATGCGCGGAATCGCGTCGTGCGCGACGCCGACCTTCGACTTGAACCACTGGCGATCGGTATCGGTAAGCGACACGGCGGCGATCGGCAGCTGGAACAGCTGGGCGGCCATACGGGTGATGCGGTCGAAGGCTTCGCTGGGGGCGCTGTCGAGCAGTTCGAGCTGGCGCAGCGCCTCGAGGCGGGCGGCTTCATGCAGCGCGGGGTCGTGCGGGATATTCATGGGGCGGCCGGGGAGTCGCACACCAACAAGGCGCACGTATTTATCGGAAATGACGATCACAACCCATTCTGACTAGGTATGATGCACTCAGTCAATTGTTTTTACTGCTTTTCCAGCATTTTCGTCAAATATTGTCGTGTTTCATGTAGAATAAGGCATCGACTATCAATCAAGAGCGACATGAGCGAGGATGACCCGATCCTGACGACGCGGGAAGCGGCGCAGTTGCTGGGCGTGGCCGTCAGCACGGTGCAGATCTGGATGGAGAGCGGCGCGCTGCCGGCCTGGAAGACGCCCGGCGGGCACCGGCGCGTGCGCCTGAGCGCGGTGCGCCAGCTGCAAAGCCGCCAGCACGAAGAGCCCCCCCTTCCGGATGCGCCTGCCCCCCAGGCGCCGACGGCCCCCGTGGCCGCGTCGGTGGCGCCGCTGCCCACGTTCGACGGGCCGTCCGGCCATGCCCTGCTCGACACGCCGCCCGAGGAAGTCTTCGACCGCCTGGTGCGGCTGGCGGCGCATGTGACCGGGTGTCCGATGGCGCTGATGACGGTGCTGACGCCGCGGCGCCAGTGGTTCAAGGCGCGCACCGGCGTCGAGCTGGCGGAAACGCCGCGCGAATGGGCTTTCTGCAACGGGGCTTTGGCCACCGGCGAGACCTTCGTGGTGGCCGACGCCGCCGGCGATCCGCGCTTCGCCGCCAACCCGCTGGTGCGCGGCGCGCCGCACGTGCGCTTCTATGCCGGGGTGCCGCTGGAAGATGTCCAGGGCCGCCGCTTCGGCACCCTGTGCGTGCTGGACCGCGAACCGCGCCGGCTGCGCGAACGCGAGCTGCGCGCGCTGCGCGAGCTGGCGGAGATTGCCTGCGACGAGATCAGGCGCCGCGGCTGAGAGGCTAGGAAGAGGCGCTTGCCTGCTGCTTGCGCACCACCGCGATCACGGTATTGCGGATGGTCTTGAGCACGGCGTCGGCCTTGAACGGCTTGACGATGAAGCCGTGCACGCCGCGCCCAAGGGCGTCCTGGATGGCGCCGGCGTCGAGGGTGCCTGACACCATGAAGATCATCGCCTTCGGCAGCTGGACGCGTAGTTCCTCGACCACGCGGCTGCCGTCCTCGACCTGCTCGCGCGCGATGCAGACGATCTGGGGACGGTGCTTCATCGCCTGCACCAGCCCCGCGTGGCCGGTATGCGTCTGGGCGACGACCTCGTAGCCGCCGTCCTGCAGCACGGTGTTGAGCAGGCCGCGCGCGATGGCGCTGCCGTCCACGATCAAGGCCTTGAGCATCCCCTCTTCCCTTTAGTAGGATTCATACGCCAGCATGTTCCAGGTGACGCCCAGGCGCACGTCGAGCTTGAGCGCCACCAGGCAGCGCGAGATTTCGAGTATCTCACGCTCGGCGCGCAGCCTCTCGCCCAGCGGCGTCTTGAGGATGCCGGCGCCGGCCACCACGGCGTCCAGGCTGCCGTAGGCGTTGAGCAGGCGCGCTGCGGTCTTCATGCCGATCTTCGACACCCCCGGCACGCCGTCGGTCGGGTCGCCCATCAGCGCCAGCAGGTCGTGCAGCAGTTCCGGGGCCACGCCGAAGCGCTGGCGCACCCAGGCGTCGTCGTGCCATTCGTTCTTGAAGTGGTCCCACACCAGCGCGCCGTGGGCGACCAGCACGTGCAGGTCCTTGTCGGTGGTCGCCACGATGGCTTCGCCCCGCCCCTCGTTCAGCCAGCGCATGACGCCGGTGGCGATCACGTCGTCGGCCTCGACCTCGGGCACGGCCAGCACGTGCAGGCCGGCCTGGCGCAGGCGTTCGTGAAAATCGGGCAGCGCTTCGCGCAGCGGCGCCGGCATCGCGGCGCGCCCTTCGCGGTAGCGCGGATAGAGGGCGTGGCGCCAGTTTGGCCCGCCGTAGTCGAAGGCCGCCAGCACGTGGGTCGGCGCGTGCGTTTCCAGCACGTTGCGGAAGGACGAGAACGCGTGGCGCAGCGCGATGCTGGCCTTCAGGTCGGAATCGGGCTCGGGGCTGGCTTCGTACACGCGGCGCACGATGTTCAGCCCATCGATCGCCAGCAGCTTTCCCTGTTTGCTCATGGTGGTGCGGTAATGGTGGCGGCGCCGCCATGATAAACCGGGCGGCGCGTGCGGCAAAGCCGCCCCGCTCTACTTCGCAGGCGCCAGCACCTCGTTCCGGTACCAGGCCCCGACCACCTCGCGCTCGGCCAGGGTCATGTTGGTCTGGTTCCCGTAGGGCATGAACTGGGTCTCGACCACGTTGACGTAGATGCGGCGGGCGTCGGCGCGGATCTGCTCGGGCGTGTCGAAGCGGATGCCGCGCGGCGCGCTGAAGAAGCCCGGCATGGTCGGGGTGGCCGAGTGGCAGGCCACGCAGCGCGCCCGCACGATCGCCTGCACTTTCGGAAAAGCGGGCGAGGCCGCCACCGCCGCCAGCGCCTCGTCCACTAACGCGGCCGCTTCAAGCTCGGTGGTGGACGCCGTGACCTTCGCCAGCACCTGGCGCAGCGCGGCGACCGCGCCCTCCCCGTTATAGGCCGCCGCCCGCTCAGGCGTGTTCAGCGCGGCGGTAAAAGCCGCCGCCACGTCGGTCTTGCGGTCGAAGATCTGCAGGTCCGACATCGCGGCGCCGGCCAGCAGGGCCACCGGCACCTGGCCGCGCGTGAGCACTCCCTGCTGCAGCGCGCCGGACCAGAAGGCCAGGCCGCCCGGGTCGGGGTCGCGGTTGAACAGGTTGCGGTACATCGCCGTCACCGCCGCCGCGTGCTCGCCCGAGTAGAGGGCAAAGGCTTCGGGGCTGCCGGCCAGGCTGTCGAGCACCTGGCGTAGCGGCGCCTCGACGCCGTAGCGCCAGTACATGGCGCCCATATCCATCGGCAGCTTCGCTTCGCGGCTGGCGCCGGCGAAGAAGGCCAGGCCGGCCGGGTCGGCGGCGCGGCCGAGGTAGGCCAGGTAGAGCTGCTGGGCGACGCGTTCGTGGTCGGCCTGCGAGACCGGCACCGGCACCGCGGTGCGCGCAGGCTGGACGGGTTCGTCGACGGTGGCGCCGCCGCAGGCGGCCAGCAGGGCGGCGGCACAGGCGGCAGCCAGGAAAGTACGGGAAAAACGAGAAATCATCATGCTCCGAACGGGGTGTATTCGATGCCGCCTTCAATGGCGGCGATGACCTGGGCGCGGTTCTCGCCGCTTTCGGCGAACTGCGCCAGCAGGTCGGCGCGCGAGAAACCGAGCTTGATGGCGTTGACCCAGAAGTCGAAGCCGGCCTGCTCGGGCGCGCGGTGCAGCACGTTGTTGTACAGCTTGCCGACGAATTCCTCGGCAGTGGAATTGGCGCCGTACAGCTTGACCGCCTCGTCCGATTTCAGGAAGCCGTCGGCCACCTGGGTCAAGGTCACGCCGTTGTCCATGTTGAACATCCAGAAGCTCAGGCCCGGCACGTCCGGCTTGCGGTCGAAAGCGGCCTGGTAGACGCGGTAGGTCTGGCCGGCGGCACCGTCGATGTCGAACGCTACCGCGCTCTTGTCGCCGAACAGGACGCGCTCCACGTTCACCAGGTGGTCTTCGCCCGCGGCCTTGGTGGCCTTGACGCTGCCGTCTTCGTTGCGCGCGAACTTGACGCTGGTGCGTGCACCGGCATAGGTCACGAAGTCGACACCGGCGCCGCCGTCGATCTGGTCGAAGCCGCCGCTGCCCGCGATGCGGTCGCTGCCGCCACCGGCCAGGACGGTGTCGTCACCTGCCGTGCCGGCCAGGTTGTCGTTGCCTTCGCTGGCAGCCACCGTAGACGATAGCTGGCGCACGCCGACGAAGCCGACGTAGTCGTTGCTGCCCTTGCCGTCGGTGACGGTGTAGACGAAGCGGTCCTCGGCCGCATAGCCGCGCTGCGGCGTGTAGACGTAGTCGCCGGTGAGCGACAGGGTCAGGGTGCCGTGGCCCGGTGCGGTCTTGAGCCTGTAGGTGACGAAGGCGCCGTCGCTCGATTCGGGTAGCTTGCCGGAGGTCGAGGCGTTCTGGTCGACCGCGATCGTGGCGTCGGCCGCCAGGCCGGCCGTGTTGAAGGCCAGAGTGCCGTCGGCGAACTGCAGCTTTTCGATGTTGACCAGGGTGTCGAAGCCGGCGCTGCCGTCGCGCGCGGTGACGAAGACCTTGCCGAAGCCGGTGCTGAGCAGGTAGTCGCTGCGCCGGCCTTCGAACACGGCGGTGTCGATGCCGGCGCCGCCGTCGATCCAGTCGTTGCCCAGGCCGCCGCGCAGGCTGTTGTCGCGCACGTTGCCGGTCAGGACGTCATCGTATTGCGAGCCGATCGCCGCCTCGATCCAGCTGCCCGGGGTGATGGCCAGGTTGTCGACCGCCACCGAACCGGCCTTGGTCACGCCCACGCTCGACAGCGCGCCCGGGGCTAGGTCGATCGACACGCCGAAGGCGGAGCTCGAGGCGTCGATGGTGTCGTAGCCGCCGTCGTCGGTGATGCTGGTCTGCGCTTCGAACTGGGCGGCGCCGAGCTTGTACACCGTGTCGGTGGCGGCGACGTTGCGGGTGCCATACAGGTGGCGCAGCGCGGCGACGTCGAGCGCGCCCCAGGTCGAGGGAAACAGGCCGTCGCTGCTGGCGCCATGGGCCATCACCGAATAATTGGTGACGTCGTCCTGTTCGCGCCATTGGGCGCTCCACAGGTCGCCGGCATCGACGTTGCGGGGATGGCGCAGGCCGAGCGCGTGGCCGATCTCGTGCAGCAGCGCCGCATAGCCTTCGGTGCCTGGCGCCAGGTCGCGCAGCGAGTCGACGTCCATCCAGACCTGGCCGGCGTTGGTCTGGCCGGGCATCGCGGCTACGCCCTTGGTATTGGCCTGGGCGCTGGCGCCGAACAGCAGCTTGGAAGCGCCCGGCGCCACTTCGCGGAAAGTGAGGCCGGTGAGCTTCGAAGCGCTGTCGAGGATCGCGCGCACGGCCGCCTTCTGGGCTTCGGTAAAGGCGGCGAAACCGGTGGCGCCGGGGCCGCTGCCCGGTGCCGTGGTGGCGAAGGCGAAGGTCAGCTCGACGCCGGTGCCGAGCGCGCTGCCGGCGTTCCAGCGCTGGTTGTCGAGGCCGACGAGGCCTTCGCGCGCCATCTGTTCCGGCTTGATGAAGTCGGAGACCAGTACCCGCAATTCCGTACCGCTGACGACGACGCGCTCCACGTTGCTGAACGTAAGCTGGAATTCCGGCCGGCCGGCCCAGGTCGCGGTGCCGCTGCGGCCGTCGATCGAGACGTTGAACTTGTAGTCGGCCAGCGTGACGCTGACGCCGCCGTTCTGGTCGCGGAAGTCCGGCAGGATGATCAGGTCGTCGCCACCGCGGCCGTCGACGACGGTCGGGCCGCCGCCGACGAAGAATTCGTTGTCCTGGCTGCTGCCGTACAGCTTGCTGTCGTTCCAGTTGCCGCCGACCCGCTGCACGCCGATCAGGGTATCGCGCGTGCCCCACCCGTCCTGGGCCCAGCCGCCTTCAAGGTCGACCACGACGGCGCCCGGGCTGTCCCAGTAGGCGGCAATGATGGTGCGCCACCAGTCGGTGCTCGGCAACTGCTCGATGCGGTCATTGCCGGCGCCGCCGATGACATTGCCGAGATAGGCGCGGATGGTGTCGTTGCCGCCCCTGCCGAAATAATCGTTCCACTCGTCCGAGCCGGGAGTCTGGACGAACTGGTCGTCGCCTTCTGTGAGGTTGATCTGCATGGGAGCTTATGCGTGCAGCAGGTTGATGGTTTTCTGGCTGAAGTTGGCCAAGTTCGGGAACACCTTGTCGAACTCGCTCGACGGCAGGCCGAGCCACTGCATCAGCGTCGCGCCCACCTGGTCGGTCGAGATGGTCGGCACGAAGCGTCCGCCGCCGTTCGGGTCGCTGTCGTCCGGACCGCCCAGGGTCAGGCTCGGCAGGGTGCCGACCACCTGGCCGCCGCGCACTGGGCCGCCCATGGCGAACCAGTGGTTGCCCCAGGCATGGTCGCTGCCGCCGCCCGAGGCCTGGCGCAGGGTGCGCCCGAAGTCGCTCATGGTGAGCGATACCACGTTCTGGTCCATGCCCGCCGCGATATTGGCCTGGTCGAAGGCGCTCATGGCGCGCGCCAGCGTCGCCAGCTGCGGATCCTGGGCGGTGGGCCCGGTGCCGCGCTGGGTGGCGTGGGTATCGAACTGTCCCCACTGCACCAGGAACACCTGGCGCTTGAAGCCGCGCTGCTTGAACACGGGCAGGAGCGAGGCCAGCTTGCGCAGCGCGCGCGACAGGTCGTCGCCGCCCCAGTCGCCGGCCGGCGCCTTGGCCGCCAGCGCGGCCTGGGTGAACAGGGTCGACTCCTGCACGGCGCGGCCGAAGGTGCGCGCGTACTCGGCCTGGTACTGGTTGACGAACTGCCAGCGCGCCATGCGGTTCAGCGACTGCGCGGCCGGGCTTTGCGGCTGCGCCAGGTCGGCCTGGCCCCAATAACGAGAATCCCAGGGGCTGAGGAAAGACACCGGCGAATTGCGCCCCAGGACCAGGGTGCGGTCGGTGTTCATGGTGACCGCGTTGGCCTGGTTGCGCAGCGCCGTCGGCAGCAGCTCGAGCGCGCGCCCGGCCCAGCCGCTGGTGTCGCTGTCGCCCAGCCAGCCCTGCTGCCACATGACCTGGTCGCTGTGCGAGAGCAGGAAGGACGGCACCTGGACCGTTCGTTCGATCACCTGGCGCGCGGTGGCCGGCGCCACCAGTGGACCGGCGTTCGCGATCCAGGCCAGGCGGCCGCTGTTGTACAGCGGGGCCAGCGGCGCCAGGCCCGGGTGCATGCCGTAGGTATGACCGCCGCTGCTGCCCGACAGGGACGCCAGCACGCTCTTGTTGATGGCCAGTTCGGGACGGGCGCCCGCATAGTCGTTGTAAGCCCCGTCGGTCGGGATCAGGCTGTTCAGGCCGTCGTTGCCGCCGTTCAGGAACACGACGACGAGGGCGCGGTAATCGTCGCCGGCCGCATGGGCCGGTCCGGATTCGAGCAGGCTCGAGGCGCCGAGCATGCTGACCACCGGCGCGGCGCCGGCGAAACGGAGAAAGTGGCGGCGGTCCATCAGTGGATCACTCCATAATAGGGGGTTGCAAGTGCAAACTGCAGCAGGCTGATCGCCTTCTGGTCGGGCGTGTCGCCCCAGGTCGTGGGCGCCAGGTCGATCAGGTTCTGGCGCAGCGTGGCCGGCATGGCGCCGCGGAAGAAACGTTCGCTGACGAGGTCGGCAAACGCCGCGGGCGAGGTGCTGAAGGCACGCCCGAAAGCGGCAGCGTCGCAGTCGGCGCCGGCGCGCTTGACGGCATCGGCGAAGCCGGCGAAGCGCCACGACAGTTCTTCCGCCGTCAAGAGGCGCTGCTCGGGCGCCAGCAGGTTGCTGCCCGGCGCGCGGTCGGTCGGCATGTAGAAGCTGAACACGCTGCTTGCATCGAACGGGCGCTGGGATCCCGGCGACATGACGTACTGGTCATCCCACATCATCTCGTGCTTGCAGTTCAGGCCACGCAGCAGGCCGGTGTACCACAGTACCGGTTCGCGCATCTTGCCGAACGTGGTCGTATCGCTGCCCGGCTGGTCGCCGCGGCGTGCTTCCGGATCGAGCAGGATGGCCTTGATCACCGCCTTCATGTCGCCCGCCACGCCCTGGCCGTTGTTGCGGAAGACCGTGGCCACGCGCGCAATGTAGGCCGGACTCGGGTCGCTGGTGACGAGGTGCTGGATCAGGCGCAGGCTGACGAAAGGCGCGATGTTCTGGTGCGACATCAGGACCGAGACGATGGTATCGAGTTCCTGGCGCGCCTCGACGCCGGCCGGGAAGCTTCGACCCAGCACGACCTTGGCGCCGCGGTCATGCGCCGCGCGCCAGGTGTCGGGCACCAGTTCGCCGTCGTAGCGCCGGTAATCCAGGCGATCGTCACTGCCAATCATGCGCCAGCCGGTCAGGGCGCGCGCCAGCTCTTCGACATCCTTCTGGCTGTAGGTCTCGACCGGCCGGCCGGCCGCGTCGCGCTGGATGCTGCCATCGAGGTTGAGCTTGACCACACCCAGCGTGAACAGCTGCATCAGTTCGCGTGCGTAGTTCTCGTTCGGCGCGCACCAGCGGCACTCGTCGCTGGTCGGGCGGTTTTCCAGGTTGTCGAGGTAGACGCCCATCGCCGGGTTCATCGTAATCGCACGGATCAGTTCACCATAGTTGCCGAATGCCTGCTTCTGCAGGAGGTTGGAGTAGCTCATGCCGCCATAAGGCTCGACCTTGGCCATCGAGACCACCACGAACTGCGACAGCGCCCAGCTCACCCGGCGGCGCAGCTGATCCGGCACGTTCAGCATCGATGCATAGAGCTGACGGTTGGAGTAGCGGTAGGCGAATTGGCCCTGCTCCGGAATCTGGTTGTCGTAGCGCGAAATCGGACCAAGGTCGAGCTGCGACGCCGGCAGCGCGAACTGCTCGTCGATCCAGCGCTCGAAGCCCTTGGCCTGGATGTCGGCCACGAGCGCCGGCGTGGCGCCGAAACTGACCTGGTCGGCAAAGCGCGCGGCGGCATAGCGGGTGACGGCATTCGTCGCCACAGGCTTGACCTGGCCGCTCGAGGCCGTGAACGATGCGGCCGGTTGGCCATCGGGGCCGGTATCGCGGCTGCAACCGGCGGCCAGCAGCAGGACGGCGGGAATCAGCCACGCCCGCGCGCGGGAAAGGCGTGTAGAGGTGGGCATGGAAACTCCAGCATGAACGATCCGTTCATTATTGCACGCTGGAATTTGCGAACAAACATCAAGTGTTAATTATTAACAGACTTGTGGTTAAAAACATACTTACCTCGCATAGTCATACTTGCCGCCCCGCTCCAGCGCACGCTGATAGGCCGGACGCGCGTGGATGCGCTGCAGGAAGGCCGACAGCTTCGGATACTGGCTGCCCAGTCCGCCGCGCGAGGCAGCCGCTTCCAATGCAAAGCTCATCTGGATGTCGGCGGCGCTGAATGCTTCTCCGGCGAACCAGGTCGATTTGCCCAGTTCGCTCTCCAGGTAATCGAGCTGGTTGCGGATGTTGGGGTTGATGAAGCTCTCCTTCACCCTGCGCGCGATGGCCCGCGCGATCGGTTTCGCGAAGAACGGCATCGGCCCGTTCTCGACCTTGTCGAACACCAGCTTCATGAGCAGCGGCGGCATGGCCGAGCCTTCGGCGAAATGCAGGTAATAGGTGTAGCGCAGGCGCTCGGGGGTCCCGGGAGCCGGCACCAGGTGGCCGTTGCCGTAGCGGCCGGTCAGGTATTCCACGATGGCGCCGGACTCCGCGACTACCAGGCCGTCATCGGTGATCACCGGCGATTTGCCGAGCGGGTGCACGGCCTTGAGCTCGGGCGGCGCCAGCATGGTCTTCGGGTCGCGCTGGTATTTCTTGATCTCGTACTCGAGCCCGAGCTCTTCGAGCAGCCACAGGATGCGCTGCGAGCGCGAATTGTTCAGGTGATGGACGACGATCATGGGCGTTCCCGCAGAGTTCGACAGACCGCCAGCTTAGCACGCGGCGGAATGATGCCGTGCGCCTGCCGACGGACGAGCCGGTATATCGTCGGGCCATGAGCGGATCGGTTTACATCGGCATTTCTGGCTGGCGCTACGTGCCGTGGCGCGGCGTGTTCTACCCCAAGGGGCTGGCCCAGCACCGCGAGCTCGAATACGCCGCGCGCCAGCTGCCCAGCATCGAGATCAATGGCTCCTTCTACTCGCTGCAGCGGCCCGAGAGCTATGCCGCCTGGCGCGAGGCGACGCCGCCCGGCTTCGTGTTTGCGGTCAAGGGCAACCGCTTCATTACCCACATGCTCAAACTCAAGGACATCGAGGGTCCGCTGGCCAACGTGCTGGCTTCGGGCCTGTTCGAACTGGGCGACAAGCTGGGGCCCATCCTGTGGCAGTTCCCGCCGATCGTGAAGTTCGACCCGCAGCGTTTCGAGCATTTCCTGTCGCTGCTGCCGCAGGACACGGATAGCGCCCTGGACCTCGCGCGCCAGTACCAGCCGCGCATGGAGGGCCGGGTCAGTCTCGAGGCCGGCCCCAGGCGGCCGATGCGCCACGCGGTCGAGATCCGCCACGACAGCTTCCTCGATCCCGCCTTCATCGCCATGTTGCGCCGCTATAACGTGGCGCTGGTGGTGGCCGATACGGCCGGGCGCTGGCCGCTGTGCGAGGACGTGACCGCCGACTTCGTCTACATCCGCCTGCACGGCGACAAGGAGCTGTACGCCAGCGGCTACGGGAACGAGGCGATCGATGCCTGGGCCGCGCGCATCCACGCGTGGCGCAACGGCGGGCAGCCGCTCGGCGCGCGCTTGGTGTCGCCGCAGGCGCCGCCGACGACGACGCAACGCGACGTCTACTGCTACTTCGACAACGACATCAAGGTGCACGCACCCTACGACGCGCAACGGCTGATCGCGGCGGTGGATGCCATATCGACGCAGGCGGACTAGAATGGAAGTCCACCCATGCAGTGACCGACCAGGAGGCTATGATGAAAGTGCTTCGAGTCAGTACCGCTGTTTCCACCCTGCTGTTCTCCACTACCCTGCTGGCCGCTGACGGCGCTCCCCTGCGGAGCGTCAACGGTGTCCTCGTCGACAGTGCCGGCATGACCGTCTACACCTATGACAAGGATACGCCGAACAGCGGCAAGAGCAGCTGCGTCGCTACCTGCGCCAAGAACTGGCCGCCGGTGATGGCGGAGGGCACGCCGGCCGCGCCCTATTCCGTCGTCATGCGCGAAGACGGCGGCAAGCAGCTGGCGCACAAGGGCAAGCCGCTGTATACCTTCGTGAAGGACAAGAAGGCCGGGGACAAGAGCGGCGACGGCGTCGGCGGCGCCTGGCACGTGGTGGCGGGCGACTAGCCGCGCGGGCAAAGAGGAAAACCGGCAGGCTGCGGCGTGGCGACAGGGTCGAGCACGTCCTGCTCCGGGCGGAGCAGGCGGATGCACCTGTCCGCGCCGAACTGCGCCTTCAGCTTGCGGCCGGTGAACCCGGTGCGGATATAGTCCTCGGGGACGCGCGAGGTCTCGTAGCGCAGGACGTCGCCGCCGATCGCGACCGAGAACGCGGTCCGGATCGGCATGTCCAGCCCCTGGAGCTCGGCGCTGTCGCGCACCGCGATGCTGACCGGGCCTTCGTCGCGCGACATGCTGGTGACGACGATTGCCTGCAGCGACAGGTTGGCGAGTTCGACCCGGGTAGGCATGCTGCAGCTGGCCAGCAGCACGAGTCCGACGATCGAGACGGCGATGCGCATGCGTCCGGTGCCTAGCGGCGCTCGTGGATCTTGATGACCTTGCCGTTGCCCCTGGGCGGCGGCGAAGGTTCGGCGCTTTGGCTATCGCTGCAGGTATTGCAGCTGTCGCAACCGCTGCCGCAGCTGGCCGAGGTGTCCAGCCATGTCACCAAACGCGATTGGGTGCCGCCCTTCGACAGCCGGTGCACCAGGGCGCGCCGCCAGGCAGCCGGCAGGTATTTCGCGCCGGCGTACAGGGCCGCGAGCAGCACGATCACCCCGACGATCAGCTCCTGCCACATGGTCGTTATGCTCCGGTGAAGTAGAGGGCGACGCGGTAGGTGATGAAGGACGCGGTGTAGGCCAGCGCAAACATATAGCCGGCCATGATCCAGGCGTACTTCACGCTGCCGGTCTCGCGGCGCACCACCGATAGGGTGGCGATGCACTGCGGTGCGTACACGTACCAGGCCAGCAGCGACAGCGCGGTGGCCAGCGGCCAGGCCTGGGAGATCACCGGCGCCAGCGCATCGGCGACGTCGTCGCCGCCCGACAGCGCATAGACGGTGCCGAGCGCGCCGACCGCGACTTCGCGTGCGGCCATGCCCGGGATCAGGGCAATGCAGATCTCCCAGCCGAAGCCGATCGGGGCAAAGACCACCGACAAGGCGCGGCCCAGCATGCCGGCGACGCTGTAATAGATCGGCGGGTGCGTCGCGCCTTCCGGCGCGCCCGGGAAGCTCGACAGGAACCAGAGCAGGACCATCAGGGTCAGGATCACGGTGCCGACGCGGGTCAGGAAGATCCGGGCGCGTTCCCACAGGCCCATCGCCAGGGTGCGCAGGTGCGGCCAGTGGTAAGCCGGCAACTCCAGCATCAGGGGCTGCTGCTGGTAGCCGCTGCGGCCCTTCAGGATCCAGGCCACGGCCATGGCGCTGACGATGCCGGCGAAATACAGGATGAACAGCACCAGGCCCTGCAGGTTGAAGGCGCCACCGATCTCGCGGTCGGGGATGAAGGCGGCGATGATCAGGGCGTACACCGGCAGGCGCGCCGAGCAGGTCATGAGCGGCGCGATCATGATCGTCACCAGGCGGTCGCGCGGGTTCTGGATGGTGCGCGCGGCCATCACGCCGGGGATCGCGCAGGCGAACGAGGAGAGCAACGGGATGAAGGCGCGGCCGGAGAGGCCGACGCTGCCCATGATGCGGTCGAGCAGGAAGGCGGCGCGCGGCAGGTAGCCGCAGTCTTCCAGCAGCAGGATGAAGAAAAACAGGATCAGGATCTGCGGCAGGAACACCAGCACGCTGCCGACGCCGGCGATGATGCCGTCCACGATCAGGCTGCGCAGCGGGCCTTCCGCCATCATGCCGCCGACCTGGGCGCCGATGCTTTCGACGCCGGCGCTGATCAGGTCCATCGGCACCGCGGCCCAGGCGAACACCGACTGGAAGATCACGAACATCAGCACCGCCAGGATCGCCGGCCCGGCGAAGGGGTGCAGGATCACGTGGTCGATCGATTCCGACAGGTTGCCCTTGTCGTGGACGTCCGTGACGGTGGCGGCCAGGATGCGGCGCACTTCCTTTTGGGTCTCTTCGACCGGCACGGCGTCGATCGCCGCCAGCGGGTTCGGCGTGACGCGTTCGGCGAACGGCATGCGCTCCAGCGCCCCCAGCAGCGCCGCTTCGCCGCCGGCCTGGATCGCCACGGTCTCGACCACCGGCATGCCCAGTTCGCGGGACAGTTTGGCGGTGTCGATCTGGATGCCGCGCTTGTGCGCGACGTCGACCATGTTCAGGGCCAGCACCATCGGCAGGCCGAGGCGGCGCACTTCCAGCACCAGGCGCAGGTTCAGGCGCAAATTGGTGGCGTTGACCACGCACACCAGGGCGTCGGGCGCGCTTTCGCCGGCGCGCAGGCCGCCGATCACGTCACGGGTGATGACTTCGTCCGGGGTCTGGGCCGACAGCGAATAGGCGCCCGGCAGGTCGAGCACACGAAAGGCGCGCCCGTCCGGCGAAGTAAAACTGCCTTCCTTGCGTTCGATGGTCACGCCGGCGTAGTTCGCCACTTTCTGGCGCGCGCCGGTCAGGCGGTTGAACAGCGCGGTCTTGCCGCAGTTGGGATTGCCGAGCAATGCGACCAGGGGCGTGCGTGACGCCACCTGTTGTTCCATGACACCCATCGTTTATTCCGGCTGGATCGACACCAGGGCCGCTTCGAAGCGGCGCAGCGCGAAAGTGGACTGGCCGACCTTGACCGCCAGCGGACCGCCGGGCAGGCCGCGCTTGAGCATGCGGATGCGTTCTCCCGGCACGAAACCGAGTTCCATCAGGCGCCGCTGGACGTCGAAGCCGCCCTGCGCCGCGGTCGGCGCCAGGTGGATCACGGTGGCGCTCTGGCCGGCCTGCAAGGTATCGAGCGTGGTCAGGGTGGGAGCTAGAGTCATGGTTGCGTCCGGTAATCGGGTGCGCCTTGTCGCGCTGATGAGACAGATATGTGCATCATAAACCTAAATGCGAATTATTTCTATTTGCGGTTTGATCACAGTCTGAAGAAAGTGCACAAGAACGCGAAATTCCTGTTGCAAACGGGATCGAGTTTACGGAGAATAGCAACACGAATGAGATTGATTCTCATTTATTTGCCAAGTGAGCAAGTAGCGACAAGGAACCGAAGCAATGATCGTCTGTGTCTGCAACAACATCTCCGACCGCGAAATCCTCCAGGCGGTCGACCTCGGCATCACCTCGGTGGCCGAACTGCACAAGGAACTGGGCGTCGGCACCATGTGCGGCAAATGCGTCAGCTATGCGCGCGAAGTCCTGCACGAACATCTCGACAGCAAGACCACGATCACCGAAGTGCGCCGCGTCCCGCAGGCGGCCTGAGTCTCGACGAACCATCTCCTCCCGGCCCCGCGTTGCGGGGCTTTTTTTCGTCCACACGCGCCCGGTTCCGGCGCGAACGAGAAGCGTTTTCACAGCGGAGTGAGAACGCTTGTCATTCCCGCGGAAATTTCCGGTTTTCGGCGCATTTCGCGGGCTTTCTTCCGCTTTTTACGCGCTTTTAGGCCGGAACCGGGCTGCTTGTTTGTTATCATGGAGCCCATTCGAAAACACCAAGGGCATCCCACATGAAAGGCGACCAGAACGTTCTTCGTCTGCTCAACGCGCAGCTGACCAACGAACTCACCGCGATCAACCAGTACTTCCTGCATGCACGCATGTACCGGCACTGGGGCTTCGGCAAGCTGGCCAAGAAGGAGTACGACGAATCGATCGGCGAGATGAAGCACGCCGACAAGCTGATCGACCGCATCCTGATGCTCGACGGCCTGCCGAACCTGCAGGCGCTGCACAAGCTGCTCATCGGTGAATCGACCCAGGAAATGCTGGAATGCGACCTCAAGCTCGAGCGCGCAGCCCAGGTGACGGTCAAGGAAGGCATCGCGGCGGCGGAAGCAGCGGCGGACTACGTGACGCGCGACCTGTTCCTGATGATCCTCGAGGATACCGAGGAGCATATCGAGTGGCTGGAGACGCAGCTGGATCTGATCGTGAAGGTGGGGATTCAGAATTATCTGCAGAGTCAGATCAGCGAGTAACTCTGCTCTGCCTAAACTTGGGCTCCGGCCTTCGCCGGAGCGACGGTTTTACAGCTAAAGGTATTACGCCACGAGCTTGTGAACGTCATCCCGACGTAGGCCGGGATCCAAGTTCGTGTGAACAGCCGCTAACGCCAGCCGTTCACCGCCACTTCCTCATCCACTGATCATAAAACCCCAGATCCCGCGGCACCGCCCCCGGAATGGCGCAGATCGCTCCCGCGAACTCGTTCGCCCGCGCCAGGCTCACGTCCAGCGGCCAGTCCCGCATCTTCCCCAGCAGGAAAATCGCCGAGAAGGCATCGCCCGCGCCCACCGTGTCGATCACGAAGGGTGGCGCCGGGTTGTCGCGGTGCATCAGAATCTGGCCGTCCGCACCGAAATACACCGAGCCGCGGTGCCCCAACGTGACGATCAGCGCGTCGAGCGAGAACATCTGCAGCAGCGCCTGGCAGGATGCGTGGACTTCCTCGGCCGCCATGGCCGGATCGTCCGGCTTGATCTGGAAGTACCAGCCGAACATCGCCTGCAGTTCTTCTTCGTTGACCTTGGCGACGTTGGCCGCCTGCAGCGAGCGGGTGACGATGCGCTCGTCGACCTGGCCGTCACGCAGGTTGAGGTCAAGGTAACGCAGCGCCGTCGTGGTCTCCAGCAAGGCCGTCAGGGTAGACCGCGAGCGTTCGCTCCGCTGGGCCAGGGTGCCGAAATAGAAGATGCCCGGCTCGGCGCTTGCCAATGCCGCGAGGGCGTCGGACCGGTCGATGAAATCGTAGGCCTGGTTCGGCAGGATCGTGAAGCGGTGGCCGCGGGCGGCCCGTTCGACCAGCACGCGGCCGGTCTCTTCGATCGCATCGAGCTGCAGCCCGGCCTCGCTCATGGCGAAGCGTTCGAATTCGGCACGCACGGCCTGGCCCGGCTTGTCGTTGCCGATGCGCGTGATCATCAGCTGGGGCGCCATGAAGGCGGCCAGGTGGCGCGCGACGTTGAAGGGCGCGCCGCCCACCACCTGCTCGGTGGTGAAGTCGTCGACCAGGGCTTCGCCGAAGATGGCCGCCGTGGCCGCATGCGTGGCGCCCGCGTTCATGCGACGACCGGCACGGTGTCGCGGAAGGACGGACGCTCGGCCAGCTTGCCGGCCAGGCGCGCCAGGTTCGGATAGTCGCCGCGCCAGTCGATGTCGGGGAAGCGGAACGACAGCCAGCCCAGGGTGCAGCCGACGGCAACGTCGGCCAGCGTGTAGTGGATGCCCATGCAGTAGGCCGAGTCGCCCAGCTTGGCGGACATCTCGCGCAGGCCGGCATGCACCTTCCCCAGCTGGCGCTCGATCCACTGCGCGCTCTGCTGCTCGGGAGCGCGGTCGCGCCGCTCGATGAAGACCAGGATGGCGGCATCGAGCACGCCGTCGGCCAGGGCTTCCCAGACCTTGACTTCGGTGCGGTCGCGCCCGTTCGGGGGCAGCAGCTTGCACACCGGGGAGATGGTGTCGAGGTATTCGGCGATCACGCGCGAGTCGTACAGCGTGCTGCCGTCTTCCATCACGAGGCAGGGGATCTTGCCCAGCGGGTTGACCTGCTGGATCGTGGTCTCCGGAACCCAGACGTTCTCTTGTTCGAAGCTGAAGTCGAGCTTCTTGTCCGCCATCACGACGCGGACCTTGCGCACATAGGGACTGGTGAAGGAACCGATGAGTTTCATACATGCCCGAAGTAGAAGATTGGATGCCAGTATAACATCGGCGTTTTGCCGAATGTCTGCGCCGGAGCGGTCCCGGCAAGACCGCGCGCGCAAGGCCTTGCGCCGCGCCCGGTGGTAAAATCCGCGTTTTTGCACGGACCGCCCGCCATGACCTCTACCGTCCCCTCCCCTACCCTGTCGGCCCTGTCTCCGCTGGATGGCCGCTATGCGTCGAAAACCGACAAGCTGCGCCCGATCCTGTCCGAAGCCGGCTTCATGCACCACCGCGTGAAGGTCGAGATCGCGTGGCTGCAGGCGCTGTCGCAGGCCGGCCTCCCGGAGATCAAGCCGTTTTCCAGCGAAGCGAACGCTCACCTCGAGCGCATGGCCGGCAGCTTCGGCGACGCCGAGGCAGCGCGCATCAAGGAGATCGAGGCGGTCACCAACCACGACGTCAAGGCCGTCGAGTACTGGCTCAAGGAGCAGGTGAAGGATGTGCCGGAGCTGGTCGCGGCAAGCGAATTCATCCACTTCGGCTGCACCTCGGAAGACATCAACAACACTTCGCACGGCATGATGCTGAAAAGCGCCCGTGACGGTGTGCTGCTGCCGGCCCTGCAAAGCATCATCGCCAAGCTGACCGAGATTGCGCACACGAATGCGGAACTGCCGATGCTGTCGCGCACCCACGGCCAGACCGCCAGCCCGACCACCCTGGGCAAGGAGTTCGCCAATGTGGTCGCGCGCCTGCAACGTGCCGTCAAGCGCATCGCCGACGTCGAAATCCTCGGCAAGATGAACGGCGCGGTCGGCAACTACAATGCGCACCTGGCGGCCTATCCGGGCTTCGACTGGCCGGCTTTCTCGAAAGACGTGATCGAGAACCGCCTGGGCCTGGTGTTCAACCCGTACACCATCCAGATCGAGCCGCACGACTACATGGCCGAGATGTTCGACGCCATCGCGCGCGCCAACACCATCCTGCTCGACCTGAACCGCGACATCTGGACCTACGTTTCGCTCGGCTACTTCAAGCAGAAACTGCGGGCCGGCGAAATCGGCTCGTCGACCATGCCGCATAAAGTGAACCCGATCGACTTCGAAAACTCGGAAGGCAACCTGGGCCTGGCCAACGCGGTGCTGCGCCACATGGCCGAGAAGCTGCCGGTCTCGCGCATGCAGCGCGACCTGACCGATTCGACCGTGCTGCGCAACATCGGCGTCGGCTTCGGCTACGCACTGCTGGCCTACGACAGCTGCCTGCGCGGCCTGAACAAGCTGGAAGTGAACGCGGCGCGCCTGGAAGCGGACCTGGACGCGAGCTGGGAAGTGCTGGCCGAGCCGGTGCAGACCGTGATGCGCCGCTACGGCATCGAGAACCCGTACGAGCAGCTGAAGGAACTCACCCGCGGCAAGGGCATCACGCGCGAAGCGCTGCAGGAATTCATCGGCAAGCTGGCGATTCCGCAGGAAGCCAGGGACCTGCTGCTGCAGATGACGCCGGCGAACTATACCGGCCTGGCTGCGCAGCTCGCCGCAGCTATCTAATTGTAGGTTGGTCGGCTTCGCCGACCAACCTACATTCAATACTCCCAGATCAGCTTCACGCCCAACCGCCGCTCGATCTCGGCCCGCGCCAGGATCGATCCAAATTCCCCATGCCCCCCGGTGAGGTTCTCGCCGCTCAGCACCAGTTCCAGTCCTGGCCGGATGCGCCAGTTGAAGCGCGCGTCGAAGGCCGTGTAGGCCGGCACGTCCGGGAAGGATTTACCCGCAACCTTGCGCAGCGCCAGCTCGATCTCGCGGCGGTCGTCGATCCCGTAGAGGGAGCGCAGCTGCAGGGTATGGGCCGGATCGCGCCGGGTCACGCGCGTGGCACCGACGTCCTTGCTGCCCGGTTTCAGGTGCAGCTTCTGGTGCAGCGCGGTCCAGCCGGCCGACAGGCGCCAGCGCTGGGTGGCCTGCCAGCTGCCCCAGGCCTCGATGCCGCTCGAGCGCCCTTCCATCAGGCTGTCGAAGACGATGAAGCCGCGCGGGTCGGTCTCGGTGGTGCGCAGCCAGTCGTAATCGTGGTGGAACAGCGTCACCGAATACGAGAGCGGCGCCACCGGATTGCCGCGGTAACCCAGCTCGTACACCTGGGCCACCTCGCCGCGCACGCGCGGGCCGCCGCGCAGCAGGTAGGGAGGACGGCCCGGCAGGAAGGCCTCGACGTCCAGGCGCGAGGGCGCGCGCACGGTGCGCGAGGCCGCGGCCCACACCGCGTGGCGCGGCGACAGGCGCCACGACAGGCGCGCGCTCGGCAGCCATTCGACGCCGGTGTATTCGTTGTATTCGAGGCGGTTGCCCAGAGTCAGGTACCAGTCCTCGCGCAGGTTGACCTCGTCCTGCGCGAACAGGCTGGCCCACTGCTGCGTGGTGCGGGCCGGCAGGAAGGCGACCACCTCGCTGTTGTCGACCCGGTCGCGGCTGAGGCGGTAGTTGGCGCCCCAGACGACGCGGTGCGCGCCGCCGACACCCGCGACCGGCGCCAGCGTGTGCTGGAACTGCAGGTCGGTAGTGTAGAGACGCTCGCCGAACAAGGGCTCGGCGCGGCGCAGGGTGTGGTCGAAATACGCCTGGGCCATCAGGCTGGCGCCGTTTTCCAGCGCATGCTCCCAGCGCGCGCTCAGGTTGACGCCATCCGAGCGCACCCGGCCCAGGGTGGTGGGCACGCCGGGCGCGGCGATCTCGCCCGGGGCCGGCTGGTCGAAGCGGCCGCGGTAGGCGTTGCCGATCAGGCTGACCCGGTCGGGGCCGCGCAGCCAGTCGGCGCGCACGCCGACCAGGGTGCGGCGGTAGGCATCGTCGACCGGAGCGCCGCTGGCCAGCTCGCTGTCTTCGCGCCGGGTGGTCTTGCCGAAGGCGCGCCAGGCGATGCCGCCGGCCGTCGTGCCGCCGTGGCGGAACGCGGCCGTGGCGCCGTCGCTCGCGGCCTGCAGGACGGCCAGGCCGCCCTGGGTATCGCGCGCCGAACGCGTGGTGATGTTGATGACGCCGTTGACCGCGTTCAGGCCCCACAGCACGCCGCCCGGCCCGCTGATCACCTCGATGCGCTCGACGTCTTCGAGCAGCACTTCCTGGGCGTCCCAGAACACGCCGGAAAACAGCGGGGTGTACACGGAGCGGCCGTCGACCAGCACCAACAGCTTGTTCGAGAAGCTGTTGCCGCTCTGGTTCATGCCGCGCGCGCTGATCGAATAGGCGTAGCCGTTCACCCGCGCCACGTGCAGGTTGGGGGCCAGGCGCAGGGCTTCCGGCAGGGAGGCGGCGCCGGAGCGGCGGATGTCCTCGGCGGTGATGACGAATACCGCCGCGGCCGCGTCCTGCAGGCGCTCGGGACGCTTGGATACCGACATCACGGGGATGTTGGCCAGCTCTTCGATGGACAGGTCGGCCAGGTTGTCGCCTGGCTGGTCGCGGTCCTCGGCCAGGGCCGGCATGGCGAGCGCAAGGGCCAGGCAGGCGGCGAGGCATTTCAGCGTAAGGGGCGGGTTCGACGGGGTCGGTTCGGTTTTCATATTCTTGTTCCCTGGCACCATCTGGTATCGCCAGACATCTCTGCTACATGGTCGTTTTTGACAATTTTACATTCTCGACGGTGCCGCTGGGCAGGTTTTGTAATCCGTGCTAGTGTACCCAGCGAAAATTGCACCCGGCAGCACCCGGCCGTAAAGACTGGTATAGTTTGTCCTAACGCGTACAACTTTCCAAGCAGATAATTTTCATGCACCGCTATACCATCCCTGCCATCGTCCTGCACTGGCTGATCGCACTGCTGATCATTGCGACGTTCACGCTCGGGCTGGTAATGACCGACATCCCCGGCATCACGCCGACCAAGCTGAAATACTTCAACTGGCACAAATGGGCCGGCGTCACCGTGCTGCTGCTGGCCACATTGCGCCTGCTGTGGCGCCTGCTGCGCCACCCGCCCGCCTACGCCGACGACATGCCGGCCTGGCAGCGCGGCGCCGCCCACGGCCTGCACTGGCTGCTCTACCTCCTGATGTTCGCGGTGCCCCTGTCCGGCTATTTCTACAGCCTGGCGACCGGCTATCCGATCGTCTGGTTCGGCGTGATCGAGCTGCCGGTGCTGATGGGTCCCGATCCGGCCCTCAAGCCCGTGCTGAAGGCGGTCCACTATTGGCTCAACATGCTGCTGGCCGGCCTGGTCGGCCTGCACGTGGCGGCCGCGTTCAAGCACCTGTTCGTCGACCGCGACGGGGTGATGGCGCGCATGCTGCCGTTTTCCACCCGTTAGGAGTTCCCATGAAACCAATCCAAGCCATCCTGCTGGCGTCCGCGTTCGCCAGCGCCCTGGCCGGCGCCGCCGTGCTCAAGACCGACCCGGCGAAAAGCAGCGTGACCGCCACCTTCAAGCAAATGGGCGTGCCGGTCGAGGCAAAGTTCAAGGGGTTCAGCGCGCAGATCGACTACGACGCCGCCAAGCCCGCCGCCTCGAAGGCCAGCGTCGAGATCGCGACCGCCAGCTTCGACCTGGGCGACGCCGACTACAACAAGGAAGTGGCCAAGAAGGACTGGTTCAACACGGCCCAGTTCCCGAAGGCCAGCTTCGTCTCCTCGTCGATCGCCCCGGCCGGCGCAGGCAAGCTCACCGTCAACGGCAAGCTGACCATCAAGGGCCGCAGCGCCGACGTCAGCTTCCCGCTGAGCGTCAAGAGCGAAGGCGGCAAGCAGGTCTTCGAGGGCCAGCTGCCGATCAAGCGGCTGGCCTTCAACATCGGTGAAGGCGAGTGGAAGGACACCAGCATGGTGGCCGACGAAGTCGTCATCAAGTTCCGCGTCACCGCACAGTAATCACCACCAGCAGCCCACACCTCAAGCAAGGGAAAGTCCTATGAAAATCAAGCACCTGATCGCGGCCCTGGCCGCTTCGAGCACCCTCGGCGCCGGCATCGCCTTCGCCGCCGACACCTACAAGATCGAGCCGGGCCACACCTACCCGAGCTTCGAAGCCGACCACATGGGCATCTCGGTCTGGCGCGGCAAGTTCAACAAGACCGAAGGCACCGTAACCCTCGACCGCGAGAAGAAGACCGGCACCCTCGACATCACCGTCTTCATCGACAGCATCGATTTCGGCCATGACAAGATGAACGCGCACGCCAAGTCGCCGGACATCTTCGACGCCGCCCAGTTCCCGACCGCGACCTTCAAGTCGAAGTCGATCACCTTCACCGGCGACGTGCCAACCTCGGCCCAGGGCGAGCTGACCCTGCACGGCGTGACCAAGCCGATGACCCTGACCATCAACAAGTTCAAGTGCATCGAGCATCCGATGATGAAGCGCGAAGTGTGCGGCGCCGACGTGAGCGGCACCTTCCAGCGCAGCGACTTCGGTGTCAACTATGGCCTGCCGCGTTTCTCGCCGGAAGTGAAGCTGGCGATCCAGGTGGAAGCGGTCAAGCAGTAATCCCGTAGGGTGGGCAAGTTTTTTGCCCACGCGTTCAACCATCGTTTGAAGAGCCGCGCCGGCAGCATTCACCTGGTCTGAACGCGTGGGCGGAAGACCCGCCCACGCTACGAAAAAGCCCCGGCGCCATCAGGCGCCGGGGCTTTTTTTACATCGTACTACTTGGCTGCTTAGCGGCCGTCGCGGTCGGCGTCACCCGGAATGGCGCGCTCGACCTTGTGCCAGGCGGCGCGCGAAGCGTGCTTGGCCTGCTCCCAGCTCAGGCGCGAATTGCCCTTGGTGCGTTCCCACTCGCTCGACAGCTCGTTCTCGTGCATGTCGTAGCTGCCCGGATAGCGGCCGGCCGAGTTATAGCCCAGCGCATAGGCCGGCTGGTAGTCGTCGTAGGTATAGCCCGGGGTGTAGTACGGCTGGGTCTGGTAAGCAGTACGCCAGTGGGCATCTTCCTCGGCCGGGTTGGCCATCTTGGCCACGCCCTTGCCGGCCATGCCGCCCACGGCCGCGCCGATGCCGGCGCCAACCACCGCACCGATCGGGCCGCCGACGGCGCCGCCGACCACCGAGCCGCCCACCGCCGCACCTGCGCCGGCGCCGACGCCGGTGCCCAGGTGGTGGTCATGCAGTTCGTCGCCCGGTTTCGCGTTCACGACTTCGCCCGCGCCCTTGCCGGCTGCGCCGCCGGCCAGGCCGCCGATCACGGCGCCTGCTGCGGTGCCGATCGGGCCGGCCACCGAACCTGCCGCTGCGCCCACGGCCGCGCCGCCGGCGCCGCCAACACCTTGTGCCAGGTTATGGTCGTTCAGGTCGTCGCCCGCCTTCGGGTTCACCACTTCGCCCGCGCCCTTGCCGGCCGCACCGCCCGCCAGGCCGCCGACCACTGCACCGGCAGCCATGCCGATCGGGCCTGCGGCCGCGCCGGCCATCGCGCCGACTGCCGCGCCGCTGCCGGCGCCCACGCCCTTGGCCATGTAGTGTTCCGACAGGTCGTCACCGGCCTTCGGATTCACCACTTCGCCCACGCCCTTGCCGGCCATGCCGCCGGTGACCGCGCCGATGGCGGCGCCGGCCACGGTGCCGATCGGACCGGCTGCCGAACCGATGGCCGCGCCGGCGACTGCGCCGCCCGCGGCGCCGATGCCGGTGCCGATGATATGGGTGCCGCCGCTGTCGGTCCACGACTGTTCGATGTGGCGGGCGTCTTCGTCCGAACGGGCATTCACGCCCATCACGATGCCGCCCTGCTTGATGCCTTCTTCATAGTGCGCAGCACGGTCTTCCGGGATGCCGGCGCCGATCAGTGCGCCGATCAGGCCGCCGGTGATGCCGCCGGCGCCGGCGCCGGCCAGCGCTGCAGCCAGCGGGCCGGCCACGACCACGCCCAGGCCCGGCAGCACCAGGGTGGTGCCGACGGCGGCGATCCCTGCCAGCACGGCGCCGATGGTGCCGCCGATGCCGGCGCCGATGCCTGCGCCCTCGGCTGCCTTGCTGCCCAGTTCAGTGTCCGTATCGCCGAAGTGGGTCTTGCGGGCGCTGTCCGACATCATCAGGTTGACGTCGTCCTTGCCGTAGCCACGAGTCGAGATCGAGCTGTAGGCGCGTTCTGCGCTGGCACGGTCCGGGAACAGGCCGGTCACCATGCGGGAATTCTGGTTGGTGTTATTCGTATCGTAGTTGCTCATGGCGAATCCTTTCAGAAGGGTCAGGTCTCAGGTGCTGCAAACGGTGTATTCGGTATTGCAAGTTATGAAACCTTATGCCCGCAACTGTCCCGCTTCTGTTCGCTGACGCACCATAGCGGTTTGTTTTTGCTCGACCATTCCGGACGCCAGAACGGGACTTGCAATTCGCCGTCTAACGTTCGTTGCCGCACCGACCTGAAGGGGACTGGTCTCTAGACTTTTCTCCATGGCCACGGCAATTCAAGGGCCTGGGGGTATGTTTTCTTACACTTGAAGGAGGTTCACCATGTTATTCATCATTTGGATCGTTGTCGGTGGCATTCTGGGCTGGCTCGCCAGCATGGTCATGAAGACCGACGCTGAACAGGGCATGATTCTCAATGTCGTGGTTGGTATCATTGGCGCCTTCCTGGGTGGCTGGCTGCTGTCGCCGCTGTTCGGCACCGGCACCATCAATTCGGACGACTTCAGCGTTTCCTCGCTGCTGGTTTCGTTCCTGGGCGCAGTCATCCTGCTGGCAATCGTGAACCTGCTGCGTCGCGGCCGTGTTCGCTAATTGCTTAGCGAATAGCTCTTACTAAAAACCAACGCTTCGCGCGTTGGTTTTTTTACGTCTTCTTATGGATACGCGCCCCAAAATGTTCTGGACAGCATTAATAACGTGCATCGTTACCCTGCTCGTCGGCTTTTTAGCGCTCAACTTCATGCCGAGCGAAAAGCAGATCGACACTCGGCTCACGCGACAGTACGATACCCACGACCCGCAGTTCCGCCGCTCGCTCGGCGTGCTGCTCGGCCCTCCCATCCTCGAGGGCAACAAGATCGAGGTCCTGGTCAATGGCGACCAGATCTTCCCGGCGATGCTGGAAGCGATCCGTTCGGCCAAGAAAACGATCACCTTCGAAACCTATATCTACTGGTCCGAATCGATCGGCAAGGAATTTTCCGAAGCGCTGAAGGAACGCGCGCGCGCCGGCGTCAAGGTGCACCTCATGCTGGACTTCATGGGCAGCATGAAAATGGACAACGCCCTGCTGCAGGAAATGAAGGATGCGGGCGTGCTGGTGCAGCGCTACCACAAGCCGGTCTGGTGGAAACTGGCGCGCCTGAACAACCGCACCCACCGCAAGCTGCTCGTGGTCGACGGCAAGATCGGCTTCACGGGCGGCGTCGGCATCGCCGACCAGTGGCGCGGCAACGCCCAGGACGAGGATCACTGGCGCGATTCGCACTTCCGCGTCGAAGGCCCGGCGGTAGGCCAGATCCAGGCGGTGTTCATCGACAACTGGACCAAGGCCACCGGCGGCGTGCTCGACGGCCCGGATTATTTCCCGGCCCTGCATCCGGTGGGCGACATGCCGGCCCAGATGTTCTCGAGCTCGCCCACCGGCGGCAGCGAATCGATGCACCTGATGTACCTGATGGCGATCACGGCCGCGCGCCACACCATCGATCTGTCGGCAGCCTATTTCGTGCCGGACGACCTGACCATCCGCACCCTGATCGCGGCGGCCAAGCGCGGCGTGCGCGTACGTCTGATCACGCCGGGCAAGTTCATCGATTCGGACCTGGTGAAGGCGGCCTCGCGCGAGCGCTGGCCGGAACTGCTGGACGCGGGCGTGCAGATCGCCGAGTACAACCCGACCATGTACCACGTGAAGACACTCATCGTGGACAACCTGTTGGTGTCGGTGGGCTCGACCAACTTCGACAACCGCTCGTTCAGCATCAACGACGAGGCCAACCTCAACGTGCTGCATGAAGGCTTCGCAACGCAGATGAGCGCGGTCTTCGAGGCCGACTGGAAGCGCGCGACGCGCATGACGGAAGCGAAGTTCGAGCGCCGACCATGGTGGCAGCGCCTGAGCACGGCGGTGGTTTCGCTCGTCGGTAAGCAGTTGTAAGTACAAATCCTACCCAGGCGGCAGGGAACTTTCCTGCCGCCAACGTCCTGCAAATATCGTTTTTGTCGCTTCGAAATATCGGTTGACGATGTGTATGAGGATTACGGATACTCTTGGATGCTCCGCGGAGCCCAAGAGTTCCCATCCCAACCAGACAGACGCGAATGAAAAAGACCCTCCTCTCGCTGGCCATCCTGACCAGCCTCGCCGCACAAGCGGACGAAGGCATGTGGATGCCGCAGCAGCTGCCACAAGTAGCCAAGCAACTGAAAGCCGCCGGCCTCAAGCTCGACCCGGCCACCCTGACCAAGCTGACCGAATTCCCGATGGGCGCGATCGTGAGCCTGGGCGGTTGCTCGGCCTCCTTCGTCTCGCCGCAGGGCCTGGTCATCACCAACCACCACTGCGTGTACAACAGCGTGGCGGTCAACTCGACCCCGGAACGCGACCTGCTCGCCAACGGCTTCCTGGCCAAGACCCTCGGCGAAGAACTGCCGGCCGCCCCGGGCAGCCGCGTCTACGTGACCGAGGAAGTGGCGAACGTCACCGACCAGATCATCACCCCGGAAGTCGCCAAGCTGAGCGGCAAGGCGCGCATCGACGCCATCGAAAAGAACCAGAAAAAACTGGTGTCGGCATGCGAACAGTCGGCCGGCTACCGCTGCACCGTGGCCAGCTACTACGGCGGCCTCGAGTTCTACCGCCTGAAGCAGCTGGAAATCCGTGACGTGCGCCTGGTGCACGCCCCGCCGGCCGGCGTTGGCAAGTTCGGCGGCGACACCGACAACTGGATGTGGCCGCGCCACACCGGCGACTACGGCTTCTACCGCGCCTACGTGAGCAAGGACGGCAAGGCCGCCGAGTTCTCGAAGGACAACGTGCCCTACCAGCCGAAGCACCACCTGAAGATCGCCACCGAAGGCTCGAAGGAAGGCGACTTCATCATGGTGCTGGGCTACCCGGGCCGCACCAACCGCCACCGCCTGCCGTCGGAAGTCGAATCGACCTTCACCTGGAACTATCCGGCCTTCGTTGCCGCCTCGGGCGAGACCCTGGCGATCATCGAGCGCGAGACCAAGAACGACCCGGCCGCCAAGCTGAAGTACGCCGGCCAGATCGCCAGCGTCAACAACTACTACAAGAACCGCAAGGGCATGCTGACCTCGTATGCCAACAGCGACTTCCTGCAGCGCAAGACCGCCGAGCACAACGCCCTGAAAGCCTGGGTCAACGCGAATCCGGCCCGCAAGGCCCAGTACGCCGCCGACATCGAGCAGGTCGAAAAGCTGATCGCCGAGCGCGACGCCGACGCCAAGAAGGGCTTCTACCTGGGCTACGCGCAGCCGCGCTTCCTGTCTTCGGCCCGTTCGCTGTACCGCCTGGCCAACGAGCGCACCAAGCCGGACGCCGAGCGCAAGTCGGGCTTCCAGGAACGCGACATGCCGCGCTGGAACTCGGTGGTGGCAGGCGCGGACCGCACCTACGACGAGCGTGTCGACAAGGCGCTGGTGTTGAACTTCCTGACCAAGTACGTCGCCCAGCCGGCGGCCGAACACGACGCCGCTTTTGATGCCGCCCTGGGCATTCGTCCGGGCATGGGCGAAGCCGAACTGAAGGCTGCGCTGGACCGCATCTACGCCGGTTCCAAGCTGGCCAACAAGGAAGAGCGCGCTGCATGGCTGAAGCGTTCGCCGGCCGAATTCCAGGCCTCGAACGACAGCTTCATCAAGGCCGCGGTCGCCATGTACGACGCTGGCCTGAAGGAAGAAGCCGAAGCTGAAGAACTGGGCGGCAAGATCCAGCAAGCCTACGCCAACTACATGAAGGCCAAGATCGCCTACATGAACAGCAAGGGCCAGGCCGTCTATCCGGACGCCAACGGCACCCTGCGCGCCACCTTCGGCAAGATCGCCGGCCGCCCGGTCGGCGCCGACGGCACCGAAGGCTGGACCGCGTTCACCACCGTCAAGGGCGTGGTGGCCAAGCACACCGGCGAAGGCGAGTTCAACGCACCGGCAGCCCAGCTGGCCGCGATCCAGAACAAGGAATTCGGCAAGTACGTCGATCCGAAGCTGAAGACCGTGCCGGTCAACTACCTGGCAACCCTGGACATCACCGGCGGCAACTCGGGCTCGGCGGCGCTCAACTCGAAAGCCGAGCTGATCGGCCTGGCTTTCGACGGCACCCTGGATTCGATCATCTCGGACTGGGACTTCAACAAGGCCATGACCCGCGACATCCAGGTCGACGTGCGCTACATCCTGTGGAACATGAAGCACGTGGACAAGGCGGATAACCTGCTGAAAGAAATGAACGTGCAATAAGCGTTCAGCCGGCGCCCCCGGGCGCCTGCGACCGAGCCACGCCGCCGCAAGGCCGCGTGGCTTTTTCTTTGTCCAGCACCACCGTTCGCCCCACCCATCGTGCAATCCGTCGCGTGCCGGATGCGGGCAGCCGGACGTGGCGCTATGCTCCTTTCATCGACCGGAAAGGACGCACACATGAAGAAGGCATGGCTGTTCATCGGCGCGCTGCTGGCGTCACGCTGCATCCTGGCGCAGGAGCTCCCCGATCCCTACGCAAAAGCGCGCGCCATCATCGAAGACCTGAACCGCATCACCGCCCCGATCGGCGTGCAGGAGTCGTACAAGACCCGTATCGGCGGCGTCGACCAGTGGATCAACGTGCGCGGCCAGGACCGCGACAACCCGATGATCCTGTTCGTGCACGGCGGCCCGGCCTCGCCCGTCACGCCGACCATGTGGCAGTTCCAGCGCCCCATCGAGGAATACTTCACGGTAGCGAACTGGGACCAGCGCGGCGCCGGCAAGAGCTATGCCGAGACCGACCCCGAGAAGGTGGCCGCGACCATCCGCATCGAGCGCTATGTCATGGACGCGATCGAGGTGGCCGAGCACCTGAAGGCGCGTTACGGCAAGCGCAAGCTGATCCTGATGGGCCACAGCTGGGGCACCATCATCGGCATGCGCGCAGCGCTCAAGCGCCCCGACCTGTTCTACGCCTACGTCGGCATCGGCCAGGTGCTGAACGTGCGCGAGAACGAGCGCATCAGCTTCGAGTACGCTTTCGAGCGCGCCAAGCGCGAGAACAATGCGGAAGCGGTCAAGGAAATGGCATCGATCGCGCCCTATCCCGGCAGCCAGCCGATCACGCGCGAACGGATCATCGTCGCGCGCAAGTGGCCGCAGTACTACGGCGGCCTGTCGGCCTTCCGCAGCGAGTCGGGCTACTTCTTCCGCGGCCCGCTGCTGTCGCCGGAGTACACGCCCAGCCAGGTGCAGGACATCGACAAGGGCAGCGTGCTGACCCTGGGCCGGGTGCTGCCGGAATTCCTCGAAGTCGACTTCTCGAACGTGAAGCGCTTCCCGATCCCGGTCGTGATGTTCCTGGGCCGCCACGACTACACGACGCCGGCCGCGCCCACGGTGGACTGGATGGGCAAGGTGGAGGCGCCCTACAAGCGCGTGGTGTGGTTCGAGCGTTCGGCCCACATGCTGCCGTGGGAAGAGCCGGGCAAGCTCCTGGTCAGCCTGCTCGAGGTGGTCAGGCCGCTGGCGAAATGATGGCCTCCAGTCCGGCGGCGATCTCCTGCGCCAGCTGGTGGATGTGGAAACCGTCGACGAAGCCGTGGTGGGCCTGCACCGAGAACGGCAGCTCCAGGCGGCCGCCTGACGCATCCCTGAATTTGCCCCAGGCGAGAGACGGGATGTCTGGCTGCGCCAGCGAGGCGCTCGGATGCTGGATCGAGGTGAAGGCGAGCCAGGGGATGCAGGTAATGAAAACCTGCTCCTTGGCCTCGCGCGGGGCCAGGTTGCGGTAGAACGCGTTCAGTTCCGTCATGCTGCTTGCCTGCTCGCGCGCCGCGATGCCGCGCCGGACGAATTCGCGCAGGTCCTCGCTCCAGTCGAACAGGGCGAAGTTCAGGTCCTGGTGCTGGTTGATCACGGTGAAAGAGGGCCGCAGGCGGTCGATCCGGAACACCTCGCCGTCCAGGACGCGGTAGCGGAAGTTTTCGACCCGCAAGACCGCGTTCAGCACGGCGTACAGCAGCACGTGGAAAGGTGCCAGGCCCTGTTCCTTGCACCAGGGCCGGAAGTCCGGCAACTCCAGCGGGAAGCAGATGTTGACTGCGGCGCTGTCCATGCCGTCGAACAGCGCGAAGCGGTCGCGCCGCCGCTCGAACATCTCCATTTACTGCGCTTTGTTCAGGCGGCTGTGGCGCACGCTGTACAGGAAATAGGTGGCGACGGCGACCGCCATCCAGATGAAGAACACGCGGAAAGTGGCCGGCGACAGGTCCTTCATGATGTACAGGCAGGCGCAAATCGACAGGCCCGGGATCACGTAGGGGCCGAAGGGCACGCGGAAGTTGCCCGGCTCGCCGCGGCCCTGCTTGGCGCGGATCACCGGCACCGCGATCGAGACCACGATGAAGGCAGTCAGGGTGCCCATGCTCACCATGTCCCACAGGAAGGTGGAGTCGACCAGGCCGGCCACGACCGCCACCACGGCGCAGACGATCAGGGTATTGCTGGTTGGGGCCTGGGTGCGCTTGTTCACCTTCTGGAAGGTCTTCGGGATCAGGCCGTCGCGGCTGATCGCGTACAGGATACGGGTCTGGCCGTAGATCGTCACCAGGGTCACCGAGAACACCGATACCACGGCGCCCGCCGACAGCACCAGCGCCGGCCAGGCCTTGCCGGTCACGTTCTGCAGGATCACCGACAGGCCGGCCTGCTGGCCCGCGAACATGTGCGAAGGCTGGGCGCCCATCGCGGCCACTGCCACCAGCAGGTAGAAGACGGTCACGATCAGGAGCGCGGCCAGGATCCCGATCGGGACGTTGCGGCGCGGGTTGTTGGTCTCTTCGCCGGCGGTGGCGATGGTGTCCAGGCCGATAAACGAGAAGAACACGGTGCCGGCGGCGGCGGTCACGCCGGCCATGCCCACGTAGCCGCTCTCCTTGTCCGGATTGAAGAAGGGGGTGAAGTTGGCCATGTCGAAGCCGGTGAAGGCGATCACCGCGAAGAAGATCAGGATGGCCAGCTTGATCAGCACCATGATGGCGTTGGTGGTGGCCGATTCCTTGGTGCCGCGCACCAGCAGGAAGCAGCACATGGCGATCAGGATCACCGGCGGCAGGTTGAAATTACCGGGGCTGAAGTGGACGTTGTGGTGGTCGGACACGAACATCGGCGAGCGCAGGTAGGCTGGGATCTCCCAGCCGAAGGCGTTCATCAGAAAGTTGTTCAGGTAGTCCGACCAGCCGATCGCCACCGCACTGCCGGCCAGGCCATACTCGAGCAGCAGGCAGGCCGCGACGATGAAGGCGGCGAACTCGCCGACGGTGGCGTAGGCAAAGGAGTAGGACGAGCCGGCCGCCGGCACGCGCCCGGCCAGTTCGGCATAGCACAACGCGGTCAGGCCGGCGGTCAGCGCAGCCAGCAGGAACGAGAGGATCACGGCCGGACCGGCCTTGGGTACCGCCTCGACCATCGTGAAGAAAATGCCTGTGCCGATGGTGGCGCCGACGCCGATCATGGTCAGCGGGAACAGGCCGAGCGAGCGTTGCAGCCCGCCTCCTGCGCTGTCCCCATCGTCGTGGTGACGTTCAGCTGTTTTCGTGCGGATCAGCTTTTGGCCCAGGGTCAGATTCACGGCAAGTCCTTTGGATTGGCGGCGCCGGCAAGGCCTTCGAATGGGCTGCCGGTCAAAACCTGCGATTATAGGGGCAGTTGAAAATTTCCAATAAATTTGTTTAATAAATGATGCGTGGCGGTGGATTTCGAAGACGGCTGGCGCCAGCTGCGTCAGTACAGCCCGTCCGATGCCCCAGGCAAGGGCAGCCCGGGCTGCGCCGCGAGGTGTTCGGCCCGGACCTGCTGGACAACCTGCTCTGAGGCGCCGGATCAGTCGAGCAGGTGCACGCCCTTGCCGCTGATGCTGCTCTGCGCCGGCCGGCCATAGACCCGGATGCCGCCCGAGCCGCCGCCGTAGGCGACCAGCGACTGCTTCACCGTCGCCCGGATACCGCCCGAGCCGGAGCTTGCCAGGTCGGCTTCCTGGGTGGACAGCGCGGCCAGGTCCATGTTGCCGGAACCGGATACGCGCGCGTTCAGCGAGCGCACGCGCCCGCCCGCCTGCAGCACGCCCGAGCCGGACACCTGGGCGCGCGCATAGTCGCCCTGGATGTCGCCGATGTTCATGCGGCCGGAGCCGCTCACGCCCAGGTCGGCGCTGGCGCTGTGCAGTTCGCCCGCGTCGAGGGTGCCGGAACCGCTCACGCGCGCGTTCAGGCTGTCGACCTTGCCGGCCAGCCGGATTTGTCCCGAGCCGCTCTTGTGCACTTCCAGCGGCGCCCCGGCCAGGCCGAGCACGGTCACCCTGCCGGCGCCGCCGGCATGTACTTCCGTGAGGCGCGGCACCGTGTAGACGACACGGATCGGGTTCTTGCTGCGCAACAGGCGCTCGCTCGTGATCTGCAGCGTGTCGCCGCGCGCTTCGGTGCGGATGTAGGGCAGCAGGTTGCCGTCGGCTTCCACCAGCAGCGACGGCGCTTCGCCGACCCGCACCTCGACCTGCATCGCACCGCCGATGTCCAGCCTGCCGTAGCTGCCGACCGTGCGCTGGTCGCGCGCCGCCACGCCATCGCCTTCGACCACGCTGTTGCTGAACACCGTGTGCATGCGCACGTCGTCGTTCGGCGCGACGATGATGGCGCAGCCGCCCAGGTGGGCGAGGACGGCGGCGGAAGCGAGGGCAAGGAGGGTACGACGCATGGCGGATCCTTCAGGGGTTGTTTTGACGATGGCACTGTAACAATCCCCCCGATGCGCCGCCCGCGCCGTGCGACAGGCTGCAAGAAACGGCGGCTGAGTTGCGGCTGCGGGCCGCCAGTCGCCGCCTTAGCGCTGCCCCAGGCGCGTGCTGCCGAACAGCGCCTTGTATTCGCGCGGCTGCGAGCGCCAGTACTGGGGCGGCGCGAACACCTGGTCGCCCAGTTCGGCCGCCGCATGCCAGGGCCAGCGCGGGTCGTACAGCATGGCGCGCGCCAGGCCGATGACGTCGGCCTGGCCCTGTTGCAGGATCTCCTCCGCCTGGCGCGCCTCGGTGATCAAGCCCACGCCGATGGTCGGCATGCCGGTATCGACCTTGATGCGCTGCGCGAACGCGACCTGGTAGCCCGGCGCCACGGGGATTTTCTGGAGCGGCGACAGCCCGCCGCTCGACACGTGGATGAAATCGCAGCCGCGCGCCTGCAGCTCGCGCGCGAAGCGCACGCTCTGCTCGATCTCCCAGCCGCCCTCGACCCAGTCGGTGGCCGAGATGCGCATGCCCACCGCCATCTCGCGCGGCACGCAAGCGCGCACGGCCTCGAACACCTCGAGCGGGAAGCGCATGCGGTTTTCCAGCGCGCCGCCGTATTCGTCCTCGCGCGCGTTCGACAGGGGCGACAGGAACTGGTGCAGCAGGTAGCCGTGGGCGCCGTGCAGTTCGATGCCGTCCAGGCCCAGCGCATGGGCGCGGCGCGCGGCCTGGACGAAGCCGTCGCGGATGCGTGCCAATCCTTCGGCGTCGAGCGCCAGCGGCACGGTTTCGCCCTCGGCATGCGGCAGGCTCGAAGGAGCAACGGTCTGCCAGCCGCGCGGCTGGTCTGGGGGAACATTGGCGCCGCCTTCCCATGGCACCTCGCTCGAGGCCTTGCGGCCGGCGTGGGCCAGCTGGATGGCGACCTTGATCGGCGAATGGCGCCGGATGGCGGTAATGACGGGCTTGAGGGCGTCGGCATGCGCGTCCGACCACAGGCCCAGGTCATCCGGCGAGATGCGGCCTTCCGGCGTGACGGCCGTCGCCTCGATGATGAGCAGGCCGGCGCCGGACAGGGCCAGGCCGCCCAGGTGGATCATGTGCCAGTCGGTGGGCAGGCCGTCGACGGCCGAATACTGGCACATCGGGGCGATGGCGATGCGGTTGGGGAGTTGCAGGGGGCCCAGGGTGACTGGGGAGAAAAGCATGCTGGACATGAGGCCTCCTCGTGATGCAAAGGCTTCAGTCTAGCTTGAGGGGATGAATCGTGCTGCGCGGCTTCGGGAAGAGAAATTGGGTTCCCGCCTACGCGGGAACGACGGTTTTAAAGCCAACACAATAAGCACGTCATTCCCGCGAAGGCGGGAATCCAAGTTCGCCTGGTCAGCCGATACGGGTAACCATGAGCCCCGCCCGCAACCCCACCCGCACATCGGGATTCGGAAACACGACCAACTCCTCGTCATGCTCCACCCGATACACGGTCTCGCCGTCGATGGCGATCACTTCACCCTTCTTCATCGGCGTGAAGTTCCAGGTCTCGCGTCCCACCGACATGGCAAAAGCGTCCGACAGCTTGATCACCTGCCGCGCCGTCGCGAACACATGCGGCGCCGCCTTGACGCCTGCCGCCGGTTGCCCGCGCAGCAAACGATCCAGTGCCTTCGACGCATCGGCGAACTGCGACAGGTCGTTCTGCCCCAGCGTCCCGACCCGCCCCAGCTCCACCGTGCTGCCGGCGGCGCCGTGATGCTCCGACGAATAATAGCTGTAGGTGCCGACCGATTTCGGGTTCATGATGACGGCGCCGATCGCCGCCTCGCCCAGCCAGTCGATCAATGCCTTGCGCGGTTCGTCCGCAATGATCTCGGGCACGATCGCGAACATCGGATAGTGCGAGGGACGGATCGCGGTGTGCAGGTCGAGGTGCCAGCGTTGTGGTCCCGCTCCTTCGAAGAAGGCACAGGTGGCCGCGATCAGGGCGTCCGCGCGCGCCGCCTCCGCGGTTCCTGACAGCGTGCCCCGGTCTGCCCGGAACATGCGGTTCAGGTCCGCATCGATGAAGCGCTTGCCCTGCGCGATCGCGTCGATGTTTCCGACGCAGACCATCAGATCCGCCGCCAGCTCGCGCGGCGTGCGCGCCAGGGCGTCGAGCAGCCAGGCCACCATCTCGATCGGCCCGGTCTCGTCGCCATGCACGCCGACCGACACCAGCACGCTCGCGCGGCCCGCATCGGGCAAGGCCGCCTTCACGCTCAGGATGCCGGGCGCCGGCAGGCTGACCGCAAAGCCAGCCTCCGAAAAGCGCTGCGCGACCGCACCGAAATCAGCTTCGGCCAGCGCGCGCACCGCTTCCGGCAGCGCAGAACTCACGTTCACGCTCATCCGCTTACGCAGCCAGACGGTCCGGGCTCGAACCTTCCGACAGCGCCCACACGTCCAGCATCGCCTGTTCCAGCTCGACCGGCTGTGCGAAGCCGGTCAGGCCGCGCGCTTCGGTGACCTGCTTGACGGCGGCCAGCGGATCGCCGCCCTGGCCGGCATGCTCGATCACCTGCAGGAGCAGGCGCTGCTGGGTGCGGCGCAGGGCCTGCATCGCGTAGTTGCGCAGCTGTTCCTGCGACTTGCTCTGGGCCGGCAGCTTCAGGCCACGCTCGAGCGTGTCGATGCCGGCCTGCTGGCGCAGGGCCATGCCGACCTGGAGGAACTGGGCCAGGCTCATGCCGCTCGGACGCTGCACCGAGACCGCCGCGAACAGGAAGGTGGCCAGCGACTCGATGGTCTCGACCGCCTTCCAGGCCGCGGTGAAGGTGGACGGCAAGCCGCTGTGGCCGTCGGCTTCGGAACGGGCCGGGGTCAGGCTGCGCAGCTGGTCGGCCTGGCCGAACAGGGTCGAGAGCTCGGCCATGCCGTCGGTACCGCTAGGGAGCGACAGCACGCCTTCGATCACGGCGCGCAGCAGCGCACGGGTGCGCGCATCGACCGCCATCGAGACGTCGCGCGGCACCTTCAGTGCGTCTGCGTCGAGGGCATCGAACACCGGCGCCAGGTGCAGGGCCGACCAGGCGCGCGCCCAGGCCTTGACCACTTCGGTTTCCTCGACGCGGTGCTCGGCAGCCAGGTCGCGCAGCATCAGCGGACCGCAGCGGTTGACCGCCTCGTTGGCCAGCACGGTGGCCAGGATGGCGTTGGCCAGCGGGTGGTTCAGCGGGTCGCGGGTGGCGACCAGCTGGGCCGGGAAATAAGGACGCAGCAGCGACTCGGCCCAGGTCTCTTTGGTCAGGTCGATCGCCGCCAGGGTGCGCTTGAAGCGGTTCTTGACGTTGGCGATGACGACCGCCAGTTCCGGGGCGGTCAGGCCCAGGCCCAGGGCCTTGCGGCGCTGCAGTTCGGTGTCGCTCGGCAGCTGTTCCAGCTCGCGGTTGACGGCGCCCTCCTGCTCCAGGTTGGTGATCAAGGCCGCGTAGCCGTCGACCACGGAAGCGGTGGCCTGCGCCTGCGCTTCGCGGGTCAGGAGGTGGGTCTGCAGCGTGTTGTCGCGCAGGACCAGGTCTTCCACCGCGCCGGTCATCTCGTTCAGGATGCGGTTGCGGTCGGCTTCAGGCAGTTCGCCGGCGTTGACTTCGGTGTCAAGCCAGATCTTGATGTTGACTTCGTGGTCCGAGCAGTCCACGCCCGCCGAGTTGTCGATCGCATCGGTGAAGATGCGGCCGCCGGCCAGGGCAAACTCGATACGGCCGGCCTGGGTCGCGCCCAGGTTGCCGCCCTCGCCCACCACCTTGCAGCGCATTTCGTTGCCGTTGACACGGATGCGGTCGTTGGCGCGGTCCTTCACTTGCGCGTGGGTCTCGGTCGAGGCCTTGATGTAGGTGCCGATGCCGCCGTTGTAGAACAGGTCGACCGGCGCCAGCAGGATGCGGTGCATCAGCTCTTCCGGCGACAGCGAGGTTTCCTTGATGTCCAGGGCGGAACGAACTTCAGGGCTCAGGTCGATGGTGCGCGCGGTACGCGGGTACACGCCGCCGCCCTGCGAGATCAGGCTCTTGTCGTAGTCTTCCCACGACGAACGTGGGAGCGCAAACATGCGTTCGCGTTCCTTGAACGACACCGCGACGTCCGGGTTCGGGTCCAGGAAGATGTGGCGGTGATCAAAGGCCGCCAGCAGCTTGAGCTGGCGCGACAGCAGCACGCCGTTGCCGAACACGTCGCCCGACATGTCGCCCACCCCGACCATGGTCACCGGGGTGGTGCTCATGTCGTGGCCCAGTTCGTAGAAGTGGCGCTTGACCGCCTCAAAAGCGCCCTTGGCGGTGATACCCATCTTCTTGTGGTCGTAGCCGTTCGAGCCGCCCGAGGCGAACGCGTCGCCCAGCCAGAAGCCGCGCTTGACGGCGATGCTGTTGGCGATGTCCGAGAAAGTCGCGGTGCCCTTGTCGGCGGCCACCACCAGGTACGGGTCGTCCTGGTCGTGGCGCACGGTGTTTTCCGGCGGGACGATGGCGCCGCGCACGCGGTTGTCGGTCACTTCCAGCAGGCTGGCGATGAACTCGCGGTAGCAGGCTTCGCCTTCGGCTGCGACGACTTCACGCGGCGCGCCGGTCGGCATCTGCTTGCACACGAAGCCGCCCTTCGAGCCGGCCGGCACGATGACGGCGTTCTTGACCATCTGCGCCTTCACCAGGCCCAGCACTTCGGTGCGGTAGTCTTCCATGCGGTCCGACCAGCGCAGGCCGCCGCGGGCGACCGGGCCGCCGCGCAGGTGCACGCCTTCGAAGCGGCGCGAGAACACGTAGATCTCGCGGTACGGACGCGGTTCCGGAGCGAGCGCCAGGTTGCTGGTGTCGATCTTGAAGATGATCTTCTCGCCGCTGTGCTGGAAGTAGTTGGTACGCACGGTGGCCAGGGCCAGGTCGACCAGGGCCGCCATGATTTCTTCGGTGTCGGCGTGGTTCACGGTCGACAGGCCGGCCTTCAGGGCGGCCAGCTTGGCGGTGCCGGCGCTATGCTCGGAATCGCCCAGCTTCGGATCGAAGCGCAGCAGGAAGCCGGTGACGAATTCTTTCACCAGGGCCGGCTGGGTGCGCAGGGTCTCGGCCATGTAGCGCACCGAGAACTTGGAGCCGAGCTGGCGCCAGTAGCTGATGTAGGCGCGCACCAGCTGCACTTCGCGCAGCGACAGGCCGCCTTCGATGGTCAGGCCGTTCATGCGGCCGTCTTCGGCTTCGTTGTTGAACAGCGCGGTGAACAGCTCTTCGGCCACGGGAATGATGCCCTGCTTGACCAGCTTGGCGCCGCTCTCGTCGTCCACGGCCAGCGCGGTGACGTTGTGGATGGCGCCGTCGGCGGTCTTGATGGTCCAGGTCTGTTCGCGGTCGACGGCGATGCCGGCGTTCTGCAGGGCCGGCAGGATGCGCGACAGCGAAGGCACGACCTCGCCCGAGTACATGCGGATCGAGGCGTCGATGCCGTTGGCGTCGTCGCCCGGCTCCACGCGCACGGCCACGCGGTCTTGCAGGCCGTTCTTGAGCACGGCCTGCAGGTCGCGGAAAGCGGTTTCCGGCGCGGTGTTGGTGACAAAGCTGACCGGCAGGTTGGCGCCGAGCTTGCGCAGGCTGCTGCGCAGGCCGGCGTCTTCGATGGTGTTGGTGACGGCGGCGAAGCGGTCGTGCCAGCCGTCCAGCACCGCCAGCAGCGGCTGCTGGATGTCGGTTTCGAGGTCGAGCGGGTAGCGCGCAGCCTGGGCGATCAGGTAGACGCGCGCCAGCGGGCCGTCGGCCACCAGGGTCTGCACACGCACGTCGCGGGCGCCCGAGCTGTCCTTCAGGGCGGCGGCCAGGCCGGCGGCGACGGCGGCGCTGTAGCGCTCGCGCGGCAGGTAGACCAGCACGTTCAGGTGGCGCGCGTACACGTCGCGGCGCGCGAACACCTTCGGACGCGGCTGCTTGTACAGCGACACGACCGAGGAGCACACCTGGGCCAGCCATTCCGGATCGGCTTCCAGCGCTTCGGTACGCGGCAGCGACTCGAGGATCTCGACGAACTTCTCGGCGCGGAAGCCTTCCTGGCGCACGCCGGCGATCGACAGCACCTTGGCGACGCGGCCGCGCGCGAACGGCAGGCGCGCCAGCGGGGTCGCGGTGGCGGCGCGGGTGAACAGTCCGACGAAGCAGTGCTCGCCGAGGATCTTGCCCTGGGCATCGGTGTTGCGCACGCCGATGAAGTCGAGCGGCTGGTCGCGGTGCAGGGTGCCCTCGACGTCGGCTTTCACGATCGACAGGGTGTCGGCGCGGCGCGACAGGGTTTCGAAGTCGCCCGGGATGTTGGCCAGGCAGGTGCCGTAGACCGGGTGGGCGGTGTCGGCCAGCACGCCGATGCGGCTCGGGATGTCGCGTTCGAGCTCGCGCACGCCTTCCTTCACCATGTAGTAGGCGTAGCCGAAGGGCTCGAAGCCTTCGTTCTTGGCCCATTCGAGGAAGGCGGCGACTTCCTGGCCTTCGGCGCTGCCCGACTGGGCGCTTGCCGCGGCCACCGCGGTCATGCGGTCGGCCATCTTGACGGCGTCGCGATGCACGGTGGCGGCGTCGTTGGCGACCATGCGGATGCGCGCGCTCAAGGCATCGAGTTCACCGAATTCGAGTTCGTCGCTCAAGAGGATCAGGACGATCGATTCCAGTGGCGCGCCGGCTTCGCCAACCGAGGTCGCGATGCCGCTGGCGTCGCGGCGCACCGGCAGCACGGCGTTCATCACGCCGGCGGCGCTCTGACGCTCCTTGCGCAGGGCCATGACGAAGGAATCGACCAGGTAAGGCATGTCGTCGTTCAGGATCAGCAGCGCGGTCGCCATGCCGCCGCGGCCGTCGGAATAGCGCATCTGCGCGATCTGGGCGCCGTGGCCGCTGCGCTGGACCAGTTGCGTGAATCCTTCCCACAGCACCGGGGCCAGGCTCTGGGGCGCGGTACCGGCCAGGTCCTCGTCGTCGAGGGCGCCGAGCCAGGCGCTGATGAGCGCGCCCACATGGGCGTTGACGCCGGTGGACTGGTTTGCGTTCACCAGCTTGAGCGTCTGGTTGCGCAAATCTTGAGACATGTCGTTCATGTTGCTTCTCCAAAGTTTGTGTGCCCGGGCGCGCTCTGGCTTGTGGCTGTGCGCCGCCCTGGCTTTATATGGACGGGGGTGTCCCGTCCGAATTCCGCGTGCGCCTTTGAAACCGGGGCGCGACAATCCGTTATTAGACCATGCGCGGCGGGGCAGGTCACCCGTCGCGCATGTGCATGTGCAGCAGTCCTAACTCAAGTCGTACAGGCCAGGGAGGCCGAGGATCCGTTCCAGTTCCTCCAGCGCGGCCAGGCATTCGGTGGCCAGCTGCGGGTCGGCCAGGTCCTTCGGCTCGACCCGGTCGCGGTAGTACTTCTCGACCCAGGCCACCAGTTGCGCGTACAGGGTTTCGGTCATGATCACGCCGCCGTGCATGGCCTGCGCCTCGTCCTCGGTGAGGGCGACGCGCAGGCGCAGGCAGGCCGGCCCGCCGCCGTTGCGCATGCTCTGGCGCAGGTCGAACTCGACCAGTTCGTCGATCGGTCCGCCGCTTGCGACCATCCCGGCCAGGTAGCGCGCCACGGCGTCGTTCTCGCGGCATTCGTGCGGCACCACGAGGGCCATGCGGCCGTCCGGCTTGGTGAGCAACTGGCTGTTGAACAGGTAGCTGGCCACGGCGTCGCCCACCGGCACCTGGCCGGTACCCACGCGCACCGGCAGCAGTTCGATGTCGACCGCGCCCAGGGCGCCGCGCAATGCGTCCAGGGTGCCCGCCTCGTCGGCAAAGGCCTGCTCGTGGTAGAACAGCACGTTGCCGTTGCCGACCGCGATCACGTCGTTGTGGAACACGCCCTGGTCGATCACGTCCGGGTTCTGCGAGGCGAACACGGTGCGCGCCGGGTCCAGGCCGTGCAGGCGCGCCACGGCCTGGGAGGCTTCCAGGGTCTGGCGCGCCGGGTACTTCCTGGGCGCCGGGGCGGCCGGGTCGAACTCGACCCGGCCATAGACGAAGAACTCGACCCCGGCCGCGCCATGGGCGCCGGCGAAGCGCGTGTGGTTGGCCGCGCCCTCGTCGCCAAAGGCCGGCACCGGCGGCAGCGCGTCGTGCACCACGAAGCGGCTGGAGTCGCCAAAAATGGCGCGCAGGGTGCGGGTGGCCTGCACGTACTCTTCCGAGCGGTGCAGCTTGTTGTTCAGGTTGGCGGGCGTGAAGTGCACGCGGCCGTCCAGGGTATCGGCCGACGGGCTGACGGTGGCCGCATTGGCGGTCCACATCGGCGCCGCCGAATAGGCGCAGGCCAGGATCACCGGCGCCTCGCGCCAGGCGCGCGCGAGCACGTCGGCGTCCGTTCCCGAAAAGCCGATGCGGCGCAACAGGCGGAAGTTCGGACGCGCCTGCGGCGGCATCACGGCCTGGGCGAAGCCGCGCGCGCTAAGCGCCCGCATCTTGGCCAGGCCCTGCAGGGCGGCCTGGCGCGGATTCGAGGCGCTGCGTACGTTGCTGAAGGACGCGACGTTGCCGAACGAGAGGCCGGCGTAGTTGTGGGACGGGCCGACGAGGCCATCGAAGTTGTATTCGCGGGCAGTACGCATGGTCTTAGAAGCTCAGTCCCGGCGACAGCTTGGCCGGCAGTTCGAGTTCGGCCGTCTCGATCGAGGCGACCGGGTAGGCGCAGTAATCGGCGGCGTAATAGGCGCTCGGGCGGTGGTTGCCCGATTTGCCGACGCCGCCGAAAGGCGCCGAGCTGGCGGCGCCCGTGGTCGGGCGGTTCCAGTTGACGATGCCGGCGCGCGCGCGCACCGCAAAGCGCTTCCACAGTTCTTCGGAAGGCGACAGCAGGGCCGCGGCGAGGCCATATTCGGTGGCATTGGCCACGCGCAGGGCTTCGTCGAAATCCTTGACGCGGATCACCTGCAGCAGCGGGCCGAACCACTCTTCGTCCGGGATGCCTTGCGCGTCGGTGGTGTCGACGATGCCGGCGGTGACGAAACCGGCGTTCGGGTCGAGCTGCTTCATCGGCAGCAGCACCTTGCCGCCCTTCGCTTCCATGTCGGCCTGGGCCTGGACCAGGCGCGCGGCCACGGCGCTTGACACGACCGGGCCCATGAAGGGCTGCGGGTCGGCCTTCGAGGGGCCGGGCTGCAGTGTCGACGCGATTTCCACCAGGCGGTCGAGGAAGGCCTGCGCCTGCGGGCCGTCCTGGATGACCAGGCGGCGCGCGCAGGTGCAGCGCTGGCCGGCCGAGATGAAGGCCGACATCACGGCATGGTGGACGGCGGCGTCCAGCAGCTTCGGGTCGCTCGGGATGTCCCATACGACCAGCGGGTTGTTGCCGCCCATTTCCAGCGCCAGCATCTTGCCCGGCTTGCCGCCGAACTGCTTGTGCAGGGCCATGCCGGTCTGGCTGCTGCCGGTGAACAGCAGGCCGTCGATTTCTTCATCCTGGCCGAGGGCCACGCCGGTGTCGCGGGCGCCGTTCACCAGGTTCAGCACGCCCTTGGGCAGCCCGGCCTGCTCCCACAGCTGCACGGTTTTCACGGCGGTGCGCGGCGCGTATTCGCTCGGCTTGAAGACCACGGTGTTCCCCGCGATCAGGGCCGGCACGATGTGGCCGTTCGGCAGGTGGCCGGGGAAGTTATAGGGGCCGAACACCGCGAACACGCCGTGCGGACGGTGGCGCAGCACGGCGTTGCCGTCGGCGACCTTGGAGGCCGTCTCGCCGGTGCGGGCGCCATAGGACTGGACCGAGATGTCGATCTTGTTCGCCATGGTCGTCACTTCGGTGCGCGCTTCCCAGAGCGGCTTGCCGACTTCCTCGGCGATGATGCCGGCCAGTTCCTCGCTGTGTTCTTTCAGCAGGTCGCGGAAACGCGTGCAGACGGCGATGCGCTCGTCCAGCGGCGTGAGGGCCCAGGATTCGAAGGCGGCGCGGGCGGCGCGGGTAGCGCGCGCCACGTCTTGCGCCGTGGAGGCGTTGCTGGTCCAGGTCTGCTTGCCGGTCGACGGATCGATCGTGGCAAGCATAGGACCGCTGCCGGCGAGCCACTCGCCGCCGATGTAGTTCGATTGGTTAGGCATTCGCGTTCTTCCTTGTATTGAGAGGCAGCGTGCGCACGTCGTCGCCCGCCTGCACGTGCAGCTGCGACAGCTCCTGGGCCGTCAATGCAATGCAGGCGGCGCCAGGCACGCCGCGGGTCAGGATCATGCGGAAATCGGTCAGTTTGGTATTCGATACCAGCAGGTGTTCGGTCTCGTCTTCCGGCGCGCCTTCGGAAGCGACCGCCAGCACGCTGTCGCGCACCGCGCGCAGCTCGGACACGCGGCCCTGCAGCACCGGGCCGGCGTCGAAAATGTCGACGTAGCCTTCGTAGTGCATGCCTTCGTTCTCCAGGAGCTTCCTCGCCGGCTGGGTCGAGGTGTGCACCTTGCCGATCACCTCGCGCGCCGATTCCGGCAGGTAGTCGACGTACAGCGGCTGGCGCGGCATCAGCTCGGCGATAAAGGATTTCTTGCCGATCGCGGTCAGGCCGTCGACGTGGTCGAAGTCCATCTTGAAGAAGTGGCGGCCCAGGCCTTCGTAGAACGGCGACACCCCGTTCTCGTCCTGGAACCCGCGCATCTCGGCGATGATCTTCTCGGTGAACAGCTGCTGGAACTGGGCGATGAACAGGAAGCGGCTCTTGGACAGCCACTTGCCGTTGAAGCCGGCGCGGTATTGCGGCAGCAGGAACAGCGAGCACAGTTCCGAGGATCCGGTCAGGTCGTTCGACAGGTACAGGGTCTCCATCCGCGTGAACACGTTCAGTTCGCGGCTGCAGTGCACCAGGGTGCCGATGCGGTAGTTGTAGAAGGGTTCGGTGAGGCCGACCGCGCCCTTGATCGCGCATACGCCGGCGATGCTGCCAGGTGTATCGGACTGCGCCGTGTGCTCGAGCACGAACATGTAGTCGCGCTGTTCGGGCGGGATGGTCTCGGCGAACGAGGCCACCGCGGTGGCGACCCGGTCGCCCAGCATCTTGCGGTCCGGCTTGAGGGTGGTCATGCCGCTGCCGGCCTGGCGCGCCATTTCGATCAGGGCGTCCAGGTCGTCGGTTTTTACTGCACGGATTACGAGCATCGGGTCCTCTCTCAGATGCGTACGCAGGTGACGCTGTCGCCGGGACCGACGCCGAGCGCCTGCTGGGCGTCGCGCGGCAGGCAGATGGCCTGGCTGCCGTCGGCAGGCGGGCAGGCAACGATGACGGCGCGGAAGTTCTGCTCGCTGGTGGCGACCGCATACGTCACCAGCTCGTCGGAACCGGCGGCGCGGCCGGCATTCTCGACCTGGCGCACCTGCGAGGCGCAGAACGAGCGCAGTGCGTTCTTGTGGGCCTGCAGGATCGGGCCGCCGTCGAAGATGTCGATGTACTCGTCGGCCTCGAAGCCTTCTTCGGTGAGCAGGTTGAAGGCCAGCTGGCCACTCGGGTGGATCTGGCCCAGCGCGGCCTGGGCATCGCCCGGCAGCAGCGGCACGTAGACCGGATAGTGCGGCATCAGTTCGACGATCAGGGTGCGGTTGCGCGCGCCGTCGATGACGCGTTCGGCATCGAGGAAGTCCATCTTGAAGAACTTGCGGCCGAGCGCATTCCAGAACGGCGACTGGCCTTCGCCGTCGGTCACGCCGGCCAGCGGCACGAAGAAGCGGTCGCCGAAGCGCTGCGGCGCCAGCACCGCGTACAGCAGGCGCGCGCGCGACAGCAGGGCGGCTTCGACGCCTGCGCTGTCGCGGTTGCGGATGTAGAAGCCCGACAGGTGCGAGTACGCGGTCAGCTCCGAGCACAGGGTCAGCGCATGCACGCTGTGGCTGATGTTCAGGTCGCGCGAGACCTGCTGGATCACGTCGTTGCGGAAGGCGAAATAGGTACCGTTCGAGCCGGCCGAGGCGTGGATCGAGGAGGTGCCGACCACTTCATGCGTGCGCAGGTCTTCCAGCACGAACTGGTACGACTCCTCGCTCGGGATGTCGACGTGGGCGGCGAACGAGGCGATCGAGCGCTCGACCGCGGCGACGATGGCTTCGCGCGTGCGCGGCAGCGTGTGCACGCCGGGGATCGACACCGCCCCCAATGCCTCGAGGGCGCCGATATCCGCGCGCTCTACCGGACGAACTACATACATGCGAACTCCCAGATGGGTCAATTCAAACGGCAAGGCCGGCCGCACCCCGACAGGGCTGGCCGGCCGTATGCGACGGGCCGATCAGCCGGCGATGAAGGCCTCGACCGCTTCGCGCATCAGGCGGTCGGCCTGGGCGATCTGCTCGTCCGACACCACCAGCGCGGGCGCCAGGCGGACCACGTCGGGACCGGCGATCAGGAGCATCAGGCCGAGCTTTTCGCAGACCTTGGTGTAGTCCTTGGAGCGGCCCTTGTACGCTTCCGCCATCGGCAGGCCGATCAGCAGGCCCAGGCCGCGCGGCTTGCCGAACACCTGCGGGTAGTCGGCGGAGAGCTTCTCGAGGTTGGCGAAGATCTTGCTGCTTGCTTCCTTCACGCGCGCCAGGAAAGCCGGCTGGTTGATGGTCTCGACCACTTTCAGGCCGACGGTGCCGGCCAGCGGGTTGCCGCCATAGGTGGTGCCGTGCGAGCCGACGTTGAAGTGCTTGCCGATTTCGTCGGTGGTCAGCATGGCGCCGATCGGGTAGCCGTTGCCCAGGGCCTTGGCCGAGGTCAGGATGTCCGGGGTCACGCCGGTATCCATGTAGGCGTAGAAGGCGCCGGTGCGGCCCACGCCCGACTGCACTTCGTCGAACACCAGCAGCGCGCCGGTCTGGTCGCAGAGTTCACGCAGCGCCTTCAGGAAGGCATGGTCGCCCGGGATCACGCCGCCCTCGCCCTGGATCGGTTCGACGATCACGGCGGCGACGTCGTCGGTGATCGCCGCGCGTGCGGCCTCGATGTCGTTGTAGGGGATGTGGTTGATTTCCTGCGGCAGCGGCTCGAAGCCTTCGGTGTACTTCGGCTGGCCGCCCACCGAGACGGTGAACAGGGTGCGGCCGTGGAAGGACGACAGGAAGGACACGATGCGCGACTTGTGCGGGCCGAACTTGGTGTGCGCGTACTTACGCGCCAGCTTCAGGGCCGCTTCGTTGGCTTCGGCGCCCGAGTTGCAGAAGAAGGCGCGGTCGGCGAAGGTGGCTTCGGTCAGGGCCAGGCCCAGGCGCAGCACCGGCTCGTTGGTATAGCCGTTACCCAGGTGCCAGACGGTGTTCAGCTGCTCGGTCAGGGCAGCGACGATCTGCGGGTTACAGTGGCCCAGGCTGGAGACGGCGATGCCCGAGGTGAAGTCCAGGTATTGCTTGCCTTCCTGGTCCCACAGGTCCAGGCCCGCGGCGCGCACCGGCACCATCGCGGCCGGGGCGTAGGTCGGGACGAGGACTTCGTCGAAGGTCTGCCGAGTGACAGGCCGCGTGGTGACACCCGAATCAAGCTTTGCGTTCATGGCTTCTTCCTCATCTGTAGTCGGTTGTGCGCGGACCGGATGCCGCGCAGGTTCGAGTCATTATAGAAACCCACCCTGACAAGTTCTTGCAGAAGTGCGACAGGGATTTTCGTTTTTAGTCGGAGAAATATTAAGGGAATGACAAGCGGCTTGGTTAGCACCACCGCCGCGTCGTACCGGCGCAGGCCGGTACCCAATTTCCTCGGCGTGTCGTGACGCATCCGCGAAGCGCCAACACAGCATTACGGAATTGGAGTGAACAATGCCAGTGGCATTGTTCACGCCTTCGCCGGAAGTCATGGGCGCCAGTGGCGCGCATGACGGTTCTGCGGTTGGTGGTGAAAGGAGAGGCTGCAGGCGTATCGGTATTATTGCCCCAGCTTGCGCTGCCGCTCCTCCCGCGGCGTATTCCCGAACAGCGCCCCGAACGCCGTCGAAAAATGCGACCCCGACGAAAACCCGCACATCAGCCCCACCTGCACGATCGAGTAGTTGGTCTCGAGCAGCAGCTTGCGCGCCCGTTGCAGGCGCAGTTCCAGGTAGTAGCGTGACGGCAGGCTGCCCAGGTATTGCTTGAACAGCCGTTCCAGCTGGCGCCGCGAGATGCCCGACAGTTGCGCGATCTCGTCGGTGGACAGGGGTTCTTCGATGTTGGCCTCCATCAGGGCCACGGCCTCGGTCAGCTTCGGCTGCAAGGCGCCGAACCTGGCCTGCAGGGCCACCCGCTGGCGCTCGTCCTTGCCGCGCACACGGTCCACGCACAGGATTTCCTTGACCTGGGCCTGCAGGCCGGCGCCGAACAGCAGCTCGACCAGGGTCAGGGCGAAGTCGATGCTGGCGGCGCCGCCGCAGCAGGTCAGGCGGTTGCGGTCGAATTCGTAGAGGTTGGGGGTGAACAGGGCCTGCTCGGCCAGCGCATTGGTGTCCGGATACAGCGCCCAGGGCAGCGCGGTGCGCACGCCGTGCAGGGCGCCGGCATCGGCCAGCCACAGCACGCCGGCGCCGACCCCGCCCCAGAAAGGCGCGGCGCGGCAGCGCTCGACCAGGGCGCGGCAGTTGGCGGGTCTCAGGGCGGCCTCGGCCTCGTCGGCCACCAGCAGCACCAGGTGCCAGTGGCGGGCGCCGTCGGCGACGAACTTGTCGGGACTGCGCACGTCGACGTGCAGCAGTTCCGGCCCCAGCAGCTTGGCTGCCAGGCGCAGCGGCTGTACCAGGCCGGACCAGGTCAGCATGTCCGGCTCGCCCGCGTTGACCAGCAGCACGCGCAGCGGCCGTTCCTGTGCCAGTTGGGACAGGTCAGCAGGCTGCATCGGAGGGCATGGACGGAGTCATTCGGGAACGGGCGTGGCGCCGGGCGGTCGCATCGGTCGCTTATGATACCGGAGAACAAACACGGCCGTTCCGGCGGCCAGCTATAATCCCTGCCATGGGGGAACGATATTTAAAGAGCGTTCGGCTGCTGGCCGAGTGCATGCAAGGCTTCGAGCGTTTTTCCGGAGAATCGGTGCGCCGGCACGGGTTGACGCACGCGCAGTTCGATATCATTGCGACGCTGGGCAATACGCCCGGCATGAGCTACAAGGAACTCGGCGAGCGCACCCTGATCACCAAGGGCACGCTGACCGGCGTCATCGAACGCCTGGAACAGAAGGGCCTGGTGCTGCGCGAACAGAACGCCGACGACAAGCGCTCCTTCTTCGTGCGCCTCACGCCGGCAGGCGATGCGCTGTTCGCCGACGTCTTCCCGCAGGTCGTGGCGCATGGCAAGCAACTGTTCGCGCACTACGGCGATGCCGACTTCGACGCCCTGGAAACCGTGCTGCGCCGGCTGCGCGACCAGATCGCCGCCGGCCTCCCTCCCCAACCACCACAAGCAAAGGAACTGCCTTGAAAACATCCCTCATCGAAGGCAAGAAGCCTGCTCATTTCGACAAGCACATCGTCGGCAACATCCTCCTCGATGTCGCGCCCCTGGACGAGGTCAAGCAGGAAGCCATGCTGATCGGCATCCGCAACGAGGCCGGCGAGATCTACCGCCTGATCGGCGCCACCAAGCTCAACAGCTTCATGAACGCCAGCGAAGAGCTGCTCGACCTCGGCCTGGTCGACGAACTGCAGGACCTGGAAGAGCAGAAGGAAGGCTGCGACGCCATCTTCAGCGAGCCTTGATTGCCTGTCGCAGCGCAGAATAATGCCTTAGAGCAATTTTTCTAAGCTGAACAATGCGATAGGGGTATAATTTTTCGATGGACCGACTTTCCGCCCTCAAGAGCATCGCCGCCGAGGCCAGCCGTGGCGAACTCAGCTTTCCGACGAAGGTCGACGCGACGCTCAAGCTGCAGCGCGCCCTGAACGAGCCCGACTTCCATACTGACATGGCGGCGCGTCTGGTCCAGGCTGAACCCCTGCTGGCCGCCCGCACCGTGGCGATCGCCAACTCGGTCGCCTACAACCGCGCCGGTCACGACGTCACGAACGTACGTGCGGCGGTCCAGCGCGTGGGTTTTCGCACCCTGGGGGCGCTGGCCGCCTCGGTCATCGTGCGCCAGCTGGCCAGCAAAATCGGCGATCCGGCACTGCGCGCCAGGGCCGACGCCCTGTGGATCCATTCGGCCCACGTGGCCGCGCTGGCGCAAGTGATCGCGCGCCGCGTGTCCTTCGTCGATCCGGAAACCGCGCTGTTCGCCGGCATCGTGCACGAGGTCGGCGGCTTCTACCTGCTTTCGCGCGCCGAGGAATTCCCGGGACTGGTCGACGATGGCGCCAACGGCAGCGCCGAAGAGTGGATCGAGCATGGCGAAGTGGCGATCGGCCGCGGCGTGCTGCTCAAACTCGGGGTGCCGGTGCCGGTGATGGGCGCCATCGAGGCCCTGTGGAACGGCATGCGCGCGCTGCCGCCGGAAACCCTGGGCGACACCTTGCTGCTGGCCAACGACCTGGCCCCCTTCCCCTCCCCGCTGCACGCACGCCCCGGCGCCACCACGCTCGATTCGGCGGCGACCATCGACTTCACCATCGGCGAAGGCACCCTGGCGCAAGTCCTGGCCGAGTCCGCCGATGAAGTGAAGAGCCTCACGGCCGCCCTGCTCTGAAGTTTGACCGTTCGGTCAAAAAAATGCCCGCTTCGGAAAAAGCGGGCAAAGTCCAAAACTAGGGATGTCCTGAAAGAGACGGTTCCACTATAAGCCTTGCTGGCGGCCGCTTCCGTACGCTGGTTCACACAGCGTCGTAATTCGTGCCTCAGGGACGCGGCTGCGGACGGCAGGCCTGGGCATAGGCTTCGCGGTAAGGCCGGTCGAAGCAGTTCAGCAGTCCTTCGACGACATCGATGTTCGGCGGCCAGCGCATCTTGAACTTGCTGCCGTCGGGCCTGGATGCCTCGAGCACGCTGTCCTTTACGCTTTCGCCCGGCGGCGGCGGTACCGCCAGCAGCGCCTTGTACGCGCGCTCGAGCGCCGCCCGGTCGCGGCGCAGGAAAGCGACCGTCGCGTCGGCATACGGGTTCCAGCCGTACATGTCTTCGGCGGCAGGCTCGCGTGCCTTCTCCAGCAGTTCGATCGCCTGCCTGTACTGCCCGCTCGAGGCGCGCAGCTGGCCTTCGTGCCAGTACAGGATGCCGGCGTCGTTGCGGTGCGCCTGGCGGTAGTCGCGCAGCAAGTCAGCCGCGACCAGCCCGCAGCCGGGTTGCGCGGCCAGCGTTCGCCAGCCGCCCTTGTGATCCTGGTCGAAGGACTGTTCGTCGAGGGCCAGCAGGCGTGCACGGTCGTGCTCGCAATCGGCAGCGACGGCGCCGAGCGGAACCAGGAGGGCCAGCATTGGCACGAGGGTGCAGAGCTTCATATGGGACAGTCGAGTGGAAAGCCGCCAGCCTAGCAAAATCGGGCCATCGAAAACACGCACTTTGTTGCACCAGCATGCCCGCTACCGGCGGTATCGCGGGACGCTACCACTTGAGAAAGGTCTTGGCGACAGCTGCCCCGGTGCGCGAAGCTGCCGTTCCGTTCCACTACTTTGTCACGACCATGCACGCACCACGCCGGCGTTTCCTGGCCCAGGCTCTCGCCGGAGCCGGCCTGCTGACCGTCTCCCTGCCGCAAGCGCTGGCCGCGCCTGGCATCCTGGTGTCGAACGTCACCGGCCTGTACACGGTAGAAGTCGCCCGCGTCGCGGCGCCCACCTCGACCGAAGAGGTGGCGCAGGCCGTGCGCAGCTGGCCGGGCCGGATCGCTGTCGGGGGCGGCCGCTACAGCATGGGCGGCCAGGTCGCCATCCGTGGCGGCCTGCACCTGGACATGCGCGGCATGAACCGGCTGCTGCATCTCGACCCCAAGACGCGGGTGGCCCGGGTCCAGGCCGGCATGCGCTGGCGCGACCTGCAGGACGCGCTCGATCCACTCGGCCTGGCCGTGCACACGATGCAGAGCTTCGCCAACTTCACCGTGGGTGGCGCCGTCTCGGTCAATGCCCACGGGCGCTACGTCGGCAACGGGCCGATGGTGAATTCGGTGCGCGCCCTGCAGCTGGTGCTGGCGGACGGCACGACCGTGGAAGCCAGCCGCGACGCGCACGCCGAACTGTTCCGTGCGGCGGTGGGCGGCTATGGCGCCGTTGGCGTGATCACGGAAGTCGAGCTTGATCTCGCGCAAAACTGCCGCATCGAACGCAGCGTCGCGGAAGTGCCGCTTGACGCGTATCCGACCTGGTTCCGGCGCCTGGCCGCGAACGGCGACTGCATCTTCCACAATGCCGACCTGCTGCCGCCCCTGTTCGATGCGCCGGTGGCCGTCTCGTGGCGCCGTACGGCCAAGGCGCTGACCGAGACTGCCAGGCTGGTGCCGCGCGGCCAGTCGTATGCGCTGGAGCAGAACGCCCTGTTCGCCATGACCGAGCTGCCGCGCGGCGACCTGTTGCGCAGCAAGCTCATCCATCCTCTGCTGCTGGCGCACCCAATCGTGAAATGGCGCAACCATGAAGCCAGCCTCGACGTCGCGGAACTCGAGCCGCGCACGCGCCGGATCTCGACCTATGTGCTGCAGGAATATTTCATCCCGGTGCGCCACTTCGCCGCCTACGCACGCGCCATGGCGGCTGTGATCCGCAAGCATGCGGCCCAGGTGCTGAACGTCTCGGTCCGCCATGCGCCGCCGGACGCGACCACACTGCTGCCCTGGGCGAAAGAAGAGGTGTTTTCTTTCGTCGTGTACTACAAGCAGCGCACCCACGCCGAGGCGCAGCACCGGGCCGGCGCCTGGACCCGCGAGATGATCGCCACCGCTCTCGCCTTCGGTGGACGTTATTACTTGCCCTACCAATTGCACGCCACGCGCGACCAGTTCGAACGTGCCTATCCGGAAGCGCAGCAATTGCGCGAGATCAAACGCCGGGTCGATCCGGCCGGCCGGTTTGCCAACGAACTGTGGGCGGCGTACCTGTAGAGGGAAAATCCGGTCAAAAAAAACCCGCTCCGGGTGGGGAGCGGGTGAAGTCCAAAACTAGGGATGTCCTGAAAGAGACAGGTCCACTATAGGGAACGTCCCCCTGCCACTCTGTGCGTTACCGCACGCACATACCCAATTTGTCACATCGCCTTGATGTAGATGTAATAAATGCCGCCGCGGCACTAGCCGGGGCGGCATTTTGTGGGAGAAAGCAGACTCAGACGACGGCGCCGTCGGTCTCGTCCTTTTCCTTGACCGGCTTGATCAGGTCTTCGCGCTTGACACCCAGCCACATGGCGAGCGCGGCGGCGACGAACACCGACGAATAGATGCCGAAGCAGATGCCGATCGTCAGCGCCATCGCGAAGTAGTGCAGGGCGTGGCCGCCGAAGAACAGCATCGACAGCACCATCATCTGGGTCGAACCGTGGGTGATGATGGTACGCGAGATGGTGCTGGTGATCGCGTGGTCGATCACCTGGGTCACCGACATCTTGCGCTGCTTGCGGAACATTTCGCGGATACGGTCGAAGATCACGACCGATTCGTTGACCGAGTAGCCCAGCACCGCCAGGATCGCCGCCAGCACCGTCAGCGAGAATTCCCATTCGAAGAAGGCGAAGAAGCCGAGGATGATGACCACGTCGTGCAGGTTGGCGATGATGGCCGAGACGGCGAACTTCCACTCGAAGCGGATTGCCAGGTAGGCGATCACGCCGATCACCACCATCAGCAGCGCGTTCAGGCCGTTCTGGGCCAGCTCGTCGCCGACCGCCGGGCCGACGTATTCGACGCGCTGCAGGCTCACCACTTCCTTGCCGGCCGCGCTGACGCAGCTGGTGCGGTTCACGGTCTGGCCCTTGTCGGTAGTGACTTGCGCCACCTTCGGCGTGCCCTGCTCGGAGGCGCAGATGGCATTGAAGACGCGGGTCGAGGTGCCGGCCTGGGCCTGGCCCTGGATGATCGGCAGGCGCAGCAGCACGCTCTGGGCGGTGCCGAAGCTGGTCACCTCGGGCGCGTCATAGCCGGTCGCGCGCAGGGTGGTGCGGATCTTTTCCTGGTCGGCCGCGTGTGGATACTGCAGTTCCATCACGGTGCCGCCGGTGAATTCGACCGACAGATGCAGGCCCTTGGTCGCCAGGAAGAACACCGCCGCCAGGAAGGTCAGTACCGAGATCGCATTGAGGATCAGGGCATGACGCATGAACGGGATATCCCGTTTGATCTTGAAAAATTCCATCTTTATTCCTGAGTCGCTTGTTGCTGGTTAGGCGTAAAACCTTCTTTCCAGACCGTGCCGATCGAGATGTGGGTCAGTTTCTTCTTGCGGCCGTACCAGAGGTTGATCAGGCCACGGGCCACGAACACGGCCGAGAACATCGAGGTCAGGATGCCGAGGCAGTGCACGACCGCGAAGCCGCGGATCGCGCCGGAACCGAAGATCAGCAGCGCCAGGCCGACAATCAGGGTGGTGACGTTGGAGTCGAAGATAGTGTCCCAGGCGTGCTTGAAGCCGGCGTTGATCGCCACCTGCGGCGGCGCCCCGGCGCGCAATTCCTCGCGGATGCGCTCGTTGATCAGCACGTTCGCGTCGATCGCCATACCAAGGGCCAGCGCGATTGCCGCGATACCCGGCAGGGTCAGCGTGATCTGCATCAGCGACAGCAGCGCCAGCAGGAACAGCACGTTGGCCGCCAGCGCCAGCGCGCTGAAGAAGCCCACCAGGTGGTAGTAGAGGATCATGAAGATCGCGATCGCCACGAAGCCCCAGACGGTCGAATGCAGGCCGCGCGAGATGTTCTCGGCGCCCAGCTGCGGGCCGATTACGCGTTCTTCGATGAATTCCATCGGCGCCGACAGGGCACCGGAGCGCAGCAGCAGCGCCAGTTCGTTGGCGTCGGCCGAGGTGCCCATGTTGGTGATCTGGAAGGTGGAGCCCAGTTCACTCTGGATGGTCGGGGCCGACAGCACGTTGTACTTGCCCTTTTCCTTCAGCAGGATCGCCATGCGCTTGCCGACGTTGTCGCGGGTGGCCTGGCGGATGCGGCGGCCACCGTCGCCGTTCAGGTCGAGCGACACGGCCGGCTGCTGGTTCTGGTCGAAGCTGGCGACGGCGTTCGAGATGTAGTCGCCGGTCAGGATGATGTCCTTCGACACCACGATCGGCGCGCCGCGGCCTTCGGTGAACAGTTCCGAGTTCAGCGGGATGGCCGCGGTCAGCTCGGTGCCCGGGGTCACGGTCGAATCGACCATGCGCAGTTCCAGGGTGGCGGTGCGGCCGATGATGTCCTTGGCGCGCGCCACGTCCTGCACACCAGGCAACTGGACGATGATGCGGTCGGCGCCCTGGCGCTGGATCAGCGGTTCGGTGGTGCCGAGTTCGTTGATGCGCTTGGACAGGGTGGCGATGTTCTGGTTGACGCCGTCTTCCACGGTGCGCTTGAGCGCTTCCGGCTTCAGGCTGGCGACCAGTTTCAGGTCGGTGCCGTCGGCGGTCTCGGCAAAGGCGAGGTCCTGGTATTGCGAAGCCAGGGCGCTGCGCGCTGCGGCGCGGGTCTGGGCGTCGCGGAAGCGCATCTCGATGGTGTCGCCGACGCGCTCCATCCCGGCGTGGCGGATATTCTTGTCGCGCAGGTGGCTGCGCACGCCGGCCAGTACGCCCTTGACCCGGGTGTCGAGCACGGCCTTGCCGTCGACCTGCAGCAGGAAGTGGACGCCGCCGCGCAGGTCCAGGCCCAGGTTCATGGGCCTGGCGCCGATCTTTTCCATCCAGGCCGGGGTGTTCTTCACCAGGTTGACGGTGACGATGTAGTCGGGATTGGTGGGGTCGCGGTTGAGGTCGCGTTCGAGGGCGAGCTTGGCCTTGAACTGGGCGTCGGTGCTGGCGAAGCGGGCGCGCACCGAGGTGCTGTTGCCGGTGCCTTCGAGCCCGATGCCGGTCGCCGGAACGCCGTTGCGCTTGAGCGCATCCTCGACCAGTCCGACGGTGGCGCTGGTGATATTGACCGTCGACTTACCGGTGGTGACCTGCAGTGCCGGCGATTCGCCGAAGTAGTTCGGCGCCGTGTATAGCGCACCCAGCAGGAGCGCGACGGCGATCAATAGATATTTCCAGACGGGATAGCGATTCATAGTGTTCCAGCGTTTTAAGTGTTGCACGATGCGGCCCCGGGAAAGGACCGCCGCGTCGCCTACTGGCTTACAGGGCCTTCAGGGTGCCTTTCGGCAGCAGCGTCACCACTGCATTCTTCTGGACCACGATTTCGGTGCCGGCCGAGATTTCCAGCGTCACATAAGTATCGGCCACCTTGACCACACGGCCCAGGATGCCGCCGGCGGTCGCCACTTCGTCGCCCTTGCTCAACGCGTCCATCATCGCCTTCAGCTCGCGCTGGCGCTTCTGCTGAGGACGGATCATGAGGAAGTACATGACCACGAACATCAGGATCAGCGGCAGGAAAGTGGTCAGGCTACCCATCAGGCCGGGATCGGCTGCTGCCGTGGTTTGCGCGTACGCGTTGGAAATGAACACAAGGACTCCGATTGTGAGGATTAAAAAATAAGCGGTGTATTCTAGCACCGGCCATGGGGCCGGGGACAATCTGGAGGTATGTAGGTTTGCAATTCCGAATTGCAAGATGTTGCAGGAAATTTAATGCAGGAAGCGCTTTTGTAGGGTGGGCAGATTTCTGCCCACGCGTTCAACCTGCCGTAATGTCTCGAAGTACTTGCTTTAGCTAACGCCGTTTGAACGCGTGGGCGGGAAAACAGTCCACCGGACTGTTTTCCCGCCCACCCTACGCTACCGAGGGCGAGCTCATCAGTAAGTATTCACTTACACGCCGCGCGAGCGGTCTGCCTTGAATTGAATCCGGAACTCATTGAACCGATCCGCATCAATCGCATCGCGCATCTCCTGCATGATCTTCAAATAGAAATGCAGGTTGTGGATCGTATTCAGCCTCGCCCCCAGGATCTCGTTCGAGCGGTGCAGGTGGTGCAAGTAAGCCCGCGAGAAGTTCTTGCAGCAATAGCAATCGCAGGACTCGTCCAGCGACGCCTGGTCGTCCTTGTAGCGCGCATTCTTGATCTTGACGTCGCCGAAGCGGGTGAACAGCCAGCCGTTGCGCGCGTTCCGGGTCGGCATCACGCAGTCGAACATGTCGACGCCGTTGGCCACGCCCTCGACCAGGTCTTCCGGGGTGCCGACGCCCATCAGGTAGTGCGGTTTGTTTTCCGGCAGGCGCGGGCCGACGTGGGCCAGGATGCGCTGCATGTCTTCCTTCGGCTCGCCCACCGACAGGCCGCCGATTGCCAGGCCGGGGAAGTCGATGTCCTCGAGCCCCGCCAGCGATTCGTCGCGCAGGTGCTCGTACATGCCGCCCTGGACGATGCCGAACAGCGCGTTCGGATTCTCGCCGCGATTGAACTCGTTCATCGAGCGCTGGGCCCAGCGCAGCGACATGCGCATCGACTTGGCCGCTTCTTCGCTGGTGGCCGGGCGGCCATCGATCTCGTAGGGGGTGCACTCGTCGAACTGCATCACGATGTCCGAGTTCAGCGAGCGCTGGATCTGCATCGAGACTTCCGGCGACAGGAACTGGCGCGAGCCGTCGATCGGCGAGGCGAACTTCACGCCCTCTTCCGTGATCTTGCGCATCGCGCCCAGCGAGAATACCTGGAAGCCACCCGAGTCCGTCAGGATCGGGCCATCCCAGCCCATGAACTTGTGCAGGCCACCGAACTTGTCGAGCACTGCCGTGCCCGGGCGCAGCCACAGGTGGAAGGTGTTACCCAAGATGATCTGCGAGCCCACTTCGCGCAGTTCGATCGGGTCCATCGCCTTGACCGAGCCATAGGTCCCGACCGGCATGAAGATCGGCGTTTCGATGGTGCCGTGATTCAGCTTCAGGCGGCCGCGGCGCGCATGCGACAGGCCGCTGGTGTCTTTTTTGAGTAAGGTAAATTCGAGCATCGGTATTCTTTTAGCGTGAACGCGTGGTCAAGAGCATGGCGTCGCCATAGCTGAAGAAGCGGTATTCGTTGGCGATCGCATGCTGGTAGGCGGTGCGGATCTCGTCATAGCCGGCAAAGGCCGACACCAGCATCATGAGGGTCGACTTGGGCAGGTGGAAGTTGGTGATCAGGCGGGTGACCGTCTTGAACGTGTAGCCCGGCGTGATGAACAGCGCCGTGTCGTCGCTGCCGGCTTTCAGCTCTCCCGACTGGGAAGCCGATTCCAGCGCGCGCAACGAAGTCGTGCCGACGGCTACCACGTCGCGGCCCGCGGCCCGGGCGGCGCGCACCGCGTCCACCGTCTCCTGGGGAATCGTGTACCACTCCGAGTGCATCTTGTGCGCCGACAGGTCCTCGACCCGCACCGGCTGGAAGGTGCCGGCGCCGACATGCAGGGTCACGTACGCTAGCTTGATTCCTTTCCGGGCCAGGCAGTCGAGCAAAGGCTGGTCGAAGTGCAGGCCGGCGGTCGGCGCGGCCACCGCGCCCGGCTCTTTCGAATACACGGTCTGGTAGCGCTGCTCGTCGAATGCGTCGGCATTGTGCTCGATGTAGGGCGGCAGCGGCAGGCGGCCGTGGGCTTCGATTAGCTCGAACACGTCGCCGTCGAAATGAAGGGTAAAGAATTCGCCGGCGCGCTCGCCGGTGGTCACGTCAAAAGCGTCGGCCAGGCGGATGCGGTTGCCGGGCTTGGGCGACTTGGAGGCGCGCACCTGCGCCAGCACGGTGCGGTTGTCCAGCACGCGCTCGACCAGCACCTCGACCTGGCCGCCGGTTTCCTTGACGCCGAAGAAGCGCGCCTTGAGCACGCGCGTATTGTTCATCACCAGGAGGTCTCCCGGCTGGAGTTCGTCGACGATGTCGGCGAAATGTTTGTCCTGGATGCGGCCGCCATCGAGCTGCAACAGGCGCGAGGCGCTCCGGTCAGGCAGCGGATGCTGCGCGATCCGCTCTGGCGGCAGGTCGAAATCGAAATCGGAAAGCGAGTACATTGTTGTCAATTCTGGGAAAATGGGTGCTGACAGCCTTACAATAGAGGCTGCAGTGCGTGCGGCGAACCCTCTATTTTACGCCAGCATCTGCGCGGGCGCTTCGAAATAACCTACTCCGCGTTGCACTGGCGGTCTGCGATGCTCGCTGTACTATTAGTACAGCTGCGCTTCTCGACCACCATTGCTGCCGCTCGCGACGGTTCTCGAAGCGCCCAACAACATGCCGCAATATGCCCGCCACCAAGACGACTTCCGCCCCCAAAACCATCGAATCCAAGCTCGCCCGGCTGGGTTTACGCACCGACATGGACTTGGTGCTGCACCTGCCGATGCGCTATGAGGACGAGACCCGCGTGGTCACGATCCGCGAAGCGGCCATGCGCGGCTTGCAGACCTGGCAAGTGGAAGGCGTGGTCACCAAGAACGAGATCACATATAAACCGCGGCGCCAGCTGCTGGTGCAGATGGCCGACGAAACGGGCGACCTGCAACTGCGCTTCATGAATTTCTACGGCAGCCAGGTCAAACAATTGTCCGAAGGCGTGAGGGTACGCGCTAGAGGCGAGCTCAAGCACGGCTTCTTCGGCGCCGAGATGGTGCACCCGACCTATAAAGTGATCAACGAGGGCGCGCCGCTCCCAACCTCACTGACGCCGGTGTACCCGTCAGGCGAAGGCCTGTCGCAGACGGTGCTGCGGCGCGCGATCGCCGATGCCATGAAGCGCGTCGACTGGCGGGATACGTTACCCAACGCTTTCCTCTCGCGCCTGCAGCTGTGGGACTTCGAACCCGCGGTACGCCTGCTGCACTACCCGCCGGCGGATGTGGACGAATATGCGCTCGCCGAACGCTCGCACCCGGCCTGGACCCGCATGAAGTTTGACGAGCTGCTGGCCCAGCAGCTTTCCTTGAAGCGCGCCCAGCGCGCGCGCCGCGAAAAAGGCGCGCCCCAGTTACGCGCGGTGGGCGAACTGTCCGCCGCCTTCCTGGCCGCCCTGCCCTTCCAGCTCACCGGCGCGCAGCAGCGCGTGGTGAAGGAGATCGGCGCCGACCTGCGCGAAGGCTATCCGATGCAGCGCCTGCTGCAGGGCGACGTCGGCAGCGGCAAGACCGTGGTGTCGGCGCTTGCTGCGGCCCAGGCGATCGACAGCGGCTACCAGGCCGCCCTGATGGCGCCCACCGAGATCCTGGCCGAGCAGCACTTCCGCAAGATCGCGGCCTGGATGGAGCCGCTCGGGGTCAAGGTGGCCTGGCTCACCGGCAGCCTGAAAAAGAAGGAAAAGGACGCGGCCAAGGAGCTGATCGAATCGGGCGAGGCCAGGCTGGTGATCGGCACCCACGCCCTGATCCAGGACACGGTGCAGTTCGCGAAGCTGGGCCTGGTGATCGTCGACGAGCAGCACCGCTTCGGCGTCGGCCAGCGCCTCACCTTGCGCAACAAGGGCAGCGACGGCCTGGTGCCGCACCAATTGATGATGTCGGCCACGCCGATCCCGCGCACCCTGGCCATGACCTATTACGCCGACCTGGAAGTCTCGGTCATCGACGAACTGCCGCCCGGCCGCAGCCCGATCGTCACCCGCGCCATCGACCAGAACCGGCGCGACGAGGTCATCGAACGGGTCCATGCGGCCGCGCAGGAAGGCCGCCAGGTCTACTGGGTCTGCCCGCTGATCGAGGAATCCGAGGTGCTGCAGCTGCAGACCGCGACCGAAACCTACGAGACCCTGGCCGAAGCCCTGCCCGACTTGCAGGTCGGGCTGGTGCACGGCCGCCTGAAGCCGGCCGAGAAGCAGGTGATCATGGATGCTTTCATCGCGGGCGAGATCCACGTGCTGGTGGCGACTACCGTGATCGAGGTCGGGGTCGACGTGCCGAACGCCTCGCTGATGGTGATCGAACACGCGGAGCGCTTCGGCCTGTCGCAGCTGCACCAGCTGCGCGGGCGCGTGGGACGCGGCTCGGCGGCGAGCGTGTGCCTGCTGCTGTACCAAAGCCCGCTGGGCCAGGTGGCCAAGCAGCGCCTGCTCACCATGCGCGAGACCACCGACGGCTTCGAGATCGCGCGGCGCGACCTGGAGATCCGCGGCCCCGGCGAATTCCTGGGCGCGCGTCAGTCGGGCGAAGCGATGCTGCGCTTCGCCGACCTGGAGGCCGACCAGTGGATCGTGGACAAGGCGCGCGACGTGGCGCAATACCTGCTCGACAACAGCGAGCGCCCCGAGTACATGGCGGTCATCGATGCGCACCTGACGCGCTGGCTGGGCGGGCGCGAAGAGTTCCTGAGGGTGTGACGCGTCGGCGTGACAATCGGAGAGAAAGCGGGACGCCAAACCCGGCTATCGTGATGGTTTGACCCGCTACCGGCCACCGCCATGCCTATCTTCGGACTCGGACTCCACCTGATCGTCGCTATCTTCTTCGCCGTCCATGCCGTGCGCACGGGCCGGCCGATGTACTGGCTGATGATCCTGTTTGCCTTCCCCCTGCTCGGCAGCATCGTGTATTTCGCGGCCGTGTTCCTGCCGCACTCGCGCATCGAGCGCCAGGCCAGGCTGGCCGGCCATGCGCTGCAGCGCAAGCTCGATCCGGGCCGCGACGTGCGCGAGGCGCGCGCCGCCTTCGACCTGACGCCGACCGCGCACAACCAGATGCGCCTGGCGGCCGCCCTGCTCGAGAGTGGCCAGGCGGCCGAAGCGGCGGCGCAGTACGACGCCTGCCTGCAGGGCCCCTTCGCCAGGGATCCGGAAGTGATCTTGGGCGCGGCGCGCGCCAAGGCGGCCGCCGGCCGGGCGCAGGAAGCGGTCGACCTGCTGGCGCCGCTGCAGGGGAATCAGCCGAATTTCCGTGCCGACGACGTCGGGCTGGCGCTGGGCCGCGCCTACGCCGCGCTGGGCCGGCAGCAGGAAGCGGGCGCCCAGTTCGACACCGTGGCGCTGCGCTCGGGCAGCATCGAGGCGCGCATCGAACTGGCGCTGTGGGCGCTGGGGAGCGGTGACGAGGCGGTGGCCAAGCGCGAGCTGAAGGAGATCGACCATGCGCGCCGCCACATGACGAAGTACACGCTGGATCTGCACCGCGAGCTATTTCGGCGGCTGGATGCGGCCGCTGGCGGACGCTAGCCAATTCTCAGGCGATGCCTATCTTGGGGCTTGCTCATTCTCCTGGCCTTGACCGCTTGCCAGTCGAACGGTGTAGTGCCCGCCATCTTCCTTTTTCAAGGAAAGCAGGTTGTAGGATTTGAGCATGTCCAGCAGGCCGGTATAGCCGAAACCGGCAGGCGAAAACTCCGGATTGGTGCGTCGCAGGTACTGGCCGAGCGTGCTCAGGTGGACCTTTCCTTCCGAGGTGTCGCCAGCCAGCAGCGCCACCGCCTCGACAACAAATTTCGGCCTGCGCTTCGCCGGTGCGGATTCCGTCTTCGGACGCGCGGGTGCGCTTGGCATCGTTGCGTCCGCCGCAGCCGGCACCATGACTGAAGGCGTCCATTCGAAAAACTGGTCACTCGCATTGCGCAGGGCAAGCGGTGTCTTTGCCTCGCCGACGATATGGACAGTCGCCCCACGTTCGCGTAGCTTACGGCACAGGTAGACGAAGTCAGAATCGCTGGTAACCAAAAAGAAGCAATCCGCGCGCTGGTCAAATAAGACCTCGAGCGCATCAAGTGCCAAGGCCATATCGGCCGTGTTCTTCCTCGCTGCATATTGGTATTGCAAACAAGGCGTGAAAGCCAGCGAGACCAGGGTCTCCTGCCATCTGCTGGCCAGCGTGGCTTGGTTACCATATCCCCGCTTAACCACCACGCGCCCGAATTTGGCGACGACCCGCAGCGCAAACTCGACCGCCGCCGGATTCGTGTTATCGCAGTCGACCAGAACTGCAACGCGCGCTTCGCTGTTCATGGTGGACTCAGGTACTGATTGCGTTGGTGAAGACCAGTCGGTTCCCGAACGGATCCTTGATCGACATGTCGCGCGAGCCCCAGGGCGTGTCGTCGATGTGCGGCCTGGCGTAGCCGTAGTTCTTCGCCGTCAGCTCCGCGTGGTAGGCGTCGATGTCGCTCACCTCGATGCGCATCGCGGCGCCGGGACAGCAGTCGCCGTGGTGTTCGCTCAGGTGCAGGACGCAGCCGTCGCGCGAGACCTGCAGGTAGAGCGGCAGGTCGGGCGCGAAGCGGTGCTCCCAGTCGACCTTGAAGCCGAGGAAGCCGACATAGAATTCGCGCGCCTTCGCTTCGTCGAACATGCGCAGGATGGGGGTCACGGTACGCAGCGCCATCTCACTCGCTCCTGGTCAGCTCGACGCCGTCGACCGTCATCTTCCACTTGCCGCCCTCGCGGTGCGGCGGCTTGCTGACGACAAAGGTGGTGGTCACGAAGAAGGCGCCGGCTTCGAAGTTCTGGCCCCTGAAGCCTTGCAGGTCGATGTTGAGGTCGACCTGCTTGCCTGGTCGGTCGAGCTTGTACTTGACCTTGCCCTCCTTCGTGAGCGAGATCTGCATGTCCTTGCCCTGCCAGTTGCCGACGTAGTCCAGCTTGTCCGCCGGGACCGGATCGGCCCAGGCGGCGCTCGACGCGAACAGGCTTGAAGCCAGGATGAGGGAAGGAAGGAGGCGCATGGAAGATCTTTGGAATGGTTGTGGGGTCCGCCCCAGTATTCCCACAGCGCCTGCCGAAGTCAATTCACACCGCATGCAGCGGCCGCGCGCTCCTGCGGTCGCTGTCGTAGGACAGCCCGATCTGGCGCCGGATCTCGTCCATCACGCCCATCAGCGCCAGCGTTTCCTCGAGCCGCATGGCCGGGCTTTCGAGCCGTCCTTCGGCGAAGCAGCGCTGCGCCTCCATGATTTCGTGCACGTAGCCGTTGCCAAGGTAGGGCGTGTCGACGGTGCGCGTGCTGCCGTCGTCGCGCGTCACGGTCACGCTTTTGGCGCGGTGGAACATGGTGTTCATGCGCACATGGCCGCGCGTGCCCGACACCGTCAGCTCGCAGGGCGTGCGCGCCTCGAACGAGCAGCTGCATACCGACAGCCCGCCGCCCTCGTGGCGCAGCGTGAACGCGGTCTGCACATCGACGCCGGTGGCCCCCAGGCCGGCCTGGGCGCGGATCTCGGCCACGGGTCCGAGCAGCGCACTGGCGATCGACAGCGGATAAATGCCCAGGTCGAGCAGCGCGCCGCCGCCGAGCTCCGGGTTGAACGCACGATGCTCGGGACCGAACTGGGCGTTGAAGCCGAAGTCGGCCACCACCTGGCGCGGCTCGCCGATCTCGCCGGAAGCGATGATGCGCCTTACCTCGTCGAAGGCCGGCAGGTAGCGCGTCCACATCGCTTCCATCAGGAACAGGCGGCGCGAGCGCGCCAAGGTGACCATCTGCTCGGCTTCGCGCAGGTTCATCGCGAACGGTTTTTCGACCAGCACGCCCTTCCCGGCGCGCAGCGCCATCAAGGTGTTGTTGGCGTGCTGGGGATGCGGGGTGGCGACGTAAATCAGGTCGATACCGTCGAGGTCGGCCAGTTCCTGGTAGCTGCCGCAGGCGGCGCCGGCGTTGAATTCGCGCGCGAAGTCCTGCGCCTTGTCGAGGCTGCGCGACGCGACCGCCGCCAGCACGGCGCCGGGCACGTCGGCCAGCGCGGTGGCGAAGGCACGGGCGATCTTGCCGGTGCCGAGGATTCCCCAGCGTACTGCGTTAGCCATCGGCTGTTCCTTTCAGTGTGGCGCGGCCGCCCGCCTGGGGCGGAAGACGGCCGTGTCGAGATAAAAGTCCTGGTCCTGGCCTGGCCACCAGCCGGGCACGCCCAGCACCGGCAGCGGCGTGAAGCCGGCGGTATTCAGGTCGGCGGCCAGTTCGGCCGCGATCGTAGCGTCGAGCCAGGCGCGCTGAGCGTCAGGCGCCAGCGCGAACACCGCGTCGCCGGCAAAGACGACGCGCGTATGCGCCGTGATGGCCTTGCGCGGCGCCACCAGCTTTTCCATCAGCGCGTGGCCGAACAGCCAGATGTGTACGTCCCGCCCGAACATGGCGCGCTTGTCGTACAGCGCCGCGCGCCACTGATGGGCGCGCAGTTCTTCCACCAGGGCGCGCCCGGCCGCACCTTCGCGCACCAGGAGCAGCGCGGCGTTCTCGTCGAAGATGGTGGCGGCGTCGCGCGCCGGGCCGCGCGACTTGCCGACGCCGGCCTGGGCGATCTGGGCCGCCTGCAGGGCGTTGAGCTGGCGCTTGATGAGCGGGAAGGTCTGCCACACCAGGCCGTTGAAGAAGTCGTGCAGGTTGTCGCGCGTCGGCACCTGGCCGGTGGCGCCGATGAAGGCCTCGTAGGCGGAGCCTTCCGGCAGCGCGCTTTGCGGCACGAAGCGCAGCGGCAGGCCGGCGTCGTTGCGCAGGCCGAGCGCGGCGGCGGCGCGGTTGAAGGCGTCCAGGAAGGTGCCCGACCCGCCGTCGATGCCCAGCCCTTGCCAGGCCGGCCGCACCGTCTCGTACCACGGGCGCGACCAGTCGATCTGCGACAGCATGGGCTGTGTCAGACCATCTTCCAGCCGATGGTTTCGCCGGCGTTGAGCGGCACCAGCTGGTGTTCGCCGTAGGCCACGGTCTCGGGCAGGGTCCAGGCCTCGCGCTTGAGGGTGATGGTCCCATCGTTGACCGGCAGGCCGTAGAAGGCCGGGCCGTTCAGGCTGGCGAAGGCTTCCAGCTTGTCGAGCGCGCCGGCCTGGGCGAAGGCCTCCGTGTACATCTCCATCGCGTGCAGCGCGGTGTAGCAGCCGGCGCAGCCGCAGGCCGCGTACTTGGTGTGCACCGCGTGCGGCGCCGAGTCGGTGCCGAGGAAGAAGCGCTCGTCGCCGCTGGTGGCGGCCGTCACCAGCGCCAGGCGGTGTTCCTCGCGCTTGAGCACCGGCAGGCAGTAGTAGTGCGGACGGATGCCGCCACGGAAGATCTCGTTGCGGTTGTACAGCAGGTGGTGGGCGGTGATGGTGGCCGCGATCGGACCTTCGGCCTCAGCCACGTACTGGGCCGCTTCTTTCGTGGTGATGTGTTCGAACACTACGTTCAGGGCCGGCATCGCGCTGCGCAGCGGGCGCATCACGCGCTCGATGAACACGGCTTCGCGGTCGAACAGGTCGATGTCGTTGTCGGTCACTTCGCCGTGCACCAGCAAGGGCATGCCGACTTCCTGCATCACTTCCAGCGTTTTGTAGCACTTCTTGAGGTCGGTGACGCCGGCATCGGAATTGGTGGTGGCGCCGGCCGGGTACAGCTTGACGGCGTGGACAAAGCCGGAATCCTGGGCGCGGCGGATCTCGTCCGGATCGGTATTGTCGGTCAGGTAGAGCGTCATCAAGGGCTCAAATGCCATGCCTTCGGGCAGGGCCGCCAGGATGCGGTCGCGGTAGGCGGCGGCCATCGCGGTGGTGGTCACGGGCGGCTTCAGGTTCGGCATTACGATGGCGCGCGCGAACTGGCGGGCGCTGTGCGGCAGCACGCTGGACAGGGCCGCGCCGTCGCGCAGGTGCAGGTGCCAGTCGTCGGGGCGGGTGATGGTGATGGTGTCGGGGGTCTCGATGGGGGACATGGCGGCTCTCGGATTGCGGATGCGGCATTTTACCCGGTGCCGCCGTACGAGGCATATCGTGCATCGCTGACGAGGCAATGGACCGCTATGCAATAAGGCTATTTTGACGGAAAATTTTACATGCTGCGGCGCAACAATTTCGTTATGAAAATTTTTCTCCTAATAAACAAGCGCTTACTTACGTGGCCTAAAAATTGCTTCAAGAACTGCGGCACCCAAGTAAGGTGTGTCGGCTAGAAGATGTCACCGAATAAAAATTCAATATCACGGAAATCGAGACGGATGAAAACCCTGAAGAACCTGCTGAAGATCGTTCCATTGCTGGCGGTGGCATACACCGGCTCCGCCCAGGCATTGACCATCAAGTTCAACTATGACCCGGCCATGGACGCACGCGCGCTGGCCGGCTTCAAGACTGCAGCCAAGGCCTGGGAAGCGGTTCTGCACGACAACGTGCAGGTCAACCTGGACATCAACTTTGCCAGTCTGGGTCCGGGGGTACTCGGCTCGACCCTGTCGGACCAATACTTCGTCGACTACGCCTTTTACCGCAGCCTCCTCGCCGCGGATGCGAAATCGGGGCTCGACCGGGAAGCAGTTGCCAACCTTCCGAAAGCCTCCTGCCTGACGTTATTGATGAACGGCACCACTTCCAATCCACATGGCGCAGGCAGCACCGACACCTTCGTGGATTCGGGCTGTGAAGATAATAACACGCGCATTGTTGTCAACTCGGCGACGCTGCGCGCCATTGGCGCGTTCGCCCCCGTCGACAACTTTTCGGACGGCGCAATTTCGTTCAGCAGCGACTTCGCCCCTTACTTCGATTTCGATCCGACCGATGGCATCCGTGCGGGTGCACTCGATTTCATCGGCGTGGCTACCCATGAAATCGGCCACGCGCTGGGGTTCTCGAGCGGCGTCGATATCCTCGATTTCGCCATGAAGCTGAATTACTCGGCAGCCCAACTCTCCTATGTCAGCGCGGCCGACCTCTACCGCTGCTCGCCGGAAAGCAAGAATGCGGGCGCCGACATCGACTGGTCGGCCGATAACCGCAATAAATACTTCTCGCTCGACAACTGCACGACCACGCTCTCGATCTTTTCGAACGGTACGGACTACGGTGACGGCAACCAGGCCAGCCACTGGAAAGACGACCGCGGCATCGGCATCATGGATCCGACTGCCGGTCCCGGCGAACGCCTGGCCATCAGCCAGATGGACCTGATGATGCTCGACGCCATCGGCTGGGACCTGCCGGAACCGGGCTCGTTCGCCCTGCTGGGCCTGGGCGCATTCGGCCTGGCCGCCGCACGCCGCCGCAAGCAGAAGTAATCCGGCGCACGGCTTGACGGACAACGGCGCCCGCGGGCGCCGTTGTTCTTTCTAGTGGATGATCCGGGCCAGGAACTCGCGCGCCCGCTCCGATTGCGGCGCGCCGAAGAAGTCGCCGGCCGGGCGGTCCTCGAGGATGCTGCCGTGGTCCATGAAGACGATCCGGTCCGCCACCCTGCGCGCAAAGCCCATCTCGTGGGTGACCACCATCATGGTCATGCCTTCCTGCGCCAGCCCCGTCATCACGTCCAGCACCTCGCCGATCATTTCCGGATCCAGCGCCGAGGTGGGCTCGTCGAACAGCATCGCCACCGGGTCCATCGACAGCGCGCGCGCGATCGCCACGCGCTGCTGCTGGCCGCCCGAGAGCTGGGACGGGAACTTGTCCTGGTGCGCCAGCAGGCCGACGCGGTCGAGGTAGGCCAGGCCGCGCGCCAGGGCTTCGTCGCGGCTGCGTCCCAGCACCTTGACCTGGGCGAGCAGCAGGTTGTCGCGGACCGACAGATGCGAGAACAGCTCGAAGTTCTGGAACACCATGCCGATGCGGGCGCGCAGCTGCGGCAGCCTGGTCTTCGGGTCGCCCACGGAGACGCCGTCCACCGTGATGCGCCCCTGCTGGAAGGGCTCCAGCCCGTTGACGGTCTTGATCAGGGTCGACTTGCCGGAGCCGGACGGCCCGCATACCACGACCACGTCGCCGCGCGCGACCCGCGTGCTGCATTCGCGCAGCACCTGGAAGCTGCCGTACCACTTGCTGACGTTCTCGATTTCGATCATCTGGTGCCTGTTTGTAGACGCTGCGCCGCAAGGCGGTGGCGCACGGTGGTAGCATGCTTGACAGCATTATCAACGCCAAGGATACTGCGAAACTTGCCTTATTCTACAGATCTGGCCGCTCTTCTACGCGCCAGCGCACCGCCTTGACAACATCATCCGCGACAGCGCCATCCCCTGCCGCGGGCTTTGCACAGGTCCTCACCCAAGGAAAGCAGGAAGTTTTATGACCCCGAAACGCAATCGCCTGACCACTTACATCCTGATCGGCCTCGTGCTCGGGATCGTCGTCGGCTACGTCGCCAACACCAGTTTCGCCAACCCGGCCGGGTTCGCGGACACGATGTCGCTGGTGACCACCCTGTTCCTCCGCCTGATCAAGATGATCATCGCGCCGCTGGTGTTTTCGACCCTGGTGGTCGGCATCGCCAAGATGGGCGACGCCAAGGAAGTCGGCCGCATCGGCGTCAAGGCGCTCGGCTGGTTCGTCATCGCCTCGCTCATCTCGCTGTCGCTGGGCCTGATCCTGGTGAACCTGTTCCGCCCGGGCGATGCAATGGCGCTGTCGGGCGCGGTACCGCCGATCGGCACGGCGTCCGGCATCGCGACGTCCAGCCTGACCCTGAAGGAATTCATCACCCACCTGGTGCCGGCCTCGATCGTCGAAGGCATGGCCAAGAACGAGATCCTGCAGATCGTCGTGTTCTCGATCTTCTTCGGCACCGCGGCCGCCGCCGTGGGCGCACGCGCCACCCCGCTGATCGATGCGGTGGACGGCATCGCCCACATCATGCTGAAGGTCACCGGCTACGTCATGAACTTCGCGCCGATCGCCGTGTTCGCGGCGGTGGCGGGCGTGATCGCCAAGAGCGGCCTGGGCGTGCTCTCGACCTACGGCATCTTCATGGCCGAGTTCTACCTCGGCATCATCCTGCTGTGGGTGGTCCTGATCCTGATCGGCATGGCCTTCCTCGGCCCGCGCGTGCTGCGCCTGATTAACGAGCTGAAGGAACCGACCATCCTGGCCTACACCTGCGCCTCCTCGGAAGCGGCCTTCCCCAAGACCCTGGAAGGCCTGGAGCGCTTCGGCGTGAAGAACCGCCTGGCCGCCTTCGTGCTGCCGATCGGCTACTCGTTCAACCTCGACGGCTCGATGATGTACTGCACCTTCGCGGCCGTGTTCATCGCCCAGGCCTACGGCATCGAGCTCGATATCTCGACCCAGCTGACCATGATGCTGGTGCTGATGCTGACCTCGAAGGGCATGGCCGGCGTGCCGCGCGCCTCGCTGGTCGTGATCGCCGCCACCCTGGCCCAGTTCAACATCCCGGAAGCGGGCCTGCTGCTCCTGCTGGGCATCGACCACTTCCTGGACATGGCGCGCTCGGCCACCAACGTGATCGGCAACGGGATCGCCACCGCCGTGGTCGCGAAGTGGGAAGGCGACCTGGCCGAACCGAACAAGGACCCTGCCATCGCGCCGCTGCGCTGATCGCGCATTGGATAGTTTCAGTACCGAAGGCCTTCCAGCGATGGAGGGCCTTTTTCATATAACCATAATGAGGAGCGAGACGATGAAAAAGCTGTACATGGCAAGCCTGCTGCTGGGCGCGTTCGGTGGAGTGCACGCCGGCGGCGCATACGCCGCCGCCCAGACCGTCGACTGCGGCCGCCTGCTGGACGTGAAAAGCGGCACCTGGCGCGAGCGCGTCAGCATCGTGGTCGAGGATGGCGTGATCAAGTCGGTCGGCCCGATGGGCCAGGGTGCTGCCGGCGAACGCGTCGACCTGTCGCGCCACGCCTGCCTGCCGGGCCTGATCGACATGCACGTGCACCTGACCAGCGAGACCGCGCCGGTGGTCGATTCCTACCGCGACCGCCTCACCGCCGATCCGCAGGACATGGCCTACCGCTCGGTCAAGTACGCCCAGCGCACCTTGATGGCGGGCTTCACCACGGTGCGCGACCTCGGCGCCGCCGACGGCCTGAACGTCTCGCTCAAGCGCGCGATCGCGGCTGGCGAAGTCCCCGGCCCGCGCATGTTCACCGCGGGTAAATCGATCGCCACCACCGGCGGCCATGCCGATCCGACCAACAACCTGTCGCACTTCCTGAGCGAGCGCATCGGCCACCCGGGTCCGGAACAGGGCGTGATCGACAGCCCCGAGGAAGGCCGCCAGGCCGTGCGCCAGCGCTACAAGGAAGGCGCGGACCTGATCAAGATCACCGCCACCGGCGGCGTGCTGAGCCAGGCGGCCAACGGCCAGAACTCGCAGTACACCGAGGACGAACTGAAGGCCATCGTCAGCACCGCCAAGGACTACGGTTTCCGCGTCGCGGCCCACGCCCACGGCGCCGAAGGCATGAAGCGTGCGCTGCGCGCCGGCGTCGACTCGATCGAGCACGGCACCCTGATGGACGACGAAGTCATCCAGTTGTTCAAGAAGACCGGCCACTGGTACGTGCCGACCATCTCGGCCGGCCGCTACGTGGCCGACAAGGCCAAGATTGCCGGCTACTATTCCGACCTGGTGCGCCCGAAGGCGGCCGCGATCGGCCCGCAGCTGCAGGCCACCTTCGCCCGCGCCCACAAGGCCGGCGTGAAGATCGCCTTCGGCACCGACGCCGGCGTGTTCCCGCACGGCGAGAACGCCAAGGAATTCGGCTACATGGTCGAAGCGGGCATGTCCCCTCTCGATGCGATTCGTTCGGCCACCGTGCACGCCGCCAACCTGCTCGACCAGTCCGCGCGCCTCGGGCAAGTAGAGCCGGGCTTCGCGGCCGACATCGTGGCCGTGGAAGGCGACCCGCTGCAGGACGTGAAGCTGCTCGAGCAGGTCAAGTTTGTCATGAAAGACGGCGTCGTCTACAAGAAGCCGTAAGTATCCACCAAGGAGATTCACATGCTGTTCCAGAAGTCCCGCCACACCTTTGCAGCGCTGTTCACCTGGCTGCTCCTCGCCTGCGCGGCGCAGGCGCAAACGGCGAAGCTGCCCAACGTGACCATCCTCGCCACCGGCGGCACCATCGCCGGTACCGGCGCCACCAGCACCACCACGGTCGGCTATACCGCCGCCACCGTGGGCGTGCAGGCCCTGATCCAGGCGGTCCCGGAAATCACCAAGGTCGCCAACGTCACCGGCGAGCAGGTGTTCCAGATCGCCAGCGAAAACATGGGCAACGAGCACTGGCTGATCCTGGCCAAGCGCGTCAATACCCTGCTGGCCCAGCCGAACGTGGACGGCATCGTGATCACCCACGGCACCGACACGCTGGAAGAAACCGCCTACTTCCTGAACCTGGTCGTCAAGAGCAAGAAGCCGGTGGTGGTGGTGGGCTCGATGCGCCCGTCGACCGCGCTGTCGGCCGATGGTCCGATCAACCTGTACAACGCGGTCAACCTGGCCGGTAGCCAGGCGGCGATCGGCAAGGGCGTGCTGGTGGCGATGAACGACCAGATCCACGCGGCGCGCGACGTCACCAAGTCGAACACCACGACCGCCGACACCTTCCGCACCGCGGAGCTGGGCATGATCGGCTACATCCAGGGCGGCAAGCCCTATTTCTACCGCGAGGTGACGCGCAAGCACACGCTGGATACCGAGTTCGACGTGTCGAAGCTGGATGCGCTGCCGCAGGTGGACGTGGCGTATGCCTATGCCAACGTGGGCGACGTGGCGGTGAAGGCGCTGGTGGCCGCCGGCGCCAAGGGGCTGGTGCATGCGGGCGTGGGTAATGGCAGCCTGCCGGCCAAGACCAAGCCGGCGCTGGTTGCTGCGCGTGAAAAAGGTGTGGTGATCGTGCGTTCGGCGCGCGTGGGCCAGGGCATCGTTGCCCGCAACGGCGAGGCGAATGATGACCAGCTGGACTTCGTGGTGGCGGATACGCTGAGCCCGCAGAAAGCGCGTATTTTGCTGATGCTGGCGCTGACCAGGACCAGCAATACCAAGGACATTCAGCGGATGTTCTATACCTACTGATCCACGTACCTCGTTCCTTCGTTAGCTTAAAAACCGTCGTTCCCGCGTAGGCGGGAACCCAATTTTCTCGACGGACCACAGAAACTTGGATTCCCGCCTGCGCGGGAATGACGGTCTTGAGGGTGGAGGTACTAATGGCGTCACGTGGACGCTAGACGTACCGCCCTACTTCGCAATCTCCAGCGGCGGCGACGCCAGCTCCTCATCCGGCCGCGCCAGCTGCCGTTCCCACATCTGCTGATACAGCCCGCGCGCAGCGAGCAGGGAACCGTGCGTCCCGCGTTCGACGATGCGGCCGTGATCCAGCACGATGATCTGCTGCGCATCCGCGATGGTCGACAGCCGGTGCGCGATCACCAAGGTCGTGCGGTCTTTCGCGATCTCCTTCAGCTGCGCCTGGATCGCCTGCTCCGACTTCGAATCCAGCGCCGACGTCGCCTCGTCGAAGATCAGGATCGCCGGGTTCTTGAGCAGGGTGCGCGCGATCGCCACGCGCTGCTTCTCGCCGCCCGACAGCTTCAGCCCGCGCTCGCCCACCATGGTCCGGTACCCGTCCGGCAGGCTCTCGATGAAGTCGTGGATCGAGGCCGCGCGCGCCGCCGCCACGATCGCCTCATGCGAGGCGCCCGGCCGCCCATAGGCGATGTTGTATTCGATGGTGTCGTTGAACAGCACCGTGTCCTGCGGCACGATGCCGATCGCCGCGCGCAGCGATTGCTGGGTGATGTCGCGCAGGTCCTGGCCGTCGATGCGGATGGCGCCGCCGTTCACATCGTAGAAGCGGAACAGCAGGCGCGACAGGGTCGACTTGCCCGAACCGCTGTGGCCCACCACCGCGGTGGTGGTGCCGGCCGGGATGGCGAAGTCGATGTCGAACAGGATCTGGCGCTTGGCTTCGTAGCTGAACTCGACGTGCGAGAACTCGACCTGCGCTCCGCGCGTGACCAGGGGCTGGGCCTGCGGGCCGTCCGCCACCTCGCGGTTCTGGTCGAGCAGCGAGAACAGGCGCTCCATGTCGGCCAGGCTCTGCTTGATCTCGCGGTAGATCACGCCCAGGAAGTTGAGCGGGATGTACAGCTGGATCATGAACGAGTTCACCAGCACCAGGTCGCCCAGGGTCATGGTGCCCGCGATCACGCCCTCGGTGGCACGCCACAGGATCAGGGTGACGGCGGTGGCAATGATCAGGGACTGGCCGGTGTTCAGGAAGGAGAGCGAGGTCTGCGAGCGCACCGCCGCGTTCTCGAAGTGCTGCAGGCCCTGGTCGTAGCGTTTGGCTTCGTACTCTTCGTTGCCGAAGTACTTCACGGTCTCGTAGTTGAGCAGCGAATCGATGGCCTTGGTGTTGGCCTTCGAGTCGAGCTCGTTCATCGTGCGGCGGAAATGGGTGCGCCATTCGGTCACGATCACGGTGAAGGCGATGTAGCTGGCCAGCGCCACCGCCGTGATGACGGAGAACCAGATATCGTAGTTGAGCACCAGGTAGCCGAGCACCAGCGTGATCTCGACCAGGGTCGGCAGCACGTTGAACAGCGAATACGAGATCAGCGAGTTCACGCCGCGCGTGCCGCGTTCGATGTCGCGCGTCATGCCGCCGGTCTGGCGGTTCAGGTGAAAGCGCAGCGACAACGCGTGCAGGTGCCGGAACACTTTCAAGGCGATGGTGCGCACCGCGCGCTGGGTCACGCGCGCGAACAGGAACTCGCGCAGCTCGGTGAAGACGGTGGTCGACAGGCGCAGCAGGCCGTAGGCGACCAGCGCGCCCAGCGGCAGCACCAGCAGCGCGTGCGGGTCTTTCGGGTCGATGGCGAGCCCGTCGATCAGGCGCTTGAGCACCAGCGGCACGCCGACGTTGGCCATCTTGGCGCCGATCAGCGCGCCGAGCGCGGCCAGCACGCGCCACTTGTACACCCACAGGTAGGGGAACAGGGTGCGCAAGGTGGCCCAGTCGTTGCGCGGCACGCCCCTGGAATCGGGCGGCAGGGGGACGGTCGAGGGAGGAGTGCGTCGCATGGCAGGGCCTGGGGATTTATGGTTCAATTCGGGACGATTGTAGCTTTTACCGAGAAAACAAGATGACCACGCCACAAAATGCCGCCCCGACTTCTCCAACTCGCCTGCCGCAGGGCAAGATGCCCGAACTGCGGGTGATGCCCGCGCCGTCCGACGCGAACGTGTACGGCGACGTGTTCGGCGGCTGGATCATGGCCCAGGTCGACGTCGCCGGCTCGCTGCCGGCCACCCGCCGCGCCAACGGCCGCGTGGCGACCATCGCCGTGAATTCCTTCCTGTTCAAGCAGCCTGTGTTCGTGGGCGACCTGCTCTCCTTCTACGCCGAGATCGTCAAGGTCGGCAATACCTCGATCACGGTGTGCGTCGAAGTCTATGCCGAACGCAACCGCCTGCAGGCGGACGTGGTGAAGGTGACCGAAGCGCAGCTGACCTATGTCGCCACCGGCCCGGACCGCAAGCCGCGCCAGCTGCCGCCGCTCGATTCGCTGATCTCGCACGTGTAACGATGACGTCGCGCCGGCTGTTCCTGCTCGACGCCGCGCGCCTGTCGGCTCTGCTTGCCAGCGTCAGCCTGAGCGCCTGCGCCTCCTCCAGCAAAGGTCCCTACCCATTCAGCCTGGGTGTCGCCTCTGGCTCGCCGCTGCCGGATTCGGTGATCCTGTGGACCCGCATCTTGAGCGACCCACTCAAGCCGGAGAGCACGCCGCCCATCGCCATGAACGTGCGCTGGGAAGTGGCGCACGACGAAGCCTTCCGCCACATCGCGGCGAAGGGCACGGCGCTGGCCTCGCCCGAGCTCGCGCACAGCGTCCACGTCGACGCCAGGGGGCTGGCGCCCGGCCGCTGGTACTGGTACCGCTTCATGCTGGGCGACGCCGTCAGCCCCGTCGGCCGCACCCGTACCGCGCCCGCGCGCGACGACATGCCGGCGAGCCTGAAACTGGCCGTGGCCTCGTGCCAGCACTGGGAGTTCGGCAGCTATGCGGCGCACCGCCACATCGCCCACGCGGCGCCGGACCTGGTGGCCTTCCTGGGCGACTACATCTACGAGTGGGGTCCCTACCAGCTGCGCCATCCCGGCAAGGTGGTGCGGAGCGACGAGTCGTTCACGCTGGCGGACTACCGCAAGCGCTACGCCCAGTACAAGAGCGACCCGGACCTGCAGGCCGCTCATCACGCGGCGCCCTGGTTCGTGACCTGGGACGACCACGAGGTCGGCAACGACTACGCCGGCCTGCGCGACGAGCGCCTGGCCGCGGACTTCGCCGCACGGCGAGCTAGCGCCTACCAGGCCTTTTACGAACACATGCCGCTGCGCCTGCCCCACGTCCGGCGCGACGGCTTTGCGTCAGTCCCCCTGTTCCAGCGCTACGACTGGGGCCGGTTGGCGCGCCTGCACGTGCTGGACGACCGCCAGTACCGCTCGCCGCAGGCCTGTCCTAAATCTGCCACCCGCGGCGGCTCGAACGCCGTGTTCGCGCGCGCCTGCGAAGCGCTGCGCGATCCGCGCCGCACCATGCTCGGCGCAGAGCAGGAAGCGTGGCTGGAATCCGGCCTGGCCACATCGCGCGCGAAGTGGAACATCCTGGCCCAGCAGACCCTGATGGCGCAGTCGAGCAGCGTGCCGGTGCTGGCGCCGGAAGAGGGACGCTTCTGGACCGATGGCTGGGACGGCTACCCGGCGGCGCGCAAGCGCCTGCTCGACACCATCGTCAGGCAAGGCGTCCACAATCCGCTGGTGTTGGGCGGCGACGTGCACACCTTCTATGCGACGTCGCTGCGGCCGGATTTTTCGAAACCGGTGTCGAAGCAGAACCCGGTGGTGGCAAGCGAATTCGTGGGCACCTCGGTGACCTCGAGCTCGCGTCCGCAGGCGCGCACCGAGGAACACGTGGGAAAGAACCCGCACATGCTGTACGGGCGCAGCGACAAGCGTGGCTACATGCTGCTGGAGCTGACGCCGAAGGAGACGCGGGCACACTTCATGGGGCTGGACGACGTGCACGATGCAAAATCGGCCATCGCGGAACTGGCGGCGTTCCGCGTGGCCGACGGGGTGGCGGGCGCCGAGCGCCTGGGATGAGCGCTACAAGCGCCCCTGGAAGCCGAAACGACGCGCCAGCGCGGGGCCGGCGCCGACGATCAGGCCGATCATGATGCAGCGGACCAGGGTTTGCCCGGTTTCGTCGAGCGGGTAGCCGGCGCTGCCCAGGCCCCGGACGATCAGCCCGGCCAGGACGCCGCCGATGAAGGCGCAGAGCGCGACCAGCAATACCAGCTTCACGAATTGACGGCCGCTGAGTTTTTTCGAATCCTTGGCCATTCGGTCTTCCTCAGGCGGATTGTTTTTCGTCGCGCAGCTCCCGGCGCAGGATCTTGCCCACATTCGTCTTCGGCAACGTCTCGCGGAACTCCACGAACTTCGGCCGCTTGTACCCGGTCAGCTGTTCCTTGCAGTAGGCCAGCACCTGCTCGCTGGTAAGCGACGGATCCTTCTTCACGATGTACAGCTTGACCGCCTCGCCCGAATGCTGGTCCGGCACGCCCACGCAGGCCACTTCCAGCACGCCCGGCAGCGCCGCGACCACGCCTTCGATCTCGTTCGGGTACACGTTGAAGCCCGACACCAGGATCATGTCCTTCTTGCGGTCGACGATGCGGGTGTAGCCCTGTTCGTTCATGATGCCGACGTCGCCGGTCTTGAAGAAGCCGCTAGGTGTCATGACCTTCGCCGTCTCGTCGTCGCGCTGCCAGTAGCCGGCCATCACTTGAGGGCCGCGCACGGCGATCTCGCCGGCGGTGCCGAACGGGCACTGGTTGCCGGCTTCGTCCAGGATGCGGATCTCGGTCGAGGGCAGCGGCAGGCCGATGGTGCCGGTGAACTCGGTGATGTCGCAGCGGTTGGCGGTAACCACCGGCGAAGTCTCGGACAGGCCGTAGCCTTCCACGATCGGCGTGCCGGTAATTTGCAGCCACTTGTCCGCCACGGCCTTCTGCACCGCCATGCCGCCGCCCGGGCACACCAGCAGGCCCGAGAAGTCGAGCTTGGCGAAGTCCGGGTTGTTCACCAGGCCGTTGTACAGCGTGTTCACGGCCGGGAAGATGTTGATGCGGTAGTCGCCCAGCTCCTTGATGAAGCCCGGGATGTCGCGCGGGTTCGGGATCAGGAGGTTCATGCCGCCCACGCGCAGGCCCAGCAGGGCGCACACGGTCAGCGCATAGATGTGGTACAGCGGCAGCGCGCACACGAACTGCGGCTGCTCGCCCGGCTTGATCTTGCTGAGGGTCGGGGCGAACCAGGCTTCGTTCTGCAGCACGTTGGCGATCACGTGCTTGTGCAGCAGCACCGCCCCCTTCGAGACGCCGGTGGTGCCGCCGGTGTACTGCAGGAAGGCGATGTCGTCGTGGCCGATGCTCACCGGGCGCAGGGTAGCGCCCGCTGCTTCGGTCAGCATGCGCTTGAAGCCGGTCGAACCTGGCAGCGACCAGGCCGGCACCATCTTCTTGACCTTGCGGACCACCAGGTTGACCAGCATGCCCTTCACGCCGCCCAGCAGGTCGCCCATGCTGGCGACCACTACGTGTTTGACCTCGGTATTGCCGATCACCTGCTCGAGCGTGTGCGCGAAATTCTCCAGCACCACGATGGCCTCGGCGCCGGAATCCTTCAGCTGGTGCTGCAGTTCGCGCGGGGTATAGAGCGGATTGACGTTGACGATCACGTAGCCGGCGCGCAGCACGGCGGCCATCGCCACTGGGTACTGCAGCACGTTGGGCAGCATGATGGCCACGCGCGCGCCGGGTTTCAGCCCCTTGGCCTGCAGCCAGGCGGCCATGCGGCCCGATAAACGATCCAGCTCGGCGAAGCTCAGGGTCTTGCCCATGCACGCATAGGCCTTGCGGTCGGCGTACTTGCGGAACGCCTCCTCCAGCAGATGCGTCAGGGAGCGGTACTGCGTGGGGTCGATCTCCGCAGGCACCCCTTCCTCATACGACTTGAGCCAAAACTTGTCCATCCGTGCCTCACCTTCCGTGTTATCCATAAAAATGCGAAGCCGCCCGAAACGCGGGCGGCTTACGCGGGCCGGCAACCTGCACCGGCCGTCATGCTGCCATCAGGCGGTTTCCGCCTGCTTCTTTTCGTCCCTGAGTGCGCGGCGCAGGATCTTGCCGACGTTGGTCTTCGGCAGCTCGTCGCGGAACTCGATGTACTTCGGTTTCTTGTAGCCGGTGAACTGCTGCTTGCAGTAGTCCATCAGCTGCTCGGCGGTCAGGTTCGGGTCCTTGCGCACCACGAACACCTTCACCGCTTCGCCGGAATGCTCGTCCGGCACCCCGATCACGGCGCATTCCAGCACGCCCGGGTGGCCGGCGATCACGCCTTCCAGTTCGTTCGGGTAGACGTTGAAGCCCGAGACCAGGATCATGTCCTTCTTGCGGTCGACGATCTTCACGTAGCCCTGTTCGTCCATGATGCCGACGTCGCCCGACTTGAAGAAGCCATCCGGCGTCATGACCTTGGCCGTCTCGTCCGGGCGGTTCCAGTAGCCCGCCATCACCTGCGGGCCGCGGATCGCGATCTCGCCGATCTGGCCGATGCCCATCGGCTTGCCCTCGTCGTCCAGGATCGCGATGTCGGTCGACGGCACCGGCAGGCCGATGGTGCCGGTGAAGTCCTTGACGTCGGCGCGGTTGCAGGTGGCCACCGGCGCGGTCTCGGACAGGCCGTAGCCCTCGATGATGCTGGTGCCGGTCACCTGCTTCCACTTGTCGTTGACGGCCTTCTGCACCGCCATGCCGCCACCGTTCGATACCTTCAGTCCCGAGAAGTCCACGTTGCCGATGTCGGGGTGGTTCACCAGCGCGTTGTACAGCGTGTTCACCGCCGGCAGCATGTTGATCTTGTACTTGCCCAGCTCCTTGATGAAGCCCGGGATGTCGCGCGGGTTCACGATCAGGATGTTCAGGGCGCCGGTGCGCATGCCCCACATCGCGCAGGCGGTCAGCGCGAAGATGTGGTACAGCGGCAGTGCGCACACGATCACGGTCTGTTCGTTCGACTCGCCCATGGCCGGCTTCGACCAGGCCTCGGTCTGCAGCACGTTGGCGATCACGTTGCGGTGCGTGAGGGTGGCGCCTTTCGACACGCCGGTGGTGCCGCCGGTGTACTGCAGGAAGGCGACGTCGGAGGATTTCAGCTCGACCTTGGTGAACGGCATCTTCGCACCCTGCGCCAGCGTATCCTTGAAGCGCACCATGTTCGGCAGCGAGAATTCCGGCACCATCTTCTTGACCGAACGGACCACGAAGTTCACCAGCATGCCCTTGGCGCCGCCCAGCATCTCGCCCATGCTCGCCACCACCACGTGCTTCAGCGGGGTCTTGCCCATCACCTGCTGCACCGTATGCGCGAAGTTCTCGAGCACGATGATCGCTTCGCTGCCCGAGTCGGTGATCTGGTGCTCGAGCTCGCGCGGCGTGTACAGCGGGTTCACGTTGACCACCGTGTAGCCGGCGCGCAGCACCGCCGCGATCGCGATCGGGTACTGCAGCACGTTCGGCATCATGATCGCCACGCGCGCGCCGCGCTCCATGCCGCGGCTTTGCAGCCAGGCGGCCAGCTTCTTCGAGTAGGCATCCAGCTCGCCATAGGTGAGGAACTTGTCCATGCACACGTAGGCGTTGCGGTCGGCGTACTTGCTGAAGGATTCCTCCAGCAGGTGCACGAGCGAGCCGTACTGGTCGGGGTTGATCTCGGCAGGTACGTTCGGGGGGTACGACTTCAGCCAGATTTTGTCCATCGGATGCCCTTTTGTCTCGATTTATCGTTGTGGAGGCGCAGGCGAACTTGCGCCTTTGCTATCGCCTGTTAGTGATGCTATCGGGCAGCGGCGATGCGCGCAAGTTCTTTTAAGTCGATTGGAACGTGTCCTCTATCCGCGCTTATTTCCCCAAAACGCCGCCATCCCCCATGGTGCGCTGCACCACCAGCGGCGCGGTCGGCGCCGGCGCCGCCAGGCTCTTCAGGACGCGGTGGCGGTCGGTCTTGTCGAGCTCGGCTAGCTGCCTGACCGACTTGTAGAAGGCCGCCATGGTGCGCTCCTTGTGCAGCAGCGCGCGGAATGCGGGCACGAAGTCGTTGTAGGTAGCGATCGAGGCCAGGTGGGCGTTCGACAGCGGTTCGGCGAAGAAGCGGTCGTAGCCGCTGTAGCCGCCCCAGTTGGCCTTGAGCACCCCGTAGTCGTCTTTCAGCGCCACGAACAGGCGCGCCTTGGTCGCGCGCTTTTCATCCTTGCTGCGGTCGCTGGCATACAGCTTCTCCAGTTCGCCGCGGTAGCGCACCAGCAGCGCCAGGAAATCCTTCTTGCGGCTGGTGTAGCGCTCGAAGGCGTCGCGCATGGCCGGGTTGCCGAAACGCTCGAGCCAGCCCTCGACACCCTCTTCCTCCACCGCGCTGGCGAAGGATTCGTTGAATTTCGAATCGCCCGGCACGTACACCACCTGGTGCGCCAGTTCGTGGAAGATCAGGCGCGCCAGCTCGGCGTCCGGATAGTTGATGAAGGTCGACACCAGCGGATCGCTGAACCAGCCCAGGGTCGAATAGGCGCTCACGCCGCCCACTTCGACGTCGTGGCCCTGGTCGCGCAGTTCCTTGGCATAGGCTTGCGCCTCCTGCTTGCTGTAGTAGCCGCGGTAGTTGACGCAGCCGGCCACCGGGAAGCACCACTGCATGGGTTTCAGCGACAGCTCGGGCGTGGCAACCACGTTCCACAGCACGTAGGGGCGCTTGATGTTGGTGAAGTTGGTGTAGCTGCCGTTGTCGGGGAGCTTCAGCTCCTGGATCGCGTAGCGCCGGATCTGGCGCGCCGCCTCCAGGCGGTGGCGCAGCTTGGCATTGGTGGCGGGGTCGGCCAGCCAGTCGTCGATCGGACGGGAATCCGTCAGCAGTTCGAGCTGGCCTTGTGCGGCCTGGGTGTAGTAAGAAAGGGATGAGCAGCTTGACAACATCAGGGCCGCCGCTGCGGCGGCCATCAGGGGCCGGAAGGCCTGGGAAAATCTAGAGGGTTTCATCTCGCGTGGAGGGGGCAAGTTTTTCAACCTGCACCAGGGTGTCGTAGAAAGTAGGCGCCCTGCCCATGTCGGTCAATCGCTGGCTGGTCACTTCGTTGGCATTCTTGCCGTCGCTGGAAAGCTTCTTCCACCAGATCGACAAGCCCACCACCAGCCCTTCGCGCGCCTTGTCGGTGACGCGTGCACGGGCAACGAATGAGCCGCGGTCATTAAAAATGCGTGCCATGTCACCGTGTTGGACACCGCGGCGTGCGGCGTCGTTCGGGTGGATGTCGAGGTGCGGCTCGCCCTCGGTTGCACGCAGGCTTTGTACGTTGACAAAGGTTGAGTTGAGGAAGTTCCTCGCCGGTGGAGAAATCATCGCCAGCGGGTATTTCTTGGCCAGCTCCGGGTTGGAAGCGGGCGATTCGTACGGCGCAATATAGGTCGGCAGCGGGTCCAGTCCGTCCTGCGCCATCGTGCTCGAATAGAACTCGCACTTGCCCGACGGGGTCGGGAAGCCGCCTTCGGCGAACGGCGCCTCCGGCATGTTCAGTTTCTGCCAGCCCTTGCGCTTGAGCGAATCCCAGTCGAAGTGCACCGCGCGCTCGTGGCGTTTATCAAAAGCCTGGGCCGCCAGTTCCTCATCGGTCTCGCGAAAAGCAGGGTCGTCGAAACCCATGCGCGCGGCCAGCAGACGGAAGAACTCGGTGTTCGGCTTGGCCTCGCCGATCGGATCGATGGCGGCGTTGTTGGCCATCATGTACAGGTGGCCGTAGGCCAGGTGGGCATCGACGTGCTCGAGCTGGGTGGTGGCCGGCAGCAGGATGTCGGCGTAGTCGGCGCTGTCGGTCTGGAAGTGTTCCAGCACCACGGTGAACAGGTCTTCGCGTTCGAAGCCTTGTTGAACTTTCGCCGAATCGGGGGCGATGGCCAGCGGGTTGGCGTTATAGACGATGACGGCTTCGATCTTGGGGCCGAATTCGGGCGAAGCGTCCTTTAACAGGTCGTCGCCGATGGTGGTCATGTTGATGGTGCGCGGCATGCGGCCGTCCAGGAAGTCCGGACGCTGCAGGGCCGGGCGGTTGGCCGGGAAGGAGCCCGAGGTCGACAGCTGCACCCCACCCGCCTTGTGGCGCCAGGCGCCGACCAGCGCGGGCAGGCAGGCGATGTTGCGCACCGCCATGCCGCCGCCGCGCACGCGCTGCAGGCCGTAGTTCATGCGGATCACCGCGCCTTCGCCGCGCTTCGCGGTCTGGCCGTAGGCGCGCGCCAGTTCGATCACCTCGATGGCGCTGATGCCGCAGGTCTCGGCGGTGCGTTCCGGGGTCCATTCCAGGGCGCGTGCTTTGAGCTTGTCGTAGCCGAGCGTGTACTTTTCCACGTAGTCGTGGTCGATCAGGTCTTCCTGGATCAGCACGTGCATCATGCCCAGCGCCAGCGCGGCATCCGTGCCCGGCAGCAGGGCGATGTGCTGGTGGCATTTCTCGGCCGTCAGCGAGCGGTAGGGGTCGATCGCGATCAGCTTCGCGCCGCGGCGCTTGGCTTCCTGGACCCGCATCCACAGGTGCAGGTTGGAGGCGATCGGGTTGCCGCCCCAGATCAGGATCAGCCTGGCGTCCTGGAACTGTTCGATGTCGGTGCCGATCGAACCACCGATGGTGTACTTGTAGCCGGTCGCGCCGGCCGTGGCGCAGATCGTGCGGTCCAGCAGCGAAGCGCCGAGCTTGTTAAAGAAGCGCAGGGACATCGAGTCGCCCTGCACCAGTCCCATCGTGCCGGCATAGCTGTACGGGAGGATGGCCTGCGGATCGCGGGATGCGATCTCGCCGAGGCGCGCTGCGATCTCGTCGATTGCCTCGTCCCAGGTGATGCGTTCGAACTTGCCCTCGCCCTTGCGGCCAACGCGGCGCATCGGGTACTGCACGCGGTCCGGATGGTAGGTGCGCTCGATGTAGCGCGCTACCTTCGTGCACAGCACGCCCGCGGTGGTCGGGTGCTCCGGGTCGCCCTTGATCTCGGTGGCCACGCCATTGTCGACGGTGACGAGGATGGCGCAGGTATCGGGGCAATCGTGGGGGCAGGCGGCGCGGACTTGTGTGACTGACATGAGGGCGGGTTCGGGCAAAATACTTCGTGAAACCAATACTTTATACGATCTTGGCGTGGTCCGTCCCCTCCTCTTTCACTGACTGTTTGAGGCAGGCTACAATGGTTCAAAGCAGGCAATGCAAGCATGACAAAAAAGGAGAGCTAGATGAAACTCGTGGAACCGATCCTTGCGCATCAGGCGGCGCTGCAGGAGATCCGGCGCGACCTGCATGCCCATCCCGAACTGTGTTACGAAGAACAACGCACCGCCGACGTGGTCGCGGCGCGCCTGACCGAATGGGGCATCCCGATCGTACGCGGCCTGGGTGTCACCGGCGTGGTGGGCATCGTGAAGAACGGCAGCTCGGATCGTGCGATCGGCCTGCGCGCCGACATGGATGCGCTGCCCATGCAAGAGATCAATGGCTTCGCCCACGCTTCGCGCCATCCGGGCAAGATGCACGCCTGCGGCCATGACGGCCATACCGCGATGCTGCTCGGGGCGGCGCACCACCTTGCGCAGCACCGCAACTTCGACGGCACCGTTTACCTGATCTTCCAGCCGGCCGAGGAAGGCGGCGGCGGCGCGCGCCGCATGATGGACGATGGCCTGTTCACGCAATTCCCGATGGAAGCCGTGTACGGCATGCACAACTGGCCGGGTATCCCGGAGGGGCATTTCGGGGTCGTGTCGGGCCCCATGATGGCCTCCAGTAACGAGTTCCGCGTGGTCGTGCGCGGCAAGGGAGCGCATGCGGCCCAGCCGCACCGCGGCATCGACCCGGTGATGGTGGCGGTGCAGATCGCCCAGGCCTGGCAGACCATCGTCTCGCGCGAGAAGAACCCGCTCGACTCGGCAGTACTGTCGATCACCCAGATCCATGCGGGCAGCGCCACCAACGTGATTCCCGACGAAGCCGAGCTGGTGGGTACGGTGCGCACCTTCTCGACCGCGGTGCTGGACCTGATCCAGCGCCGGATGGAAGAGGTCGCGGGTGGCGTGGCGGCAGCCTTCCATGCCTCCGTGTCGTTCACGTTCAAGCGCAACTATCCGCCCTTGATCAACCATCCGGAGCAGACCGCGTTCGCGGTCGAGGCGATGCGGGCCGTGGTCGGTGCGGAATGCGTGGATACGAACGTCGAGCCGACCATGGGGGCGGAGGACTTTGCCTTCATGCTGCAGGAAAAGCCGGGGTGCTATGTCTTCATCGGCAACGGCGAAGGCGCGCACCGCGCGGGCGGGCATGGGCTGGGGCCGTGCCAGTTGCATAACACGAGTTATGACTTCAACGATAACCTGTTGCCGATCGGGGCGAGTTATTGGGTTCGTCTCGTTGAAATGAGCTTGCCGAAAGCCTGAATTCCCTGGGTGGGGGCAATGCTGACCGCGCGGCTGTTCAATGGGTGGCTGAACTTGCCGAAGGCCTGATTTTCGTAGGGTGTGCGGCTTCGCCGCACACCCTACGAGAGCCGGTCCGCAGAATCCCCCAGCCTTAATCCCGGATTCATCTGCTCCAGCGCCAGCAGCGCCGCCGAATGATCCGCCGTCGGCAACACCCTTTCGATCGATTCGTACTGCCGCGTCACCAGCTCCGTCACCGGCAAGCTCAACCCCGCCGCCTGCGCCGCCGCCAGCACATTGCGCAAATCCTTCAGCTGGCTCTTCACCTGCCCACCCGGCACGAAATTCCGCTCCAGCATGCGCTGTCCGTGCACTTCGAGAATGCGGCTGCCCGCAAACCCGCCGCGGATCGCCTCGCGCACCGCCCTTGGGTCGGCGCCGGCGGCCTGGGCCAAGAGCAACGCCTCGGCCACCACGTTCAGGGTGGCGCCGACGATCAGCTGGTTGCACAGCTTGGCCACCTGCCCGCTGCCCACCGGCCCCACGCGCTGCGCCCGGCCCAGCGCTTCGAAAACTTTTACCACCTGGTCAACATCGGCCGTCTCGCCGCCGGCCATGATGGCCAGCGTGCCGTCTTCCGCGCCGCCCACGCCGCCGGACACCGGCGCATCCATGAAGCGGCAGCCCTGCGCGCGCAAGGTGGCGTGGAAGGCGAGCGCCTCGTCCTGCCGCGTCGAGCTCATGTCGACCCACAGCGTGCCTGCTGCGAGCGCCGGCAGCGCGGCCCGGATCACCTCGCCCACCACCGGCCCCGCCTCGAGCATGGAGATCACGACCTGGGCGCCGCGCACCGCCTGCGCCAGGTCGGCCACCGGCTCGGCGCCGCTGGTGCGCAAGGCTTCGGCCTTGGCACGGGTGCGGTTCCAGGCGCGCACGGTAAAACCGGCCCGGGCCAGGCGCGCCGCCATCGGCCTTCCCATCAGGCCGGTGCCGAGGAAGGCGATGGTGGTCATCAGAACAGCCCGAGGAATTTCTTGACGGTGTTCTTGCGGCCGGGGACCACCAGATCCGTCACGCCCTTGTCGTTGAAGCCGTCGAGCAGGGCCGGGAAGCCCTTGCGCTTGACCAGGTTCATCTCGGCCTCGTAGAGCGGCACCACGCAGTGGAAATAAATGTCCTTGCCGTCGCGCTCGAGCGAGGCGAAGGCATCCGGCGCCGAGGCCGGCGGCAACAGGATGGCGCCGGTGAACTCGACGCCCTTGGCATAGGGCTTGGCCGGCGCGCCGTTCGGCACCGTATGGCCCAGGCCCAGCCAGGTGGCGTGCTGGTGCGGATAGTGGGCCAAGTGGCGCAGCAGGGCGACCGGCCAGTACCAGCGCTCGTCCTGCACCGATGCTTCGTCCAGTTTCCAGTCGGCGGGCAGGGCCATCATCAGCTCGGCGAAGGGCGGCGCGCCTTCCGGCACGGTCATCGGGCGGCTGCTCATGCCCGAGGTCACCAGGCGCAGGAAAGGGTAGCGCTCGTTGGCCGGCACCACGTGGATGTCGATCTGCACCGGATCGGCGATGGTGTCGTGGAACACGGTGTCGATCCGGCCCAGGTGGTCGGCGATGTGTTCCGCCACCGGATCGTGTGGCAGGACGGTGGGCGTGACCTGCTGCTGGGTCGGCGCGGCAAGCGGATACAGGGGGGTGCTGGTCGGTTCGGTCATGCGGATCGGGAAATGAGAAGTGCGTTCTGCGGGGCGTCTATGATACCCGCGCGGCAGCGCAAGGTGGCGGGCAGCGCTGAATTGTTCATGCTAGTACAATAGCGCACTGCGCAATATTTCTGTCTTGTTAAGAAAGAAAAACATGTCCACCCTGACCAAACTTGCCGCCGCCCTCGCCGCCGCCTTCTGCGCACAGGCCGCGCAGGCCCAGGCCCTCGGCGGCTGGGCCAACTCGGCGTCGCTCGAGGTCGGCAGCAATCCCGAGCAGCGCATGGTGCGCGTCGCCGTGCAGAACGACTGGGATCAGCGCTGGTTCGCGCGCAACGGCTACCACTTGTCCGGCTACTGGGAAACCAACCTGGCGCTGTGGCGCCTGCGCGCCTACCAGAACGTCCCGGGCCGCAAGAAGAACATCGCCGTGGTCGGCTTCACGCCGGTGTTCCGTTACCAGAGCGACAGCAAGCTCGGCCTGTACGGCGAGATCGGCGTCGGCGTCAACCTGCTGTCCTCGCTGTACAAGAACGAGGACAAGGAACTGTCCACCGCTTTCGAGTTCGGCGACCACATCGGCGTCGGCTACACCACCGCCAAGTGGGACTTCGGCCTGAAGTTCCAGCACTACTCGAACGCCAGCATCAAGCGCCCGAACGCGGGCGCCAACTGGATCGTGGCCAAGGCCGCCTACCGCTTCTAAACGGCTGGGCGACCGGGCGGCAGGCGGGCGTGCCCGTGCCGCGATCCGTGGCACAATCGGACCGAGGCGGGCCACCCGGCCTGCCAGCATCACGAGGCCCGATTGCTAGACGCCAGCATCATCAAACGCTACCTGCCATGGCTCGTCGCGACTGCCCTGTTCATGGAGCAGCTCGACGCCACCATCGTCAATACCGCCATCCCGAGCATCGCGGCCAGCCTGCAGGTCACGCCGCTGAGCCTGAAATCGGTGGTCACCAGCTACATCCTCGGCCTGGCCGTCGGCATTCCCTTGAGCGGCTGGATGGCGGACCGCTTCGGCACCCGGCGCGTGTTCTTCACGGCCATCTCGGTGTTCACCATCGCCTCGGTGCTGTGCGGCCTGTCGGTCAACGCGCAAATGATGACCGCCGCGCGCCTGCTGCAAGGCCTGGGCGGCGCGATGATGATGCCGGTCGGGCGCCTGGCGATCGTGCGCACTTTCCCCAAGAGCGAGCTGCTGGGCGCGATGAACTTCGTGATCATCCCGGCCCTGATCGGTCCACTGCTGGGGCCGACGGTGGGCGGCCTGATCGTGCACTGGACCACCTGGCGCGTGATCTTTTTCGTGAACGTGCCGGTCGGGCTGATCGCGCTCTATTTGGTCTGGAAGCACATGCCCGATTACCAGGGCCACGAGAAACGGCCGCTGGACGTGCTCGGCCTCTTGCTGTTCAGTAGCGGCACGGCCATCCTGTCCTGGCTGCTGGAAGTGTTCGGCGAACACACGCTCGACTATGTGACGGCCGGCCTGCTGCTGGCATTGTCGCTCGGCCTGCTGGGCGCCTATGCCTGGCATGCGCTGCACACCAGGCATCCGCTGCTGCAGCTGGCGCTGTTCCGGGTGCGTACCTTCCGCATCTCGGTGGCGGGCGGCTTTCTCACCCGACTGGGTGTGGGCGGCCTGCCCTTCCTGCTGCCGCTGCTGTACCAGCTCGGCCTCGGCCTGCCGGCCTGGCAGTCGGGCCTCCTGATGATGCCCTCGGCACTGGCGGCGATGGGCATGAAAATGTTCGCGCCCAGGCTGCTGGCGCACTTCGGCTACCGCACGGTGCTGACGGCGAATACCGTGCTCATCGGGCTCACCATCGGCGCCTTCACCCTGGTCGGGCCGGGCACGCCGTTCTATGCCATCGTGGCAATCAGCCTGGCGCAGGGTTTCTTCAATTCGCTGCAGTTCTCGAGCATGAATACGCTGGCCTATGCCGACGTCGAGCCGAAGGACTCGAGCATGGCGAGCACCATGTCGAGCTCCTTCCAGCAGCTGTCGATGAGCTTCGGCCTGGCCGCCGGCTCGATCGTGACGGCCTGGTTCCTGGGTCCGGTGGCCCAGGACAACCGGGTCGCGGTGTCGGCGGCGCTACACCACGGCTTTGCGACGCTGGCCACGATGACCCTGCTGTCCTCCATCGTGTTCTGGCGCCTGCGCCGCAACGATGGCGACAGCATCAGCCGCGGCCAGGTGAAGGTCAAAGAAGCGGCGCCGGTCGAGCAGCAGATGAGCGGAAGCTAGCGCATCAGGTGCGGAATCACGTTCACCGAACCGCGTTTCAGGGTGCGTGGCGAGGCAATCGGCGAGAAATACACCAGGTTCTGGCTCTTGGCCATGTAGACGCGGTAACGGTGCAGGAAGTCGGTGCCCAGGATCAGGAAGTCGCCGGCATGCGGCAGGTCGACCAGGCGCACGTCCATGTCCTTCACGTCGAGCGCGCCGACCGACAATTGCGGCACCGGCACTTTCCACACAGGCTTGTCGGCGCCGTGTCCCGGCAGCGGGTCTTCGCGCGTCGCGCCGGCCGAGCGCGGCGTCAGCCCCAGCCTTGCCGCGGTCGCGAGCGGCACATAAGTCTGCGGGGTGCCGGTGGACAGCAGTGCCCGCACATTAGTCCCGTTGATGCGCACCATGAACACGAAGCGGCGATCACGGTTGAAAGGATCGCTCATGGTCGGCACCGCGACGGCCTTCGGGTCCCAATAGGCCATGTGCTCGCGCATGCAGCCGTCGGGCCTGAACGCCTTGAGGTGGCCGGCATCCAGGGCGATTTCGATGTCGGTCTTCAGCAGGGTATTGGCGCCGATCCTTACCCCGTAGGTATCGTCCATGAAATCTTCGACAAAGTACTCGGCGTTCTTGTTCTTGTAGACGCCAAACGAAAACGAATCGACCTTGCCCAAGGTGACCGTCTCCACGATATCGACGCCATGCGGGTTGCGTTCGTCTTCGTCCGCCATGAAGCCGGTCGACTGGCGCATCGGTACCCCCAGCTGGTCGAGGACCTTCTTGTTGAACACGATCGACTTCGCATCTCCGGTGGTGAGCATGACCGAGACCGGCTTGCCGTTGATCTGGGCCTGAGCAACGGGCCGCATGTCCTCGGTATAGGTGAGCGGCAGGGTCCATTGCTCGTTCATGCTGCAACCGGAGGGCACGGCGGCATGCGCAAGGACAGGCTGGCCGAGCACGAGGCCGGCGCAGACAGCGTAGCGCAACATGGAAGCATGCGAAGCGTAGCGTGAGTGGGTCATGGTCTCGTCCAGAAATTGGTGGGGGGAACTCCAGTATAAATACGACGCTTGTCTGCATGACCAGTCAAACGAAAATTTCCCTTTCACCATATTGACCTGGCTTTCGCCCGAATACTCATGCGTCGAGGCAGACGCCGGACCTGGCGCCGTCCAGCGGAATCGGCGCTCCGCGTTTCTCGACATGGTAGTAGAGCGAGACGATCTTCCAGCCTTCGTCGTCGCGGTAGAGCTGGATGCTGTTCACGCCGGTGTAGTCGGCCTTGGCGAAGCTGCGGTCGCGGCGCGTTTCGGCGACGCTGTAGACGATCGCGAAGCGGTCGTATTCGCGGATAGCGCGCACGACTTCGCATTCGTAAAAGCCTTGCGGACGCGCCTGGCGCTGGCGGCGACGAAATCCGCCGCCTTCATTGCATTGAAGACCGGCTGGCCCTCGCGATAAGCGCCGCCAACGACGACGGCATCGCTGCGGAACAGCCGCTGCAGGCGCTCGACGTCGGCCGGCGTACCCGGTGCGTGACTCGACGCCTTCCATAAGCCGGCAACGGTGGCAGCCCGTGTCGTGAAGGCGGCCGCGATGACGGGAAGCGCGGCAAGGACAGCAAGGAGCAAGATGCGCATGGTGGGATCGTCGGGAAGATGATCCCGGCAGTACAGCGGTCTTGCTGGCTGTTAATGCCGGCCGCGTCCTCCGTGCCATCCGCCGCCACGATATCCCCAGCCGCCGCGATGGCCGCCCCAGCCGCGATAGCCGCCGTGATGGTGGTGACGGTCGTAGAAACTGAAGCCGAAGTCGAGGTTGACGGGTGGGCCGACATACGTCGGATAGCCATAGCCCGGATAAGCGTAACCCGGGTAGCCGTAGTCCGGATAGGCGTCATAGGCATAGGGCGGCGCATAAACACATCCGCCGAGCCCAAGGGCCAGCAATACCGCGGCGGCCATGCACCCTGCCCTGTGTAGTGTCTTCATGGCAGGCCTCCTGAATTCGCGAACCTGATTCAGTGTAGTTCGCGTGGAGGCATTTACAACGCGGAAAACGGCGATATGGAGGGCAAACGCTCAAAGCAAAAAACCCCACCAGCGTCAGCTGGTGGGGTTTCTCTTATAACTAGCCTGACGATAACCTACTTTCACACTGGTTGCAGCACTATCATCGGCGCAAAGTCGTTTCACGGTCCTGTTCGGGATGGGAAGGGGTGGGACCGACTTGCTATGGTCATCAGGC